>Ga0335394_10002201_pt1 | contig 21855 bp, 19 predicted proteins | sample MAT03_FD_205741 | JGI IMG/M metagenome (GOLD analysis project Ga0335394, IMG submission 205741) | Freshwater microbial communities from Lake Fryxell liftoff mats and glacier meltwater in Antarctica - MAT-03 (spades assembly) (version 2) ...
CTGACCTGACGATGCACTCGCCCTCTTTGCAGAGCAGCCTCAATTTGCAATCCGTGAACATCACCGATCAATGCGCACCTGCTGAAGGCTGTGTTGGCGGCATGGGTCAGCGCTATGTGATCCGGTTCACCACACGCATTGACAACATTGGCACCACGGACTATTACATCGGCAGTCCGAGTTCGCAACCGCAGATGTTCAGCACGAACAACTGCCACGGGCACGCGCACTATGCGGGCTATGCGGATTACCTGTTGTTCGACAATGGGGGCAATGCGATCCCAGCAGGGTTCAAGAACGGCTACTGCGTGATCGATGTGGGCTGCAACCCCGGATACACAGGCCAGTTCGGCTGCAGCAACATGGGCATCAGCAAAGGCTGCTATGATGTGTACGGCTCGGGTACCACCTGCAACTGGATCGATATCACCAACGTTCCGTCGGGGCAGTACACCCTCGTACTCCGCACGAACTGGCAACGCTCTCCAGACGCTTTGGGTCGGCACGAAACAGATTACACGAACAACTTCGCCCAGGTCTGCCTGAACATCACCAACCCCGGCGGTGGGGTGGTTCCAACGTTCTCGGTCGTCGGCACCTGCCCCACCTATACCGACTGCCTGGGCCAGGCATACGGCGATGCGCGCTACGATTGCAACGGCGTGTGCGCAGGTACCACCAAACGTGGCGACCTGAACAACGATGGACTGCAGACCCAGCCTGATGCGATGGAATACGTCGCATCGATCCTGGGTAACGACATCACGCCTTCCTCATGCACGGACTTGAACAATGACAACCTGATCACAGTGACCGATGCCGCGTTGATGGCCAGTTGCTACAACCAACAAAGTGTCCACGGCCAAACAGGGCACATATTGCACTATCACCCCTGGTGTGAATTCCCGCGCGGTTACCTGAGCAGCAGCGATCAGGTGGACCTTCAACTGGCCAACCTGGACCCCATCGCGAAGACCGTGGAGGTGTGGATCCGCAACCCTACCTGCCGCGTGATCGGGTACGAGTTCGAGATGAGCGGCCTCACGGTGCAGTCGGTGACGAATCTGGCACCGAACCTCGCCGGTGAATTCGTTAACACCGCCTCCTTAGGTGGCACGAAGATCATCGGCATGTCATACATCGATACGTCGTTGGTGAAGAACAACGCGTTCGTACCGCTCCTCCGGATCAATTATCTCGCCCTCACCAGTGCTACGGTATGTATCGCCCACATCACCGACATCGTGAACAAGGACGCGAACAACACACTCTCCAGCATTGTGAACGGTTGTCTGGTGGTGCCCAACACGATCGCCGTTCGTCCGCAGGTATGGCTTGAAGGACCGTATAGGGATGCGGACCAGATGATGCGCGACGATCTGCGTGTGGCGGGGCTTATCCCCGCGTTGGAGCCTTACGCGGGCTTGGGGTTCGTGCATGCGGCGGGCGGCGGTAACGAACAAGTTAGTACTGGTGTGTTCGCCATTACCGGCCCCAACGCGATCGTCGACTGGGTGTTCGTGGAAGCAAGGAGCGCCACTTCTCCCTATGCTGTGCTCGCTACACGGAGCGCATTGTTGCAGCGCGATGGGGACGTTGTGAGTGCTGATGGCGTTTCGCCGGTATTGCTCCAGGTGGCTCCGGGCAACTACAACCTCACGATGCGCCACCGCAACCACTTCGGCACGATGACCGGTACCACCGTTGCGATGGGTTCCACTCCCACCACGGTGGACTTTCGCAGTACACTGACCAATACCTACGGTACGGATGCCCGCAAGAGCGCCTTCGGAACTATGCTGCTCTGGGCCGGCAATGCCTTCCGTGACAGGACCCTGCGCTACATGGGACAGAACAACGATCGCGATCCGATCTTGAGCGTTGTGGGTGGTGGAGTGCCCACGGGCACTGTGGCAGGCTACTATCTGGAGGATACCAACTTGAGCGGGATCGTGATGTATACCGGAGGTGGCAACGACCGCGATGGGATCTTGGTGAACATTGGTGGGAGTGTGCCCACGGCTACGCGAACCGAGCAGTTGCCCAACCCATAAAGGCGATCCGGAACCCGTTGCGGAACGCGCCTCACCCGGCGCGTTCTTATTTGGAACCCTACCCTGTTGAAACCCAGTAGAAAGGGCACTGGACCCGCCCTTTCATTCGGTCTACTTTCGCGGACGATCATGAGAACAATGCCCACCCTTCGCAGTGCCCTGGTACTCTCCAGCGCTCTATTGCTTCAGCTCGCACAAGCCCAGATCGAACATGGCGGTGCCCCTTTCTCCACCAGCCGCGCCGCTGAACTTCCAGCACCTGCTGGCGTTCGTCTGCCGGATGTGGACGTGGTCGCGTTGGCGACCCAGGATGTGGTGAATGACGTGGACAAGTCGATCCCCTATCGCTTCGGTTACAACCATGCTGTGGATCTGGGCATCGGGAACGCTGGAACGTGGACCACATTGATGGACGGCACCCGGGTGTGGCGGATCGGGATCGAATGCCCGAACGCGATCAGCATCAACATCGTGTTCGACGATTTCGCCATCGCTCCTGGCGCCAGCGTATTCGTGATCGATCCATCCGGTTCGCATATCGGTGCTTTTACCAGGGAGAACGACCACGGTGAGCATGTGCTCGGAGTTCAACCCGTGCGTGGACCATGGATCATCGTGGAGTACCAGGTGCCGGCCGGCCTTGCTCTGGGCCGCTTGCACATCGGACAGGTCACCCATGGCTATCGCGATGTGTTCAAGTACGCGCGTGGGCTAGGCGATTCGGGCAGCTGCAACAACAACGTGGTCTGTCCAGAGGGCGCTCCCTGGGCCGATCAGATCCGCAGTGTAGCGATGATCGTGGTGAGCGGCAGCGGCATCTGCACAGGAACGTTGATCAACAACTGCGCGAGCAACGGCACCCCCTACTTCCTCACGGCGAACCATTGCCTGCCCGGTAACCTGAACGTGAGCACGTGGGTATTCCGCTTCAACTGGAACAGCCCTACGTGTACCCCAACGACCAACGGCCCAACGAACCAGACCGTGAGCGGTGCCACCGTGCTGGCGAACAGCGCGGGCAGTGACGTGGCCCTGTTGCAACTGAACAGCGCGCCTCCGGCAGCCTACAATGTGTTCTATAGTGGCTGGGACAGGAGTGGCACAGCCCCGACGAACGCCACATGCATCCACCACCCGCAAGGCGACATCAAGAAGATCAGTTTCGAGAACCAGGCGGGCACTACCGCGACATACGGAGGTGCGGCGTGCTGGCGGATCGCCGCGTGGGATGATGGCACCACCGAACCGGGCTCCAGCGGCAGCGGACTCTGGGACCAGAACAAGCGCCTCATCGGGCAGTTGTATGGCGGCGAGGCGACCTGCACCAACAACGTGAACGATTACTTCGGCCGTTTCGCGGTGAGCTATTCGTCGCTCACCACATGGCTGGGCAATTGTGGGAACACGGTCAATGGCTATGATCCGAATACGCCGACGCTGGCGCTTGATGCGCAAGTGACCGCCATCATAGGTGCCAGCGGGAATTCCTGTGCATCATCGATCACCCCGAGTGTCACCGTCCGTAATGGTGGCACCACTACCATTACGAGCTTCCAATTGGGCTGGTCGATCACCGGCGGCGGATCGGGAAATATCCCATGGTCGGGCAGTTTGTTGACCGGGGCTTCCGTCGTGGTGCCCGTCGGCAGCGTGAGCCTGCCTGCTGGCTACCTCACCTTCACCGCAACGGTGAGCGCACCCAACGGCGGAACGGACCAAGCCCTCGGGAACAATACGGGGACCAGCAACATCACCACCGGCCCGAACACGCTCACGCTTCAGCTTGACCTGGACCGCTACGGTTCGGAGACGACGTGGGTGATCCGCAACGGATCGAACATCTACGCCAGTGGTGGGCCTTACACGACACAGGCGACCAATGGCGTGTATCCGCAGCCGCCCATTGTCGTGTGCATACCCAATGGCTGTCATGAACTTGTGATCAGCGACAGCTATGGCGACGGCATGTGCTGCGCTTACGGCAACGGAAGCTTCAGCCTGCGCGATGCGCAGAACAACGTGCTCGCCAGCGGCGGCACGTTCACCTTCACCAGTACGCACGCCTTCTGCATTACACAGGGAGTGATCGTCACCCCGCAGCTGATGCTGGAAGGACCGTACGGTGTCGGCCCTCAAATGAGCGATGGCCTGCGTGCGGCCTCACTGCTGCCGGACACGGAACCTTATACTGGGCTTGGGTTCACACATGCGGGTGGCGGTGGCGGTGAGACGGTTCAGGCAGGTGTATTCAGCGTCACCGGAGCGAACGCGATCGTGGACTGGGTGTTCGTGGAACTGCGCGGTGGTGCACCGAACTACACCGTTGTCGCCACCCGTTCCGCGTTCGTTCAGCGCGATGGTGATGTGGTGCGCATGGACGGCGTTTCTCCGGTCGCGTTCACTGTGGCCGCTGGCAACTATCATGTCGCTGTGCGCCACCGGAACCACCTGGGCATCATGACCGCCTCACCTGTGGCCTTGAGCGCGAACGGAACCACCGTGAACTTCAAGTCGGCCAGCACATTGACCTATGGCACGCAAGCGCGTAAGGATGTGGGCGGCACGCAGGTGATGTGGGCCGGTAACGTGAACGGTGATCTGAGCCTGCTGTATGTCGGGGCGGGGAACGACCGTGATCCGATCCTTTCACGCATCGGTGGTTCGGTGCCCACTGCGACTGCGACCGGGTATTGGCGCGAGGACGTGAACATGGACGGTATGGTGATCTACGTCGGCAGTGGCAATGATCGCGACCCGATCCTCACGAACATCGGGGGCAGCGTTCCTACCGCGAACCGCGCGCAGCAACTGCCGTGATCACGTAAAGCCAGAAAGCAAGGTCACTTCGACTTCAACAGGTCCTTGGCGTTCTCCAAAGCCGCCTTGGTCAGCTTCCTTCCGCTCAGCATCTGGGCGATCGCTTCCACTCGACGCTGGCTGTCCAACGCGGAGATCCTAGTGCGCACGGCATCGCCTTCCTGGTGCTTGGTGACGAGCAAATGGTTCTGTGCCTTGCTGGCGATCTGTGGGAGGTGCGTGATCGCCAGCACCTGGCGTTGCGTTCCCATCCGGGCCATGAGGCTGCCGACACGGTCGGCCACTTCGCCACTCACGCCGGTGTCGATCTCGTCGAAGATCACTGTCGGCAGCGCTCGTGAGTCGGCGGCGAGGGAGATCAGTGCGAGCATCACACGGCTGAGTTCGCCGCCCGACGCCACCTTGTCCAATGGCGCTGGTGCGCGGTCCTTGTTCGCCGTGAAGAGGGCACGGACGGTATCGATGCCTTGTGGGCCGGGTTCACCGGTGCGGTGATCGAATTGGAAGACCGCGTGCGGCATGCCGAGTTCCTGTAGGATCGCCTCCACATTGTTCGCGAGTGGCTTCACGGCTTTGATGCGCGCACGAGAGATCGTCCTGGCCTGTTCCTGTACAGCGAGTTGCAAAGCGGTCTCCTCTCCTTCCAACGTGCTGATGTGCTCAGCGAGCGAATCGATATGCCCGGTGCGTTGTCGCAGGTCCTCCGCGATCGCGAGCAGGGCCTCGTTCGTGCTCACCCTGTGCTTCTGTTGCAGGCGCAGGATCAGGTCCAGGCGCTCGCGCAAACGGTTCGCTTCGCCCGGATCAAGTGCCACATGGCCAGCAAGTGCTTCTGCTTCATCGCCGATGTCCTTCAGTTCGATGTGAACGCTGTTCAACCGGTCCAGCAAGGTCTGCACGCTGGGATCAAGTCGCGCTGGCTTCGTCAGCACCTGCTTCAAATGCGCGAGCGCCATCAGTATGCCACGTTCCGCGCCGACCCCTTCCTCCACGGCCCGCAGCGCTTGGATCAGTTCCTCCGCGTGATCGGCGCGGGACAGGTCCTGTTCGATCGTCGTTTGCTCTTCAGTCTTCAGCGCGGCCTCGTCCAGTTCGTTCAGTTGGAAGCGGAGATAGTCCAATTCGGCACGGGATCGCGTTTCTTCCTCGAGGAGCACAGCCAACTCACGCTGACGTTCGCGCCAATGGAGATAGTGTTCGGCATACCCGATCACCGCGGCGTTCTGCCCGGCAACATGGTCCACAAGGCCGAGTTGAAAATGAGGATCGTTGAGCAGCAGCGCATGGTGCTGGCTATGCACATGCACAAGTCGAGCGCCGAGTTCGCGCAGTTGGTCCAGGCGAACGGGCGTATCGTTAATGAAAGCACGCGAGCGGCCACCGGGATCGAGTTGCCTGCGCAGGATGGTGACGGGTTCTTGCGGCAACTCGTTCGCGGCGAACCAGGCAGCAAGGTCCAGGGCCGAAACAGCCACCTCCAGTTCGATGACGCATTTCCTGGATGGGTCACGCAAAGCTCCGGCATCCGCGCGTTCCCCCATCGCCAACGCTAGCGCACCGATCAGGATGCTCTTTCCACTGCCTGTCTCCCCGGTGATGATCGTTAGGCCCTGCGCAAGGTCCAACTCCAACTCTTCGATGAGCAGGTAGTTGGTGATGCAGAGCCGCTTCAACATGACGGATAAGTGGTCGGTCCGATCAGTGCCAAGATGCGGAATTCATGGGCACATGCTTCAGGTACCCCGCATCATGTTCTGGTACTGGCTGATGTGACCGGGGTCGATGATCTGCAGGGTGTTGAAGAGTTTGCTCTTCTCCTGCGGGTCGGCCACTTTGAAGATCTCCACCAACTCCTGGTGCTTCGCGTTGAAGAACACCTGCAGGTTGTAGCTCGCGGGCTTGGCCTGGTGAACTGATTTCAACTTTTCGATGCCTCCGGCGATCGTACGGCGGGCGGCGGCGGCATCTTCGGTCATCGCGTCCAACCCGGTGCGGTGGTAGCTGTAGAGCAGTTCACGGAACGGACGGAACACCGCCTGTAGCTGGTTGTCCAACAGCCAATACCGGTTACGCTGGTCCTCGAAGGCCTTCCAACCGCTCTCGTTGGCGTTCTGCGCATTGTTCAACACTTGCTGGGCCAGGGTGTAGAACTCGGTACCGCCCAATGGTTTGTACGAATCCGCATCCATGCCCAGGACGAAGTAGGCATAGAAGCCCAGGATGGAGGACAGGTTGTTCAAGAATCTATCGGGGGTGAACTCGACCTGCACGTTCTCGAGGAAGGTGAACTGCACGTTGTTGTCCACCAGATCAAGTATGGGGGTGTTGTAATCCGTAGCGAACACCGGCCTGGCATAGATCAGTTGAAGCGTGCCTTCGAAGCTGTTCGCTGAGGATTGGCCGCTGATGGTGAGCAGCAGATTGATATCGATGCGCTCGCTTGGCGCATAATTGTAATTGGAGAAGCGGCGGGTCTCGAAGAACTCCTTGATCGCCACCTCCAGGGATCTGAACACGCGGGGATCCGCTATGGCCACCTGCGGTGCGATCACACTGATCTGGCAATTGAACTCCTGCGGCTTTACAGCAGGTGTAAGTAGCAGGATCAGGCTCAGTGAAAGGAAGAAGCGCATCAGCGGAGGATCTGTTCGAGGCGGTCCAAGATAGCACGGGCCGTGTCGGCCTTGCTCATCAACGGCAGTTCCTGGGGATCCGTGCCCGGTGCCAGCAAGGTGACCCGGTTGGTGTCGTGGCCGAAGCCCGCACCTTCATGGCGAAGGCTGTTCAGCACCAGCAGGTCGAGCTTCTTTCGGGTGAGTTTGTCCTGTGCGTTGGCCAGTTCATTGTCTGTTTCCAACGCGAAGCCCACCAGCGTTTGCCCCGTTGGTTTGTTCACACCCATCCAGGCGAGGATATCCTCCGTGGGCTCCAGGCCGATCTCCAACGCGCTGTCCTTCTTCTTGATCTTGCCCGAAGCAGGGTCCGCAGGGCGATAATCGGCAACAGCGGCGCTCATGATCACAATGTCGCACTGAGAGAACAAGACCTTGCAGGCGTCGGCCATTTCACGTGCGGTCGTTACGTCGGTCCGGACGATGCTCGCACGATCCGTGGACAACGCCACCGGTCCGGTCACCAATTCCACGCGCGCGCCGCGCAGTGCGGCTTCCTCCGCTAGGGCAAAGCCCATTTTCCCGCTGGACCGGTTTCCGATGTACCGCACGGGATCGATGGCTTCCTGGGTGGGTCCGGCGGTGACCAGGATCCGCTTTCCGCGCAATTTGCTTTTGCCAAGTAGATCCGCGGCCAGTTGCCCGACGATCCGATCGGGTTCGGTCATCCGTCCTTCTCCACTGAGCCCGCTGGCGAGTTCACCGCTCTCCGGGCCGATGGTCCGCACGCCACGTTGTTTGAGCATGTCGAGGTTGGCCGCGGTGCTACCATCGCGCCACATCTCCAAGTCCATCGCCGGAGCCACGTACACCGGGCACGTGGCGCTTAGAAAGCAGGCGAGCAACAGGTTGTCGCAGAGGCCATGGGCCATCTTGCCCAGGGTGTTCGCGCTGGCCGGTGCGATCAGCATCACATCCGCCCAGCGGGCCAGGTGTACATGATCGTTCCAGGTGCCGTCTCCCATCCTGTCCACCAGATCGGTGAGGACCGGCCGGCCGCTAACGGTCGCAAGTGTAAGTGGCGTTACGAAATCGTGCGCGGCCGGGGTCATCACAACCTGCACCTGCGCACCGGCCTTCACCAGTTCCCGCACCAAGTGTGCGGCTTTGTAGGCGGCTATGCTGCCCGTGACACCGAGCAGCACCCTGCGGTACAGGAAGCGGTCCGCCTGTTCCGGGGAGCGTTCCACGAACGGGTCAGGGATCAGTCCAGCTTGGGCGCGGGAGCGTCGGTCTCGTCCTGCCGGCGGAAGTAGATCTTGCCCTGCTGCAACTCCAGTATGGCGAGGGCGGCCGGTTTCGGCATGCGCTCGTAGTGCTTGCTCACCTCGATCTGCTCGCGGTTCTCGTACACTTCCTCCAGGTTCTCACCGCTCACGGCGAACTCCTCGAGCTTGGCGCTCAATTCCTCCTTGATCTGTACGCTGATCTGGTTGGCGCGTTTGCCCAGGATGGACACAGCCTCGTAAACGTTCCCGGTCTCCTTGTCGAGCAGGGAGACATCACGGGTCACCGTGGTCTTGGCCGCGCTCATATTCTTGGTGTTCATCGTCATGGGATCTTGGTCGCTTGGTCCAGGGCTTCGTTCAATTGCTTGTGCAGTCTTTCCGCATCGTCGAACACGGCGCTCTGCGGGTAAGCGTCGGCGAAATTACGATAAGAGCGGATAGCCTCCTTCAATCGCTCCGCACGGCGGCTTTCGATGCTGTTCATGGCCAGCTCCGTATCGGCTTTCAGGATGGTCAGCATGGCGTCCTCCCGGTACTTGGAATTGGGCCACACGCGCACGAAATCCTTGAACGCCACACTCGCCGCCTGGTAGTTGCGCATGCGGTTGTACTGGGCAGCGGCATGGAAAGCCTTCACCTCCAGCTTGCTGCGTAGCCCATCGATCAGGCTGTTGCAGCTGTCTTTCAGGGTGGTGGTGGGGTAACGCACCATGAACAACTGGAGCTGGTCGATGGCGTTCTTCGTGTCGGTCTGGTCCAGTTCGTAGCTGGGCGAGTTCTTGTAGAAGCAGTACGCGCTCAGGAAGGCGCACTCTTCCGAGTACTGGCTCATGGGAAAGGTGCGGGTGAAGTTGGCCAGGTAGTAGCCGGCCAGGGTATAGTCCTTCATGTTGAAGAAGGACTTGGCGTGCATGTAGTTCACCTTCTCACTCTCAGCGGTCCCCCGCTTGATCATGATCAGTTCCTCCAACAGCGGGATGGCCCGGTCCCAACTCTCCTTGGCGTAGTACTCCTCGGCCACCTGCATCTTGAAGGCGGCATCGGTGCTCTTCAGGGCCTTGTTGAACTTGCTGCACGAGGTAAGCAGTGCAACGGCGATGAGCAGGAAAAAGGCCAGGCGCATGTTTCGGGGCGCGAAGATAGGTGCCGTGAGGCAGAGGGACTTCGGTGGGATGAACGCGGGGCGTGTGTCCCAAGTATTTACCTGCGGTTACCTTTGGCCAGCTGCTCGCCAACTGCCCATCACAACAACCGATCCCGTCCCATGAACGACATCTTCGACAAGATCCGCAAGGACGCGGGTCCCCTCGGCCGCTACGCCAAACAAGCGCATGGATACTACAGCTTTCCCAAGTTGGAAGGTGAGTTGGGTGCGCACATGACCTTCCGGGGGAAGAAGATGCTGATCTGGAGCCTGAACAACTACCTCGGACTGGCCAACCACCCCGAGGTGCGGAAAGTGGACGCCGAGGCTGCCGCCCAATGGGGCATGGCCTATCCGATGGGCGCCCGCATGATGAGCGGCCAGACCACCCACCACGAACAACTTGAGAACGACCTGAGCGAGTTCATGCAAAAGGAGGACACCTTCCTGCTGAACTTCGGCTACCAAGGCTGCATGAGCTGCATCGAGGCCCTGCTCTCCCGCCACGACGTGCTGGTGTACGACAGCGAGTGCCACGCCTGCATGATCGACGGCGCGCGCCTGCACATGGGCAAGCGTTTCGTGTTCCAGCACAACGACATGGACAGCTTCGACAAGCAGCTGGAGAACGCGCGGAAGGTGGTGGAACAGACCGGAGGCGGTATCCTGGTGATGACCGAGGGTGTGTTCGGCATGGCTGGCGACCAGGGCAAACTGAAGGAGATCGTGCAGCGCAAGGCAAAGTACAACTTCCGCCTGTTCGTGGACGACGCGCACGGCTTCGGCCAGCTCGGTGAGAACGGCCGTGGAACCGCCGACGTGCAAGGCGTGCAGAAGGACGTGGACGTCTACTTCGGCACCTTCGCCAAGGCCATGGCCACCATCGGTGGTTTCATCAGCGGGCCGAAGGACATCATGATGTACATGCGCTACAACATGCGCAGCCAGACTTATGCCAAGAGCCTGCCCATGCCCATCGTCGTCGGCGCCATCAAGCGCCTGGAGATGATGCGCACCATGCCCGAGCTGAACGCCAAATTGTGGCAGATCACCAAGGCCCTACAGACAGGTTTGGTGAACGCCGGGTTGGACATCGGCAACACGAACAGCTGCGTGACACCGGTGTACATGAAGGGCGGCATCCCGGAGGCCACGAACGTGATCGTGGACCTGCGCGAGAACCACAGCATCTTTTGCAGCATCGTGGTGTACCCCGTGATCCCCAAGGGCGAGATCCTCTTGCGCCTGATCCCCACCGCCGCGCACTCCATCGACGATGTGAACTACACCGTGGAGCACTTCCAGAAGGTGAACGAGAAGCTCAAGGCCGGCGCTTACAAGAGTGAGACGATCGCGGTGGCGTGAGATCAGTTCCCTGACCATGGGTTCTAACGCGGATCGCCCGTCTTCCGCGTTCTTGTCGTATGCGTCGCGGCTTTGTCAGTATCCTGCTCGCTGCGGTTGTGATCCTCTCCATCGGGCTGCTGCTGCCCGAGTCCTTTACCATGCCGGTGAAGGGAGCCACGCGGAGCAGTTATGACCAGCGCAGCTTCTGGTATCACCCCTGGGGCGAGAGCGTAGCGCACAAAGGCGTGGATGTCTTCGCCAAGCGCGGAACTCCGGTTCTGAGCGCCGTAGGTGACGGGTTCGATCGCGAAGACCTCCGTCTAGATCGGGTAAGGATCGGATGATCGAACTCCATCGGGGTGAAGCGTCGTTCAGAAGCCTCAACTTCGCGTTCCCATTTTCTGATCCTCAATTCGAATGTCCCACATCGCCATCATCTCAGCCAGTGTGCGCGAAGGACGCAAAAGCCACCGTGTGGCGTTGCACCTTGAGCGCACCATCAACGCATCCGGCAACACGGCCGACATGCTGGACCTGAACGCGTTCGCCTTCCCGATCTTCAACGAACGGTTGAAGTTCCAGAAGAACCCGGCACCAGCAACGGTCGATTTCGCTGATCGTGTTCGCAAAGCGGAAGGCGTGATCATCGTGACCCCGGAATACAACGGCAGCTTCCCGGCGAGCCTGAAGAATGTGATCGACCTGATGACGGACGATTGGAAAGGTCGACCTGTTTCCATCTGTACCGCGTCCGGTGGGGCGTTCGCCGGAACGCAGGTGATGGTGGAGCTCGTCTTCCCGCTCTGGAAGATCAAAACATGGGTGGTTCCCTCGTCCATGCAGGTACCCAAGGTGCAAGAGGCCTTCGATGAAGCTGGCAACCCCGCGGACGCGGAAGGTTGGGCCAAACGCACCAAAGTATTTCTGGACGATCTGGGCTGGGCGATCGAGGCGAAGCGGCGGATGGAGGGGTGAGTTCCCTTCGGCGCAACTCATTTAGTTTCGACCCATGAAGAACGCCGCGCTCGTTTTCTCTTTCATGATCTGCGGATGTACCGCATCACCGGATCCCGTCGCGCAACCCCAGGAACCGATCCCTTCGGTCGATACGACCTCCGCTTCGCCTGCTGCTTCGGGCGACGCCCTGACACTGGCTGATGGAAGCGTATTCCAAACCGGCCTGCACCAGGCGACGCTGCTCGGAACCGTGAAGGGCATGGACGGGAAGGTGTACCTCGTGATGAGCGGCCGACACTGCACCGGGTGCGAGGCGGAGACCGCGCTCTACGTGCATGCCCCAGCGGATGGTCCGCTCGTTGTGGAGGATGGGAAGAACGCACGCATGTACCCCGGCCGGGCGCTGGATGGGGAAACAAACGAACCCTACTATGTGGCCCGCGCCTTCTTCGGTGATATTCTCCAGGGTGTGCCGGGTGTGATCTGGTACAGCCGCGCCTTGGACACGGATGGAACGATGCAGGAGCACACCATGCTGTTGGACGTGACCGCATACCTGGAGGAGAGCCGGCAGCCGGGCCATGCGCTTTTGGAGAAAACGCTCAAGCAGGTAAGCATGGGCCTGTGCCAGGAGATCCCCGGCGTCGAGCGGACCGCCGCGCCTTAAGCTTTTACCGCTTCCAGCTGGAAGATCCGCTTGAGCACGCTTACCGTGTGTTCCACTTCGGCAGTGGTGGTGTACCGGCTGAACGAGAATCGGATGTTCGCCCCTGGCCGTTCCGGGTACAGGGCCGTGAGCACATGCGAACCCTTGTTGCTTCCGCTGCTGCACGCGCTGCCACCACTGCACGCGATACCCTCGATGTCGAGGTTGTAGATCAGCATCTCCCCTTTTCCATCGTCGGGGAAACAAACGCTGAGCACAGTGTACAAGCTCTCCGGCCCGGTATCGCCATTGAAGCCCACACCGGGAATTTCCTCTACCAGGCGCCGCTTCATCAACTCCTTCAATCCCGTGATGTGCTGGGTATGGTCCTCCAGGTCGCGGTAGGCCACATCCATGGCCTTCGCCAACCCGACGATGCCGTAGATGTTCTCAGTACCTGCCCGCATGTTGCGCTCCTGCGAACCACCCAGGATCGCCGCCTTGATCGTCGCACCGTTCCGCATGTAAAGGAACCCGATGCCTTTGGGCCCGTGGAATTTATGCGCGGCACAGGTGATGAAGTCGATGGGTGTGTTGGCCAGGTCGAAGCGATAATGCCCCATGGTCTGCACCGTGTCACTGTGGAAGAGCGCACCATAGCGGCGACAAAGGTCCCCGACCTGCACCAGGTCGATGCGCGTGCCGATCTCGTTGTTGGCGTGCATCAGTGAAACCAGGACACCTTCACCCTGCGTGGTTTTCAGCACATCCTCCAGATGCTGCAGGTCCGGTGCGCCATCGGGTCGCAGGCGCAGCCAGTGTGCCCGTGCGTTGCCCGAATGGCCCAGTGCATGCGCGACGAGTTCAACAGCGTGGTGTTCGATCGGCGAACTGATGATGTGCTTTACCCCCAGATCGCGCACGGCCCCGTTCAGCGCCATGTTGTCCGCTTCCGTCCCGCCACTGGTAAAGACGATCTCGCCCGGTGCGCAGTTCAACAATTCAGCCACCTTGCGGCGAGCCTGCTCCACGGCGGCGCGTGTCTTCCGGCCATAGGAATGGATCGCCGACGGGTTGCCGAAGTGCTCACGCATGTAGGGCAGCATGGCGTCGAACACCTCGGGGTCGAGCGGTGTGGTGGCGGCGTTGTCGAGGTAGATCCGGGTCATAAACTCAAGCGCTCGGGGTAACGGGTGCCCACTGCGAGGCGGCGAATTTACCGGGCCGCGACCGGAATGCCCGCTACTTCTGCCAGTTCGCTCATGATCCTGTGCGCCAGCTCATCGGCTTGTTCCATGCTGCCGGCCTCCGCATAAATGCGGATGATGGGCTCCGTGTTGCTGCGGCGCAGGTGTACCCAGGTGTTGCCGAATTCGATGCGCAGGCCATCGACCGTACTGTGCGGCTGGTCCTTGTGGCGCTGTTGCATGGCGTCAACGATCGCCTGCACGTCCATGCCCACCTCCAGTTGGATCTTGTTCTTGCTGATGAAGTAGTCCGGGTAGCTGCGGCGCAGTTCAAGGCATGACTTTCCACTGCGGGCGAGATGCGTGAGGAAGAGCGCGATACCCACCAGTGCATCACGCCCGTAATGCAGTTCGCTCAGGATCACGCCACCGTTCCCTTCGCCTCCGATCGGTGCGTCCACCTTCTTCATGGTCTCCACCACATGTACCTCACCCACCGCGCTCGCGTGGCGTTTGCGTCCATGGCGCAGGGCGATGTCATCCAGTGCGCGTGTGCTGCTCAGGTTGCTCACCGTGTCGCCCGGACGGTGGGCGAGCACATGGTCGGCGCAGGCCACCAACGTGTATTCCTCGCCGAACAGGCTGCCGTCCTCGCATACGATCGCCAGGCGGTCCACATCGGGATCCACCGCGATACCCACATGTGCCCGGTGCCGCTTCACCGTCGCGCAGAGATCGACGAGGTTTTCGGGCAAGGGTTCGGGATTATGCGGGAAGTTGCCGTCAGGGGTGCAGTGGATCTCCACCACTTCCAACACGCCCAAGGCCGTGAGCAGTGCGGGCACGGCTTCGCCCCCCACGGAATTCACCGCGTCCAAGGCTACCCGGAACCTGGCTTTCTTGATGGCTTCCACATCCACCAGGTCCAGTTCAAGGATGTCATCGATATGCCTTCGGGTCCATCCGCTCGCGGTGCGCACATGGCCCAGTTCCTCCACCGGCGCGAAGTCGAACACGCCCGCCTCGGCGATACGCAGTACTTCGGCACCATCCTCGGCGCTGATGAACTCACCCAGGTCGTTGAGCAGTTTGAGCGCGTTCCATTGGATCGGGTTGTGGCTCGCGGTAAGGATGATGCCTCCCTGCGCGCGTTCGCCCGGAACAGCGATCTCCACCGTGGGGGTTGTGGCGAGCCCCAGGTCGATCACATCGAAGCCCATACCAATAAGTGTCCCGCGCACCAGGTCCGCTACCATGGGCCCGCTGATGCGCGCGTCACTGCCCAGGACGATACGCGAACGCCGTTTCGGACCGATGGGCATGCCGCCGCTTTGGGCCGAACGGGTACGCGCAAGGATCATCGCGCCGTAGGCCGCTGTATAGCGCACCACATCCACGGGTGTCAGGCCTTCGCCGGGAGCGCCGCCGATGGTGCCGCGGATGCCCGAAATGGAACGGATAAGTGTCATGGCTTCAGTTTCGCCTGCGGCGATCAGCACGTCACAAGCCCCGCAAAGCTATCCGGGTGAATAGCTCCAACACGTTCCCGCACCCCCACCCTTCCACGATCGAATGTTCAACGAGCACGGCCACTGCTCTAGGACCCAGCGACATGCACCGGGGGATGTTCATAATGCGGGCCGCCGGTGATCACCCCGGAAATGAACGACCTATTTTTGTCCGACAAGGCCCACGCACACCGAATGAACGAAGGATACCTGCCCCTTCCCGAGCGCAACGACGATCAGCAAGGCTGTGTCCAGCGCTACGAGGCCATGCTCCACCTGAACGACCATTACTTCTTCGATGTGGAGGAGTTCGAGATGATCATCGAACACTACCTGGAGCAGAGCGACATGCGCCGCGCCAAGGAGGTGCTTGACTACGCGCACAAGCAGCATCCGGGTTCATTGGACCTGATGTTCTGCGATGCCCAGGTGCTGATGAGCATGGGCAAGTTGAACAAGGCGCTGGAGGTCCTGGACGCCATCGGTAAACTGGAACCGTTCAACGAGGATGTACACCTGCACAAGGCCGGCATCTACAGCCAGCTACGCAACTACAGACGGGCCATTGAGCATTACAAACGTGCCCTGGACCTCGCCGAGGAGGGACTCGATGACATCTACCTGGACCTCGCCTTCGAGTACGAGAACCTGGAAGCCTTTGAACAGGCCATCCATCACTTGAAGAAAGCCCTGGAGCTGAATCCTGAGAACGAGGCGGTGCTCTATGAGCTCGCCTACTGTTACGATCTCGCTGAAGGCCATCAGGCCGCGGTGGTCTTCTTCCGCGAATTCACGAACGAACATCCTTATGCGTTCGTGGCGTGGTACAACCTGGGTAACGCACTCGCGCGGTTGGACCGCTTGCCCGAGAGCAACGAAGCGCTGGACCTGTGCATCGCGATCGACGAGAAATTCAGTTCGGCCTACTTCAGCAAGGCGCGCAACCTGTTGGTCGCAGGCGATTTCAAGGCGGCGGTCGAGTGCTACGAGGAGACGATCGTACACGACGGCCCACAGGCGATCACCTTCAGCTACATCGGTGAGTGTTACGAGAAGATGGAACGTCTGGAACAGGCGCTCATCCACTATGACCAGGCCCTGGCGCTGGATCCCAATTGGGTCGATGCCTGGATCGGCCGTGGTGTGGTGAAGGACGTTCAAGGGCGCCTGCCCGAATCCATCAAGGACCTGGAAGTGGCCGCCCGCCTGGCTCCGGAACATGGCGATGCCTGGTTCTACCTCGCCAACGCGATGGGCCGCGCCGGACGATTCGAAGAGGCGCTCGCCGCTTACGACCGCCTGAACAAACTCGAACCCGAAAGCATCGACGGCTGGTTGGACCATGCCGATCTGCTGATGAACCTGAAGGGGGCTGAAGCAGCGATAAAGAAGCTGCGCGATGGAGAACCGGTACACAAGCTCAGCAGCCGGTTCCGCTACCGCATGGTGAGCTATCTGTTGCGCTGCGGATCGGAGCAGCAGGCCCTGCTCGAATTGGAGGAGACGCTGGTGGCCGATCACGAGGGCCACAAGCAATTGCTCGAGCACTACCCGGAGGCGGCGCAAATGCCGCAAGTGCTGCATTTGCTCGAACTGTACAAAAAATGAACTACGCTCTCTCGCATATCCCCGCACGGTCGAAAAAACCACGCGAGGATGGCCTCACCATGGTCATGGACAAGGGTTCGTCCCTGCGGCAGGCCGAAGACCTTGTTTCGGCCGCCGGGCACCTGGTGGACCTGGTCAAGCTCGGCTTCGGCACCTCGTTCATCACACCGAACCTCCAGGAGAAGATCCTCATCTACCAGAAGGCAGGGATGAAAGTGTACCTCGGCGGCACGCTCTTCGAGGCGTTCATCGCGCGTGGACTTTTCAAGGATTACAAGAAGCTGCTCGATCAGTTGGGGCTGGATACCGTCGAGGTTTCCGATGGTTCGATCAACATGCCCGAGAAGGAGAAGTGCAAGTACATCACGGACCTCGCGAAGACCTATACCGTACTGAGCGAGGTGGGTAGCAAGGAATCCGGCATTCTGATCAGTCCCGCCAAGTGGGTGAACATGATGCGCACGGAACTGGACGCCGGATCCTGGAAGGTGATCGCCGAAGCACGCGAGAGCGGAACGGTGGGGATCTACCGGCCGAACGGCCACGCGCACACATCACTGGTCAACCGCATTCTGGCGAAGGTGCCGGGTAAGGACATCCTGTGGGAAGCACCGCAGAAATCCCAGCAGACCTGGTTCATCAAACAGCTCGGCCCTAACGTGAATCTGGGCAACATCGCGCCGGAGGAAGTGATCCCATTGGAAACCCTGCGCCTTGGCCTGCGCGGTGACACCTTCTTCCAGTACCTGCCAGAAGCGGTGGCTGAGAAGCTCCGCCAGGTATAGTTGCGCTTACCGCGCTCCTGTTGTTCACCACCCGCTCCCGCACTGAACGATCCACCATCTTCGCACCGATGAAAGAGATCACTGCCGTCGAACTCAAAAAGTGGAAGGACGCTGGAGAGACCTTCCAACTGATCGACGTGCGCGAACCTTACGAGGCGGAGCGTTGCAACATCGGTGGCACCTTGATCCCCCTGGGCGAAGTGGTCGAGCGGCTCGCGGAGTTCCGCAAAGACATTCCCGTGGTGGTGCATTGCAAAAGCGGTGGCCGTTCCGGTGCCGTGATCCAGGCCCTCTCCACGCGGTACGGCTATGACAACCTGATCAACCTCACCGGCGGGATCCTGGCCTACGGCGCCTCGGTGGCACCTGAACTCCAGTGCGATTGATCGCGCACCACACCTCGCCCAGCCCCCATCACCATGCTCGAAACGCTCCAGGAATTCTGGTTCTTCATCACGCACCTCAACGTCACGCTGCCGATGTTCATCATGGCGCATGGGGACCTGATCTACGCGCTCTTGTTCATGATCATCTTCGTAGAGACCGGCCTGGTGATCATGCCGTTCCTCCCCGGTGATTCGTTGCTCTTCGTGGCCGGCTCGCTCGCTGCGGGGGCCAACCCCTCACTGGACCTTGCCACGCTGTTCGGGCTGCTGTTCGTCGCGGCGGTACTGGGCGACAACATCAACTACTGGATCGGCCGCTTCTTCGGGCCGCGTGTGGCGAAATGGCGGCTCTTCGGGCGCGACCTCGTACAACAGAAGCACCTGGACAAGACACACAGCTATTTTGAGAAGTACGGCGTGAAGACGATCATCATCGCACGGTTCGTACCCATCGTTCGCACGATCACCCCGTTCGTGGCCGGGGTTGGTGCCATGGACTATCGCAGGAAATTTCTGCCGTTCGATGTGCTGGGCGGCGCACTTTGGATCGGGCTGCTCCTGCTCGCGGGCTTCGCCTTCGGCACACATCCATGGGTGCAGAAGCACTACGAAGCCGTTATCCTGGGCATCGTGTTCATCAGTGTGCTACCCATGCTGGTGGAGTTCATCCGCCACCGCAGCAATAGATCCAAGGCCTGAGACGTTCGGTAGCGTGCAGCGATACGGACTCATCGGCAAGCCGCTCTCCCATTCCTTCAGCCAGCGCTACTTCGAAGCGAAGTTCAAGCGCGAGGGACTTTCCGATCACCGCTACGATCCATTTGAACTCGACCGCATCGAGGACCTTCCAGCCCTGCTGAACGGCACGCCCGATCTCGTCGGCTTGAACGTAACGATCCCCTACAAGCGCTCGGTCATGCCGCTACTGGACGCTGTCGATCCAATGGCCGCTGCCGTCGGCGCTGTGAACACCATTTCGATCCACAATGGCCGCACCACCGGGCACAACACGGATGTCGAAGGCTTCCGCAGCACGTTGCTTCCGCTTTTGAAAGGGACAAGGCCAAGAACGCTCGTCCTCGGCAGCGGTGGCGCCAGCCGTGCGGTGGTGTGCGTGCTCAAGGAACTCGGTATCCGTTTCCGCGTGGTCAGTCGCAGCCGTGAACGCGGTGATCTGACGTGGGACCTCCTCGACCCGATCATCGTCAGCGTTTGCCCGTTGATCATCAACACCACGCCATTGGGCATGTTCCCGGATGTGGACAGCAAGCCCATGTTGCCGTACGACGCCATCGGTCCACGGCATATGCTGATCGACCTGGTCTACAATCCGGCGGAGACCGCCTTTCTTCGCGAAGGACGCGCACGCGGAGCGAACACCACCAACGGAACACACATGCTCGAAGCCCAGGCCGAAGCGAGCTGGAGGATCTGGCGGGGACAGGGGCAGTAGGCAGGCGCAGGGCAGGCGCAGTGTCTTGTCTTTGCCTTCCTGCCAACTGCCCCTGCCTCCTGCTCTCAGCGCGTACACGCGCGAACGATCATCACGATCACGCAGAACAGGAAAATGAAAAAGCTGATGCGGTTCACCCCGTGCATGAAGCGCAGGCTCGAGTTGGGATCGCTCTTCCCAAAGAGCGTCACCGGGTTCAGGTAGTGGAGGATCCGCTTGAGGAACATCGGGAAGGAGTGCAGCGCAAGATACTCTCCTGATCATGGAGCGCGCGCGTGGGTGACGACACTTGGAATACTGGTGCAGAGCCACTACCTCTGTACGCGTGCTGCCCAACCCCGCCCATGAAGAGGCGACATTGATATTGCCTGTGCCCTTGACCGGATCCGCTTGGCTGATGTTGTCGAATTCCTTGGGTGACGAGGTGATGCGCTTGGCTGAACAAGCGCCCAGCGTGGTGAGCGTGGTACCGAATCCAGCCAGCGATGAAGCCACATTGGTGCTAACCCGGACGCTGGCTGAGCAAGGCGTTCTGATGGCCTACAATGCCGTTGGTGAAGAGGTAATGCGAGTGGCTATCCCTATGGATACGCCGCGCATGACCTTCAACACCTCAAGTCTTGCACCAGCGCTGTATTACTACAAGGTGCTTTTGCGAACTGGTGTGCTTGGGAATGGCAAGCTGACCATCGTTCGTTGATGAGTCCGCACATCATGAAGTACTCCAAGAGCATTGAACAATGCGCTCGTGCGGCGCTTGTAGGTATAGCGTTGCAAGGCGCTGTTGGAGTGCTAGCTCAAGGGCTGAACAACCTCTGGATGGGGGGATTTGAAAGCTATGCTCCCCCTCCGTTCGGAGGAGTGGATCTGCAATTCTTGAGCGGCAACCTTTCCATTTCCACGGTATCACGAGACATTGGATTCAAAAGGACATCGGCGAATATGACGGACGCTGACGGTGAGCTGCTCTTCGGTGCCAACGGTGTCTTTCTGGGCGATCGGAATGGGGATACTTTGATGAATGGCACCGGACTCAACCCGAGTGCCTACACCGTGACCTATCCAGGAGGCGTGTATATCTCACAGGGTTGCCTGATCTTGCCCAAACCTGAGGGGCCGGGTATCTACTACCTCGTCCATAGCACTGTTGATGACCAAGCAACTTCTGTCGCCCATTACCTCTATTTAACCACAATCGATATGAGCTTGAACGGTGGCTTGGGGGGGGTAGGAACGAAGAACCAGATATTGATAAGCGATTCGCTGAACGCGGGGAAAATCACCGCAGTGCGCCATGCGAATGGAAGGGACTGGTGGGTGTTTTGCCACAAGGTGAACACGAACAGTTTCTATCGGCTGCTGGTCACACCCAATGGGGTCAGCGTGGACGGGACCCAGTCCGTCGGCGTTGTCCGCCCGAAGGATGTTGGCCAGGTCTGCTTCTCACCGGATGGCAGCAAGTTCGCGTACTACTGGGGCCAGTTCAATCAAGACCTGGAGGTCTTCGACTTCGACCGTTGCACTGGGCTGTACTCCAACCCGGTGCATATCCTTATAAACGATGCGAACACCATGGGCGGCGTGGCATTCTCGCCCAACAGCCGGTTCCTCTATGTTCCCTCTGTCGAGGACCTGTACCAGTACGATACAGAGGCTTCGAATATCGAAGCGAGCATGGTCCTTATCGCGGAGTGGGATAGTACCTATTCGCCATTTCCACCGTTCGCAACGCTATTCGATATCGCACAGCTAGCACCTGACGGCAAGATCTATATCGGCACGGGCAATAGTACCGACAAGCTACATGTGATCCACGATCCCGACCAGCCGGGCCTGGCGTGCAACATGGAACAGCACGGAATTGCGTTACCGCGGTATTTCAGCAACTCTCTACCCAACCACCCCAACTACCACCTGGGCCCGGTGGATGGCAGCGTGTGCGATAGCCTGGGGATCAATGTGGGCGTGCAAGAAACGGTGGTGCAAGCGAATACTTCCGCCTATCCAAATCCCAATAGCGGCGAGTTCGTGTTAAGCTACCCTGCGCAGGCTTCAGCGGGCG
>Ga0335394_10002205_pt1 | contig 21841 bp, 24 predicted proteins | sample MAT03_FD_205741 | JGI IMG/M metagenome (GOLD analysis project Ga0335394, IMG submission 205741) | Freshwater microbial communities from Lake Fryxell liftoff mats and glacier meltwater in Antarctica - MAT-03 (spades assembly) (version 2) ...
AAATCCTCGAACCGGCTTGCCTGCCCGAGCGCCTGCCTACGCACCTCGATCTGCCAGGCTGTCCAGGTTTCACAGCCCCACCCCAGGGAGAGGAGTCGCTGGTATTTGCCTCGACGTTTGGAGTCTGGCAGCCTGGAGAATCGGCTAGGGTTGCCATTCTTTTTGTCGGCCCAGGGGAAGTATGAGTGGAGGAACCGAACGCGATCGTCGAATTCGGACCTGTCCTTGGCGTCGACGGTTACCCATGCGTGGATGGATTTCCCGCCGGAGTCGATGATGGCGGCGCACGGCACCCGCGACGCGAAGAGAGCGGCGTACTGCTCCTCGGTTGGGATGTCGTCTGACTCGATGAGAGCGTATCGGAGTGCGGTGATGTCGCTGTCCTTGTTTCCGTTTGGCGAGATCGGATTCATTCCGATGAAAACGCCGGCACCCGCGGCCGAGGTCCAAATCCCCGAAGGATCTCCTCCTTTGGACTCGAGTCGCTGAATCCAATCTCGGACTGGGAGGGTCAACCCTCCATTTTCTGGTTTGTCTTTACCTCCCTCTTCGTGGATGCAGCCCTTGGCGATGCGGACGCACTCCTCTGGTTTGTAAAGAGCACGGAGCAACTCGATGGCTCCGTGCTGGATCGGTTCCGGCAGATCCATTGCGGCGGCTGGTGGGCAGACAATGGGAGGAGAATCCTGGTCGATGTCGACGCCACGACGTTGGGGACGATGTCTGGTGGCTGATGCTGGCTTCCATGCCGGCACAGGATGGTGGTGACTGTGGGAACTGGGTGCATCACCCCTGCCTGATGTCAGCGTCTCGCCTGGACTGACCTTCTTGCGTGCGTCCTCGAGTTTGTGGTGAAGGTCCTGCTCGCTCCAGGGCGGCGCGCACTTGGCATTGTAGAAGAGAAGCGCTTCCCACTGATCAGCCTGTGAACCGCAGAGGCGGACGCTTGCACACGCGGCTGTCAGTGTGGAGTTGTGGCCGCCTGATCCACTGACGGCGCCAGGCATTTTTTCGAGGTAGGCTTTGGCCCGTTGGAGGCTCATTTAATTGGGGTTTAATTGGCCATGGCTTTTCGGAATTCGCCGAGCGTGGCCGTCTGCGGTGACTGGTGACCGAGTCTGTGCAGGAGTGCCTGCTGTGCCGGGGTGCATGCCTTTCGGTTCAGGGTACCGATCACGACGTCGATAATTTGAGAGGCATGGCCGCGGCCGCGCACGGTAGCGGGGTCCACCTTGGCTCGTTTGAGCACCCTGGCCTGAGCCTCTGTCACGGGCTTGGATTCCCAAGCGAATGTCGGATCGAATTCCGCGATGGATAAGCGCGAGTTGTTTGCTGCCCACTCGTCCGCGGTGAGGTACTTCCCCTGCTTCGATGCCGATTTTTTTAGCAGCTTTTTCAGGCTCTCCTCGCGCTGGTGGGTGGCGCTCGATTGCAACTCGAGGAGATCCTGAATCTCTCCGCCACCTGCTGCCTCGCGTTCCGTGGCGATGGCCGACATCTGGTCAGATTCTTCGTTATTCGAGGCGACGAGCGAGGTGGCTTTGCAGACGGTGTGGCGCTCGTGGAGCCATAGGCAGTCGAGAATTAGGAGGTTGTCCTTGAGTGGGTGGGGCCGGGTGCCTCGGCCGATCATCTGGGCGTAGAGCGCACGCGACTTTGTTGGTCTGAGGACGAGGATGCAGTCGATACCCGGGTCGTCGTAGCCCTCGGTGAGCAGCATGGCGTTGCTGAGGACGTCATACTCGCACATCTCGAAGTCGATGAGTTTCGCGGCGCGGCAATCATCCACCCCATCGATGTGTTCGGCGCGCAATCCCTCGGCCAGGCACGCGGCCACGAACTTCTGCGATGTGGCAATGAGCGGGAGGAATGCCAGGGTGCGGCGGCCTGCGGCATAGCGGCGGACTGCGCGGGCGATCTGGGTGAGGTAGGGTTCGATGGCATCCCCGAGCTGGCTGGCGTCGAGGTCACCGGACACGGAGCGCACGCCACGGATGTCGATCTCCAGGGGGACGGCGCGCATGGTGATCTGGGAGAGGTAGCCGGCCCGGATCAAGTCAACAAGTCGCACTTCGTGGGCCAGGCTCTCGAAGTAATCGGCGAGCGTGCGTTTATCGCCGCGGTCTGGGGTGGCTGTGACTCCGACGACGTCGGAGTGGGAGTCGAAGCGCTTTAGCACCTTCTGCCACGAATCGGAGATGGCGTGGTGCGCCTCGTCGCACACCACCAGTCCGAAGTGGTTTGCTGGCCAACGTTCGAGCCGGGCAGATCGGGTCAGTGATTGGACGCTGGCGACGACGACGTGCGATTGGAGGGATGCCCAGCGTTCGGCTTTCTCGATGTCGGCGGAAATCCCTGTGGCCTTGGCGATCTTGTCCACGGCCTGGCCGATGAGCTCCTCACGGTGGGCGAGGATAAGCGTGCGCTGGCCGGCGCCCTGTTTCACGCGCGCCAGGTTGGCGAAGACGATGGTTTTTCCGGAGCCTGTGGGACTGACGACGAGTTGGCGGCTGGGGTGGTCCCCGTTGGGGTTGGACCACCCATTGACGACGGCGCGAACCGTCTCCTGTTGGTAGGGCCTGAGCTCCATCAGAATGGTATGTCATCCACAATCTCCGCAGTGGCAGCTGGCGGCACGGCGACGATTCTGGGGAGCTTTGGCTTGTCGGTTAGGAATGCTCCGACCTTGTTTTTTTTCTTCGGTGAGGTGGCTCCCTGTGGGGTAAATTCTTCAACTATCAAATGGCACCATCCACGAAGTCCAACAGGGTTAACCCAGGTGCAACCCATTGAGATAGATGCGGCCCGGTCGAATTCGAAGGCGCTGCCCTTCGCGATTACCACACCGGTTGATTTAAGGAACGTGTCGATTTTCCAGGAGCAAGCTTCGTGATCGATCAGGCTTTCGAATACGTGTCCGCCTTTTTGCTCGATGAGAATTTTCAGTTCCCACATTGGAGACCCCCTCGTTTTTGCGCCCATCGAAAGGCCGGTTTCGTAGGCGACTACCTGGAACTGGTATTCGCCTGGTGGGTGAAGGACGAAGGTTTGATTGTCGCGATCTTGATAGATAGGCATGTGGATTGTGCGGTTGGTTGTGCTTCTACTGCGCTTTAAGAAATCGGATGTCGGAGCCTCGTTGGATCAAGGGTCCGAGCCGTCGTTCGAGGTCTGTCTTTGCCGTGGTTTGGTTGACGCTGTTCTGCTCGGCGTAGGCCTTTGCCAGATCGCCGAGCGTGATGCTGAGGAATTTCCCTGCCATTTCGATGGGGACGCCGCTGGCTTGGATGGCCGACCAGGCGTCGGGGATGGACGGGGTGCCTTTTCTCTGGCGGATGATATACCCAGATGCCACGACCCCTTTTTTGACGGCCATGTTGGTCACGTAGGCCCTGGAGTACGTGGCCCACTCGGCCAGGGCATCGGCGGCGCGCCTGAGGGCGCCGAGTCCGTCCGCGTCGGTGATCTCCTCGATGTTGCCGCTGGGCACGTGCAGACCGAGGACCTGAGCTCCGGTGCGGCCGGTGGCGCAGAATGCCGGGCACATACCGCGATTGGCGCACCAGCCGCAGAAGTCGCACACGACAGGAGTGCGCGGATCACTCAAGCGCTCAGCAATTCCCTCGACTATGTTTGCGGCCTCGCTTCGTTCCATTGATGAGCGTAGCGCGCGCCGCTCCGTCGCGAAGAGGACGTGGATCTCGACTCGCGGATGCCCGAGCAGAATGACGTAGCCTGCCATCTGCTCCCTGTAGTCGTCGATGTGCCGGCCCTTGAGGTCGAACAGCACGGGACCACATGCGACGTCCGGCGTGCCGCGCATGACATCAAATGTCGACAGGGTCACCTCGTTGGTTTGCTCGACGAGGAGCGGGTGATCACCCATCGGCGCGTGAGTTCGGATGTATTCACCAGCCCACTCAACACCGTCAGCGTCCCACTCGCCGAGACTGCCGCGCCAGGAGTCGTCATCAGCGAGCCACTTGGCCAAAGCGGTGTGGCGGTTGGTGCCACCTGCCTTTTGCACCACGTTTTCTTCGGGGTCCGACGCGAAGCAAGGGCACTTTGCGAGAGCGGGAAGGCTGGAAGGTCGGAGGGTTGGAGGGATCATCGGACCACCGTCCGATCTTCCCACCACCCGATGAGTCCGGCGTGGATTTCGCGATCACCGTCGAACTCTCCGGCGATGCGCAGGACTGCCGTGATCTCTCGGGCCTTGGGGGTGATGGTGACGAGCTCCGGAGCGTTGCGCGCCAGAGCCAGTGCGTCCGTCACGCGGAATTTCGGCTCGCGCCGCACGGACACGCCTGCCGGGGTGGCGGCACCGATGGCTGGAGCCGTGGCGACGATCACGGCGGTTGTGGCTGCCCTGTAGGCGGCCTCAGCGGCCTTTCGTTCGATGTCGGCCTTGGCCGCAGCCTCGAAGGCCAGTCGTTGCGCCTCCGCATCGATGAGTGGAGCCGCGTCTGGCGCGGCGAGCAGCTTTTCCAGGGCGGCGGCGTCTTTGGCTCGTTGCTGGGCCTTCGCCTGCTCGAGTGCGATCGCGGCGAGCCGCTCCTGCTCTTTTTTTTGCTCCTGTTGGATGGCGAGGATTCGGCTCCGTTCGGCCTGTTGCCGTTCTGCTTCCTTCTGTCGGTTGAACTTGTCGACGAGACAGTTGAGTCGCACCACCTGCTCCGTGACGGGTGCCACGAACTCACGTGCCTTTAGGTCGATCACCGCACCCAGGTCGAGAACGGGGCGTTTCACCTGGGTGCGGCTGTACTCAACGAATTTTTCGAGTTTCCGCAACTCCCGGATGCTCTCCACTGCATCGGCTGCCTGATGGTTGGTCTCGACGGTGGAGATGAGTTCAGCGAAGGCAATGGTGGATTCGCGCAACTCCAGTGCTGATCCGCTGATGGAGATCTCGACGAGGTCGGTCCCCTGAACGAGGAGGGCGCTCACTTGTTACCACCTTGTTTCGCGACGAATTCAGCGAGCTTGGCGCGGAACCATTCAGCCCCCTTCTGGATGATGGCGCGTGCGTTTTTCGGCTCGATTTGCGTCATGTCCTGGCCTGGCTGGAGCCATTTGACGTGCAGTGCCCATGCGTGCGCGTGATGCATGTTCTCCGCACCGATCACCTCCAGGAGTTGGGTTTGCAGGTCATCCGACAAGGCTGGTGCCGGGGCGGGTGCCGGGGCTGGTGCCGGGGCTGGTGCCGTGGCGGCATCCTGTGATCCCCCCAGGGCCCTGGCCACCAGGCCAGCGCTTGGTGGATCGACGGCAATGGCCAACCCCTCGCCGTCATCGTACTCACCGCAGAAGATTTCCGGCGCGAGCGCGAGGATGCCCCATTTTTTGACTTTGGAGCGAAGCATGGAACGCGGTTCCGTGGCCCACTTGGTGTTCTTGACCCAGCCGCCCCTGATGGCCATGGCGTGGGTGCATGTGATTGTTTCTGACTGGCCTGCTCGGGTGAATGTGGCTTTGGCGGTTGCGCCATCGCTACCATCCTCTATCCATGTCACCGCCCCCCCGGCTCGAATGAACTCGGCCAGGGCCGCGTCAATGCGTTTTTCGAGCCTTCCGAAGCTCAGTTGATACGTGCGGAATAGCTCGGTCAGAGAGAGTCCGTCTGTGGCACAAATCATTGCGCAAACCTCACCGATCTCGATGCGGTCGGTGGGTCCGAGCAACTGGGATTTTGCGATGGATGCGCCGAGAGACTTGATGGCAGCCACTGGGTCTGTGGCTTTGGCTATAATTTCTGCGATGCTCACAGTAAATTGCGGTGTTGAATTGGTCATAGATAGGGATGTTGTGTTGAAAAAAATCGAAAGGGGTTAGAAACAGAGAGAGATGTTGTGTTGTGGCGTGAGGTGCCGTGAAGTGAAGTGGGGTGAAGTGACGTGACGTGAGGTGAAGTGGAGTGATGTGGCGTGAGGTGTTGAAAAAATCGAAAGGGGTTAGAAACAGAGGGGGATGTTGTGTTGTGTTGTGTCGTGCGGTGCTGTGCCGTGGGGTGTCGTGGGGTGCCGTGATGAAAAATCAAAAAGGGGTTGGGACAGAGGGGGATGTTGTGTTGTGACGTGCGGTGCAGTGCCGTGGGGTGAGGTGAAGTGACGTGCAGTGCTGAAAAATCATCCAAGAAGGGCGAGGGTTTCTTTCAGGTCCAGCACGCCGTTCTTGGTTGCGGCGGCCCTCTCAATTGTCTTTATGCGCTTCGCCGAAGTTGATGCTCGCATAAACGATAGTACGGTTGATATTGCGTGATACGTCACTCGTTGAGACAGTGAGAGAGTGCCAGGGTCTGCGCATTCGAGTTTATTGGACGATCGTCCTGCTCGCTTGCGAATCCCGGCTATGTCGGCGTTAGATGACTCCATGATCTCGGCATCAGAGAGACGCTTGTAGCCCTCGTTTTCGACGCAACCGAATACGATTTGATTTTCTGCGCGTAACGCTTTCAGGGCTGCGTAAACTATGGATCGTCCTTTGGGCTTCTGCGGGTTTTCGTTGATGATCTCATTGATCTCCTGGTAGGAGATGAGTTGATCGACGTCCATCTCCAGCAGCCTGGATTTCAGCCGCGCCGATTCTGCGGCAGGCTGGAACGTGCATTTCTTTTTTTCAGTGGTGTCCATTTAGGAGGGGGATGTTGTGTTGTGGCGTGAGGTGGCGTGCAGTGCAGTGGGGTGATGTGGCGTGGGGTGCTGAAAAATTAGTCTACCCAGTCGATGCTGAGCACTTTGAACCGTCCGAAAAATCCTCCGTTTACTGGGCGGAATCGACCCACCCCGATGAAGCACCCGGCGTGAGTGAGTGTGTCGGAGAACACACGCTCCGTAATGATGTCATCGAGCACGTGGAAAGTGACTTGAGCCTTCCACGCATTTACCTCCGGGAACAAACGCCACACCCGCTTGCCTGAGCCACGCACGCCATCCACGTGGCAGTGATACCTAGCCTTTGTCAGGTCATCATTTTTTACACCTAGCAAGGCTGGGGTGGTGACTAGAACACCGCTGGCGAAATGTTTCGTCCAAGTACAATTTTTCTTGCCTGGGATTTTCAATCCCATGAATTTTGCTGAGGCATCCAGGCACATCTTTAGTGCCATCGGTGGGATGTACACCTCTCCGGTGTCGGTGACGTGCGCCTTCTCGCGCCACGTGCGCTCCTCGTAGTCACAGTCGAGTTCCTTGTCAAACTTAGGTGTCTCGTGTGCCCGAGTTGGGGAGTAGGGTGTTATCGACTGTAGTGTGGCTGTTACGGTTTTCATTGTGGTGGTTGTGTTGTGTTGTGGCGTGAGGTGATGTGGCGTGGAGTGCCGTGGCGTGAGGTGGCGTGGGGTGCTGAAAAATCAAAAGGGGTTAGAAACAGAGGGGGATGTTGTGTTGTGTTGTGATGTGTCGTGGCGTGAGGTGCAGTGTCGTGGCGTGAGGTGCTGAAAAAATCAAAAGGGGTTAGAAACAGAGGGGGATGTTGTGTTGTGGCGTGAGGTGGCGTGACGTGCAGTGTCGTGCGGTGCAGTGGCGTGGCGTGGCGTGCCGTGCTGAAAAATCAAAAGGGGTTAGAAACAGAGGGGGATGTTGTGTTGTGAGGTGCAGTGACGTGCGGTGCAGTGACGTGCGGTGCAGTGCTGTGATGAAAAATCAAAAGGGGTTGGCTGGGATTGTTGATGGATGCGCGCCGATTCGCTCGGGAGATGGCCACCAGGATCATGCCGGCGCTCACGGCGAATGCGGCGGCGATGAGGAGGATGGCGATGATCATGCCTTCTCCTTGGAATCCAACCCCGCCGTCAGCGCGCGACCGAGCACGTCGTTTCGGATGTCGTGCTCGATCAGCGCCTGAACAAACCGGGAGAACGAGATTGACGCTGCATTCGCCCGGGTCGCGGCGTGCCTGATGTGGTAGGGGAAGAAGCTGACGGCACGAGAAACCGATCGCCTTCCCGGTTTTGCTTTGTTTCGTGACACGGTTATCCGAATACAGTGACGGTTAACAACCGTCAACGCGAGAATTGGCTGTTTGTTAAAATTGACAACGAATCAAAAGCGGTCTAGGCTGACTCCGGCATGAGACCCAAGATCACTGGAAGAACAGCGGTTACGAAGTCGATCTCTCTCGACCCGTCTACCATGCGAAAACTCAACGCCCGCTTGGAGAAACTCTACCCCCGGGTGAAGGGGTTATCGCACTACGTGCAGTTGCTGATCGAGGCCGACATCCGGACCGGAACTGCAACGGAGCAGATCAAGGAATGGTGCGCGGTGGAGGGTTCGAACCTCCGACCCCCTCCGTGTCAAGGAGCCGTCCTCGGATTGGTTAAGGTCGACTTCAGAGATGCCGATACAGGTGCCGATGGCTTGCGCTCACTCTCACACATGCACCAGTTTCCGCTCTCTCCTACCAAACTCCGTGACGCTGCATGATGCCATGAACGCGCTTCTTGTCGCGAAGGCAAAGGCCGGCCGCAGACCAAAGACGTTGACAAATCTGCGACAGTATTTGACGCGTTGTATGCTCAACAGGGAGCACGAACTGATCTCGCAGATCACGCCGGACGACGTCGAACAATGGATCGACGGAGCGAAGTCAGCATGGGGACGGCAGACCGCACTGAACCTGCTCTCGTCCATGTTCTCGTTCGCGGTCCGGCGCAGGTGGATGGCGTCGAACCCGTGCGACATGGTCGAGCGCCACACGATAGACCATCGAGTCCCAAAGATTCTGAGCATCGACCAGACGAGGTCGATGCTGTCGGGATGCTCGCCGAAGATCCGGCCGTGGGTTGTCCTCGGCATGTTCGCCGGCTTGCGCCCATCGGAGGCGGAACGACTCGACTGGTCCGCCATCCGGCTGACTGGCGCAGACCCGTGCCTGGTAGTCGATGCCTCGGCCAGCAAAATTCGCAGGCGGCGAATCGTGCCGCTGGGTCCGTGCGCCGTGGCGTGGCTGGGCCTGGACTGGCGTCCAAACGGACGAGTGGTCTCATCTCACTCGACCCTGCGGCGCTTGCGCCGAGTCGCCGGCGTGAGCGCCGGGATGCTGTGGTCGCAGAACGTCCTCCGACATACCTACGCCAGCATGCGCATCGGCCGGGGTGACGATGTCGGCGCGGTCGCCTCCCAGATGGGCAATTCGCCCACCATACTTCTCACTCACTACCGGGAACTCGTCCACCGTGCTGATGCCGTGGCGTTCTGGGCGCTACTGCCGAAATCGAACTGATTTTTCACCACACCACCATTGTAATTATGACTATCGAAAACCTGACGACCAACTACCCCGACTGGATTGAGACTGCAGTAATGTGGGCCATCTACATCGGCATCGTGCTCGCGATTGTGGGCGCCTATTTTTTGCCTACTCTAATAGCTGGAGCGAGCGGGCACCCACATCTGTGGGCAATTGCCGCCTGCAATCTCCTCCTCGGCTGGATGTTCATCGGCTGGGTTATCGCGCTGATCTGGAGTCTCACGCATCCACGCGACTACTAGCGCGGCGCAGTAGCCAGATTCTCGCCTGCCACGTGCCGGCTCCACAAAACTGTTTTACAAATTCCACTTGCATCGCGTTCATCGGGGCCGCATATTGGCGGCATGGAAACGAACAACAACGCGACGGTGGAATCAGCCAGAGAACAACTGCGGGTGGCAGTTAGCCGGTGGACGGCCGCGCTAGCGGCGTCGGACGCCGCACCGGACGACGCGCCGGAAGTTCTTTTGATCGCATTGTCGACGGAGTTCGGGGCCGCGGTTGCGGCCAAGGTTGCAGCCTCGGCGGCGCTGACTGCGGTCATCCTTGCGGCTAGGACACCGCAAGAAATCGATGCCGCGCGCGCCCAGGCCGAGGCATCGGCTGCATGTCTCCGGGCCCGCCGAAAGGCGGACAGGGTTGGGCCGGTGAATGAACGTCGGTGCGTCTGCGGTGGACGCACCTCAGTGGCGCAGGACGGGCAGTCCTGCGCGGACTGCGCGTAACCAACCCACATCATGGGAAACACCATGCTATCACCCGCAAAAATTGAATCTCTTCGAGCTCTCCACGCGAGCATGCGCGGGCGCCGTCATAGCGTGGACTCACTTGCCAGGGGGGATGTCCTGGCGGATGTCCGCCAGATCATTGCGCGCCGCAGACATGGCCGGTCTGCGCGTTCGCTCGCCGTCCACTGTGTGGTGTCCGATCGCACCGTCCGACGTTGGCTGGACGGCGAGGACTGGCCACCCGCGGATCAGATCCGGGCAATGGCGGCCTGGGTCAAATCCGTGGCTCCACCACGATCGAGATTGACGTAACGTCTGGAGTGTTGACCGGTAGCGCTGCCACAACGGCTAGATGGTCCATCACCATTTTCCGGATGCGACACGCTAGACCTCTCGGGATGCTGTCCAGGGTGGGGATGCGTGGAAATCCTACGGATCGTTTTTTCGCATCCATCTGTTCCAGCAGATCGATCGCGTTTTCCAGTCTGCCGGCGTAGCCGTGAAATTCTTGCTGGGCTCGACGGAGTTCCGGGGACTGATCTACCCGGTACAGATAGCCCAGTCCCCGGAAAATCGCATGTGCTGTAAGGAGGTCGTTCCTCCATTTTTTAAGAAGTTCGTCGCTGGTCATAAATCCTTTTTAAGCGGGAGGTCCCCAGGGCGAAACCCCGGGGACCGATGCCAATTCCGCCCCACCATCTCTCCTACCGTCGGGCCCGACCAAACTTCCGCGCGTGGGGTTCCTCGACAGGATCGACGACAATCGAGATGGATTCAACGTCCGGTGTCGGAACAATTTCGTCCACTGCTTCAAAGTCGGCACGTGCGTCCAGCCGATTGATTGTCGGTCCCGCAGCGCCATCTACCCACACCCCGATCTGAAATCGTCCAGCGGCAGATGCGCTCACCGTTGCCCCGAGTCCGTCGGCATCCGCCTCGATCGTTCCAAGCACAGGATCACTTGATGTCCATTCCGGCAGTCCACCGCTGATGTCCGGCTTCGACCGCTCGGGCATTGCGAGAATCCGAACATGCACACTGGTCCCAATTTTAATTTCAGTTGTTGCCATATTTTTGGTTTGTTTCTCCCCCCTCACCACGATGGGGGTAAGCTATTGTTCAGGCACTTGAACAGGTGGCGTCGGATTTCGGCCCTGCGAGATTCCGTAGGCTGCGCCGGCAGCGGAAACCCCCGCAAGAAACGCATCGGTCTGGTCGGCGCCGTAACCCCTGATGATGATGCGATAATTGCCATTCGTGTTGCCAACAAGTTCAACCGATTTCACCTGCTTTTTTGCGAGAAGGTTTTGGAACTGCGCAGTGCCACCCCAAGGTAAAGGGAAGGTGGTGGTAGAGCAGCCGGTCGTAAGGCAGATCAGAAAAAAAATCAAAGTGACCTTCACGCATTACCTCGCATCTCAACAGGCAATGGGTTGGGGCTGACAATCTGCACGGGCGTTGGATTGGCATTCTGCAATTGGAATGTTCTCATGCTCTTCAAAATTTCGAGAACTTCATTGAACTTTCCGCTGTCCTGGGAAGCTTGCGACTGAGGTAACGCCGCTGCGGCGCTTGCCGACTGAGTCACATCCTTTACCAACTGGCGTGATTCCATGGCTGCCTTGTAATCCCGCAACTCGCTGATCATTTGCGCCAACGTCCCCTCCTGCTGTTGTTTGGCCGACTGCTCGCCCTTGACGCCTGAATATAGGCTGCTCAGCGCCCCGAGTTCTTGCTGCAATGATAGGATCTTTTCCTCCATTCGTTTTGCGGCATCCACCATCTTGTCGTGGCTCCCGTTTACCTTAACCAAAACCTCGGCCACGTCTTTTGAGCTTTTTGCCGCCTTCAGGTTTGCCTCATCCAAAGCCAATTTTGCCGCTGCTGCATTGGACTCGAACGCGACTTTTGCCGCATCCAAAGCCAATTTTGCCGCTGCTGCATTGGACTCGAACGTGACTTTTGCCGCCGCAGCATGGGCCTCTATCGTGGACGAATTCTCCTTGATCTTCATGTAGCTGGCCACGCCTGCTGCAACGGAACCAAGTGCTAATGCTAGAAGCACATAGATCAAGTTTGCGGCAACTCCAACGAGATTCTGGGCGGCGGCAGTTGTCCCCGATTTTTGAGAAATTAACGACTGCAATAGTTCGATCACTAGGTTTGTTTGGGATGAGTCCATTGGATTGTGCATCGTTTCCGGTAGTTTAAACGCGACTGTAATCCGCAAACACCCACCCTCCCCAGTTGGTGCCGTCGCCGGATCGCACCCAGATTCTGCTGCTCGCGGTGAAGCCGACGACCCTAGATGTGCCGAGAGCGCCGTACGGAGAGGTTGGTGGGGGTGATCCGGGTGGCATAATCTGCCACGTGTATCGATCCCCAGGGCTACTGATGGTCAATGTAACAAGGAGATATTTGCCGGAGAATTTCGTGCCCGATTTCGGTGAGAATCGCGGCGCCGGAAGTGAGTTGCCGCCACTGGATGCAATGCGTTCGATGGTCACGCTGGAGGAGGATTGGGCTCCAGTGATGTCACGTGCTGTGACTGTAAGCTCGTATGTGCCAGCCGTATCGAAAAACAATTGATCATCGAGGTAGGTCCACGATTTCGACGGGCTTACTTTCCACGTTCCCCAGTCAACGCGATCACCGTTTTGGGATACAGAATGAAGCGAGATTTCCGTCAAGTCCCCCTGAGAATCCGAGACAATGAATGCCGGAGTGAACTGGCCCGCACTGTCGGTTGTGCCGACGCTACCGCTGGGGGTGCTCCACGCGATGAACGGCCTCGGGTCCGCGTTGGACGCCATCAAAAAAGTGCGCTCCGGAATCGGTGACGAGTTGTCGATGTCCTCGGCTGTGCTAGCGACGAGATGGATGTATCCCGCCGCGCCAGACGTGATCATTCCGCGGATTCCCGGGTGAGTCCAAGGGACGATGGATTCCAGCGGGATGATCCAGGCCTTGGCCGCCGTGGTCCAGGCCACCGGCTGAGTGCCCTGGCGCGCCCGAGCGATCGTGTAGGTCATGTCGGCCCCCACCAGCGCACGGGTTTTGATCGAACAGAATTCCATCTCGGGAATCCCTGACGTGATGACCACGCGACCGCTGACGTCGAGGTTGACCAGGACGAGGATTAACTCGTCCGCGAGCATTCCGGCCTCAGTTGTCGGGTATCTCTCGGCTAGGTAGGCGTCCGGCCCAGTGGTGCCCTCAGGCAGCGTGAGAATGATCTGCTCGTCGATCGCTGTGATGCCGGCAACCAAAGCGGCACGGACGGCGAATCCCGGCTGGCTCCCGAGGTCCGCGTAATCGATATCGTCCGGAGAATAGAACACGGAAAACGCGATCACGTCCACGCGAGGTCGTGGAGCGAGCACGGCAACCGACGACGTAGTCCAGACCTCGGCCGGTAGAGGAATTACAACGCACTTCAGCTCCTCGATGGGCGGACATGCGTTGTTCTGCGGATCTGCCTCGGTCCAAGCCGGCGAGTAGGACCGTGAGGTTACCATCGTGTCAGGCCGTAGGATCATCTCCACCGGGCCGCTCGCCGGCACGCTCAACGACTCGACGACGCACAGTTGCGCAATTCCGTCGCCTCCGGGCTCGGGATCGATGTCGAACAAGACCTTTGCGCCGGGATGGAGATTGTCCGCCACCGGTCGGCGCACGGTGGCGCGGATCTCGCCGATTGGACGGGAGGCTCGCAGCGACATCTCGGCAGCATGTGCGGCGGCCTGGGTGGCTCCGGTGATGTGCGGTCGGTCGATGGTTACCACCTGCTGCACGCCCCCACGAAGTCCCAGGCTTACGAGGTTGTCCACCTTCTGGTCTCGCTCCTTCCATTGTGCGGCTCGGTCGGTGAACCGCACCAACGTGCATGTCGGCACGTCGCCGAACCCTGGCGCATCGAGGATGTGCCGTGACGTGATGTGCCTGGCGTCGATGGTCTGTGGTGAGCCTGGAGTGAAGCCTGGCTTCAGGAGCGCGATCGCGAGCTTGCCGTTGGTCGTCCAGTAGAGGGTTGCATCGATCATCTCCAAGAGACTGGCAATGGCCCCGCGCGCATCGGTCTGCGATGTCCAAAGAGGCGAGCAGAACGCGAAGGATTTGCGTGCGGCATCGGCCACCCAGATTGCCGCCTCGCTCCACGAAGTCGCGTCCATGGAAGCAACCGGGAGACCGAGACCGTGACGGCCGGTGAGTAGCTCCACGAGGGCTGCCACCGGCGAGACCTGGCTATCTATCGTTGGCCCCCCGAGGTGAATGGATGTGAAGCCGTTGTACAGCGCGCCCACCAGCGACGTGTCGGCCGCTGGGAGCCGGGAGATTATCGCTTGGATGTTCGGCGCCATGGACCGCTCCCGACCGAACAGAAGCCCCACAAAGACGACATAACAGAGCCCGGCGTAGGGTGGGTGATCGACAAGAGCCGCGTCCGCTGTGGTCTGGTCGCCCCGATAGATCGTGATTCGCCCACCCTTGTCGAGGTACTCCTCGGCCTCGGGGTTCAGTGTTAGTTCGGTTGCTGCTGCGGCGAGCGTGACGGGCCCGGTGACGGCCTCGAACCCGTCGACAAGAAGAACCTGGAGGGTGTGCGCAGTGCCCCAGCAGATCGCTCCAGCCAACGTGCCGTAGTAGTCGTAGCTTTTTGCCCCGCCGCCTGATTTACCGGATCCCATGTGTCAGCCTTTTTTTCCCGGTCGGTCTTGCTTGGCTTGCCTGGCTATCTTGTCCAGTGCCGGCGAGATCCACCGCAGGGCGATGATGCGAGTGCCAGACATCATCGGGATCGGCACAGTCTCTTGGTGCGTTGCCAACTCCTCGTCCTCGATGATGTCGTTCTGGGTCGGGAGCTTGGATTTTCCTTTGGAGCTCATTGGTGTGGCCTGAATGTGTTGGCGAGCAACCGGAGCCACTGCCCCGCGTTGTCGATAATTCGGACACCCTGCGTGTAGGTTACGTGGAGCACCCTCCAATCGCGTAGCATCAAGCCCAGGTGATGCGGACTGTGACCGACTCGGATCAGGAGCGTGTCCCCTGGCTCTGGCGTTTCAACTTCTTTAAACCAATTCGCTCCCGGCCCCGTGAACCACTCCATCATGATCGGCCGATCGTTCCCCCTGGACTGGGCGGCTGCACCCTCCGGAAAATCGAAGGCAGGCAACCAGCCAGCCTCGAAATAAACGGAACCAATGAGTTTGTGGCAGCAGGCACCAAGTCCTTTCGTTGCGGAGCCATCACACCATGGAGTTCCCACCCATGACGTAGCAGCCGCTTCGAGTGCATCCATTTGAAGTTCACTTTTTTCCATAGCTCCCCTGGGTTTGCTTCGGGATTGTGAAGCTTGGATTTTTCTGAGGAGCGAACGGGAACCCCAGAAATTTCGCGAAGTTGTTAAATTTTCCGGTTGGATTCGTGGATACGTTGTAAGGCCTGCACGTCTCAGGTCGGCCATCACATCCCGGCACGACAGATACCGCATCATCCACCGTCCACGTCGCCGCCCGGTCGAGGGTGAGGGTGACGAGTCCACCAGAGACGGCGGACGATGCGAGTACCAGCCAGCGCTCGGAACCACGTGACAGGTAGCCTAGCGCGAAGTAGTGGACAAAGCCCCAGCCGGGAGGGAGACCTCCCGATTTTGCCATCGTTTTGAGGTCTACCATGTTGCTGGTGACCGTGGAGTTGACGGCTGCCGTGAATGTCCAGTCCGCCGAGATCAACCCGCAGCCGGCATCGTAGACCGCGTGGGTGCAGGCAGGCTGCACGACGATGCGCGGGACCTGACGATCGAATACCGAATAAGGCCCGACGGCGGCGGCTTTGACAAATGGACCATCAAACGAGATCCGCGATATCTCCCCAGACCAGACCGAGACAACGTTGGATCCCGTCGACCCTGAGACGCTGCATTCCGAGATCTCGATGAGCACGCGGGCTGTCAGGTTGCCCGGTAAAAACACGTTCGCCCAAGCCTCGGCTCGGGCCTCGATAGTGATCTCGTCACGGTCCAGGCGGATGGACCGCTCAAACTCCGAGTGCGTGATCGGAGCGGCAGTCCACGTGTCCCCCGAGACGGTTAGATTCTGCTCGTAGGACGCGCGCCGGTAGACGGTCGGAGTGCCCAGGCGATCGACTGTGATCTTGTAGAGCCATGCCTTGAGCGCAACGGCTCCGATGGTTGTCCCGCGAGTCTCACCGGTGCCCATCGAGTACTCCTCGGGGACCTCCTCCCACTCAAGCCGAGCCGTTGCAAATTCTGGCGACCGAAACTCGAGCTCGAACTCGTCACCAACATGCCTTGCGAGGACAGCCACCGAGACTGTGGCGCCACCTGCCTTGATCGCGTGCTCGATGCCAGCCGACAGAGTGAGCGTGTTGCTCGCGATGGACAGCACACGCACCCACTGTATGACCGACCCATTGTCGATCGACAAGAACCGGTATGGACCAAGCTCGGATGCGTCCTCCACAACGATCGATGTGGCCGCTGCAGCCACGTCCTCAGCAACGCCGGTGACGTGGGCCAGGGTCGTCGCATAATGAGCCCCGGACGGGCCGCCGATGTCGCCCCACCATCGCAGCAATTTTGAGATTTCGACCCGATTGACCATCGATACGGACCCCGAAACAGCAGTTACCGATTGCTGCGGATAGGCCGCCGATGCCCTGGATCTCGGCGCGAAGCCGAGCGATTTCCGAGCGATCTCCACCCGCGGAGCAGATGAACGCGGTCTCTGGCTCCACTCGATCGAAAAAGGGAAAATCGGGGGGGTAGTTGTGTCGTTGAGCGCAGGCCCCGTGGACCACGACGCGGCGACAGGCGTCAATCCGTGTTCAGCGGTTGCGTCCTCCACCAGCGAGATCTGGACTGCCGCCACCTCCGGATTGAGCAGAGACGGCAGATCTAGCTCGAGCCTCCCAACGATCAGCGGGGCAACCCAGTCCCAATCCGATGGCGTTTCAGGGTTGATCGCGTGGTCGGAAAAATCGTCGGAGAATCCAATCGATGACCCTCCCGTGACGGGACCTGACCAGTCAGTCCCCCACACGGCAAAAGGCCAGGCCGGACTGATCACCGTCTCGTCCGCGTACTCGCTGAGTCCGTTTCGGAGCGTGTTCATTTCCGATCTGGAAAGAATCGCCTCCCATCGCAACGTGCAGCGGAGGGACGCGCCAAACTTGCGTCGGAATTCTCTCCCAGTCAGTGAGCGGTGCGACTCAGTCGGGACGGAGACGCGTAGCAAGACCGGCTTGCGCCAGGCCGGCGAAAACGGAATTAACCACGCACCTGATCCGTTGTGGCTGACGAAGATCATGACGCCTGGAGGTCGACAAGAAATGAACGGAATCGGCGGTCACGCATGAGTTCGTCAGCCCGCCCACGGTGATCGAGAATCACCACCCGCATCGGGTCGCCGCCGCCGCCGCCAAACGCCATCGACTCGAGGTTGCCTACGCCGAGCTCCTGGGTCCGGTAGGCCGGCACCACAAATTCGCCGCGGTGGACGACCCCTGCCACCTGCATTGTTGGACCATCGCCTGTGTACCCACCGACATTGAAGCCTCCGGACGTTGCAGCCGATGCCGCTGCCATACCGGACGCGAGAGCGGCAGTCGTCACACCTGCACCCGTGGCCGCTGTGGCACCACCAGACAATACCCCCAGGGCGGTGAGGATCGGGATTGCCACCGTGGCGTAGAGGACCGCCGTGAGGATCGTCGAGATGAAGTTCGTCAGCAGTTGCAGACCGAATTCCGCAAACGCCTGGCCAGCCGACTTTGATCCCATGATGACAGAGGTCAGTGCGCCACTGAGCCCCTGCACGCCTGCCGTCACGGTGTCGAACGTCACCCCTGCCATCGCGACGCTAAGATTCTGGTACGACGTCCGAAGCTGGTCGACCTGCCTGGACAGCGCACCGGAGAATGTCGCAGAAGATTCGATCGCACGAATCCTCTGGGACGTCTGGAGCCGGTCGAGTAGCGCATCGTTAAGATCTCTCTCCGCGTCAATCGTGGTCTGGAGCGTTAGGCCGGGATCACCTCTCAATTGCCGTTCGTATTCGGACCTCAGTAGGTCCTCGCGTTGCTGCAGCACCGGCAACTCGTCACGCATCACGCGGGCGAGAGCCTCCTGCTTTTCTACCTCGCCCATCGTAGGGTCGCCTGAGACGAGAGCGTGACGAAACGCGTACAGGTTATTGATATCGGCCTCGACTCGGAGGAGATCCTGCGCTGCTCCGGCCCGTCGTGCTCGCTCGCCTTCTATCGATTCTGTCTCCTGGTCGGAGCCTCGAAATTGAGTGCCGGGAGTTACCGACCGAGAGACACCAGCCTGAGATAGTCGTTCCTGAAGTGACTCCGGCAAGTCCCAGATACTATTCAGACCTGTCACTGCTTGATTCGCCTCTCGTAGCCATCCCGAGAACTTGGAGAGCGTCGAGCTGGACACCCTCGAAAGCATCTCTCCGAGAGATTCCGACAGCTTGCCGATCTCCACTCCGAGTTCTGCGGCCGGACCTTTCGCTTGCATGAGTGCTGCGGCTTGCCCCTTCACGCGCGAGTTGAGGACCTCTAGCAGCTGGTCGAAAGTTTTGACCTTGATGTTCAGCCGGCCGAGCTGGATCTCCTCACCGTCTAGTGCCTGACCTAGCTGACGTGCCGCAGTCGTCGCATCCGTACCCATCGCCGCCGAAACATCGAGGACCAGGGGCGTGAGCCTTTCCACCTGATCGGCCGTCGCCCCCATCGACAGCAGGATTGCCTGCACCGCCAGCACCGTCTCGTCGGAGACCCCAGTCAAACTTTCCAACGCCTCCGCTTGCGCTATGAGAGCGGAGGCAACGCCAAACGAAGCCTGGCCCGAAGCCTCCAATGCCGTGGTCAACCGGTACGTTGCAACGCGAGCCTCCTCTGCGGCGCGCCACATCTCCCGAATTGCCGCTGTGATACCGGCTGCGGCGAGGACTCCGGAGATGTTTTGCCAGCCTTCTCGCATCGACGCGAACGCGCCTTGGATGCCTTTTATTTGCGCCTGTACTTGCGCGCTGCCCCTCATCTTCAGAACGATCTCAACGGTGTTCGCCATAATCGCTAGCTAGCTTACCAAGTTGATCGCAGAGGTCCCGAAAGTGGCGCACGTTGTCTTTGTGCTGGGTCGATGCCACTGCCATTTGCACCACAGATGCGAGCGTCAGCATGCGCCGAGCCTCCGCCCGGTCTCCGGCCTGCGCCCAGTCCTCGAGAGTTTCGATATCGCATGCTCCAGTTTCCGCGGGGCTTAAGCTCGCCCGGATGGCGAGGTCCGCGATGAACTCAGGCCACTTAATCCGCCGCTCTTGATGATGTCGGCCATGGCCTGCCTTGCCGCCCGATTCGCTGACAGACGGACGGCATAGGCGAAAAAACCCGACGCGTTCACGGCGTTCATAACGCGAACCAGTTCCTCATAACTCTCGACCGAAAGGGTGTCACACCACTTTGGGTGTTGTCCCGTTGAGAGTTCGACCAGGCGCATCTCATCCTCGGATTCGTAGGCCCGAAAGGCAGCTTGAAATTGCGAGACCGTGATCTGCTTCACATCCACGTTCTCGGTCCCACCGAGTTGTAGGGTGACGGTGACTTTGGTTGGTTCGTTCATGTCAGTTCATTTTTTTCGCATTAAAATACGACTGACCAGCTTTGATCGTCGCTGTGGGTTCATGGTTCTGGGTCGTTCGATGCAACGAACTCGGGCCCCTGCTCTGGGATGAATACCCCCCTAGACTGGCCGACCGGCCCGTTCCTGCTGAACGTCCAAACGACCGATCCAGGTGTTACCTGCAACAGGATTGGCGCTCCAATGAGCGAGTGAACGATAACCTCCGAAAATGTACCAATCCCGGCGACATTCTCCGCTGAAACCTGAACAACCCACGGCATTGCACGGTCCACGGGTGCGATGAGGAACTGCGGGCTGGTGCTGAACGCTGTCTGCAACGCGACCGCGTTGGCGGGTCGATACTGAATCCTGTAGCGCGTCACAGTTTCGTTTGTTGGGCTGGCTGTCCACCGTATCAGGATGTTGGTTGCGGATCTTGCGTATGAGACGCCTGTCAATGCGCTAGGCACAGTCGGCGCACTCGGGACCCTGTATGAGACTTCGTTCGATGGAAGACTTTCTAAATCACCTATGTTGACCGCTGTGACGGCGAAAAAATAAGTGATGCCCACTTCAAGAAGCGGCACTTCAACTATTGTGTTCAACCCAACGTCGCGTCTCGATGTGTACGTCCTCGAGCTTGTGCCTTGATGTACAAAGTAGCCCTTGATGTCGGTTTCGGTGTTAGGTCTCCATGTGAGACCGATGGATGCCGTGGGTGCCGCAACCGCAGATAGGGTCGCGAGAACCATGGCGATGATGGTGGTGAGAGTTTTCATGATGTTGCTTTCCAAATCTTCACTGCGAGAACGTCGTCATCGTTATGGTCGGTTAGGCTAGGATTGTTATGGTGCATTGATCGCCGTCTGCCGGCTCGACGTTGGTGCCATTGAGTCTCATCGCGATGCCGCGGCTGTCTCGGGTAGAACCCTGCAAATACCCGGTTGAAATGATCTCATTGAATGATGTGCCGACGATATTGCCAACGTAGACACTGCCGTCTCCAGCGCTGGTAGGCGACCAAGTAATCACGAACTCCCCCACGTAGTTGCCCTGGTAAAAAATTTCGAACTGAGTGTCATCTTCGAAGTGGGTCGGATAGACAGCCAGGATCGTGGGCGTGACAGTTCCACCATTCCACTCCAGGCGCAGACGCATGAAAGTCTCGTCGTCTAAAGGTGTGCCTTTTATTGTCACATCCGTGCCGAGAATCACGTCCATGTAGAGTTCGCTTGCCAGGACACGGACATGGATCGTCTGGGTGTGAACATCGACCACGCCTGGCCCGGAATCGGAAATGACAAGGTCTGGCATGGTCGTTTATGAAATCACAACGCCATCACCAACGAGTTTGCGCCATGTGAATACACCCGACGCGCGCACCAGCACGTAAGGCCCGTCTACGGACGGCATGGCCGGAAAATCCGTGATGCCATAGCCCGCCAATGTAGTCGGCTTCCCGGCAGTAATCGAAGACCAATTAAATGACGGCGTGCCTGACAGGCTTATATTCCCGCTTGTTGTGACAGTCCCGCTCAGTGTGAGTCCTGCGACCGTCCCAGTACCAGAGACACTCGTCACCGTTCCAGATCCACCCCCCGGTGTAAAAGATTCCCAAGCTGGCACCGCACCAGCGCGCATCCCCCAAAGCAACGCCCCAGCCGTGGGAGGGCGCGGCATCTTCGCGCCGTTGATGTAGAAATTATTGTCTTCAACGGCGAATGCTGACCCTGTCTTGACATACAAATCCACACCAGATTTGTAAATAGCCGACTGACCCAGGCTTCCGGTGCCGGTCCAAATAGGCAGGTAATCCGTGCTACCAGTCCCCTTGGCGTAGTCGGTGCCCAGGGTGGCAGCGGACAATCCAATGCCCCCCCCTTTTACGATGCCAACCACGGGGCTGGTGATCGTAAGCGACAGATTGCCACCGGACACGGACCCGTTTCCTCCGAATCCATTGGTCGGGAGAATGCTGCCACTCACCACTGTACCGGCACCCGCAGGTCCCGTGGGTCCCGTGGGTCCCGTGGGTCCCGTGGTGCCTGTCAGTCCCTGGATACCCTGCGCACCGGCTGCGCCAGTGGTGCCTGCTGCACCAGTGGTGCCTGTTGCGCCAGCGGGTCCTACTGCGCCAGTGGTGCCTGCTGCGCCCGTGGTGCCTGTCAGCCCCTGGATACCCTGCGCACCTGCTGCACCAGTGGTGCCTGTT
>Ga0335394_10002209_pt1 | contig 21831 bp, 22 predicted proteins | sample MAT03_FD_205741 | JGI IMG/M metagenome (GOLD analysis project Ga0335394, IMG submission 205741) | Freshwater microbial communities from Lake Fryxell liftoff mats and glacier meltwater in Antarctica - MAT-03 (spades assembly) (version 2) ...
CGCACACTCGGAGGTTCGTCCGGCCGGCTCTGTGTTCGTTCTGGTCGACCTGGGCAGCACCAACGGCACCAAAGTGAATGGCGCTCGCATTCAGGGTGAGCGGGCGCTGGCAGACGGCGACATCGTCAGCGTGGGAAGCACGCACCTGCGGTTCGAGGCCTCGTGAGCGAGGCTCAACTCAATATCCTCAACTACGCGCTCCTCGCTCTGCTCTATCTGTTTTTTGCTCGCGTGCTGTGGGCCGTGTGGAGCGAGGTACGTGGGCCCCGGCTCGGTATTCGGCAACAGGTTGCTCCCCGCTCGGCACACGACGCCACGTCGCCAGCCGAGCGCCCTGCCGCAGCGCCCGCGCCGAAGAAGCACAATCGTGCCAAGCGTGGTGTGCCCAGCAAACTGGTCGTGCTCGAGCCGAAAGTACGTAAGGGTTCTGCATACGCGATCAAGACCGAGCTGACATTGGGCCGCGCACCTACGTGCTCGATCGGAATCCCCGACGACACCTTTGCGTCACAGCTGCACACCCGTGTGTTCCCGCACGACGGCGCAGTGTGGGTAGAAGACTTGGGCAGCACCAACGGCACCCATGTCAATGGTGCGCGACTGTCGGCGCCGCTGCAGCTCGCCGTCGGCGACCGTCTGCAGATCGGCAGCACCATCTTCGAGGCGCAGTGAGGTCGACAGTGAGGCTCGCATGACCGATCTGCCCACTGCACCCGCGCTCGCGTGGGGTGCGGCCACCGACACCGGCCGCGTGCGCACCGAGAACGAAGACGCATTCGTCGCGTTGCCGATGGTCTACGGCGTTGCCGACGGTATGGGTGGCCATGCTGCTGGGGAGATCGCCAGCGCGATAGCCGCGGGCACCCTGCGCGACCGTTTAGGCGCTGGCGCGGAATCTGTCGATGTGGTTGTTGCCGCGGTCGTCGAAGCCAACGCCGCCATCTTCCAGGGTGCGCACAGCAACGTGGCGCAGCGCGGGATGGGCACGACGCTGACCGCGATGGTGGTGTTGGCTGACGACACCGGGCAGCGACGCCTGGCGATGGTCAACGTCGGCGACAGTCGCACGTATGTGATGCGCGCCGGCCGGCTGCGGCGGGTGACCATCGATCACAGTTACGTTCAGGAACTCGTGTCCACCGGTCACATCACCGAGGCCGAAGCTCGCAGCCATCCACGCCGCAACATCGTGACGCGCGCGCTGGGTATCGAACCGAATGTGCGCGTCGACACGTGGGTGCTGCCGTTGGTGCAGGGCGATCGGTACGTGCTCTGCAGCGATGGCCTTGTCGATGAGGTCGACGACGCCGAGATTCTGGAACTGTTGCTGGCGAACGCCACCCCGCAGGACGCAGCCGATGCTCTGGTCGCATCGGCCAACGAACATGGTGGGCGCGACAACGTCACTGTCGTTGTTGTCGACGTGCTGGAGGGCGACGAATCCCCGTCCGCAGCAGTGGATCTCGATGTCGACCTCGAATGGGATGACGTGCAGCCAGATCGGTTGATCGACGCCGAAGCCGGCAGCGCGCCGGCGATGCTCGGCGATGCTGCAGCAGCGACCGCTGTGGTGCCCGTCACAGCGGCCGCAGCACGACGTCGCCCAGGCCTGGGCGCCCTGCTCTTCGGGCTCGCCGTTGGGGTGATTGGGATGCTGACCATCGTGTTCGTACTGGTGGACCGTCACAACGCCGACAACGAGCCGGCACCCACCACCACGACCGTCACCAGCGCGCCCTCCACCACCTCGCCCTCCACGACAGCTCCGTCCACGACAGTGCCCTCCACGACAGCGCCATCGGCCACAACCGTCACATCCTCCACACCGACTCCCACTGGCCCGTGACGCGATGAGCCAGCTGTCGCCTGTCGCTGCTGCCCGCCGAAACAGTGAACTCGGCTTGGTGATCATGGCCGCCGGTATCTCCGCAATCGCGTTCGTGCTGGCGTCTCTGGGTAAGAACTCCACGATGCCCGCGTCGCTGGTGCCGTTCCTGATCGCGCTTTTGGGAATGCTGCTGGCCGCGCACGTAGCAACCCGCTGGCTGGCTCGGGGCGCCGACGGCACGCTGCTGCCCCTTGCCATCATGTTGCACGGCGTCGGATACGTGATGATCGCTCGGCTGAGCGAACGCCGCGCCGCCCTGCAGACGACGTGGTCGTTCATCGCCATCGTCGCCTTCGTCCTCACGTTGCTCGTGGTGCAGCGGCCGCCCGACCTTGCGCGCTACAAGTGGACGTTCCTCTTCGTCGGTGCCGGCCTGCTGATGCTGCCGCTGGTGCCAGGCATCGGCAGCAGCGTCGGTGGAGCGAAAATCTGGGTCAGTATCGGCCCCGTCAACTTCCAGCCGGGCGAGTTCGCGAAGATCGCGCTCGCATTGTTCTTCGCGTCGTACCTCGCGGACAACCGAGAACTGATTGCGGCAGGTACCCGTCGCGTCGGTTTCATCCGCATTCCCGAGTTGCGCTTCCTCCTGCCCATCACGATGGCGTGGGCATTCGCGGTCACCGTGATGGTGGCGGAGAAGGACCTTGGTTCAGCGTTGCTGTTCTTCACGCTGTTCATGGTGATGATGTGGGTGGCCACCGAGCGAGCCATTTATCTGGTCCTCGGACTGGTCATCTTCTCCGGAGCGGCGTACGTCGCATGGCGGTTGTTCGAGGTCGTGCAGACCCGAGTGGACGTCTGGCTGGATCCGTGGAGCCAATACGAGGGCAAGGGGTACCAGGCCGCGCAGGCAATGTTTGCCTTCGCCAATGGCGGCACAGCGGGCACCGGCCTCGGCCTGGGCAACCCCACCAAGATTCCCGCTGCAAGCACCGACTATGTCTTCGCTGCCATCGGCGAGGAAATGGGTCTCATCGGGGCCACTGCGATCATCATTGCGTTCCTGCTGCTTCTGGGTGGTGGCCTGCGAGTGGCGATGCGCGCCGATCGACCGTTCGAGAAACTGCTCGCCACCGGCCTCACCACCATCGTCGCCATGCAGGCGTTCATCATCATCGGTGGCGTTGTGCGGCTGGTCCCGCTCACCGGTATCACGCTGCCGTTCGTCAGCTACGGCGGCAGCAGCCTGCTGTCCAACTACATCCTGCTGGCGTTGCTGTTGCGCATCAGCGATTCTGGCGCACGTCGTCGCGGGGAGACGCCCGACGAGCTGACGTTCTCCGAACGCCTCGAAGCTCGCCGTCTGCGCCGCATCGAACGCAAGGCCGTCAGCGTATGAACAAGCAGATTCGCAAACTGGCCGCCGGGCTGTTGGTGCTGTACATCGCGCTGTTCGCGGCGCTCAACATCATTCAGGTGACGAAGAAGGACGAGCTGAACGCTGCGCCGCAGAACAATCGCCAGACCATCCGCGACTTCAACCGCATGCGCGGCCCCATCATCACCGCCGACGGTGTGGTCGTGGCGCGGAGTGTGCCGGTGACCGATCCGGAGTCGGCGTACAAGTACCAGCGTGAGTACCCGACCCTGAACCTGTTCAGCAACATCACGGGCTACTACACGTACAGCTTCGGCAGCACGCAGCTGGAAAAGACACAGAACGAAGTGCTGATGGGTGACACCACGCAGCAGAAGGTGGAGAGTGTTTTCGGCGGCACCGACAACACTGGCAGCGTGCAACTGACCCTGCGCAACGACGTGCAGACGGTGGCGGCGAAGGCGATCGACGACTTCAACGCCGCGCAATTGGCAAGCGGCGCCACCGAGGCTGTGCAGGGCTCGGTGGTGGTGATGGATGTTCGTACCGGCGAGATCTTGGCGATGGTCAGCCTGCCCCGCTTCGATGCCAACCAGGTCGCGGATCACAACACCAAGAGCGCCGAGGACGTCCTCGATTTCCTCAACAACTATCCCGGCAAGCCGCTGCTCGCAAACGCATACCAGGAGAACTACATGCCCGGCTCCGCGTTCAAGGTGGTGACCACCGGGATTGCCTTCGAGAACGGCATCACCAGCATGGATCGCAACTGGCCCAGCGAGACCGAGTTCGTTCCTCCGCAGACCAACGACCCGATTCAGAACTACGGCGGAAAGGCGTGCGGCGGCACGATGGCAGAGGTCTTCTACCGCAGTTGCAACATCCCGTTCGCTCGGATGGCAACTGAGCTCGGCCCGCAACGGATGACTGATGGTGTTCGCTCGTGGGGCATCGGTGAGAAGCTGCCCATCGACCTTCCCGGCGCGGTAGCCAGTAGCTTCTGTGGCAACGTACTGCCGTGCGACGCAGCGTTCTTCGAGGACCAGCTGCCGTTGCTGGCCATCGGTGGGTTCGGCCAGGGCAACGACTTGATGGTGCCGTTGCACATGTGCATGATCGCTGCCACCGTCGCCAACGGCGGCAGGATGATGACGCCGCACGTCATTGCGGCCACCCTCAAGCACGATGGCACAGTCATCACGCGCACGCCCACCGACCAGGTGTGGAAGCAGCCGATCTCCGCGGCCACGGCGGCCACGCTCACCGAACTGATGGTCGGCGTGGTCAACAACGGCACCGGCAAAACGATGCAGTTGGCCAACGGCATCCAGGCCGCCGCCAAAACCGGTACCGCCCAGCTCAACTTCGTCGAGGGCGAGCCGCAGCGTTCGCACGCCTGGATCATCGGGTTTGCCCCGGCCGAAGCGCCCCGTTACGCGGTGTCGGTCGTCATCAAGGGCACCACTGATCAGATCAGTGCCAGCACCGGCGGCAAGCTGGCCGGCCCCATCGCCAAGCAGGTGCTCGACTACTTGTTCGCATCGGGATTGTGAGCCACCCCCGGCCGCCGAGCGATGCGGTCGCTCGCTCGTGGCCGATGAACTTCCAGAAGCAGTTGCGTCGTTGGCGAGCAACGGTGGTCGTTCGGATTCCTGGAACCTGAAAAGTGAAAGTACTGCCGGTGACGGTGCTCACACCGGTGTGAACGATCTTCGCCGATCGCGGTCTGTATCCTCGGGTGGCGATTTCAGCCAGGAAAGAGTGCAGTGAGCAACAACAACGAGCGGACCGTTCTCAACGACCGCTATGAACTTCAACAGCGCATCGGGCGTGGCGGCATGGCCGACGTGTTCCTTGCGCGCGACCTGTTGCTCGACCGCCCAGTCGCCATCAAGGTTTTGTTCCCCGAATTTGCGGTCGATCCCAACTTCGTCGAGCGTTTCCGCCGAGAGGCGCAGAGCGCCGCCAACCTGAATCACCCAAACATCGTGGGCGTGTACGACTGGGGTCAGTACGCCAACACGTACTTCATGGCGATGGAGTACGTGCAGGGTCGCACCCTCGCCGACATCCTGCGTGCCAACGGCCACGTCAACAGCCAGCAGGCGGCGGAGATCGGCAGCGAGATTGCGGCGGCGCTCGGTTTCGCCCATCGCAACGGCGTGGTGCACCGCGACATCAAGCCGGCCAACATTCTCATCGGTGCCAACGGCCAGGTGAAGGTTGCCGACTTCGGTATCGCCCGGGCGATGAACGCTCCCACCGAGAGCAACCTCACGCAGGCCGGCTCGGTGATGGGCACCGCCACCTACTTCTCGCCGGAGCAGGCGCAGGGTGCCAACCCGGACCCGCGCAGCGACCTGTATTCGCTTGGAATTGTGCTCTACGAGATGGTCGCCGGCCGTCCGCCGTTCAGCGGCGAGAACCCCGTGAGTATTGCGTACAAGCAGGTGCACGAGCAGCCGCAGCCTCTCAACCAGTTGGTTGCCGACGTGCCGAAGTCGTTCGAGGCAATCGTTGCCAAGCTGCTGGCGAAGAAGCCGGAGATTCGCTATCCCACCGCCGAAGCGGTACGCGACGATCTGCGCCGCTTCCGAAACGGCGAGCCAGTGCAGGCGCTCGCCAACGCAATGGGTGCCGCCCCGGGTACCACTGCGATGCCGCGCACAACGGTGCCCGCTGCCACCGTCGGTCTGCAGCGCACCACCGCCATGCCCGGTACGCCCGGTACCGGTGCAGTTCCGCGTACGGTCTTCGTGCAGCACCCGCAGCAGCCAGAGGGTCGCGGGGGCATGTACGCGGTCATTGGTTTCCTCGCGCTCATCGCCTTGGTCGTTGGTGGGCTGGTGCTGTTCAACGCATTGTCGAAGGACAAGGCGCCCAGCGAATTTCCGATGCCCGACGTGATGAGAGCCCTACTGGAAGAGGGCAGCGCAGTGCTGACCGACGCGGGGCTGCAGCTCAACCCGGCGCAGATCGACCCGGCGCCACCTGCCGATTGGCCAGAAGGCACCATCACCCGTACGGACCCCGTTGCCGGTGTCACCGTGCAACGGGAACAGGCAGTCACGGTCTTCTATGTCCCGGTGCGCACCCCCTTCGCGCTCGACGATCTTGCGGGTAAGACCCAGCAGGAAGCCATCGACTACTTGAATAGCAAGGGCTTGGTCCTCAACCCGACCGTTACGGAGGACAACCCCGACGTGGAGGCCGGCAAGCTCATTCGTACCGATCCGCCGAGCGGCACACAAGTCCGTCAGGGCGACGCGGTCACTCTCGTCATCTCCGCGGGTGCCAATCAGGTCGCGGTGCCGCCGGTGAGCGGTCTCTCCGAAGCCGACGCGCGAACCTCGCTGGAGACCGCCCGCCTGGTGGTCACGGTCACGCCAGAGGCGAGCGACACGGTGGCTGCAGGTACCGCCATTCGCACCGATCCTGCTGTCGCTGCGTTGGTGCCCAACGGCAGCCCCATCACGCTCTTCGTCTCCAGTGGTGCCGCCCCTGTGAAGGTGCCGCCGGTGGAGGGTCTCCTTGAGGCGGCGGCCCGCACGAAACTCACCGATCTGGGGTTGGAACCCGACGTCACGTATCAGAACGTGCCTGCCGGAGACCCGAAGGACGGCAAGGTCATCACGCAGAGCATCGCGTCCGGCGTCGACGTGCCGGCTGGAACGGTCGTCAAGTTGAAGGTCGGCAAGGCCGTGGTAGTGGCGACGACTACCACCACCATCGCGCCCACAACCACCACGACGATTCCCGCAACGACGACGACGACGACGACCAGCACCACCACGACGACCGTGTAGTGCTGCGCCGGTCAGGTGCGGTGCAGGAAGTTGCGCAGCAGATCGTGGCCGGCGGCGGTGAGAATGCTCTCCGGGTGGAACTGCACGCCCTCGATGGGTAGGGCGCGGTGGCGCACGCCCATCACGATGTCATCGCACATGGCTGTCACTTCCAGGCATGCGGGCATCGTGGCCGGGTCGATGACCAGGCTGTGGTAGCGGGTGGCGGTCAGCGGCGAGGGCAAGCCTTCGAACACCCCGACACCCTCATGCTCGATCGGTGAAGTCTTGCCGTGCATCAGTGTGGGGGCACGGACCACCGAGCCGCCGTACACGTGGCCGATGGCCTGGTGGCCAAGGCACACGCCCAAAAGGGGCACACCGGCAGCGGCGAAGGCGGGGATTGCCTCGCAGATGATGCCGGCATCTTCGGGCCGCCCGGGGCCAGGGGAGAGCAGCACGCCGTCGGGCTTCACGGCCAACGCCTCCTCGACGGTGAGTTGGTCGTTGCGCACCACGATCGGCTCAGCGCCGAGCTCGCCGAGGTACTGAACGAGGTTGTAGACGAAGCTGTCGTAACTGTCGATCACGAGAACGCGAGGCACGGCTACAGCCTGCCCGCTGAGCCCGGCCGTTGTCGAATGTGTTGGCCTAGACTCTTCGGCCGTGGCTCCTCCGAAACGCAAATCAACTGGCCGTGTGACACCCAAGGGCACCAAGCCCGGGCAGGTGACGTCGATGGCCAAGGAAGCCCCGCACCACGAGAGCTCCATTGGCCAGTCGGCGCGCTACACGCCGCCGACGCCCAAGGCGCACTACGAGAGCCCCAAGTGGGTGCCGATCCTCATGGCCGTCTTCATCGGCCTCGGTGCACTGGCGATCATCGCTCGCTACCTGGTGCCGTCGTTCAACAACACCAACACCCCGGTGCTGGTGGGTCTGTGCTTGATGTTGGCCGGCCTGTTCACCGCCACCAAGTGGAAATAGCTCGCACACCGCCCTTGAGGTACAGGCTGTCGCGCCATGACCTGCGGCTGTGAGTTGGCATCGTTGACACGAAAGCCGTGAGTGACAGTGATGTAATTACATCACAGGGTTATCCACAGTCTGTGGATAGTGGCTAGTCGAAGACCGGTGCGACGATGACCATGTCGTCGAGGCAGTGACGAGGTGGCGGAGGGTCTTCATCGGGGGCCAACATCATCTTCAGCTCCAACCCACATACGGTGCAGCGGTACCTGACGTTGATCCTGCGCATCTCACCAGCCGGCGGCGGCGCGGGCATTGGCGTCGTGAAACTGCGGAGCATGCCAATGCCACTTTTCCACAGGACGTAGCCACCGCCGAGGCCTACCAGCACCCAGATGATGGTCGAGAACGCAGGCATGTGGCCAGGCTATCTGACCGTGTTGTTGAGGGTTGCCGTGTGGCCGAGGGTGTGGTGCGGCTCAGCCGAGGCGTTCGATGATGGTGGCGTTGGCCATGCCGCCGCCTTCGCACATCGTCTGCAGGCCGTAGCGGCCACCGGTGCGTTCGAGTTCGCAGAGCAGCGTGGTCATCAGTCGTGCACCCGAGGCACCCAGCGGGTGCCCGAGCGCGATGGCGCCGCCGTTGACGTTGACCGTGTCCATGTCGGGGTGCAGTTCCTTTTCCCACGCAAGCACGACACAGGCGAACGCTTCGTTGATCTCGGTGAGATCCATGTCGTCGATGGACAGGCCGGCGCGGGCGAGCACCTTGTGCGTGGCCGGGATGGGTGCGGTCAGCATCATGCGTGGGTTGTCGCCGGCGAGACTGAAGTTTACGAAGCGGGCGCGCGGGGTGAGACCGAGCTGCCTTGCCTTTGCCTCGCTCATGATCAGCATTGCGGAGGCGCCGTCGGTGATCTGCGACGAGTTGCCGGCCGTGACTCGGCCGCCCTCCTCCTCCGAGCGGAAGGCCGGCTTCAGCTTGGCGAGCGACTCGAGAGTGGTGTCGCGCAAGCCTTCGTCGGTGGTCATCATCGCGCCGTCGGCACCCAGCAGCGGCAGGATCTCGCGGGCGAAGCGGCCCTCGTCAGTGGCGCGGCGGGCGAACTGCTGCGAGCGCACGCCGAATGCATCCAGGTCGTCGCGAGTGAGGCCCCACTTGTCGGCAATCATCTCGGCCGAGATGCCCTGCGGCACGAGGCCACCCTCCGGCGCATAGCGGGCGCCGACCTTGGGCCCGAACGGAAAGCCGAATTTGCCGTCCGCCATCGAGGAGCCCATCGGCACTCGCGTCATCACTTCCACGCCGGCGGCGACCACGATGTCGTAGGCCCCGGCGATGACGCCCTGGGCTGCGAAGTGCGCGGCCTGCTGGCTGCTACCGCACTGGCGGTCGATGGTGGTGCCCGGCACATGCTCGGGCCAGCCGGCGGCGAGCACTGCATTGCGCGCCACGTTGACGGCCTGCTCGCCGACCTGCATCACGCAGCCCATGATGACGTCGTCGACCAAGCCGGGGTCGATGCCAGTGCGTTCCTGTAGGGCCGTGAGGGTTTCGCCCACCAGGTCTACCGGGTGCCAGTTCTTCAACTTGCCGTTCCGACGACCGAGTGGGGTGCGAACGGCGTCGACGATGACGGCGGTGGTGTTGGACATTGCGGGCTCCTCGCGACTGCGAACTCGCGGAGAGTCTGCCCGCGCCAGTGCGTCAGGACTCAATCGGAGCTGACCGCGTCCGAACGACGTGAACTGTGACGACGAATACCCAGGGCGTGAGAGGCCGTGGGTCGCAATTGCGCTGACCGGGCTCACCATCGTGGGTGAGTTGCCGGACTCCGTGCGTTCAGGCCGCCGCCGAGGCTGGTCGGGTTCGCTCAGATCTGGTGGTGTCCCCCCGGTGGACAGTGGACGACCGTGCCGTTCGCCAGCCGAAGCCGCAGGTCGGCCACGTTGCCGAGTACCTGTACGCCGGGGCGACGCTTCTCGTGATGGTGATGCGAGCACCACAACACCAAGTTGTCGAGATCAGTAACGCCGCCGACTTCGTAGGCCCGCAGATGGTCGGCCTCGCACCAAGCGGCCGGCACAACAACAACAACAAGGAGCAGCATCATGAGAAGGACACAGGGATCCGGAATCGCTCGCGTTCTATGCAACACCCGGGCGTTTCACCACGCTGGACGACAGTGATCATGGTGGCGAAAGCGTCTCGGGCAACATCCATGTCGTGGTCGCGACCGTGCAGGGTCTGTTGGTGTACGACCTGTTCGCGGAGTCTCTCTATGGCGTGCGCCTGACGCCGCTGCAGTCCGAAGCAATCCATGAGCGCGATACGGCCCGTCTGCTCTCGATCGCACGAGCGGGCGACGGTCGTCCGCTCCACGAGATGCGACCCGCAGCCAGCCGGGTCAATGGTCGATGCGCAGCTGCAGTTGTTCGACGAAGTGGCGGCGCTGACCGTCGACCCCGAAGCGCACTTTGAGGAGCTGCGCATCCGCTACGACACCGACGACTCTCTGAGGATGAACGGCAACGTCTTCAACGTGCTGCGCGCGCAGGTGGAGACCGTTTAGAGGAGCAGTGTGTCGAGGTCCCGCATCTCGGCGAAGACGACTGCACCCGCGGTCAGCAGATCAGCTGTTGGCGTGAGCCCTCCGCCATATCCGAAGCACGTCATCCCCGCAGCCACCGCAGCTCGCGCGCCGTTGAGGCTGTCTTCGATCACGGCACATCGGCTCGGGTCAGCGCTCATCGCGGATGCGGCGTGCAGGAACAGGTCTGGCCATGGTTTGCCGCGTGACACCTCCGACGACGAGTAGATCCGTCCCTCGAACAGTGGCAGCAGACCAGTCACGCCGAGCGTCACCTGCATCTTGCGGTGGCTGCCGCTGGACGCCACGCATGTCGGCACTCCACGCGTGCGCAAGGACTCGATCAGCGAGCGAACACCATCGACAGGCCGTAGCCGTTCGCGAAATGCCGTAGCAATCTCCTCTGTTGACGTACGGTCGAACTCGATAGCGAGCGCGGCTCCCAGGCGCATCTCGACCTCGGCCAACATGTCGTCGCTGGAGCCTCCTACGAATCGCTGCACGATTTCCTCGACAGTGATCGGCCAGCCCAGCTCGGTCAGCATGCGCGCCTCGACCTCCACGGTCAACCGCTCGCTGTCAATCAGCACGCCGTCGCAATCGAAGATCACCAACTCGTAGCCCACGTCAGGTGAGTTTGGACCAGATGCGCTGCAGCGCGGCGATGTCGGTCTCGGTGAGTTTCTTGGCGAAGTGTTCTTGCACGAAGTGGCGATACGTGATGTTGGCGTCGCGCCACTCGGCTCGCCCATCGGCGGTGAGCGAGACGGTGACGGCGCGCCGGTCGTCGGGCTGTGGAGTGTGTTTGCGCTGCAGGAAGCCGGCTTCTTCCATTCGATCGAGCCGCCGCGAGAAGCTGCTGGGCACTTCACCCAACACTTCGCACAGTTCGTGGACGCGTATGGAGCCTCCGGCAGCTCTTATGTCGGTGAGTGCGTCGAACCAGCTGAGGGGTAGGTCGTGCTCTTCGATCAACACCTGGTCGAGTCGGCGCTGGAGCGCGACCGAGACGGCACCGAATTGACGCCAGAGCGCGATGCGTTCGGCGTCGAGCCGCGGCATCTAGGCGGTGGCCTTGAGCGCTGCGCTGAAGGCGGCGAGTGCGAGGTCGATCTCGCGCTCGTTGACCACTAGCGGCGGCATCCAGCGCAGGGTGCGCCCGTAGGTACCGGCGTTCATCAAGATGAGGTGGCCCTCCTCCAGGCAGTGCTTGGTGATGGCGCTGACGCGGGCGCCGTCGTCGAACTCGGTACCCACCATCAGGCCCAGCCCACGCACGTCGGTGATGGTGCTGTGTTCCTGCTGCAGCTCGCGGATGCCGGCCTGCAATTGCGCGCCGCGGACGTTGACGTTGGCCAGGAACGCAGGGTCTTGCATGATCTCGATGGTGGCCAGTGCCGCCGCGCAGCCCATTGCGTTGCCGCCGTACGTGCCGCCGTGGCTGCCGGTGGGCCACTTGTCGTCGAGTTCGCGGCTGGTGCCGAGGGCGGCGAAGGGGAAGCCGCTGGCGATGCCTTTGGCCATGCAGATGATGTCGGGTTCGATGCCGTAGTGCTCGACGGCGAACATCTTGCCGGTGCGCCCGAAGCCGGACTGCACTTCGTCGGCGATGAAAAGGATGCCGTGCTGGCGGCAACGCTCGACGATGCCGTGGATGAACGCAGCGGGTGCCGGGATGTAGCCACCCTCGCCCAGCACGGGCTCGAGAATGACGGCGGCCGTTTCCTCCGGTGCAGTCATGCTCTTCAGCAGGTGGTCGAAACCGAAGAGCGCCTTCGCAACTTCGGCGTCCTGGTCGGGGGCCATCGGGTCCGGGTAAGGGGCCACGAACACACCCGACGGCAGCGGCGCGTGACCGGCGCGGTATCCGGTCTTGGATGTCGTCATCGCCATTGCCATGTGCGTGCGGCCATGGAAGCTGCCGGCGAAAACCACCGTGTGCGGACGCTTCGTGGCCTGCTTGGCCAGCTTGATGGCGCCCTCGGTGATCTCGGCACCGGAGTTGGCGAAGAAGAACGTGTCGATGGCACCTGGCGACAGCTCGGCCAGTTTCGATGCCAGCGGCTCGAGCAGGTCGTGCTTGAACACGTTGACCTGAGCGTGAATGAACCGCTGGGCCTGGGTGCCAATCGCTGCGGCCACCGCCGGGTGCGCATGGCCGGTGGAGTTGACCGCTATACCGGCGGCAAAGTCAAGGTATTCCTCGCCGCTGGTGGTGGTGACCCAACACCCCTGCCCATGCGACACCTGCAAAGGAGTCACGGAGAACCACACGTTCGAAAGATGCGACGACGCTGTCATGCCGCCAGCCTAGAAGATGTTGATGACGGTGCCGTTTGCGTCGGCTTCGATGAAGGCGCTGCTGCGCGGACCACTGACGTAGACGCGGACGACAATTGCCAGCTCCGCTGAGAACGTGTTGCGACCGACCGACACATGCGTGACTGCGCCCTGCTCGACCTTTGTCAGATTCACTGCGTCCGCGACCAGCGCGGTCAATCCTGCCCAGTTCACCTGGTCGATGGAAAACACCGCGGTCGCCGATTCCGCATCGTTCTGCTCGGGAGACGGCGAGCCGACGGTTCCGCTGCGCCAGCCGAACCTGTCGAAGTGGTCCGGCAGCGTGCTGTTCTGCGCGGTCGCGAATGCGTAGTCGGGGTAGAGCAGCATCTCCAGGAACATGGTCGGCTCACCAGCGATAGCGGTGTCGAACGCTGCCGCGACGGCACCAGGTGCGCCGCCCTGGAAAATCGTCTGCTCGTTGCCTGTCAACCCGAGTGACTCTCGGTCGTTGTTCGAAAGATTTGGATCGGACAACTCGTTGCCCTGGTTGAGCGCGTTGGTGACGGAGTCCTTCGCCTTCATCACTCCCGTGACGGCAGCAGCGATGCCGGCGACAATGCCCGCAATGATGATCAAGCTGATGATGGCGCTGCCCCAATGCCTTCGTCGCCGGGGTGCGACGAACGCCGGTTGGGTCGGCGCGTTGCTGCCGAGAAATGCACTGACGGTCGGCGGGACAGACTCCTGCATCGGAGGTGCGATGAAGGAGTCGCCGGGAATCGGGGTGGAGCGCGGACGATTGTCGCCGGGCGGGAAGGGAGGTTGGTATGACATGCGCATACTCTGCACCGTCAACCGCTCGCTGTCATGAGTACCGGACTACCTATTTCGTCCCATATGTCAGTAGCTCGGGAAAGGTGGCATCCGCAGGGATCGGCGGGCTGCAACGCCACTTGCGTTCGATGCGGATGGCGTCGTCACCCAAGAAGCGAATCGAGACGACGCGCCGCAGCCCCGCAGCGCCCTGCGAGGCGTGCAGCGTGAGCGCATGGAAAAAGACGGCGTCACCCGGCCGCAAATCCCAGCCAAGAATTGGAAACGCATCACGGTCGGCCTGCACGTCGGGCACGTCCTGTAGCGAACCTTCCTCGAACCACTTGGCCTCGCGCTGCATGAACGTGCGCGGCATCAGCCACGGGCCGAGGTGCGTCCCGGCCACGAACTCCAGCGTGCTGGCGCGTGGCACTGGGTCGACGGGCAGCCACATGCTGATGACATCGCGACCGTCGACGTCGTAGTACGGCTGGTCCTGATGCCACGGTGTGGGCTGCCGGGTGCCAGCCTCCTTCACCAGCAGATGGTCGTGGTAGAGCCGAACGGTTTTCGAACGCATGAGTGCCTGCGCGGTGGGCGCCGTCGCCCGCGCGAGTTCGAGGTAGGCGGGAAAGCGCTGCCAGTTGCAGAAGTCTTCGAGGAAGCGGCCAGGGTCGTCGCTGTGACTGGCGACCTGCGCCAGCTCGCTGGGGGCGGCGCGGTTCGCCTCGACAGCATCCATCACGCGCTGCAGGAGGTCGGCGTCGACCAGCCCACGTACGCACACGGCTCCATCGCGTGCGAAGTCACGGGAAAGTTCAGTGGGACCAGTCATGCTGTCGTTCATCATGCGAGATCCAAGTGGTCGATGAGGAAGAGGCGCCAGGATCGGTCGATCTCCGCCCTGTGTTCGGCGTACAGGGTCTGTGCATGTGCACCTTCCTGCTCGTAGAAGTTTCGCACGACGGGGGTGCCGACGGCCTGAGCGGCATTCACGGTGGCGACCGAGCAGGCGAACGGCACCAGCGGGTCTCCACCGCTGGCTGACACAGCGATGGGCGCGTCGAGTGCGTCGATGGAGTTGTCGACGTAGTTGCAGCCTGACATCGCAAGCACGGCAGAAACCTGCGAGGCGGCGGGCGGCGGAGAACCGGACATGTTCAGCGTCTGGCCCACATGGATGGCCGTTATCGCGCCGGCGGAACTGCCGCCCACCGCAACTCGTGTTGGATCGATCCCGAATGTCGCTGCGTTCGCACGCAACCACGCAATCGCCATGGCAGCATCGTCGCGAGCGCCGAGAATCGCCTTCTCGCAGCGGGCGCGCTCGGCGACCAGCTCGGCACCTGAGTACAGGCCGGCCTGCACCTGCAGGCAGTGATTGCCGGGATCGAGCCGGTACGAGATCGAAGCGGTGACGTAGCCAAGCCGAGCGTACGCCCGCGACTCGGCTGCCATCTGACCGCGGTTGCCACTGAGGAACGCGCCGCCATGGATCCACACGAGTAACGGTCTGTTCGTGGCCACATCGCCGGCCGGACGATAGAGGTCGAGCTGCAAGGTGACAGGCGCGTTGGTGATGAAGTCGGGCGCTGAGCCGTAGGTGACGGTGGTTGATGTCGCGCTCGGGAAGATCGGCATGCGATAGCGCTGGTCTGCGAAGGCCAACCGCTGGCCAGGGGCTGATACGGCGGCGGGTTCGGTGAAATTGCTGGCGGCGGGTTGCAACGAATTGCGCTGGTTCGCCGCGCCACACCCGGATGCGCAGAGTGCGGCGGCGATCGCAACTGCAAGCGTTCTGTGCCGAGCCATGGGACCAGTGTTATCCGCGTTCGGTCCCCGTCGCTACAGTCGGGCCGGGGGGTGGCTTCGCTGAGTCGGCGTCCATCTGTGGAAGGAGCGCATCTTGACTCCGCTTCAGGGTTGCGCGTTCAAAGCTGGACTGTGCCGCGCACGCAGGTGACGACGTCGCCGCCGACCCACACCTGCCCGGCGGCGTCCTGGCTGATGTGCACCTGGCCGGAGCGGTCGAGCGCAGTCCCCTGAGTCGCAACGTATGGAGCGGTGAAGCGCCCGGTGGCAATCAACCACTGTGCGGCAGAGGCATTGAGACTGCCGGTGACGGGGTCCTCGACGAGAGTCGTGCCCTCCGGGAAGAAGCCACGAACCTCGTAGGCGGCTGCCGACCCGGCCGGGTGCGCTCCGATCACACCGATCTTGAGGTCGCTGGTGCCCTTGGCGATGGCCAGCACTTCCTCGGCCGAGCCGAGCAGGATGCCCAGCCAGCCAGGCCCGTTGTCGATCCATGCCGAGTCCACCACGCTGGTGACGACGATGCCTAACGCCTCGGCGGCAGCCTGGAGCGTGGCCGTGTCGACTGGCCCGTCACGAAGCATTGGCGGGGCGGCGAAGGCCAGGCGCGGCCCGTCGCGCTGAACCTCCACCAACCCGACACCGCACTGCTGCACGACTCGGTCGCTGCTTCGCGGTTCGCCGCCGTTCGCCAGCCACGCGTGGCACGAACCCAAGGTGGGGTGGCCCGCGAACGGCAGTTCCATGGTCGTGGTGAAGATGCGGACCAAATAGTCAGCAGCAGGGTCCGTTGGCGGCAGCAGGAACGTCGTCTCGGAGAAGTTCGTCCAGTTCGAGAATTGCTGCATCTCCGCCGTGCTCAGCCCAGTGCTGTCGAGCACGACCGCCAGCGGGTTGCCCCGATACGGCTCGGCGGTGAACACATCGACTTCGACGTATGGGCGAGTGACGGAGGGGCGCAGCATGGTCGCCAGTGTGGCAGCGACCGGTGCTGCGCCCCCTCTCGATTACGGAGCCGTCCGCCCTCAGGCGAAGGCGACTGCCAGCACGTCGGCGTAGGTGTCGGCCAGATGGAACGTCATCTGCTCGCGCACCTTCTCCGGCACGTCCTCCAGGTCGGGTCCGTTGCGCTTGGGCAGCACGACTTCCGTCAGCCCTGCCCGGTGTGCCGCGAGCACCTTCTGCTTGACGCCACCGATCGGCAGCACCTTGCCCTGCAGCGTGATCTCGCCGGTCATGCCCAGCGTGGGCTTCACCAGCTTGCCGGTGAGCAGGCTGACCAGCGCGGTGGTCATCGTCACACCGGCGGACGGACCGTCCTTGGGAACGGCACCGGCCGGCACGTGCACGTGCACGCGCTTGGCCATCGTCGCCGGGTCGACACCCAGCTCGGCGGCGTGCGAGCGCACATACGACAGCGCGATGTGTGCGCTCTCCTTCATCACGTCGCCCAATTGGCCGGTAAGGGTGAGCGTCGGCTCACCGTCCTGTGCCAGCTCGAAGGCTGTCGTCTCGATGAACAAGACGTCGCCGCCGGCACCGGTGACGGCGAGGCCCGTGGCGATACCAGGCACATTGGTACGCTCGGGAATCGAGTCGTCGACCTTTGCCCGTCCCAACCACTCGCGAACGTCGGCAGTGCCGACGTTGACGGGCGGTGACTGCTTGGCGGTGGCCACCTTCGCCGCAATCTTGCGGGTCAGCTTGCCCAGCTCGCGCTCCAGCGAACGTACGCCGGCCTCGCGTGTGTAGCCGCTGATGGTGGTGCGGATCGCGTCGTCCTCAACCAGCACTTCCTCGGCGGTGAGCCCTGCGCGGGACAGCTGTCGCGGCAACAGGTAGCGCTGCGCGATGAACACCTTCTCCTCCTCGGTGTACCCATCGAGGCGGATGAGATCCATGCGGTCGAGCAGTGGTGCGGGGATGGTGTCGGCGACGTTGGCGGTGGCGATGAACACGACCTGCGACAGGTCGAGCTCGATCTCCAGGTAGTGGTCGCGGAACGTGTGGTTCTGCGCCGGGTCGAGCACTTCCAGCAGCGCTGCGGTGGGGTCGCCACCCCAACCACCGGGGCTGACCTTGTCGACCTCGTCGAGCAGCACGACCGGGTTCATGGAACCGGCCTCGATGATGGCGCGCACGATGCGGCCGGGCTGGCTGCCCACGTATGTGCGACGGTGACCACGGATCTCGGCCTCGTCGCGAACGCCGCCCAGTGACACCCGCACGAAGTTGCGGCCCATCGCTTTCGCGATCGACTCGCCGAGGCTGGTCTTGCCGACACCGGGAGGGCCGATCAGGGTCATCACCGTGCCGGCAGCGCGCCCGTCGGTCTCTGCGACGCCGCGCTCGGCACGCAACTTGCGGACTGCCAGAAATTCGACGATGCGGTCCTTCACATCATCGAGCCCGTGGTGGTCGGCGTCGAGCTGTGCTCGAGCGCTGTCGAGTTCCAACTGGTCGGCAGTGCGAGTGGCCCACGGCATTTCGAAGACACGGTCCAGCCATGTGCGCACCCAACTGTGCTCGGGCGACTGCTGGCTCATCCGGTCGAGCCGATCGATCTCCTTCTCGACGAAGGTGACCGTCTTCTCCGGCAGGTTGGCGCGCAACTCGTCGAGCTTGGTGCGGTACTCGCCGACCACGTCGTCGTCGCCTTCACCCAACTCCTTGCGAATGGCCGTCATCTGTTGGCGCAGTAGATAGTCGCGCTGCTGCTTGTCGACACCCTCGGTGACGTCGGCGCGAATCTGCGCGCTGACCTGCAGTTCGGCGATGTGCTGGCGTGCCCACTCGGTGAGCAGGGACACACGCTGCTCGACGTCAACCGTCTGAAGTATCAGCGCGCGCCGCTCGTCATCGGCCTCGCTCCATGTGGTGACTGCATCGGCCAGCGCGCCAGCTTCGTTGATGGTACGCAGAATCTCGGGAAGGCGACGGCTTTGGCGGAGCTTGGCGATCTCCTCCAGCACCACCCTCAGCTCGCGAGTGGCGGCTTCCACTCGCGGTGCAGGGCGGGCATCAGCAATCTGCTCCACGTCGGCATGGTCGACGCCGCGCTCGCTGGGGTGGACTGCGACCAACCGTGCGCGACGCTCGGCTTGGACAATGGCGGCTTGCTCACCGCCGGGGAGGGTGGCCGTGTTGGGAACTCGGGCGACGACACCGATCTCGCCGTCGTCGGCGAGCAGCACGATCCGGCCATCGCCGCGGCCGGCGGCTTCGACCGCAGCGCGTGCGTCGTCGTGGTCGAGCGAGATGGTGATGACGGTGCCGGGCAGCACTACCGAGGGAAGCCGAAGGATGGGAAGGAGGGTGACGGGGCGAGTTGCAGTCTCAGACATACGCACAACGTAGCGTCATGAAACTTGATTGCAACCGACTCAGCATTCTGTGCTGTATGTCACTTGACCTTGGGTGGGTCCTTCAGAGCGAGGTATGCAAGCAACAACCCGATGAGCAGCCCGATGAGCAGGAAGCTGCGCAGCAGCCAGCGCAAGGTGCCGATGAGGAACCCGAAGGCCCAGAACACGATGAGGGCCACGATGACCCAACCGATGACGGTTGCCAGTGACGACTTCATGTTCGCAGCGTATGCCCACCTGGCTCACGCCGGTGCGGTGAGGGCCTCTGCTCTGGCGAGGGCTTCCTCCCACGAAGCGCGGGCGGCAAGCAGGCTGCGGAACGGCATGACCATCTTCGGCTTGCTGACACCCAACACGCCCCGCAATCGGCCCTGGTAGCCGTACAGCGCGGCGAAGGCCCCGTCGATGCTGCCCGCGAAGACGTGTACTTCGTCGCCACCGTGGGCACGTCCGACGAACTGGATGCGGCTGTCGAACTGGTCGCTCCAGAAGAACGGCACCGACACGAACGGCTGAGGTTGTTCGCCGCGCGCGACCGCGAGCAAGTTCTTGGCAGCTGCGGCGCCCTGCTCGGCGGCGTTCGTCCAGTGCTCGACCCGCATCTCCTCATCGTCGAACCCGGCAAACACCGCATTCGGCCAGCGGGCACAGTCGCCGGCTGCGTAGACACGCGGCACACCCACGTTCAGGGTCGCGTCGCAGACAATGCCGTCGCGAATCGTCAATCCACTACCGGCCAGCCAATCGGTGTTGGGCGCAACGCCCACGCCCACGAGCACGACGTCGCTGGCGACCACCGACCCGTCGCCAAGGCGAACGCCGGTGATCCGACCGTCGGCGCCCTCGATGCCGGCAACCTGGACGCCGCAGCGCAGTTCGACGTCGTTGCGCGCATGCACGCTGGCGACGGCTGCGCCCATCTCCACGCCCAACGCGCGAATCAGGGGCGAGGGTGCGCCCTCCAGGACCGTGACCGCACAGCCTCGAGCGCGCACGGTGGCCGCGACCTCCAGCCCGATGAACCCGGCGCCGATCACGGTCACTCGAGCCGTGCCATCGGCGGTCAGGTCGCGCAAGGCAACCGCGTCAGACAGCGTGCGCAGCTCCACCACACCCTGCAGCGAAGGCTGGTCTGGCAACCTGCGCGGCGAGGCTCCTGTCGCGATGATCAACCCGTCGTACGTGACTGCTGAACCGTCGTCGAGCGAGACAGTACGGGTGGACGTGTCGAGCGCGACCGCCCGCACACCCAGCCGCAAGGTCAGGCCCAGCGACTCGAAATCCTCGTCCTTGCGCAGTCGAATGCGGTCTGGCTCCCAGTCGCCGGCCAACAGCTTTTTCGACAGCGGCGGCCGGTCGTACGGGATCTCGTGCTCGGCTCCGACGAGGGTGATCTCGCCGTCGAAACCTTCCTGGCGCAACGTCTCGCAGGCACGCAGCCCAGCCAGCGACGCGCCGACTGCGACAATCTTCCGTAACGACATGGGTTGCAGCGGGGTCACGTGGTGCACACCGTGCAGTGCACGTCGGCGACGGTGTCGCCGGCGACCAGAGCGGTCACCCACTCCAGCAACGATGTGCCTTCGACCTCCTCGGTGTAGAAGCCGGGCCTGCCCAAGACGGTATGGCTGTCGCCAGGGCTGATGAATGACCACAGGGTGACGCCGGCGGCCTCGATCTGCGTCTCGTTCAGATCAATGAGCGAGACCAGGTCGTCCGAAGGGATGCCTGCCAGCGCCGCAAAGTACTGCTGTGTCTGGTCGTAGGCGTAGTCGTGGCGGGCAAACGTGATGTTCGGCGCGTGCTTTCCGGCCCGCACGTAGAGGCCGGGCAAGCTCCAGTTTTCGACGGTGACATCCGCATTGGTCGGCCAATCCGGCACAGCATTCATCGTGCCCCAGGCATCGCCGATCACGGCGTTGATGCCTGGGATGTCGGGGTATGCACCTGAACCGTCGCCCAGCACGGTGATGCGCGCGTCGGGCAGCAGGTCGGCCGCGAGGCCTGCGTACAGCGGAGTGGGAACAGAGCCGGCGCTCTCGCCCGTGACGACCAACTCGGCGGCGTCGGGGAACAGTTTTACGAGTGTGTTCAGCGCGGTAGAGCCGTTGACGTAGCCGTTGTGGTTCACGACCACGCCGTTGCCATAGTCGTGCGTCGTGTTGCCGACGTGTACGTCGCCGGTGCAATACGGCACGTACACGATCGAGTAGTCGGCAAACGGGTTCAGCGGGTTGTCGAACTCGAAGATGCCCTCGGTGCCGGCGCCACCGCCGACTTCGGTCTTGTAGGCGGGGTTGGCCGGGTCGCAGGTCTCGGCGCTGAAGCATGCGCCGCCACCCTCGAGGAAAAACATCACCTTCGCCGGGTTGGCCTTGCGGACGAAGTACGAGAACTCGCTGCCGTCGCCACACCTGCAGTCGACGGGCGCGACGATCGTCTCCCATGCAGCAGCGGCGGCCGCGGTCTCCACGGGCGTCGTGTCCGCGACGGTCGCTTCGGGTGCGTCGGACATCTCCACGGTTGTCTCGGCAGGTGCCGCAGTGGTCGGGGCGTCGGTCGGTACCGAGCTGTCATTCTCCTCGCCGCACGCAGCCAGCAGTCCGAAGAGCGCGCCGACCGCGATCATCTTTCGCAATGTCCCCATCTGTCGCAGCGTAGCCATCTCAACGAATACGGTCTTGGCTGGAACCAACTGCTCGTCGGCGTCGTCCAACGGGCAGCAGTTCTGTATGGGTAGAGGAGAACAAGATGGCACAGCGAACGATCCGTCGAGTTGGGGCGATTCTGGTAGCGATGGGTTTGGTCGTCGCCGCATGCAGCGATGGCGGCGGTAGCGGCACCACGTCGACGCCCGGCGACGGCACAAAGGCCACGCCAGTGACGAACCCCGATCAGCCGTCCGGCGATGGCGTCGCGCCTCGCGTGTTCGGGCTGCAGCTCTCCGAGGGTGAGGCGCAGGTGGCGCCGCCGCCGACCACGCCCGTAGTCGAGGGTGCCATGCTCGA
>Ga0335394_10002211_pt1 | contig 21821 bp, 16 predicted proteins | sample MAT03_FD_205741 | JGI IMG/M metagenome (GOLD analysis project Ga0335394, IMG submission 205741) | Freshwater microbial communities from Lake Fryxell liftoff mats and glacier meltwater in Antarctica - MAT-03 (spades assembly) (version 2) ...
ACGTCCACAAGGGTAATACTAATGGCCGTAAAGCCGATTTCCTGCCGGCCATCGTAACTGGCCTGTACCTTGTTCTTGCCCATCTCCAGGTGCCTGTAAATGTTTTCGATGACCACAATAGCATCGTCCACAAGGATGCCAATAGCCAGCGAAAGGCCCAGCAACGACATTAGATTGAGCGAATACCCGAATATTTTCATCATCACGAAGGTGCTGACAATGGAGGTCGGGATCGAGATCAGCACGATGAGGGCGTTGCGCAGGCTATGTAAAAACAAGAGCATCACCAGACCCACCAACAGCACCGCGATAAACAGGTCGTGAATAACAGCGTCGGTGGCTTTCTTGGTAAAAAGGCTGGTATTCGCAATCACCTGAAAATGAAGCCCTTGATCGGCATACTGCTTTTCCAGGGCGCTTATTTGCGCCAACACGAGCTCCGCCATATCCACGGCGTTTGCATCGCCTTGTTTGCGGATGGCGATACCCACGGAAGGCCCGCCGTCGGCCCGGCAGATTACTTCGGGATCGCGGGCGCCATCCTGCACTTCCGCCACGTCTTGCAGGAATACGGATGAGCCGAACCGGCTTTTACCGACCACCAGTTTGCGGATTTCTTCCAGGCTGTGGAATTTTCCAGCTAAGCGGATCCGCAATTGCCCCTCCACATCGGTCACTTTACCGGTTGGAAAATCCAGGTTGGCTGTTTGTACGGCCTGGGCGATTTGCAGCAGCGACAGGCCATACTGTTCGAGCCGGGCGCTGTTGATGTTTATTTTGATTTCCCGTTCTTCTCCACCCAGGATACTCACCTGGGCTACGCCCCGCACCTGCGCAATGTCGGGTACCACCCGGTTTTTGACCAAATCATAAAAAGCGGTACCGGTCAGTTTGGAGGACACGCCCAGGCGCACGATCGGCAACTCGTCCAGGGCGAATTTATTGAGCACCGGCGCCCGAACTTCTTTCGGAAAGGAAGACTGAATCTGGTTGATCTTCCGCTGTAATTCCTGGACTGCCTTGTCGATGTCCGTCGCCTGGTCGAACTCGACCGCCACGAAAGACGTATTTTCATTCGAGCCGATCTGGATCTGGTCGATGCCTTCGAGGGAGGAAATGGCGTCTTCGATGGGTTTACTCACCGCATTTTCCACTTCCGAAGGAGAGGCGCCGGGATACACCGTGATAATCGTCACCACCGGTGGGCTGAATTTCGGCACCAGTTCGATGGGCAAGCGCATGTAACTGGCTACACCCATGAAGCATAAAACCGCAAAAATTACGATAATCAGCGAAGGGCGACGGATGGAGAGCGCAGTCAGATTCATGTTGGACGGTTTACCCGCCGAAGATTTTTCGCAGGCGGGTGGACGGTACACGGTGGACGGAAGACGTTTTGAAAACGCAGCGGCTTCGCATTGCCTAATCCGTTTGAACCCGCAAATATAGGATGTACAGACTCGAATAAGGCTGACCTTGAGATTCTCTCTTATAAAATGTGGCGAAAGCCATTCACTGTCCCGTGCGACGGATGTTTCATATAACATTTTAGCGTGCACCAACACAAATTTTACTTAATCCTGACCCTTGCCCCCAAAGCATTCCCTATCCTTGCGCCCTAAAATCAAAGATTTTCCATGCGTACATCCATTTTTACCCTGGCAGCCGTTCTTTGGGCCGTTTCTCTCTTCTCACAGGCCGATCCCGCCGCCAAACCAGCCCCCCAACCTGAAAAACACCTCCGAAACATCCGGCAACTCACTTTTGGCGGCGACAACGCCGAAGCATACTGGAGCCCTAATAGTAAGTGGCTCACGTTCCAGAGCAATAATGCAAAATGGGGCGTGAAATGCGACCAGATTTTTGCGATGAAACTCAAAAAAGCGGAGAATAATCCCGCATATCAACCGCTGCCGATCAGCAACAGCAAGGGCCGCACCACTTGCTCTTATTTTATGCCCGACGGCAAACATATTCTTTTCGCCAGTACCATGGCTGGCGCCGATACCTGCCCGCCTACGCCCGACCTGCGCGCAGGGGGCAAATACCTCTGGTCGATCTACAGTTCCTACGATATTTATGTAGCCGATCTGAAAGGAAATATTGTCAAACGACTCACCGATACGCCGGGCTACGATGCGGAGGCGGTATTGAGTCCGAAAGGCGATAAAATCCTTTTCACCAGCATTCGCTCCGGCGATCTGGAGCTCTGGACGATGGATATCGATGGCTCCAACCAAAAACAAATTACCAACTTACCGGGCTACGATGGCGGCGCTTTTTTCAACGCCGATGGCACGAAAATCGTCTTCCGCGCCAGCAGGCCTAAACCGGGCGCCGAGTTGAAAGAATACCAGGAATTGCTCGCCGAAGGGCTCGTGGCGCCTGTCAGTATGGAGATTTTTACCTGCAATGCCGACGGTTCCAACCTGCATCAGGTGACCAATCTGGGCAAAGCCAATTGGGCGCCGTTTTTCCATCCATCCGGCAAAAAAATCATATTTTCCAGCAACCACCACTCCACCCGCGGCTACGATTTCCAGTTGTACATGATCAACGAGGACGGCACGGGGCTGGAAGCAATCACCAGCCAAAGTATCTTTAACTCCTTTGCCATGTTCTCACCCGATGGCAAAAAACTGGCCTGGTCTTCCAACCGCGACAACGGCGGCACCCGCGACACCAATGTGTTTGTGGCTGATTGGGTAGATTAAAATAGTGGGCAGTTGGCAAGATTCAAAACCTTATGGAAATCTCTTTACTTTGGCTCCCCAAACTGCTACTGCCACCGCCTACTGCTACTGCCCACTGAACATGACCCGTTCCCTTTTTTCCTACATTACCTGTTGTGCCCTGATCTTAGCCACGGCTTTTTTTTTCTACCCGAAATGGGAAAAGCCGCATACGGAAGCCACCATCAGCTGGGACGTTTCGGGCTATTATCTCTACCTGCCGGCGGTATTTATTTACCATGACCTCAAGCAGTTGCAGTTTTTTGACAGTCTCGATACCCGGTACCAGCCAGGGCCGGGAAAAGGTCAGTTCTTCCGGCACCCTTCCGGCAACTACGTTATGAAATATACTATGGGCCAGGCCTTGCAAATGCTGCCCTGGTTTACCGTAGCGCATGCGCTGGCTGCCCCATTGGGTTATCCGGCCGACGGTTTTTCAAGGCCGTACCAGGCGGCGATCAGTTGGGGCAGTTTGCTGGTTGCGCTGATCGGCCTGTGGTTCCTGCGGCGAATTTTGCTGGATTATTTTTCCGAAAGTGTGACGGCAATCTCCCTGTTATGTATTGTTTTCGGGAGCAATTATCTCGATTATACGGCCATTACCGGAGCGATGACGCACAACTGGCTGTTTACCCTGTATACTTTATTGATTTTCACCACGATCCGCTTTTACCGGAAGCCTTCTCTTGCAGGCGCTGCGCTGATCGGGCTGCTGGTGGGTTGGGCTGCGCTCACCCGGCCGACGGAGATCATCACGGCGCTGATCCCCTTGCTATGGGGCATCGGATCCCTGAAGGCCCTGCGCGCCCGTTGGACGGTATGGCGTTTGCATGCGGGGAAACTTTTTTTAGCGGTTTTAATAGCAGGCGCCGTGGTGTTTCTTCAGGCCATTTACTGGAAATATGCCACAGGCGAATGGATCGTATACAGCTATGAGGATCAGGGCTTTAGTTGGCTGCATCCGCACCTGCGCGATGTGCTGGTCAGTGCCCGGGCCGGTTGGTTTGTATACTCGCCGGTGATGTTTTTCGCGCTGCCCGGCTTTTTCGCGCTTCGGCGCCAACGACCCGATTTATTTCCCGGTATTTTATTGATTTGTCTGCTTTGTCTGTACGTCACGGCGGCCTGGGATATCTGGTGGTACGGCGGAAGCCTTGGGCAGCGCGCTTTGATCCAGAGCTACCCCTTGTGGGCTTTCCCGCTGGCCGCTTTTGTTCAATGGGTTTCCAATAAGCGGATCATCCGGATCTTGTTTTCGGTGCTGCTGATTGCCTGTATCTATATCAACCTCTGGTGGGTGTACCAGGCCCACAAAGGCGGATATTTTCTTCCGGAACAAATGAATACGCCGTACCTGATGAAGATTTTGGGGCGTTGGAACATCGAGCGGGAAGCAGCGTTCAAATTGCTCGATACCCGGGAGGAATTCAAGGGGAGCGAACGGCAAAATATTCGCGAATTATATGTTCTTGATTTTGAGCAGGATACAAGCAATGTGAGTGCTGAAAACCCTGTTAGCGGTACCAAATCTTTGTATTTAAATAAAGCGCATCAATTTTCCCCGGCATACGACGTATCGCTTGGAAGGCCCCTGGATCAGTCCGCCTGGTTGCGGGCAAGTATCGTTTTCCGCTGCGACATCAAGGAATGGGAGTTCTGGAAAATGACGCAGTTTATTGTCCGGTATTATCAGAAGAATCAGTTGCTGAAAACCAGCTTTATCCGGTTGCAACGCCACGTGGAAGGAGATGGGCAAACGAAAAACATCTGGTTCGACTCCCGCATTCCAAAGGAGGCCGACCGCGCCACCCTGCTTTTCTGGAATGCCGACAGCGATAAAGGTATTCGCCTGGATGACCTGAAAGTGGAGGTTTTTGAATAAAAGTAAACGTGGGCAAGCGCAATTTGAAGTATACAAAATAGAATGCAATGCCTGAAATGCTTTTTACTTCCCTTTCCGGGTTTTTAGCTCGGTAGAAATATACGCGCCGAGCTCACGGCCACAGTCCAGGCCGCATTGGTTACCTTGCATGTAGTGGATGCCCCCCAACAAACGGCTGAGCCCAACCTCGGTGGCAGCCTCCTGAAAAGAGTTGAACGAGCGCGGCGGGATGCCAAATTCCATTTCCGTGCTGTCCGTAAAGGCAAAATTATCGCCGAACAAATTGGTCAGGACGGTCGCGCTGGTGGCCGAAATCGTGCTGTGCCCGCTGCTATGTTCCGGAAATGGCGGCGTCTGGATCAGCGGTTGCCATTCGGGGTCGATGTACTGGTTGATGTACGATTCGGGCCGGATCAGGTTGTAATAGTACTTTGTGGTCCAGCAGCTTATGAACGCGTCGGCAAGTCCGCAGGAGACTTTTGCGTACGCTTCGGCAGATTTCATGATGTCGGCATTGGCTTTGCGACAGGCATGCGCCGTAATGTTCATCCAGTGGCCGCCTGGGCTGATTTTCTTTTTACCGAACATGAGGTGCCCCTGCACCTGCATCGCGAAGGGGTTATCATCCCAATACCAGGCCGTAGCAATTTGCTCCTCGGTCAGGTTTTTACCGATCGCATGCACCTTCATAGCTTGTTTGTAAAAATCGCTGCCTTTTTCCGTGCTGAAAGTGATGGGCGGCTTTGACAAAAACTGACGCGCAGAATCGATCACCCAAGGGCGAATCATGGACCAATACGGCTCCAGCGCATCGGCATACATCGGCGGAGTCGGGCGCCAGCGCGACTGCTCTTTCGTATCGATGTTAAACTTTGGCATGCTGCGCGTCTGGGCATAATTGTCGGTTTTTGACCAGGCCAGAATGTGTTTTGCAATCTGGTCGCCATAAGTCATCGAACGATCGTACACGTCTGGCGGCATGTTCATCTTTTTAAAATCCTCAAAAATTTCCTCCTTCAGGTCCTGCATCTCCCCTTCGGAAAAGATGAGTTGTTTACCCACCGTCAGCATGGCATTGGCGCTGGCGAGCGGGTAACAATACGTTTTGCCCGCCTCCGGTTGCGGAACGGGCTGCAGGCCATTGAGTTGCCCGGCTAAACTTTGGTATTCAGGGAAACCCGGCACTAAGGCTTCATAACCCGCTACTGACGAATACGCATAGATACGGGCGGATACCGTGGGCGGAAAAATGTCGTGCCGGATGATATCGGTGATGCGACGCACTGTGGCGTGCAGGAACTCAGCGTTGTTGGCTTTTGCCTGATAGTCAGCACTGTAATCCTTGCAGCCTGCGGTCAAAAGGAAAAGTATCCCGGTAAAAACGACTGCAATGTTTGATGTATGTTTCATTATTACGGTATTTGAAAAACAATTGAATGCCAAAATTATCTTGCCGGTATCCCGGGAATGCTTACGAACGGTCTTATTCAATGCGTTAGAAATTTTTCCACATCATACTTTCCACCGGCCTGTCCGTGCGCTGGTTGTATTTGGCGTTTAGTTTTTTGTTGTAGTAGTTTTCGATATCTCCGTCGATCAAAAAATAAATAAGCTGGCCGATGGGCATGCCTGCATACACCCGGACCGGCTGAACGCAGGAAATTTCGAGCGTCCACGTATTGGAAAAACCCACGTCGCCTTTTCCGGCCGTGGCGTGAATGTCGATGCCCAGGCGCCCGATACTACTTTTGCCTTCGAGAAAAGGCACAGCCGCATGCGTTTCGGTATATTCTTCCGTCACACCGAGATACAGGGTGCCGGGCTGTAGCACGAAGCCTTCTTCCGGGATTTCGAATTGGTCAATCTTGTTGTGTTTGCGCGCATCCAGCATGCGGTCCCGGTACACGGCCAGGTATTTGGCCAGGTGTACGTCGTATGAATTGGTACCCAGGCATTCGGGCCGGAAGGGCTCAATCACGATGTCGCGTTGCTCGATGGCTTCCAGGATTTTTTTATCGGTGAGGATCATATCAAATCGTCGCTACAGGCCGGGTTAATGGTTAATGATGAATTTTGGTGTTGCCTAATCCTAGCAAAAGTGCCGTTATATCGATTTGGGGCGGCAAAATTATCTGAATTAACGCGAAAAAAAGTATGTTTTCTCAACTTTAGGAACGGTGTCAAAATAACTTCCCAATTTGATACCATTCTTTTGCCGTCATCCAGCCCATCTTTTTCGTTAAATAGCGCGGCTATTCGCCTCAAAAGATACTTGGCTGACGCCAAAATAATTGGCCTGAAATTGGAAACTTATTTTGACACCGTTCCAAAGGAACTTTAGTCCGTGGGCAGTGTTCAGTGTTCAGTTGCAGGGCCAAGTGCTATTGCCTACTGTAACTTCCTGCTATGAAAAAGACCCTCGTACTCGGCGCCACGCCCAATCCGGCTCGTTATGCTTACCTCGCGGCAATGAAATTAAAGCAATACGGCCACGAAGTAGTGCCAGTAGGCATTCGTGAAGGCGAAATGTCTGGTATTCCTATCTTGCAGGGCATGCCGGCCGTCGAAAATGTAGACACGGTAACCCTTTATTTAGGCGCTCCCCGCCAGCGCCAGTACTACGACTATATCCTGTCGCTGCATCCGAAACGGATCATTTTTAACCCGGGGGCCGAAAACCCAGAACTGGTCAATTTAGCCGAGGCGCAAAGCATCGAAACGGTGGAGGGCTGTACGCTGGTGATGTTGTCGATCGGCGTTTACTGATGCCGCTTCAACATATAGCCTCGCCATCTTTTTTAAAACACATAGGAACATAGGACACATAGGTGTAGAGGACGCTTAAAACAGATAGTTTTTTTGTTTTTCTATGTGTCCTATGTTCCTCTGTGTTTAAAAAAAAGATATGTGTTATTTCCCGAACGCAGCACCGGCAGCCTTTTTATATTTTCAACTCTTTGAAATTCAAACGTTTTCGCAAGGATTCCGTGTATTTAAACAAGGCATTCTGCGCCGACAAGGGCATGTCTTTGACCAAATCCGCTTTGCGCTCCACGCGGGCGGCCGGCAGGGTATAATAAGTCTGTTTGCCATTCGGCGCCTGGTGTATGTACCGCCATACGGGAATCATGCCGTGTTGCCCTATGCGGACCTCAGGCGAGCCTTTTGTTTTTAGCAAATCGACCTGGAACATAATGCCACCGTCGGTATTCGGCTGTTTCTGATTGGAGATAAAATTGCCCAGAGAATAAACGACCAGCACTTCTTTTTGCGAGCCGTCGGGCATGGTAACACGCTCATTTTTAATTGGTTGCACCACATGCGGGTGCGCGCCGATGATGAGGTCGGCGCCGTTTCGGATCAAAAAACGGGCCAAACGCCGCTGCTCCTCATTTTCTTTTAATTGGTATTCGACGCCCCAGTGCATCACCACGATGATAAAGTGCGGTTTGCGGGCCCGGGCCTCGGCCAGGTCGGCCCGGATCTGCACGGTATCGATCATGTTGACGATGGTTGGGGCCTCCGTCGGAATGCCGTTGGTGCTGAACGTATAGTTGAGCAGCGCCAGTTTGAACCCGTTTTTATACACCATCAGCGGGTAAAAGGCATTGCGGTCTCGCTGGTTTTTGAACGTGCCGGTTTGCAAAAAATCCAGATCGCGCAGGGTAGCGATGGTATTGGTAACGCCCGTTGCGTGGCTGTCGTTGGCGTGGTTGTTGGCCGTCACAAGGATGTCGAAGCCCGCGTCTTTCAGCGCTGCGGCCAGGGCGTCGGGGCTGCGGAACATAGGATAACCGGTGTAGGGCGGCTTGCCCGGCAGGGTGAGTTCGAGGTTGCCGATGGCCAGATCGGCCTGCTGGAGCACGGGTTTTACGTATTGAAAACAAGGTTTGTAATCGTATTCCTTGTTTTTTACCAGCTGGGCACTGTTGATTTGCGGCGTGTGGCCCATGATGTCGCCCGCGAAGATCAGGCGCAAGGTGTCGGTTTGGGCCGGGAGAGTGGGAAAAAGGAAGGGGGAAAGCAGAAAAAGACCGAGTATCTGCAATTTGAGATGCGCGACCCGATGCATTCGGTTTAAGACCCTGATCTGTTGAAATTCAATGTTCATAATGTTCGTTTTCAATACCTTCGGCAAAGAAAAGACAAATACATGATCAAACGCCTCTTACAACTCCTCTTCATTCTTGTCGTCTTTCTCATCGGCGGCTGGCTGAGTTACCGGATCTTCGCGCCGAAAACGAAAACCGTGGAAGAATCGACCGTTTTGCTGGAGAAAATTCAGGCGGTGGCCAAATTGGTGACCGTGGAGGGCGAGTTCTCCGAAATTTACAACTACAACGAGTACAACGGCTATTTCAGCTTTTTATGGGATAAAAAAATCCTGGTGCGCGTGCGGGCTACGGTATCGGCAGGCTACGACCTCAATCATTTGAAGATGGAAGCCGATCCCGCCACCCGCACCATCCGCATGAGCGCCCTGCCGGAAGCCCAGATCCTGAGCATCGATCATACGCTCGATTACTACGACATTTCCGAAGGATTGTTTACCTCGTTTACCCCGGAAGATTACAGCCGCATCAACCAGCGGGCCAAAGACCTGATCCGCGATCAGGCGCTGAAAAGTAATTTGATGCCTTCCGCGAAGGCACAGGCCGAAAAGATCATGGAATTGATCCGATTTATGGTGGAGAGCGCCGGGTGGAAGCTGGAGGTGGAGGGGAAGACGCCGATTGGGTGAATCCTGTTGCGGTTTGCTCTTTATGGTCAACGTAAAGTGGTTTTGAACAAATGCTATTTACAAATGACTGAGCACGAAGCCTCTAAACTTTCTAAACCACTCTAAACTGACTATATCAGGCTGTTACATTTTTGACTAACCCCTGGAAATGAATCAAGCATAAAGCAATTCACCTCATTCCCCCTTATAAAACTTCATCGTCTGCTCCTGTTCGAAAGCCGCCGGGCGTACATCGGGCGCCTGCCCGGTCTCATACCGCAAACGAAACGACGAATCGCTGCTCCATTCAATGATTCCAAATAAATTTTTACCGACAAGCGGTCCGTTTTGAAAATGAACGAGATCGAGCGCGGCCGGTTTTTTACTGCAATCCAGCCGGTAATCGAAGCGGGCACTGTCCGTGCTGCTGCCGAATTTTACCAGCCACAAGCCTGTGCCGTCGGGTTGAAAAATGAAATCCTGGCCTTCGCGGTTGGTCCATTGGCCGCTGATCTCCGGACAGGGCGCCGGAAGTTGACAGCCTAAGCATAAAAAAGCCAATGCGCCGGTTAGTGCGGCGGGCATAAAAAGTTGGTTCATATCGTATCCTGCTTGATGATTAGGGGGTTTAGAGCCCTCCTACGCGCTTTTAATCGCCGAAGCTGTTTAGCATAGGAGACGCGCTTCGGTGGGTAAAGGTTTAGAGGGCTTCGCGTTTGACATTTATTTTCAATTTTTTCCAAACTACTTTATGCCGGCAATAAAAGTACTGAGTGTACTTGACAGTTTGGATTTGAAAAGGTTGTCTTTTATTGGGTTGAGGTAGCTTTTTAAACGGTCTACCCCGTTCCTTTAAGATTATAACGAAATATATTTGGACAAACACAGGCGCCTTTCTACCAAAATTAAATTTTTTTTTGTATATTTACCTGCTGAATTGTGTATCGAGGAGGCGCGCATTAGCCAGATAAAATTCTAATATCCTTTTATCCTCTTTCAAATCATACAATGTGGACATCCATTATCATCTGCCAAATCAACTTAGAACATACGGGTAGTCAATGAGGCGGCAGCGGCGACTGCTACTCCACATTGGTTCGCCTCATTTGCACCGGTAGCACCGAAATGGCCGGGTAAAAAAATCAGAGTAGGAATCATTCCAAAAGTTACCGAAAACATGAAATTCTTACCTATTGTAATCGTATTTATTTTTTTATCAAGTTGTGTCTTCGCTCAGGCAATTGACCCATTACCCGCACAATGCGAAGGGGTAAGCGGGGGGAAGAATCTTCCCTACTTACGGCTTCCTGTACCAAGACCAGCACACTTTGGTCGTCCAACGCCCGGCATTTGCCCAATACGGAAGCCAATAGCATTCGTATAAAGGCCAATTTCATCATTATTCAAAAAATCGACGGTTCCGGGAACTTCCAGAATATTCCCGAGCATATATCTTTTCTTAATGACTGGTTTAATACTTGCAATGATCGCTTAGGCAATCTGTGGGGAGACTCATCCTCCTGCTCCCCTTTAGTCCACAATGCTAAAGTGCAGATAGTTCCAAACTGGATATTTATGCCCGACCCGGATTCTACTGAATATAATTGGAACAATGATAATGAGCCCGGGAACAATAAATGCCCTGATAGTAACTGGTGGCTCAATGGTCTGGACGCTACGATCAGCAGCACCATTCCCGCAGGGATAAACGTTTACCTCACAGTTGACGGATCCGTTTACAATCAAATGGTCGTGTTGGGTACCATCAATAACCCGGAACAAAATGGAATGACTTACACATGGTGCTCCGAAGTGCCTTCCCGTACAAACCTGACTAAACGTTCAAGGGTTCATATTCCAAACCTCTTTTTAAAATATTGGTGGTTTCAAAATCATCCCAATGTAATCGGTGTTCCTTTCACCGAATCCCGTCAATGGATAGTGAGCGAGGGAAGTGTTTTAGCACATGAATTAGGACATTCGTTTAACCTCCAGCATATTGGTTGCACAAATAACCTGATGACACAATCAGGAGGTAAGCGCAACACGCTGACCCAGGATCAAGTCGGAGAAATGCACCGGTATCTAGCCCTTTCAAGTCTCCGACAATACGTTGATTGCGGAGAAACATACAATCATCACAATACTTCGATAACCTCAGACCCCTTCAACCGTGTAGTATCAATCAATGAATTATGGGACATAGACATGCGCCTTTATTCGCATGTCACGGTTAAAACCGGCGCTACACTTACCGTGACTTGTAAATTGCTGATGCCGCTTGAGGGAGTGATAAAAGTTGAACGGGGTGCAAAATTGATAGTAGACGGTGGGACGATCATGCGCGGCAATACATGTTCACCATCTCAATATTGGAGAGCGATATCCGTTTCCGGGAACAGCACCAAGATTCAACCCGTTCCGACGTTGGCTTTGGCTGCAAACGATGCCGGGGTGGTTATACTCAAAAACCAAGGGGTATTGGAAGGCGCAATTGTGGGCGTAACCACCGAGCGGATTGTGAAAATTTATGAACCGGAATTTTGGGGAGGAGTAGTAGACGTGAATGATTTTACCTTTAAAGACTGCCTTACAGGGGTTGGGTTTATGAAGTATGATTGGCCAAATATTAGCAAATTTAATAAAGCAAGCTTCATACGCACATCAACAGGCTCTCCCCAAAAAGGAGTAAACATCTGGGATACGGATGGCATTCTGTTCGAAGAGTGTACGTTTACAAATATGGCACAGAATGGCATTCGCGCTTTGGATGCTGTTTTTAACGTAAAACAGAAAAATAAATTCAGTGGCTCTGCAATTGCCATCCTGGCAGGCGCTTCTGCTCCCTTATCCGGGCAGATTCAGGTAGGTGTGATAGGCTTGACGGGTACCGACCGCAACAAATTCGAGAACAACGTAGTCGGTATCCGGGCTACGGCAAACTCAAACGTCGAGATTTTCAGCAACGATTTTGAAAACTCTAATTTTGATATTGCCATTAATGGAACTACTAAAAGTGCCATCACGGATAATATATTCAAAGGTTCTGCTGCCGGCAATCAGTTTGATAATACGGGCGATAACAGTAACCAAAACCTCTGTAACACTTATGTTGGCAATACAGTAGGCACCAATATATCCGGCACTAACACGGGCTTTTTATTCCGGCAAGAGGACTTTGCCACGCTTTCGCACGACCTTTTTCTGGAAGGCGCCTCATCCAACCTTGGAGAGATACAATTTAGTCAGGGAACGCAGGGAGCTGCACGTTGGAACTATTTCTCGACAAACAAGCCTGAAAACATCAAATCCAGTACGATATTCCCTTATGATAATACAGGCGCATTTTTTTATTTTCACCCAGATCCTACTGCGGATGCAAGGCTTAAGCCCAAGTGCGCCTTCAACGATGCATGTACGCCGCAAAGCAATTTCTACAATTTCCAGACTTTGGGCAGCCCATTTTCTAGTTGTATATTCCCGCCTCCGTCAGAAGGCCAACCTTGTAAAACAAAGCCTTGCCTGGAGGATATCCGGCTGAAAATCGGGGAAAAATCAGAGTTATATGCCCAATCTCCTACAGATGCGCTGAAGGCGGAATTGCAGATGCTAACCACAGAACGGGAATATATCACCGATGAATTAATACAGGGATATGTGACCACTTCCGATTGGGGATCGGTCGAGACGCTGCTCAACGAAGATTTGAACCCAGCCAACCGCCGCCGCAAAATTGGAGCGAAGTTGGCCCAAAAACAGTTTGCCGCTGCAAGCGACCTTTTGCAGTCTTTCCCGCAAAATACGAACCATGACGAATACTTTGTCGAAGTGCAGAACATTAATATTGCCTGGCTTACGGATCCGGAATTTGCTTTAAACGATTTGCAGGAAGTCACGCTGCTTAGTATCGCAGAGTCGTCAAGCCCGGAGGCCGGTTATGCCCAGACGCTTTTGGGAATCCTGACAGGCAGCGTATTCATGCCCAGGCTTCCCGATCTGGGAGGAGAGCGCAGTGCAGAATCAGAAAAGAAATCAAACCCATATGGCTTGCTGGTTTCACCGAACCCGGTAAGTAATCTGCTACAAGTACAAGCTCCCCACAGAACAGGCCGGGCGATGCAACAAACGCTCGATCTCAGAGTATTGGCGACGGGCGAATTGGTGTACAGCGCAAATATTATGGGGCAAGACATAATACTGGTGCCCGTTCAGCACTTGCCACAAGGTTTGTATTTGCTCACCCTTCGCGAGCAGGGAGCAATCGTCGACCGTCAGAAAGTAATCGTCCAGCACTAAGTTTTCTCACCTTGCCGGGTGGCGATGTTGCCGAGTCGCTGCCCGGCTTTTTATAGCAGAAGCCATGCGAATAATTACGTCTTGTTTTATACTGATAACAGCCTTTGAAATTGTGGCTTCAGGCCAACCCACGGAAACATTTATCAAATCATTTGACCCCAACCCTCAAAGCATGTTTCAGGCCGATAAAGGAACCAATATCTGGAGCATCGGAAATTATGTCTATGTAACAAACGGATATATCAATGCTCAGGGCGGAGGAAGCCAGCAAATATTCAAAATAAATGCCGATACGCGGGAAATTGTCAAACAGATTGCCATAGAAGGCCCGCAAGGCGACCTTGGATTTTCGGAACGCGGCGGATTTTGGATAAGCTCAGACCAGCATATTTTAATAACAGGGCAGTGGTACGATTATAATGCCGGAGTTACCCGCGCAGTGCTCACAAAATTGAATAAGGATTTGGATATCATTTGGACTAATTATTTCACTGACATACCAAACATGGGCCTCTATGGTGACGGCGTGACCGAGACGGAAGACGGGAATTATCTTATTTATTTAACGGAAGCGCTTGATCCCGTACCACATACTATGGCACAAATCAGGATCATTAAAACCGATACTTCCGGCAATCTTCTCTTTAGTAAAATACTAGTCGATACATTTGATGTATCGGCCGGTTATGGAGATATTACCCCTACTGACAATGGGAATTATTTATTGAGTTCCGTTGTGCTGGATTATTATTATCATCCCGGAAGGCAAGGCACCGTTCTATTCATGTTGGATGCAGAAGCAAATCCGATTTGGAGCCGAGTGCTCGATTTTAGAATATTTAATTATCAAGAAGGGATTTCTACTTCTCTTGCAGGTGGTGGAGGCGCTGTAATGTGGATGAAAGACACCCTTACGAATGACCCTGAAATCGCCTGGGACTTCCTTTTGATGTATGGCATCGACAGTAACGGTAACCGTACCTGGACGCACGAATGGAATAAATGGGCTTACAAAACAGTTTACCGGATTAAACAAGCCGGCAACGGGGACATATTGGGAGTTGGTTTTCACAAGCGGGGCGGGCCAACCAAAGGTAAAAGCTGGCTGTTCCGTATGACCAATACCGGTGAATTGCTCTGGGAACGGCTTTATTCGGATTCACTCCTGCGCCCGTGGTCGCCTCAATTGGAGCTACTCGATATATATGAAATGGCCGATGGGCGTATTGCCGCAACGGGCATCGTCTTTGACACCAATACTGTCGGCTTACTCAACCCGAATGTGGTGGTACTGGTACTGGATCAAAATGGCTGCCTTGAGCCTGGATGTCCAGATGGGATTCAGTATATCACTTCGGCTTTGGAGCCAATATTCAAATTGCCGGATTTGCCCTGTTTAGTCATCGCCCCTAATCCTTCGTCATCTTACAACCCAATTACGGTTACTTTACCGGAGGAGTTAGGATCATCGGGCAACTTTAAATACGAACTTCGATGCTATGATTTGCAAGGCCGATTAGTTCTACAAGCCAATTGGCCAAAGGCTGAATCCGCAATGGAGATCCGGGATGCGGGGTGGGAGAGCGGTGCTTATCACCTCGTTCTTTTTGCCCGGAACCAGCCTGTAGCAAGCGGCAAAATAATTATTCAGCATTAAACACCCGAATTATGAATCGCTTGCTTGTATTGAGTGCTTATTTCCTGAATTTTCAAACTACTGTTTCCGGGCAAACAATTGATTTTGCCCCTGTTGGATCGACCTGGTATTTCAGTGAACAGGCATTTATACCGCCTCCATTCGGGTCATTTCCGCATATAGTCGAAGTGGAAAGCAAGGAAGTCTATCAGGGGAAATTATGCAGTAAAATCACCGGGGTAGGATCAGAAACGGTACCTGAACCGCTTTATGTTTATGATCAAAATGATTCCGTATTCTTTTACAGCCTGTTTTCCAATCGTTTTGAACTGTTATACGACTTTAATGCTGAAACAAGCGACACTTGGGTAATCGGCGGGTTGTTCCAGCCTGATGGATACGACAGTATTAAAGTGCGCGTAGATTCGATCAGCCAAATCGTCCTTGATGGAACGTCGCTCAAAGTACTTCATATTTCATATTCCGGAGAGATGCCTTATGACTGGGGTTATGAGATTATTACCGGTGTAGGCAATACAGGCTTTTTAACCCCCGATTATGGGCTTTTTGAAGGGGGGGCGGTAGGTTTGCGCTGTTATTCTGATCCGGACAACGATTTTCATTTCGTGTCTTATCCATGCGACACCACACTTTTCACGTCAGGCGTAACGGATGTTGGCTTAAACTCAGGCATTTCGGTATTTCCTAACCCCGGCAAAGATCATCTCAACATTTTTCTCGATATGGATGTGACGAACTCCGCATTCTGCCTGCACGACCGCTTCGGGCAGTTAATGCGGCAGATGCCGATACAGGCAGGATTGAATAAACTTGAAACGGAAATGTTGCCGCCAGGGCTATATTTTTGGGAGATTTTGAATGAAAACAAACGTATAAAATATGGTCAAACCATAATAGCCCGAAAATAGCATAAAGCAATGCTGTTCCTGAACTTTACCCGCCGAAGCGCATTGCGTGGAGGGGGCTACCTCTCCCCAAACATAATCTTCCCATTCCACCATTCCTTTTCAATAATCGCCTCATTTTTATAATAAAATTGCAAGGCCGGTTCATTCCAATCGAGCACCTGCCATTTGACCAAGCGGCAGCCGCGCCGGCGGCCTTCTTCCAAAAAAGCATCGAACAGGCGCTGGCCAACTCCGTAACGGCGGTAGGCCTCCTGTACCACAAAGTCGTCTAAATAAAGCATCTTGCCCCGCCAGGAAGAATACGCCATAAAAAAGAGCGTCATGCCGACGACGCGGCCGTCCATTTCGGCAACTAAACTTTCAAAAAGCCCGTTCCGAAAATCGGTCCGGTATTCTTCCACAGTGGCTTCCACGGATTCGGGCGATTTTTCATACACAGCGAGCTCAAACATCAGGGCATGAACGGCGGGCATATCGGCCTCTGTGGCCGGGCGGATCAGGACGTCGTAGGTAGGCATAACTGCTGTTTTTGCAGCGAATATAGCCCGGGATTTATGAAATTGCAGCAAAAGCCGCCGCAGCTTGCATAAAAGCGCCGGCTTTGATCCGGGTTTCCCGCAGTTCGTTTTCCGGTTCAGACTCGTACAGCAACGTGGCCCCGGCACAAAATTGCAACAAGCCGTCGCGTATGTGGGCCGTACGAATGGTGATGGCCGTGTTCACGTCGCCGTCCAGCAGGAGCCAGCCGATGCAGCCGCCGTAGTAGCCCCGGCTATGTTGTTCAATCTGTTCGATGTAGCGCATCGCTGCGATTTTGGGCGCGCCCGTCAGCGTACCGGCATTGAGGCTGGCAATGAGGGCGTCGAAGCCGGTGAAATGATCTTCCAGTTCGCCGCTCAGCTCGGCAACCGTATGGGTCACGTGGGAATATTTTTCGATGATCCGGTATTGATCAATCTGGATACCCGGCTTGCAAATGCGGGCCAGATCGTTGCGTCCCAGGTCGATCAGCATGTCGAGTTCGGAATTTTCCTTGGGCGAATTGAGCAACTCCATCATCAGGTGGTGGTCTTCGATCGGATTGTCGGAGCGGCGGACGCTGCCGGAAATGGGGCGCAGGGTGGCGCGGCCGTTTTCGTAGCGGAGCATCATTTCGGGGCTCGCGCCGAGCAGGGTTTCGTCGCCGAAATCGAAGAAAAAGAGGTAGGGGGAGGGGTTGATGGCTTTGTAACGCTCGTACAAAGGCAGCAGATCGCCGCGGACCGGTGCGCTGAGTTTGCGGCTCAACACGATTTCCAGCAATTCCCCGGCGTAACATAATTGCACGCCTTTTTCGACCTGCTTTTTAAAGGTTTCGTCGTCGGGGGTGGTGGCGAACATGCCAATGTGAAGCGCTTCGCCGGGCTGTTTTGTGTTTGTATGAATGGATGCATTGGCCTCGCAGCGATCCCGCAGATCCGCCAGCGCGCGGTCCGCTGTTTCCCGGTCTGTTCGGGTTACGTACAAGGTTAAGTCCTGGGTCAAATGATTGAATAACAGGATATTGTCAAATAAAAACAAGTGAAAATCAGGTTCCGGACAGGGCTTTTGATGTGGCAAGTCCTCAAACAGATACACAAACTGATAACCCAGCGCCCCGTAAAGGCCCATAAAGTTTTTTTCATCCGAATGGAATGCAGCCAGCAGGCGGCGCAGGGGTTGTACGATGTTCTGCCGATCGAGCCGCGCTTCTTCCGGCCCAGAAAAAGGTATCCTGGGAATACACAAATGAAGGCAATCGTTTTTCTCAACTTGAACGAATGCGGCAAACTCCGTTTGAACAAAGGTATAAAAAGGTGCTCCCCGCGCATGAAGCAGGCGCAACTCGAGCTGATCGCCCTTCCCGATACACTCCAACGAAGGTTCCAGCCCGATTACCGACATCCGGCTGGATTTATCCGCCGCAGAAGCGGATTCAAACAAACAGGAAGGGGCCGTGCCTTTTAATTCGCGATACAATGGCAGGGCATCGGTGTAGGGCAGGCGGAGCGTGGAAGTATACATTATTTACAAAAATTGTATTATCGTATCAGTACGATGATGCAAAGATAATGTGAAATGCCTGAACCCTGCAAAGCCGGCGGGATTTTTTAAAATCTACATTTTTTCATTGTGGTCCACCACTTCCATCACCGTGCGGAAAACGGCGTATTTCCCGTCGTAGCGTTCCCGGTGCTGTTGTTGTAAGGCCGGCGCAAATTCTTCCTGGTAGCGCATCAGATGGGCCATGTCCTTTACGAGGTACTGCACGGTATAAATCTCCGAGTCAGTATGCTCATGTCCGAGCATTTTGTTCAGGCGGTAGGAGACAAACTGCCCGGTCGACATCACGTCGGGGATATGCGTGTCGCGCATCCAGCGCAGCCAATCTTCGTGTACGCCAAGGTCGATGGTAATAGTTACGTTGTAGAGCAGCATATAGGAGCAGTTGGCAGTGGGCGGTTTAACCGCAGAGATGAGTGAATCCGCATGTGCTAAATCTTCTGTGGGTAAACAACTTTGGCAAAAATGGCAAACCCTGTGGTTTTTTAGCGCTTTACCCGGGAAATATTTTAATATTGTATCTCGTTCGTGTTGGCCGGCTATTGGAGCATTTATCCGTGGAATGATTCGGCAGGCAACTTTTTCGCCTCGAAAAGGCTCTTTCTGATTCCAGTACCACCTTTTACCCCACCCACATTCGCAATACCTCGTACCCAAAACAAGATAAACATGAAGCAAGCCATCTACACGCTGCTGCTAACAGCCTCCTGCCTCCTGCCGGCTTCCTTATCGGCCACGCACAACCGGGCCGGAGAAATCCACATTCGCCAAACTGGCCAGCTGACCGTAGAAGCGACGATCATAACCTGGACGAAAGCCAGCAGCGTGAATGCCGACCGCGATACGCTGGTAATTTGCTGGGGCGACGGTTCCTGCCAATCCGTCGTACGATCCAACGGGCCCGGCGGCAACGGCGTCATAAAACCCAACGACATTAAATACAACCTCTACATTGCAACACATACCTATGCCGGGCCGGAAACATACAAGATTTACATGACCGACCCCAACCGGATCGCCGGAATCCTGAACGTAAATCCGCCTTCTTCAGACAATGTGCCGTTTCACATTGAAACGACGTACTCTTTCCAGGACCCACAATTCGGCGGCTCCAATACGACGCCTTACCTGCTGCAGCCTCCCATCGACATTGCCTGCGTAGGCAAACCATACAAACACAATCCCAACGCCTTCGACCCGGATGGCGACAGTTTGTCTTACCAATTCATCGTACCGTTCCAAGGGCTTGGCACGCCGGTACCCAATTATAGTTATCCAAACTTTATTTCACCCGATCCGGTGAACAATCTCCTGCAAATCAACCCGCTAAACGGCGACATTCTCTGGGTATCGCCGCAACAGGCTGGCGAATACAACCTGGCTTTTATAGTCATTTCCTGGCGCGACGGCGTGCCCATCGACACAACCGTTCGCGATATGCAGATCTCGGTTTCGAACTGCAACAATAACCCGCCCGATGTTACAACCATCGATAAGATATGCGTGATCGCCGGAGATACCATTCAGTTTGCTGTAGTAGGTACCGACCCCGATTCGACCGATAAGGTGCAACTCAGCGCTTTGGGCGCTCCCATCAGCTCGCTGTATAGTCCGGCCACCTTTACCGTCATACCGCCCGGATATAAGATTCCGCCCGTGGTAGGTACGTTCAAATGGATAACGGCCTGCGAACACATTTCAAACCAGCCATATTCCGTCGTTTTTAAAGCGCTTGATACGGTATCCAATACGATTCCACAATTAGCCGATCTGAAAGCGGTCTCCATTAAAATCGTCGGTCCGCCCCCAAAAGGCGTGCTGGCTAGCGCCCAACTCGGCGAAGTGGAAGTTACGTGGGGCAAACCCTACTCCTGCGAAGGCGCTGCCGGGAATTACTTTTATGGGTTTTCCGTGTGGCGACGGGAGGGCAGTAATCCTTTCGATCCGGATACCTGCACGCCCGGGTTAGCGGGAAAAGGGTATACGGAGCTGATTAAAATTACCACGGAGATGCAAAACGGGCGGTACTATTTTAAAGACACTCAGGTAGAACGGGGACGCACGTATTGTTATCGTATTCTGGCCAAATTCGCGCTTATTTCGGTCGGCGGCTACCGGTACAACACCGTGGAAAGTCTCGCCTCCGAAGAGGTTTGCGTACAGCTGCCCCGCGATTTGCCCCTGATTACCAACGTTTCGGTGCTTCAAACCGACCCAGCAAGCGGTCAAATGGAGGTTTGCTGGTCGAAACCGGTGGCAGGTGACCTCGATACGATCATCAACCACGGCCCCTACCGCTACCAGGTTTTGCGTGGCCCGGGTTCCGGGTCGGGTCAACTACAGCCGATACCGGGCGCATCTTTCTCGGCCGACCAATTCTGGCAAGCCAACGATACCTGTTTTACCGACCTGAGTCTTAACACCAAAGACGCCCCATACCACTACCGGATTGAATTTTATGTACGCGGCGAAAGCACGCCCTTAGGCAGTACAAATGAGGCCTCGTCCGTATTTCTGAACATTATTTCCACCGACCAGACCAATATCCTGAAGTGGCAGGAAAAAGTACCCTGGGACAATTACCAGCACGATGTATTTCGCCGGAATGAAACGACGGGCGATTTTGATTCCATCGGTACTACTTCGACGGACCGCTACGAAGATCGCGGATTGATCAACGGAAAAGAATATTGTTATTACCTCCGCAGCGTAGGAACCTATAGCATCGGCGGCGTCATCGATCCGATATTCAACAATTCCCAGGAATCCTGTGGCGTACCAATCGATACCGTGCCGCCCTGTTCGCCCACCCTGAGCGTACGAAATCTCTGCGACGAACCCGAAGCGGAGGTGCTTGGGCCACCGTTCGAGAACAACCTGAGCTGGACCAATCCCAACGTCGTTTGCGACGGTTCGGATGATGCCGTGGCATACCACATTTGGTATTCAAGCGATAAATCGGAACCGCTCACCCTCTTGCAGACCATCGATGGCGCCACGAATACCGATTTTGTCCACAGCCTGACGATTGGCTTAGCCGGCTGCTATGCCGTATCGGCCATCGACTCGGTGGGCAATGAAAGTGTAAAAAGCGATTCAATTTGTGTGGATAATTGCCCGCAATACGTATTGCCAAATGCATTCACCCCGAATAACGACGATCAAAACGATCTCTTTACGCCCTTCCCCGGCTGGCGTTTTATTGAACGGGTCGACATGCAGGTGTTCAACCGCTGGGGCAATCTGGTTTTTCAAACCTCGGACCCTGCCCTCAACTGGTCAGGCGTCAATAAGCAAGGCAATCCATTGGCAGAAGGCACCTATTTCTACGTCTGCAAAGTGTACGAACGCCGGGTAGACGGCGTTGTGCTGCGTCCGGATATTTTGAGCGGGTATATCGAGCTGATACGGGGCGGGAGGTAGGCCGTAGAATTTGGGTCACCCGGAACTTTGTTGCGTACATTTGTGGCTATGGTCAGCAAAATTTTGCTCATTTTTATCAAAAATCCACGCCTGGGCCATGTTAAAACCCGATTGGCCCGCA
>Ga0335394_10002214_pt1 | contig 21816 bp, 14 predicted proteins | sample MAT03_FD_205741 | JGI IMG/M metagenome (GOLD analysis project Ga0335394, IMG submission 205741) | Freshwater microbial communities from Lake Fryxell liftoff mats and glacier meltwater in Antarctica - MAT-03 (spades assembly) (version 2) ...
CAAGACCGTTGGATTCAAGGAAGGGCGAACCGTAGAAGTCCGTGCGCAAACGGGCTTGTAGTACGCATGCAGGGGCCGCCCCGTCTTTGGTGGCCTTCGTGTTGTCCGCAATCGAAAGATCGCCGAGACCCGTCATCGGGTCTATGCCGCGGCTGAACGCAGTGTACTTCTGATCCGTGGTCACAATTGCCTGACCAATGTTGCTGGCGACGGTCTTGTAGTCGCCGGGCACCGCTGGATTCGCAAGGAGCCGCAAGGTGCCTTTTCCGACCGCCACATCGTAGAACAAGCCCACGCCCGAATCGATATTGGCCTTGCCGAGAAGGAGGTAGCCGCCGACCTCTTCCGACAACACGGTTGGATTGGCGCCGCTCGGAAAGTCCGCCATCTTCAAAACGCCCGTCGGATCACCCGTTGACGAGTAGACAAAGTTTTCGAGGTAGAAAATCTTCTTACCATCGCGCGACACGTTGAATCGTGCTGCGTTCGTCAACAACGGCGTCGTCGCCCTGCCATCGAATTGAAAGCCCGATTTCAGTTGTGCTGCCGGTATCGCCCAGAGGCTTTCGCGATCCTTGTCCGTACGGCCGGTCGAGTAGACGAAGGCATCCCCTGCGCGACTGAATGACGCGCGCCACTTGGTGACGGGTTCAGCCCCCCCGGTGTCGGGATGAATGCGATCGATGAACGGAAGCACCGAGTCCGCGCTGTCCGAGAGCGTGCCCGCGAAAAGATCAAACTCGAAAGGCTGTGTCTCGTCCTCTTCAAGATTGCCGAGACACAAGGCAACCGGTGCGCGGGGATGACCCGAACAACGGAAACCCGTCTTGTCGGTCAGGCGACGTGGCTGAGCCCAACCCGGGCGCCATCCGTAGACGTAGCCTTTGTAGACATCGTCGGGCCCTGAGGTGGCGTCCGCGTAGTAGATAAGCGTGTCACCCTGAAAGCCATGGCTGTAAGGGTGGATCGGACCGGCGTCGGGCTGCGCCGTCCACAAGTTGGTGGTCATGCGTCGGCAGTGGGTACCCGCCGGATCCGTACAGGACACGGATCCAGGAGCGCGCACCGTCTGCGACAGGTTGAACACCCACAACTCGAATTGACCGAACAATTCTCCCGAAACAAAGAAGCCGCACCAGCGATCGCCAACCTGCGACTGCAAGGTCGTGCCCTCGGGCGTTTCATTGCTGCAAGACGACGTGTGATCGCCTATCAGTCGGGCTTTGTTCGGGAAAGGCAACTTGTTCGCCTGCTTGCTCACCTCAGGTGGATCGCGCTGGATCATCGCATCCACGTCAAACCCACCCCCTTTAAGTCCACCGCCGTCGAACTTCAAGCCGCCATTTTGGCCTCCGGTTCCACCGTCGGGCTGGGCGCCAAATTGGCTATTACCCCCGTCACAGGCCAGGGCAAATCCAATAGCGGCCACGAGGGCCACGGGTCCAATCGAAAATCGTCGACCGCTCGCGGCAGTCTGGGATGGGGTCAAAAGCATGGAGTCTCCTTCGGAATGAAGGATTGGACCCTAAAGCCTCCGGTCACGGCAATAGGAATCAGCGATCGCAAAGCATTAAGAGCGCAATGCCACGTCTGCTCGGACTCGGATTTGCGGTGGGAACAACTCTGCCACCGTTTTCTTGCCCGCCCTACCCGCGCCGATGAGCATCCGTCGAGTTGACCGAGGTGCTGCCAGACGGCAGCGCTGTCGTTCATGCAACGTCTGGGTTCACGAAGCACCTGCCTACTAAATGCGAATGATACCGCGGCCCATGGCAACCGTCACCGCAGCAGTCCGATCATCCACGCCGAGCTTTTCAAAAATCCTCAACATGTAGGTCTTCACGGTGCCTTCGCTTATCTGCAATTTCTCGGCAATGAGTTTGTTGGATTCACCTTTGGCGACCAAGAGCAACACTTCGCGCTCGCGCGGCGACAGACTTGCCGAGGAGGTGCGTTCATCAAGGCGGCTCGCGATGTCGGCCGGCATGATCCGAAAACCCTGATTCGCCTTGCGAATGGTATCCACGATCTCGGCGGAAAAGCTGTCCTTTAAAACATAGGCATTGGCACCGGCTGTAAACGCCTCGTAGATGTCCTCGTCGGAATCCCAGGTGGTCAGTACGACAAAATTCCCTTTCGGATTCAGTTTCTTTGCGGCGGCAATGAAGGCTGCCCCGCTCATTCCGGGCAAGCGCAGATCCACAATCGCAACATCCGGCAGGTGTTGTGCATATAGTGGCAGGGCCGCTTCGGCACTGGCGGCCTCACCCACCAGAATTAGATCCGGCTCGTCTTCGATCATCGAACCCATGCCGTGGCGAACCACCTGGTGATCGTCCAAGACGAATACCCGAATCTTGTTCTGCTTCGATTCGTCCATTACCAACAATGGTCTCACGCACGCGGCAGTGGCGCCACCACCGAGATCTCGGTGCCGTGATCTCGGCGACTCTTGACCTCAAGCGCGGCACCAATTTCCGCAGCGCGCTCACGGAGGTTTTGCAGGCCCATGTGCTGACCTTCCGGACCAACCCCGTCGGCGTCAAAGCCCTTGCCGTCGTCCACGATACGGACCTGCACCGAATCGAGAAGAAACGAGATCTCAAGGACAATGGTCTTGGCACCCGAATGCCGAACAGCGTTGGTCATGGACTCCTGTCCGATGCGCAGCAAGGTGGCCGTGTGGGCAGCAGGGATGACCCGGGGTGATCCATTGACCTGAACGCGCACGGGCACGCGGGCGCTCAGACCCCGCGCCATGTTCGACAGGACAAAAACCAGATCGCCCTGCTCGACCGACTCTGCTCGCAGATCCCAAACCGCTCGGCGGGCGTCGGCGAGGCTGGCCCGGGCAAGCGCCCGTGCCATGTCCAAATTTTCGCGCGCGCGCGACGAGTCCGGACCGAGGCGCCGCGACACCGCTTCCAGTTGAACGGAAATGCCCGTAAATCCCTGCCCCAGGGTGTCGTGAAGGTCGCGGGAGATCCGCAGACGTTCAGCCAAAATCGAGGCGTGACGTGCTTCGATGATGCGCAAACGGCGTCGATGAACCCCGAGCGCACCCATCAACAACAACAGCGCCAAAACGAACAAGGAGGCAGCCTGAACACTTCGACGCTGAAAAAAATGTGGTTCAATGACAATCGTCAACTGCTCGAGGTTTTTCAGCGACCAGGGCGACCCCGCATTGGTACCGTTGACAGTGAACCGATAACGCCCCGGAGGAACATGCGTGTAGTACGCTTCGCGCCGATTGGACGCATCCACCCACGTGTTGTCAAATGGCTCCAGTCGGTAGCGAAAGCGCAGCTGTTCCGGACGTCCCAGCGCAATGGAGGTATATCCAATACGCAGATCGCCTCGCCCCGGCGGTAGTACAATCGATGTTAAAGGTGGACGGGGGGTATCGTCATACACCACATCTTCAATTATGGGGCGCGGGTCTGGCAACGCCGGTTGCGTTTGCCGAAACTGAGGTTCCGAGTAGACCGCGGACTTGGTGGTGAGAAACCAAAGCACACCACCCGTGCTACGCCAAAAGGCCGACTGGCCATAGCCACCGGCACACATGTCAGAACGAATGCCGTCTTCCCGGCCAAATCGTGCATAGGTCAACGGTTGCGTCGGATCCGCGTCGTAGGCCTCCACCGAGAAACGTGTCACACGGTAGATCCCGTCTGACGAGCAAATCCAGAGATCGCCTAGCTCGTCAGTGACCGCCCCGTACACAGACCCATTGCGAAAACCGGAACCATCTTTCCAGCTTGTGACTTTGTCTCCCTTTATCCGTGAAAATCCATTCAACGATCCAAGCCAGAGCGCCCCCAGGGCGCCTTCGTGTATCGAAAATACCTGGCCGTTCGAGATCCCCTCGGCCCGACCAAACGCAGTCCATTTGCCGTTTCGATACCGGTGCACACCAGGCTGCGCGGCAACCCAAAGATCACCCTGTCGATCCTTGTGTATCGCGTATACCGCCAGCAGCCTACGCCTGGCTGCTGCCTCCCGTTCAAACTCGGATTCAAACGTATCGATCTTTACGGCCTCAGCCCGGTCATCGCGGATGCGAAACAGCCCGTCCACGGTTCCAACCCAGGTTTCGCCATTCGGCATCGGGCTGATGGCACGGATGGCACGTGGCGGAAAACCCTGTTCTTTTCCGATCGATACAATTTTTCCCGTCGTCGGATCCAGTCTGCAAATGCCGACCGAACTGTAATCGCCGCCCACCCAGATCTGTCCCCTGGTATCCGCACCCAGCGACCAAATCCAATCGGTACATAGACCATTCGATTGCCGATACCGTGTGACGTTTCCATGTTGATATCGAATCAATCCAAGCCCATCGGTACCAAACCAGATGGATCCGTCATCCGTTCCGACCACCGAAAGGACCAGTCGACCCTCGAACACCTCCGCAGGGATGCTGCGAAAGATGCCCCTTCGCAGACGGGTCAGGCCCGCCGCGCGTGTCCCCGCCCACAGGTTCCACTCGCGATCCTCGAACAAGGAAAGAATCGTCTCGGTCGAAATCTCGCCGCCAACCACGCGTTCGATGGCTCCGTTGACGATCCGTGCAAGACCCTGGTCGGTACCAACCCACAGCGTCCCTTCGTGATCCCGCACCAGTGCATTGACGTTGCCCAGGCCACCGCCAACCGACAGAGGGACTTTTTGCCAGGGCGCTCCGACGGATGGCCGAACGAACAACCCGTCACCCCGTGTGCCAACCCAGAATGTCCCGCTCGGTTCGCGCAGTAGTACCGTCACCGTGAGATCGGTAAGGCCGTTTGCGCGACCGACACGGGAGAGTTTTCCTCCCTTCCAGTGCAATAGCCCGAACAAACTGCCATACCAAATGCTGCCATCCCGGTCCTCCGCGAGTGTCTGAATCGAGTCGATGACGGTACCGTCCTGCTTTTCGTGTCGTACAAATTGGCCGTTGGCGTAGTGCAAAACGCCCCACCACGTTGAAAACCAGTAGGTACCGTCCTGCGCTTGCAACTGGGACTGAAAGCCATTGCCCTTCAATCCCATCGCCTTCTCAAACGACTCGAATTTCCCGCCTGAATGGCGGATGATCCCGGCGCCCCCGTGCGTGGTGATCCAAAGATCACCCTGCCGGTCAAGATTCAGACTGCGTATCATCGGGATGCGCAGGGAATCCGTATCACGAGACGTCCAGGTTTTGAAGCGATGGCCGTCAAAGCGCGCGAGGCCGCCATCGGTGCCAACCCAAAGATAACCATCGCGGGTTTGCGTGATGGCCTGCACGGTTGCCTGCGGCAATCCATCGCGAACGGTAAATGTTCTCTCGTCGAACTGGGACGACAGATCCATTCTTGGATTGGCCGAAGCGCGCCCTGCGGTCGAGGCCACAATCAGGATCGCGAGCATTCCTGTCTGGTGGCGAACGCGTTGAAACAAGGTCGCCCCTGTCCTCATCGGCAGGTTGTCCCGCCTATTTCCAGTGTACGCAATAAGGCAAAGAGATAGCGAATGCCTGCGCCGGCACTGGGTGTTTGGCGGCCGCCAAACATCCTACAGTGCCCCACACCCAAACCGAGCCTGTCCATCGAAATGGGGACGGGTTTGTCTGTTCATAGATTCTTACTATGACACACATGCGAACACATCAATTGCGTGGGTCATGTTTGTTGTTGTCTGGCCTCTTGCTTGCGGGATGCTCGAGCGGTACGAGCGCCCGATCCGGCAGTGGAGGAGGCGAATCCGGAATGTCCGGCAAGGGAGGACTGGAAGGCGGAAGCGCGGGATCCATGTCCGACAACGGTGGGAGCGGCGGCGGTGGCGATACGAGAGGAACCGCCGGACAGGCGGGTGAGCCCGGAGGCACGGGTGGAATCGTGGCATCCGGAGGAACCCCGGCCACGGGTGGCTCTGGTGGTACGGTTTCGGTCAGCGGTGGCGCCGGTGGTACGATTGTCACGCCACCTGCACCAAAGGCACCCAAATACACGCAAAACTTCGACAACTTGCCCGTCGGCCAGGCACCCGGCGCGCCGTGGAGTGGCGCCAAGGGAGACGTCAAGGTCGATGAGACGCGCGCCTTTAGCGGCAAACGATCGCTGCGCGTGTACGTCCCGGCCGGAAGCTTTACCGACGGGGGCATCAACTTCGCCACCCGCAGTGCGTTGCCCGGCACCAAGAAAAAGTTCTATCTGCGGTTCATGGTGTACATGGAAACGTCACCATTGACGAAAGACTTCAGCCACTACGACATGATCGCGTTCAACGGGCCGCAGAAAGGCGATGGCCTCACCTTGAATGGATTCTATTCGTTCGGTGGCTTCAACGGAAATGGCGGGTCCCAAAAGATCCAGATCTACGGAAACACCAACGGGAAAATTGCCGATTGTGCCAAGGATGCGCCGCTGGCCTTGTTCGAGAAAAAATGGCAATGTGTCGAGCTCAAAATCGACGAAGACGACGTGCTGAATTACGGCACGTTCATCGACGGCAAAGAGTTGCAGAACTTCTCGTTCCCTTCCAACTTTGCCGGCGCGAACTGTGTTACCGGCCAGAACCCGACAAACGGCAACTGGTATGTACCGGATGTCACGTCAACGCGATTCGGCTTCCGCAACGTCTTCAAACAAGAGCAGGCGATGACCGTTTACTTCGACGACGTCGCCTGGAGCGATTCGCCGATCGGTTGCCCCAAACCGTGAGACAACCCGATCGGCACCGATCATGTTCGTCTATTTGACGGGCATGATCGGTTTACAGTTGGTGAACTTCATCCCCACGGCAGTCATCAAAAATGCGGCGCCAGTGAGATTTCGGTCCGCCATAAAAAAGTGCAACTGATAACGCTTGCCCTTCTCCAGGCCAAATTCTGCGGCACGGGTCATGAACGGGACATTGCCAACCGAGATACCGTGCAGCCCGCCGTTGTCGATCGCGAGTTTCTTGTTGACGAAAACCCACGAATCATCGTCGCTGCCGACGATCAAGAGTTCCTTGCCGGTGGCCTGGTACTCGAACTCGACAATGAGTTCATAGGTGAACAGTTGATTGCGACCGTCGTCGCCGTCGATGGTCTGCTTGGTCACGTCCTTGTTTCCAAATAGCTTTCCGTCGATCGGCCGGAAGTCCTGCGTTCCAATCAAGACCGACCCGTTTTGCTGGGTGACGGCGCCGAGTTTGTGCTCGGCAGACATGTTGAACTCGGGCGTGTCACGGAACCACTGGGCGAACGATTCCTTGCCCTTGACCAGCGTCACATTTGAAATCGGCTCGACATAGCCACCAGGCAAGGCCCAGACCGGTTTGCCGTCGGCATCAAGTTCTGGCTTTACCGCCCCAATCATTTCCGAACCGTCGGGGCCTCCGACGGGCTCGAAGTCCGGGTGTTTGTCGGTGAAGTCTCGTACCACGCCAGTGAAGTCGGGCATCGCACAAGCCTCGGGCGACGTGCCACCCGTACCACCGGTCGCCATCGTGCCCCCCGTGCCACCTTTGTTCGTGCCGCCACCCGACCCACCGGTCGACACCGTGCCACCCGTACCACCTTTTCGTGATCCCCCTGTTCCACCTTTGGCGTCTCCACCTCCGGTTGCGTCCCCTGCACCAGCACCACCCGCTTCCCCGCCTGCAGACGAGCCACCACCCTTGCCGGTATCGCCACTCTTGCCACCCGTACCACAGGCCAATAAACCAAAACCAACTGCAATCAACGATAGACGATTCAAACGCATCGGACATACCTCCTGAAATGTATCCGACTCGCATGTAACGAAATCGGCGTCGTTGTGGGTAAAAACTCAGGCTAAGCCTCGTCCATGCACAGCGGTATCCACCTTTCGATGGATCGGACTGTCTACCAAACGGACGACTGCACTCGCCCTGCCATGCGGGTTATTTTCGTTTGAACGATGAAGTACTCCCGTGATTTCGTTTCGTTGCGTTCAGAAATAGTCGCTGCGTTCACGTTGGGTGTCTTCGTTTGCGCCTGTGGCGCCGGCAGCACCGGCGATCCGGTGGGCGGCACCGGTGGCGAATCGGGCATGGGTGGTCACGACGACAATGGGGGTGGTGGAGGCGACGCCGATGGCAAGGGTGGTGCAGCCGCTGGCGCGGGCGGCGAATCGCAGACGCAAGGTGGCCAGGGTGGCACAGCGACCGCAACGGGAGGCACAACCGGAGGCACGGGAGGCAATGCGCAGGGTGGGACAGGCGGTACCGTGGCGGCGGGTGGCGCGGGCGGCAAAACACAGACGGGCGGCATCGGTGGTGCGGCGCCGCCAAACGCTGACTGTGCAACGCTTGCGGCGTGTGAAACCTTCGAGAAAATCGCCAATGGGACCTACCCTGCGACCTCTGCCTTTCGGCCCAACGGCTCAGGTGCTACGTTTACCGTGGTGTCCGACAAGTTCAAGTCCGGCAGCAAGTCCCTCAAGATCACCTCACCCAAAACCGGCAGCTTGGCGCAGCTCAGCCTTGGGGGCGTAGCTGATCTCACCGGCGGCGGCGCGACCGTGTACGCACGCATGATGGTTTTCTTTGCGCCAACCGTCATTCAAACCACGCGCGACGACGGCAAAGCCCCCCACTGGCGCCTGATACGCATGATTGAATCGTTCCCGGGCGGCGCCGCCGTGGTTTCGGCAGGCGTCGTTGCGGCCGACCGGGGCAGAATGCTGTACCTCTCTGGGAACGCTGACTGCGCTTCCGACGGTGGAACGATTCCCGCAAACACCTGGGCGTGCCTGGAAATGCGCGCCGACGCCAGCGGCTACCAGATGTGGATCGACGGTAAACAAGCCGGCACCGCCACCACAGCCGCATCGGGTTGCTGGCGCAAACACACCTCGGTCCTTTCGGTAGGTTTCGGACTTGAACTCGCGGCTGCGGCCCGCGTCAAGGACGACACCTTCTGGCTCGACGATCTGGCCATCAGCAGTAAGCGCATCGGTTGTCCCTGATCCCAGCCGTTTCGTGTCCGCTCAGCCCGCGACGGCTCGGCTTTGCAGTCGCCGAGCCGCCAAGGGACGGCGTACCACCTAGAACGGAATGTCGTCGTCGGTGTGAGCCGGTCCGGAGTCGTCCATCGGAGCGGTGCTGTCTTCGCCCCACTTGCCCTTACCGCCGCCACCGCCGCCGCCGCCGCCGCCACCGCCGCCACCGCCACCACCGCTTGCGCCGCCCTCTTTGCCGCCAATGAACTGAACGCGCTCGGCGACGATATCCGTCGCGTAGTGCTTCTTGCCTTCTTTGTCGTCCCAGGTGCGGGTTTGCAGCTTGCCTTCGATGTAGACGCTGCGGCCCTTGGTCAGATACTTCGAGCAGTTTTCACCTTGCTCGCCCCAGACCGTAACCCGGTGCCATTCCACCTTTTCCTGGCGCTGACCCGTCTTGTCCTTGAAGACCTCGTTGGTTGCGATGCGCAGGTTGCACACCGCGCGGTTGGATGGGGTGTACTTGAGTTCCGGGTCTGCACCCAGATTGCCGAGCAGAATAACCTTGTTGACGCTTGCCATGATTGCCTCCGTTTTATCGCCCTTAACCCTTGTCGGGGTCAATGCAGGATTGAGTTTCTGTGAACGGTGGGTATCGGTCTGACGCCCGCCCGCGTTGCGAAAAAAGCATCGCCGTTGGTCGCCCGAAGCCCGTTCGGGTGGCACGCTCTCCAGGTGATTCGGGTACTTGCAGCATTGTGGGTGGTTTACGCTCCGATTTCGGGTGCCAGGGCCGCCTCCGGAGGGTCCGGGGCCTCACGCGGAGTGGAAGCGCTCGGACAGGGTGTCATGGCGGTCCGACACGGAAATGCGAAAGCCGCGCTTCCGCTGCTGAAGACCGCCCTGGCGGCGCGCGTACACAACGACGACTACGCGCTCTTTTTCCTGGCCGAGGCGCTGCGCGCGGAAGGACAGCTCACGGAGGCCAGACGTCGTTTCGAGGCAATTTCTCGGCAAAAAAACTCCCGCTTCGCCGATCCCGCCGTCTGGCTGACCACCGATCTGATGTGGCAAACCGGCGCCCGCCGGGACGCGGTCAAACGTTACACAGGTCTGCTGAAGGCGCTGCGAACCGAGACGCCGTCGTCACGTGATCGCCAGGGGGCGGCGAAGGGCTCCCCGCTTCAACACATCGATCCCGCGCTTGCCCATTTTCGCCTGGCAACGAACGCTCCCATCCCGACTGCGATCGAACACCTTCTTGCGATCGTCACAAAATACCCAGACAGTCCCCTGGCAGAGCAAAGCGCAACACGCTTGAGCGTTCTGCGCGGCACCCCTGCACAGGCCAATTCGCCCAAGGTAGAGCCGCTGTCCGCGAGTGCGCAACTCAAACAAGCCGAGACGCTGACCCGGAATCTCGAACTCCAGCGCGCCATTGTCATTCTGCGGGAAATAAAAGAACCACTGCCAGTACCGCTGGCGATGCAGCGAGATTTTTTGCTGGGCAAGACACTTTATCAAACCCGACACAACTACGACGAATCCGCGAAGCTGCTGCTCGACCTTGCGCAAAGGTTACCCGAGCAAGACGCGGACTGGGCCGCCTTTCACGGCGCACGCGCGCTGGCGCGGGCCGATCACGACGACGAGGCGATCGTGCAGTTCCGAAAGATGGTCGCGCGTTTCCCCCGTTCCGCATGGGCAGCTGAAGCGCAGTTCATGACGGGATTTCTCGCGTTCAACCAGGGCAAAGTCGCGGCCGCCATTCCCGACCTGAAACAGACGGCGACCGCACACCCCAAAAGCGCTTTTTCGGCCAATGCCCTGTGGTACCTTTCGCTTGCGCACGCACTGCTCAACCAACCAGGCGAGGCGCTGTCGTATCTTGCGAGCTTCGACCGGCGCTCCGAGCTTCGACCCGAGCTGCGGCCCCAAGAACGCTCGGCCTACTTCCGTGCGTTGTGGTCGCAAAAACTCGGCAAGCTCGATGAAGCGCGCCACGGCTGGCGCCAACTGGTGCAACAGGAACCATTTGGGTGGTACGGATTAATGGCCGCATCCCAGTTGCGAGCTGCGAATCAACCCGATCCACTGGTCCTTCCGGTGGGCAAAGATTCCGCGGCGCAGGCAAGCAGCAGGAAAACCCAAAACGACCTGCAATTGCAACGCGTGGACGAGCTTGTGGCGGCTGGCTTACCCGACGATGCGGGCGTCGAGCTTGAGCGCTGCGCTTCGGATTTGCTCAAGCGGTACGGCAATGGCGCCGGACTCCGTTTGCTCATCGAGCGCTCGCAAACAACCGGGGCATACGCACGGACTTATCGAAGCGCGTCGTCGCTCGGGGCACCTGCGCTTTCACGAAATCCGGTGGGACCAGCGCGCGCCATCTGGCAAGCAAGCTACCCGCGCGCGTATGGCACGCTCGTCGATCGATTCGGCGATGCGGCGGGCAATCCTCCCCATCTGTTACACGCCATCATGCGCAAAGAATCGGGCTTCGACCCGCTGGTGGTTTCGTATGCCAATGCCCGCGGCCTGATGCAAATGATCCCCAGCACCAGCATTCGCGTGGCACAGGAGCTGGGAATGCCGTTTTCGGCCGACGCACTCTTTGACCCCGAAACGAACCTTCGGCTGGCGTCGACGTATATCGGCGCGTTGCACCGGAAGTTTGGCCAGCAGGCACCCCTGACCTTTGGCGCCTTCAACGGAGGACCACGCGCGATGCAGCGTTTCTGCGAACGGTTTGGACAATACCCGACCGACGTCTTTGCCGAGCTCGTGACCTTCCCGCAGACACGGGAATACATCAAGCGCACCTCGTCGAACTATGCGCGATACCTTTATCTGTACGACGCACAACGCTGGTTGCCACCGCCGTCCTTCGATTGCCAAGTCGCCCAGGACGGACCCAACTACTGAAGGTTTGTTGGCATCGCGAGGCAGATGGGTCCAAGATTCATCTGTGGCAAGATTCAAGGGTACGGTCAGTCGAAATGATCTCGAAGGCGGATTTTTGCAACTCATCGACGCCAAGGGACTGCGCCTCGTACTTGAGGGCATCGTCGACGGTGAATGGGTTGGCAAGCGCGTCGTGATCGAAGGTAGCATCGACCGTGAGTCGCTCTCATTTTCCATGAGCGGACCACGGCTGGTGGTTCAATCGATCGCGGGCGACGAATAATCCCGCCTGAAAACGAATCAGCGAACAGCGCCGTCGGCGATCAAGACCGGCATGTTCGGCACCAGTGCCCGGGGCGATTTAACGATGACCGCGTCGCCCACGTCGAGGCCCTGGATGACGACCGTGGTATTGCCCATACCCTCAGCCAACAACACCGCCCGCATCTCGGCGCGTCCGGTCGGGGCTGCAACGAAGATCCGACGGCCCTTGCCGGAATCGACCAGGGCCGAGTTCGGAACCGAGAACACGCCATCGAGGCGGGTTTTTGCAAGCTGCACCGGCGCGCCCACCACCGCTTTGCAATCGGGCGCAAGCTCAACCGTCACATCCGGCCGGGCGCCCGATGGATTCATGTCGCGCGGATCCAGCAAGCGACAGTCACACGGCATACCCTCGATCTCGACACGACAGAACGCCAAACGCGCTGCCTCGGCCGCGGACTGGCTTTCGCTCGGGAAGGAGAACTGTGCCTGCAGGCCGGTTGCGGCGGTCCGCACCACGGTGTCCTGGGCGCGCACCTTCTTGCCTACGGCCGTTTGCATCACGCCAACCCGGCCTGGCCGAGTGGCCACCACCGCAAGCTTTTCAAGCTGCACCATCAACTGCGAAAGGTTCTCCTGTTTTTCCCGCAACTTGATCTCCGCCTGGCGCGCTTCGGGCTTGTTGTTTTCGGCCTGCATCGAAACAAAGAGTTGCTGATAATACGCAACACGGCCGCGCAACCGGTCCACCTCTCGCTTCAAACCGCGCCCTTGCTCAAGCAGCACGATCACGTCGCCGGACACAAACGCCGCACCTTCGGTCAGCGTTTCGGCCACGACACCTGCCGCTGGCACCCGAATGTCATACGGTTGACCTTCACCGACGACGCCAGGTTCCTCAAAAAAAACGTACAGAGATTCCGGGCTGGGAATGATCGTTTGAACCGACACCGGCTTTAGAGCGCCACCGGTCAGCGCATATTTCCAGACGGCAAATCCGACCGCGCCGGCAGCGATGATGGCGATGACGGCCCAAAGCAGCCAGCTGCTGGACTTGGGTGCGGGTGCAACGACGGACGGCGCGATTTCCGGCATCCCATGCGTCGCAACAGGCGTCGGAATATCGAGACCGTCCAGGTTGAATCCCGCGGGCGCCGCGGGTGCAACGGCGGCTACGGGCGCCGGCATGTCGAACACAGGCGGAGCCACCGCGGGCGGCACGAGTGCGCCCGATCGCGCATCGATATCAACCCGCTGGGTTGAATCGGCGAGGGCGGCCTCGATGGGTCGCGTCGAATCGTTTCCTTCGGCGATTCGTACGGCGGCTGACAACTCGGGATTGCTTTGCTCATCGAGGCGCGTGGCAACGGCCAGCAGCTCGGACATGCCCTGCATCATCGCAGTCGGCTCGCCCTGTGGATTCCACTGCACATCCACAGCACTTGCGACCGAAGGTGCCGCATCGTCTTCACTCAAGCCAAGTTCAACAAGGCTGTTTGCGAATTGCTCGACCTGCCCTGCATCAACCTCCATTCCAAGCTTCGTCCGAGCCGACTCGGCGATCTCCGCATACGAACGACCATCCAACTGAATGGCCAAATCGTATTCGAAATCGTAGAGACGAACGGGACCACCCGGCTTGGCGAGTTCGACATAGCGGAGCTCACCCTCGACGATGGGTTTGTGGGGAAGATGGCGGTTAAAGCGCAGCGTACCGGAAGCCATGGCGGCCATCATCGCACCGGCAGGGCATCAAACGCCACTATCCACCCACAGGTCGTGCGTCCGATGGTCGAACACGGTTCGATTCCCGAGCCAATCGCCACAGCCGCTCGACCTCCACGGTGTCGCTCGCCAGCGCTTCGATGGTCGAATCCATTCGGTAGGTCCAGTTGTGGGGGCCAATTGTGCCGGGGACGTTCACGCGATCGCGGCTACCCGACAGATCGCCGAAGGGAACGATCGCAAGCGCCGACCCGGAACCGTAGACGGCACCCAACAAGGCATCGCGCAGCCGGGCGTCAAAGGCATGGTCGGGCTCGAACGCCCGCAAACCCGGCAAGGCAAACAGCCGTTGTCGCTCGTGGGCCCTGAGGGTGTCGTACCACTCGGCCAGGGATTCTGTGTCGTGGGTGCCCGTTGTCGCGACCGACAGCGCCGGCCAGCCAGCCGGATCGCGATAGATCCCCTGGTCGTTTTCCCAGCGCATGACCCGGTAGCCCGGAATGCCATCTCGCGTCAACAACGCGCGAGTCCAGTCGGGCACGTCTCCCAGATCCTCGGCCACGATTTCGCCGGCACCCACGAGCGCCGCAAAAACCCTGGGACCAAGCCATTTGTGCTGCGACTCGGATTGGGGCGAGTAGCCGGGGGGACCCCCGTCGTCTCGGCGGTAATAGGACCGGAACAGCCCCACCGCATGGTCCACCCGCCAAAGCGAGCAGAGCTTCCCCGCCCGGGCCGCGCGCCGCTTGATCCAGTCAAAGCGGGTCCGCACCATCCGGCGCCAGTCAAAAACCGGCAGTCCCCAGTCCTGACCATCCGCCGAGAAGGCATCGGGTGGCACGCCGAGGCGCAATCCCTTGCAAAACACCTGTGGATTGGCCCAGACATCTGCCGCATCGCGCGAAACGACAAAAGGCAGATCCCCGGCAAGTCCCACCCCCAACTTTTCCGCCTCAGCACGGGCGGCCTGCCATTGCAGATTGAGTTGCCACTCAAGATATTGGCGCTTCAGAATGGCTGTTTTCAGCGTGCTCCGGGCCTCGCGAAGGGCGCCCGGTTCTCGATCGCGAATCGCTTCCGGCCAACTACCCCAGTTGGGCCCGTGTGCGTCTGACAGGGCCCGATACAAGGCAAAATCGTCGATCCAGCTGCGTTCCGCCTCGATGTACTCCGCCAGTTGCTGCCCCCGACTACTCGCCTGCTCCCACTCATTGCGGAGAAAGTGATTGAACGCCTGTTCGGCCGCGCGGCCCTTCAGCGAGCGAACGGCTTGCCACTGCACAGCCGGAGCGTTCCTCAAGGTGTCCATCTCGGCCAGCAGTCCGGGCGAGCCCTGCGCCAGGGTGGCAAGTCCACCCGAAGCCGCAAAGTCTTCCACATTCCGAAAGGCCAAAAATACCGGATCGAGCGCGAAAGCGGTGAGGGCCGAGTAGGGACTGGTCTCCTGCGGCCATATCTCGTGGAAGGGCAGCAACTGCACGAGGGAAAAACCCGCGCGCGCTGCCCAGGCCGAAAACGCGACCAGGTCGGGGATCTCGCCACAGCCCCAGTCGTGCATTGAACGCAATGAAAACAGGGGGATATTGACCCCTACCCGACGATTGAGATTCACCGCCGCCACTGTGCCGATATTTCCTTCGATCGGCCAGTTCTCGTTTCAAGTTTGCGGCGCGAATTTCTGGCGTCGGTCGATTTTGCGTTTCGCCGGTAAGGCTTCGCCGGCCCAGGAACATGCACCCATGACCTTTCACAAGGCACGTCCCTCAGGGAATAAAACAGGAACCTATTGAACCCGTTGAAGTTAATGGCTTGTCAGGGAACCGGCCCCGTGTTAGCGAAACGGGTCCGGGGATCTTGCGTCCCCACTGGGCGACTGTTTTCGATCACCTGGAATCTTCCGATCCGTCTCATCGCACGAGGCAACACATGAAGCGATTTGCAACCTGGGGCCTTCTCGTATTGGCCATTTGTCTTTCGCCAGCAATGGCATTCGCACAGGCGACCGGCCAGATTGCCGGCAACGTCTTCGACCAGAACGGAATGCCGCTCAAGGGCGTCAAGGTCATGGCGAAGTCCGAAACCGACATCGCACCCAAGACGGTGTACTCGAACGACGAAGGGTACTTCCGAATCATCGGTTTGATGCCCGGTAAGTTCGACGTGACGGCAGCGTCTCCCGGTTTGCAAACGTACATTCAAAAGAACGTTGCGATCGGCGTGAGTTCGGTTGCAGAGCTTACCATCGTCATGGAAGTCAAAACCGACGTGGAGGAGTTCACGATCATTTCAAAAGCCCCGGTGGTGAATACCAAATCGGCGGCGACTACCGAGAAGTTCGATGATGAGTTCCTGAACAGCCTGCCGCTCGAAGACAGGACGGCCATCCAGGGCGTTCTTGCGAACCAGGTCGCAGGCGCCGTCGGCAACTCAAGCAGCCCTCAGTTTCGCGGTGGCACGTCGACGCAAAACTCGTACCAGCTCGAAGGCTTCCAGATCAATGACGTGGGTGGCGGCCGTGGACAGGTCGTGACCTTCCGTACCATTGCGGCACTTGAAATATCGACCGGCGGCTACGGTGCCGAGAACGCGAACGCAGCCGGCGCTGTCATGAATGCCGTCACGCGATCGGGCTCGAATCGCTACGAAGCCGAGATCAGCGGCTGGCACGAGAACACCAGGCTGCGCTTTTTCCAGGACGATCTGGACCCCCGCACCTTCGGCATGAACAACCAGCTTTCGCTAGACGTGTCGGGTCCGATCATCAAAGATCGCCTCTGGTTCTACACCACCTTTGAGGGTCGCAATGATATCGCCAACCGCGCGCGCGATCCGCTCGGCTTGCGTGCAACACCACCGCGCGGTTCGGAGAATGCCCTCCGTGGCGGCGGCAAGTTGACCTATCAGATCACCCCCCGCAACAAGCTGCAAGCCGTATACAGCTTCAACAGAACCGCAGGCAAGAACCAGAATGGCTCGCTGAACGCGGACCGTGACGCGCAGACGAAGAACGAGGTTTTTGATTACTTCGTCGGCCTCATCTGGGAATCGGTGCTTACCGATAGTCTTATTTTCCGCAGCCAAATCGGGCGCAATTCATTCTCCTCGGAATTTGGTCCGGAAATCTGTCGAACCGACCCCGAAAACTGCGATCACATCTCGTCTTTGCGCCAGCTGAACCCCGTTTACGAGTATCAAAATGCCAGCTACCACAACCAGAACTTCTCGCAGACACTTGAATTCAAGAACACCCTGCAGTTTTTCTCCGACAGCAAAACTTTCGGCAACCATGACTTGAAACTGACGGCCCGTTTCTACGGGGCCCAACTTGAAAATCGTGAAACCACGCCTGGCGATTCCATCTACGTCTTTGACGGCACATCGGCCTTCACCAAGCGCCAAGTTTTCGTCAACGACCCAACCATTGAAGACGGTCGCTTCGGATGGGCCATTTCTAATTCGTCGTCGCGGACCATCCATCTTTCATTGTCGGATCAATTCAGGCTTCCGGGTTACCGCTACCTCACGATCAGCCCCGGCGTGGCTGGTTTCAACACCATTGCCAGCGACGGTGCTGGCAATGACGTGCTGAAATTCAACACGGCGACGCCGCATATTCAGGCGGCCTGGGACATCACCCACGATGGACGCACCGTGGTTCGCGGCGGGTTCAACCAGTACGTGGACGTGGGCAATCTCAACGTCAGCAATTTCGCGGGCGCCAGCCGTACCGTCAAAGTCTGCGAATACGATTCGGCCAACAAGACCTATTCGAGGAATTGCGCCTACACCGGCGGTCGCTCGCGCAACACCGTGGGGCTTCCCTGCGGACCCCAGGGCATCGACGCCAATGGCAACGATTGCAGCACGAAACTTGGGACACCCCGAACCTGGGAGTACATGCTGGGTGCCGAGCGCGAAATCGTGCAGGGCATATCGCTCGGTTCTGACTTCCAGTACCGCAAATACAACAACCCCTACGAAGACCTCGAGACCAATTACATCTGGGATAAGTCCGGTCAGGGCCTGGATCCCACCGGTCAGTTCCGCAACGGCCGCAACTTCCGAATCTTCGACCTTGAGACGCCCGACTCTGCCAAACGCCGTTACATGGGTATTGTCACGAGCGTGAAGAAGCGCGAAGGCGCGTTGAGGGTGAACTTCAGCTACCAGTGGTCGCGTCTCACCGGCAACGTTGTCGATGGTTTCCGGAATCCATACCTCGACAATCCGGTGCAAGATCTCCTGCAGGACGGATCCCTGCCAGGCGACTCACGGCACGTCATCCGAACCCAGATGACCTACATGGTGAACGCCTGGCTCTCGGCCGGGTACACCTTCCGATTCGACTCTGGAACGCCCGTCCAGTTGATTTACTACAACCGCGTGACCAACCTCTGGGGCGACTTCCGAGCGCGCCGCGGCTTCCACCCGGGACGAAACATCAACGATCCCTTCGACGATTTCGAGTATCGCCTACCCGACCAGATGGTCATGGGCGCTCAGATTCGCGCCAATCTGAAACCCATCACTCGCTTCAACGCCGAGTTCTTCGTCGACATCCTGAACATGCTCGCGCTCCGCACAACGGTAAGCGTGTCAAACCAGGCCACGGCGCCGGACGTGGGAATCCAGAACGGTCGTTTGCCGCCGCTCTACATGCGAGCGGGCTTCCGCTTCAAGTACTAGGCTAAAAAGCCCACCGTCACGAAACAAAAACCCCGCGGCGACGCGGGGTTTTTGCGTCAAGCCGAACTGCCCTTATGATGGACGCCATGCTACGTCCTGTCATTCCTTCCCCGCCCCAAACACCCGAAGGACGACGGATCCTCATCACAGGCGGAGCCGGCTTCATCGGTTCACACCTTTGCGAGCGGTTGCTTGAAAAAAACGACGTGGTCATCTTCGACACGTTCGGACGAAACGCTCTCACCGCGGCCGGTCTCGACAACCATCCGCGGATCACACTCATGAAGGGCGACGTGCTCGATTCGGAAGCTGTGAAAAAGGCGATGGACGGTTGTGATGCGGTCGTGCACCTCGCATCCATCGCCGGTGTCGACACGGTGATGAAAAACCCAGTTACCACCATGAAAGTGTCGATGCTGGGAACGTACAACGTGCTCGAGGCAGCACTCGCCCAGAACGGACGCATCAAACGGTTGATCGACTTTTCGACAAGCGAGGTTTTTGGTCGCTACGCTTACAACGTAACCGAATGGGATGCGACGACCCTGGGCGCGGTCGGAGAAGCGCGGTGGACGTACGCGGTCGCGAAACTTGCGACCGAACATCTGGCGATGAATTACTGGAAGCAGTACGAGTTGCCAACCTGTTCCGTTCGGCCCTTCAATATTTACGGTCCTCGCCAGGTTGGCGAAGGTGCGGTTCACCATTTCATCCTTCGAGCGATCAAGGGCGAGCCCCTTACCATCCACAACGATGGCTCTCAGATCCGCGCCTGGTGTTTCGTGGACGACATCATTGACGGCGTTCTGCTTGCGCTTGAAAACGACAATGCAGTCGGACACGCATTCAACATCGGAAACCCACGGTCGACGTTGACGATCTATACACTCGCAAAAGAGATCGTCCGGCTGTCATCGTCCGCTAGCCCCATCGAACACATCAAGTGGGATTTCCCCGACGTCGAATTGCGAATTCCCAACATCGACAAGGCGAGGGAGCTCCTCGGTTTTCACCCCCGCGTCGATCTCGAAGAAGGCCTGTTGCGTACCGTGCACTGGTACCGCCGCCACATCCCGAAGTCCTAGATAGAGCGAAAGGAACTGTCTTGTCATCTGATGTTGTTCTGTCAGCCGAACAACTAAAAAAAACGTTTCGGATCGGGTTTCTGCGCAAACGCGTTGAAGCCGTCAAAGACGTTTCTTTTCGAGTGCATCGCGGAGAGATCTTCGGCTTCCTCGGCCCCAACGGCGCCGGGAAGACCACCACCATGAAGATGTTGATGGGTCTCATCTACCCGACCTCGGGCCGAGGCGAGGTATTGGGGCGCAAGGTCGGCGATGTCGATGCAAAACGCCGAATGGGGTACTTGCCCGAGACGCCGTACTTTTACGAATACCTTTCGGTCGAAGAATTCCTCGACTTTGCGGGTAGCCTTTCTGGTGTCAAAGGACCGGAGCGAAGAAAGCGGAGAGACGCGCTCATCTCTCGGGTGGGGCTCGATCATGCGCGCGGACGTCCGCTGCGAAAGTACTCAAAGGGAATGTTGCAGCGAGCCGGAATCGCCCAGTCGTTGATGGGCGATCCTGAATTGGTGGTGCTCGACGAGCCGATGACCGGTCTTGACCCCATCGGGCGAAAGGAGATCCGAGACTTGATGTTGGAACTGCGCCGCGAGGGTCGCACCGTTTTCTTCTCGACCCATATTTTGCACGATGTCGAATTGACCTGCGATCGTGTTGCGATTGTGGTCGCCGGGCGATTGCGCTCGGAAGGCACCCTCGGCCAACTCTTGTCAGCACGATTGCTTTCAACCAGCGTGGTGCTCATTCCCGGTCCCGAAGGCCTGCCGGACCTGCCCGCAGGAACGATCCGAATGGAAAACGGTGGTCAACTGGAACTCCAGATTCCGGCAACCGTTGACGTGAACCAGTTCCTTGGCGCCGCGCTTTCACGCCAATGCAGCGTGGTTTCGGTCGTGCCTCGACGGGAATCCCTTGAAGACGTATTTGTAAGAGAAGCACAGGCCCCGGTTGCAACGGCATCGGCGGTCAAAACATGAATCGCATTTTCGCCATCGCACACAACACGTTTCGCGAAGCGGTACGCAACAAGATCCTCTACAGCCTGCTCTTTTTTGCAGTCGTTCTCATTGTTTCGGCGCTTGCCCTCGGAGAACTGACCCTGGGCGAACAGGTCCGCTTGACCCGCGATCTTGGGCTCTATGGGATTGATATCTTCGGGGTCCTCATCGCAATCTTTCTTGGCGTCAACCTGCTCTACAAGGAGCTGTCGTTGAAGACGATTTACACCATCTTGCCCAAGCCCCTCTACCGATTCGAATTCGTTGCGGGCAAGTGGATTGGCATGCTGGTCACGCTCGCGATTCAATTCGCCGTGATGGGCGCTGTCTTGTATTTTGCGCTGTTCCTTCAAGACGCAGACTTCGAGTTGCAAACGGCCAAGGCACTCTTCTTGCTGTATCTCAACGTCATGGTGATAACGTCGATCGCACTCGTTTTCTCGTCCTTTTCGTCGCCTTTTCTTTCGGGAATCTTTGCGCTCGGCGTGTTTGTCGTCGGACGATCGATCTCCGACCTGCAAATGATCGGCAACCGCGCGGGAGGAATGACGAAGTCGCTCATCCAGGCTTCCACGTACGTCATCCCAAATTTGAACGTGTTTTTCCCGTCGGGAACGATCGTCGGAGCGGAGCGGGTGACCGTCAACGGTCAATTCGTCAATTCCGCCTACCTCGTCGATGCGACCATTTACGGCGTTGGTTATTCGTTGATTGCGCTCTTCGTTGCGATCGTCATCTTCAATCGAAGAGATTTCGTATGACCTACGGCACCTGGCAAGCCATCCGTCGACGCATGGCAACGGCTCTGCTGCTCGCCGCCGGTCTCTTTGGCGTGGTTGCCGTCCGCCTGTTGCTCGAAGGCCACCAATCCGTATCACAAGGAACAGAATACGAACGAAACGGAAAGCTCACGGAAGCTGTCGCCGCCTATCGAGACGCGGCGAGGGCGTATGTCCCCCTTACACCCTACAGCGCCTTTGGATTCGAACGCCTGTTCGCGATTGGCAAACATGCCGAAGAGAAGGGCGACCTGCCGCTTGCGCGTCTCGCTTTTGAATCCTTTCGCGGCGCCGCGCTTGCCACCCGGTCGGCCTACACCCCGCACAACCACGAATTGAGCGAGGTGCAAAAACACCTGGCGGAGCTCTATGCAAAGTGGGACCACGCGCACGTCGAAAACAAAGAAACCGCCCGATCGAAACCGTATTTTGCGGGCCTCCTGCAGGCTCCTGTGGGTCC
>Ga0335394_10002216_pt1 | contig 21813 bp, 21 predicted proteins | sample MAT03_FD_205741 | JGI IMG/M metagenome (GOLD analysis project Ga0335394, IMG submission 205741) | Freshwater microbial communities from Lake Fryxell liftoff mats and glacier meltwater in Antarctica - MAT-03 (spades assembly) (version 2) ...
CTGGGTGCGGGCGTTCGACCCGCCCACCGGCAAGCTCCTCTGGGAGTTCGACACCAACCCGCACGACGCCGTCTCACGGCACGAGGACTTCAACAACCCGCGGAACGAGTTGCTCGCGGCCGCGGTTTTCCACGGCGGGAAGCTCTACGTCGGCAACGGCTCGAACCCCGAGTTGTCCGACCCGCCGGGCTGGCTGTACTGCATCGACCCCACGCGGACCGGCGACATCAGTCCGGTTTTCACCCGCGGGCCGGACAAGGGGAAGGCGAACCCGAACAGCGGCATGGTGTGGAAATACGGCGGCGTGGGCCGGAGCGTGCCGAAGGACAAGTGGGGCCGCCACCCGGTGATCTTCGGCCGGACGCTCACCAACGTCGCCGTCGCCGACGGGTTGGTGATCGCCTGCGACGTGAGCGGGAGGGTCCACTGCCTCGACGCCGCGACCGGCCGTGTGTGCTGGACACACACAGACCGGGAGTTGTGTTCGATCCAGGGTTCGCCGCTGGTGGTCGGCGGGCGGGTGTACGTCGCCTCGTGCTACGGCGGGGTGTGGATGTTCGACCTGTCGCGGGAGAAGCGGGTGCTCGGACGCATCGGGGATGAGTTCTGGTCGCAGTGTTCGCCGGTGTTCGCCAACGGCACGCTGTACCTCGCGGACAACCAGCGCCTGTACGCGGTCGCCGGCGACGAGCGGCGGCCTAACGGCAGGTAGCAACGACAGATGCGTCAACTCGGGTAACAGGAACGGGCGTCGATTCGACCGCGTGACATGTTTCCGCGACCCGGTGGGGGGCGCGGCGGAAACAATGATTTCCGGCCGAACATGGTTATTCCTTGACTCGCATCAGCTCCGCGGTGATGGCCCGATGGCGCTGTCGGATGCCGTTGCGGAGCCGATCGACCTGCCCCTTCAGGCCGTTCGCCGCACCCTGGTCCACGGCCGCCAGGGCCGGCCGAATCTTCGCCTCCGCCTCGTCCAGACGCTTCACCCAGCGCTCCGGCTCGAACACCGTCCGCACTACCTCGCGCATCCGCGCCCAGTAGCGGCGGCGGCCCTCCGGCGTCTCGATGATCGAGCGGGCGACCATGCCGCCGAACCCCGGCAGCGCCGGGCCGTTCGGCTCGCCGAACATCTGGTCCATCCCCGACGGGATGAAGATCAGCTTGTTGCGCTCCGGGTCGTGGTAGATGCGGTAGTTGTTCGCCTTGAACGGGTAGCCGTCCCAGTCCCACATGATCGCCGACATCACCATGTAGCTGATGAACTGGTCCAGGTCGAGGACGCGCGACAGTTGCTCGATGCGCCGCTTGTGGTCGTTCTCCCGGGTCGCGGCGATGAGTGCCTTGAGGTCGCCGCGGTCCTTCACGTCGCCCTCGCCGGAGACGAGTTGCAGCGGCCGGTCGATGTCCTGGAGGAAGCCGCCGTCGTAGAAGTTGCCGTGGTTGTTCTTGAAGTGCTTCTTCAGGAAGTCCTTGTCGTAGCCTTCCTTGAGGTAGTAGAAGCCGAGCTTGCGGCCGTTCATCGTCACCGCGGCGTGGCCGATCCGCGCCGCCGGCACGCCGACGGCCCGCATCAGTTCGCCGCAGATCAGCTCGGAGAGGAAGCTGGGGTCTTGTGCCGAGTTGGCGAGGTGGAACTTGTCGAGGCCGCGCCAGCGCTGGCCGTCGGCGAACTTGTCCATGTTCAGGGTGAGGCCGGGCCGGCCGTCGAACCCCTGGAAGCTGCCGGCCGACCCGCGGAGGTGGATCGCCACGTTCTTGTACGTCTGACTCCCCTCCTTCACGGTGACCGCCACGTACTTGCGGTGGTCGCGGCGGAGCGAGTCGGCCTCCTTCGGGCCGACCTCCAGCACGATGCTGACGGGTTCGCCCTTGGCGAAGAAGGCGTCCACCTCCTCGGCGGGCGTCTTGGCCTTCTGCGCGGCGGCCGGCTGCCAGCCGCCGAGGACGGCGGCCGCGAGCGCCGCCGGGATCAGGAAACGGGCCATCATCAACCCTCAGTCTAACTGGGCTCGCGCCACTCGACGCTCTGCACGCCCTCGATGCGGCTCAGCTCGCCGATCAGCGTCACGGGCGCCACCCCGGGCCGCGGCCGGACGAGGTAGGTGTAGTCCACGGCGGCGCCCTGCTTGGCGGCGTCGGCGGCCTGGAACTTGACCTCGCGCAGGTGCTTGTCGAACGACGCGGCGAGGACCGGCTGCGGGTCGGTGCCGTTGGCCAGCCGCACCACCACCCGGGCCGGCTGGGCCACGGACCCGGTGCCGCCCCACAGGGCCAGCAGCGCGGCGGTGAGGCCGACGACCGGGATGCCGACCAGCGCGAAGCCGAGGAACCCGGCCCCGACGGCCATGCCGACGGCCACCGCGAAGATGACGAAGGCGGTGTCGCGGGTGTCGTCAACGACGGTGCGGAAGCGGACGATGGACAGCGCCCCGACGAGGCTGAACGCGCGCGCCGGGCTGTCGCCGATGACCTGCGTGACCAGTGCGATGAGGACGGTGAGGAGGACGAGGGTGGACGAGAACGGGGCGGCCTCGCTCCGGCTCTTCCTGCGGGTGAGGGCGTAGACGGCGGCGACCGCGACCCCGAGCACGCCGGCCAGCAGCAGCCGCACGGCCAGTTGCTCCGGCGTGGGGGGGATCGCCCGATCCGCCGGCGCGGGTCCGTACCACCAATCCATCCGTGGCCCCCTGCCGTGAGTGTTCCGTGAAGTATATCGCCGGCGCGGGGAGGGGGCGGGCGGGATTCCGGTTGACGCCGACGGCGCGACGGGTAAAAAGAGGGTGTCGGGCGTTTAGCTCAGTTGGCTAGAGTACCACATTGACATTGTGGGGGTCACTGGTTCAAGTCCAGTAACGCCCACTCGACACGCCGAAGCCGCAGCCGACCGGGCTGCGGCTTCGGCGTTTCCTGCGGGGCGGTGTTCCGGGCCGCCCGTCGTTTCCGGTTGCCGGCCGCGCGGCGGGGGCTTACATTCGGGAGCAACCCACCCCCGAACGGAAGCCCGCTCATGGCCCACGCCGCGTCCGGCCCCTCGTCCGCCCCGCCGCTCGACCCGCTCGTCCGCGGGCAACTCTCGGTGATGATGTTCCTCCAGTTCGCCGTCTGGGGGTCGTGGTTCGTCGTCTTCTTCCCGTACCTCCGCGGGCTCACGTTCACCGGCGAGCAGGCCGGGGCGCTGTTCGGGAACATGGCCCTCGGGGCCATCTTCTCGACCATCTTCGCCGGGTACGTCGCCGACCGGTTCATCGACAGCGAGAAGTTCATGGGCCTGTGCCACCTCCTCGGGGCCGGGTTCCTGTACCTCATCGCCACGACGCAAGACGCCGGCCAGTACTGGACGCTGTTCGCCCTCACGTTCGTGTACGCCCTGCTCTACAACCCGACGCTGGTGCTGGCGAACTCGATCACCTTCCGCCACGTCCCGGACGGCCAGCGCGACTTCCCCGGCGTCCGCGTCATGGGCACCCTCGGGTGGATCGCCGCCGGGTTCACCATCGACTTCGCGTTCGCCCGGGACGGCGGCAAGGCGTCGGACACGAACGGGCCGCTGCTGCTGGGCGCCGGCCTGTCGGCGGCGCTGGGGCTGTACAGCTTCATGCTGCCGAAGACCCCGCCGACCGCGAAGGCCGGCGACGCCGTGCCGTTCGTGAAGGCGCTCGGCCTGTTCAAGGACTTCTCGTTCGCCGTGTTCTTCCTCGTGTCGCTGGCGATCACCGTCGTGCTCGCCTTCTACTACTCCATCACCGGCGACTTCCTGGAGAAGGCGTGCGGGGTGACGAAGACCGGCTCGACGATGCTGATCGGCCAGGTGTGCGAGACGATCTTCCTGCCGCTGCTGCCGCTGTTCCTGTGGCGGTTCGGGATGAAGGGCGTGCTCGTGCTCGGGATGGCGTGCTGGGGCGTGCGCTACCTGTGCTTCGCCCACGCCGGGCCGGAGGGGATGGGGTTCGCGCTGGCGATCGTCGGCGTGGCGCTGCACGGGTTCTGCTTCGACTTCTTCTTCGCGGCCGGGTTCATCCACTGCGACAACGAGGCGCCGAAGGACATCCGGGCGAGCGCCCAGGCGCTGTTCAGCTTCCTCACCTACGGCGTCGGCATGTGGCTCGGCAGCATCCTCAGCGGCGTCCTGCTCGACAAGTACACCGACCCGGCGACGAAGGTGGTGGACTGGAACGGCTTCTGGATGGTGCCGAGCATCGGGGTATTCGTGTGCCTGGCGGTGTTCGTGGTGCTGTTCCGCATGACCCCGAAGCGGACCGCGATTACGACCGGCGACGGGGACGAGTGGGGAGCGTAGCGTCTTGGCCGCTTGCGGCGTAGCACCGCGGTGCTACGCCGCAAGCGGCGGAGTCGTGTCAGTACCGCGGCATTCCCGGGTCCACCTTCTCGGCCCAGCCGAGGATGCCGCCGGTGAGGTTCAGCAGCCGCGTGTACCCTTGTCCCTTCAGGAACTCGATCGCCTTCGCGCTGCGCATCCCGCTCTTACAGTGGACCACCACCTCACGGTCCGTCGGCACCTCGGCGACGCGCCCCGGCAGTTCCGGCAGCGGCAGCAGGACCGTCCCCGGGATGCGGCAAATCTGAAACTCGTTCGGGTTCCGCACGTCCAGCACGAACAGGTTCTCGCCGGCGTCGATCCGCTTCTTCAGCTGCTCCGGGCTGATTTCCCCCCCGCCGCTCGCCGGCGTTGCAGGCCCGCCACGCACGCCGCAGAACTGCTCGTAGTCGATGAGCCCCGTCACGGTCGGGTGCGGGGCGCCGATCGCCCACTTGGGGTCGCGGCGAATCTTGTACGTCTTGAACGTCATGTTCAGGGCGTCGTAGTGGAGCAGCCGGCCGATCAGCGGCTCGCCGATCCCCAGGATCAGCTTCACCGTTTCGGTCGCCTGGATGCAGCCGATGACGCCGGGGAGGATGCCGAGGACGCCGCCCTCGGCGCAGCTCGGCACCTCGCCCGGGGGCGGCGGCTCGGGGTACAGGCAGCGGTAGCTCGGCCCCACCGCCGGGTGGAACACCGTCGCCTGCCCGTCGAACCGGAAGATGCTGCCGTACACGTTCGGCTTGTTCAGCAGCACGCACACGTCGTTCACGAGGTAGCGCGTCGGGAAGTTGTCGGTGCCGTCCACGACGATGTCGTAGTCGCGGACGATGGCCTCGGCGTTCTTCGACGTGAATCGCTCCTCGTGGAGCACGATGTCGATTTCGGGGTTGATGTCGCGGAGCTTGTCGGCGGCGGACTGGCACTTCGAGCGGCCGATGTCGCGGGTGCCGTGGATGATCTGGCGCTGGAGGTTGGAGGCGTCCACGGTGTCGAAATCGACGAGCCCGAGGGTGCCGACGCCGGCGGCGGCGAGGTACAGGGCGAGTGGCGAGCCGAGGCCGCCGGTGCCGATGACGAGCACCTTCGCGGCCTTGAGGCGGCGCTGCCCGTCGAGCCCGACCTCGGGCATGATGACGTGCCGGGAGTAGCGGGCGAATTCGTTCTGACTGAGGGCCACTTCGGCCCACCGGCCGGCGAGCAGGTCGGGGAGGGGCATGCGGTGATCCGGAAAGGCGAGCCGGGGGCGTCAGCCCCCGGTTTCAAGAGCGGCTATTCTACGTCCGCGACCGCCCACGACCGGTTGGCGTCGGCCGCGACGCGCTTCCCGGCGCGCTCCGGCAACCGCAGCCGCACCCACGGGCACCCGGCGAATCGCAGCTCCAGCCACGACCCATACCACTTCCGCACGAAGTCCGCGGACCTCACCTCCGACCACGGGACGAACACCGGCGCGTGCCCGGGGCGGAACGGGAGCATCACGGCGAGGAACAGACCGTCGGCGTTCGAGCCGATGCGGACGCAGCCGCTGTAGTTGCCCCAGCCGAGGGCGAGGCTCTCGAAGCGGTGGACGCGGCCGTGGAATGGCTCGCGGAGGGGGTAGTAGCCGGCGAGCGTGCGCCAGCCGGTGAGCCAGGAGCTGGACCAGATGAGGACGCACCACCACACGGCGAAGCCGAGTAGTGCGACGGCGACGATCGCTTCGACGGGCATGAGGTGGCGCCCGAAAGGCGAGCCGACCGCCGTCAGGCGGCGGGTGCCGTTCTTCACCCGCCGCCTGACGGCGGTCGGCTCGCCACGGTGGCTACACCGCCGCGAGCGCCAGCGAGCAGTTGTGGCCGCCGAACCCGAAGCTGTTCGACAGCACCCGCCGCACCCGGGCGTCGCGGGCCGTGTTCGGCACGTAGTCCAGGTCGCAGCCGCCGGCCACGTCCTGCTCGGACAAGTTCGCCGTCGGGTGAACCTTCCCCTCCTGAATGCTCAGGGCGCACGCGATCGCCTCGACGCCGCCGCTCGCCCCGAGCAGGTGGCCGATCATGCTCTTGGTGCTCGACATCATCAGCTTCTTGGCGTGGTCGCCGAACACCAGCTTCACCGCCTTCGTCTCGGCCACGTCGCCCAGCGGGGTGCTCGTGCCGTGGGCGTTGATGTAGTCCACGTCCGACGGGTTCCACCCGGCCTCGGCCAGCGCCGCCCGCATCGCCGCGGCCGCGCCGGCGCCGTCCTCGTGCGGGGCCGTGATGTGGTAGGCGTCGGCCGTGTTCCCGCAGCCGACCACCTCGGCGTAAATCTTCGCGCCCCGCGCCTTCGCGTGCTCCAACTCCTCGATCACGAGGATGCCGGCCCCTTCGGCCAGAACGAACCCGTCGCGGCCGGCGTCGAACGGGCGGCTGGCGTGGGCCGGGTCGTCGTTGCGCTCGGACAGCGCCCGGCAGGCGATGAACCCGCCCAGACCCATCGGCGTGATCGCCGCCTCCGTGCCGCCGGTGACCATCACGTCGGCGAACCCGGCGGCGATCTGCCGCATGGCGTCGCCGATGGCGTGCGCTGCCGACGAGCAGGCCGTGCTGACCGTGGTATTGGGGCCTTGCAGGTGGTAGCGGATGGAGATGTTGCCGGCCGCCGAGTTGGCGATCATCTTGGGGATGATGAACGGGCTGAGGCGGTTCGGCCCCTTGGCCGGGTTCATCAGGTCGTGGTGCCCGGCCTCGAACTCGGCCAGCCCGCCGATGCCGCTGCCGACGATCACCCCGCAGCGGAACGGGTCTTCCTTCGACACGTCGAGGCCGCTGTCGGCGAGCGCCTCGTGGGCGGCGACCATGCCGAACTGCACGACGCGGTCGAGCCGCTTGGCGGCGCGGGCGTCGACGACCGGGGCGGGGGTGAAGTTCTTGACCTCGCCGCCGATGCGGACCTTGTACGCGGCGGCGTCGAACAGGGTGATGGGGGCGACGCCCGACTGCGCGGCGAGGAGCGCCCGCCAGAACGCGGGCACGTCGTGGGCCAGCGGGTTGACGGTCCCGAGGCCGGTGATGACCACCCGGCGGCGTGTCATGGGTGCGGGCACCTGCTCGTCAGCCCTGGGGCTTGTTCTTGAGGGCGGCCTCGATGTAGTCGACCGCCTCGCCGACCGTCTTGATCTTCTCGGCCTGGTCGTCGGGGATCTGGATGTCGAACTCTTCCTCGAGCTCCATCACCAGCTCGACGATGTCGAGGGAGTCGGCCCCAATGTCCTCGATGAACTTGGTGTTGCGGCTGACCTGGTCCTTCTGGACCGCGAGGTGCTCGCACACGATCTCGATGACGCGCTGCTCGACGGACACGGTAGCACCCTCCGGCGGCGGGCGGCCCCGCCGAGCCCCGCGGACCGGCTCCGACCGGCCGCCGCGGCATTGGGGAACGGTATGGCTTCGGCCCGCGGCGGCCAGCGGAGGGCCGGGCGGGTCACTCCTTCGGAACCCGAAAGCCGGGCGGACACGTCAGATACTAGCGATCCCCCGGGCGAACGGACACCCCGAGAAAAGCCGGATGACGGCCGTCCCGGAGCTTTCTAAGCGGTGACGTTGACGAAATCGACCTTGCGGACGACGCGCTTCATCAGCCCGGCCAGCACCCGCCCGGGGCCGACCTCGTAGAACCGCTCCACCCCGGCCGCGATCAGCCCACGCAACGTGGCCTCCCACCGTACCGGCGACAGCACCTGTCGCACCAGCAGCGCCCGAATCTCGGCCGGGTCGGTGTGCGGCTGCGCGTCCACGTTTGACCACACCGGGATCGTCGGCACCTGGACCTCGACGCCCGCGAGAACCGCGGCCAGCGCCTCGTCGGCGGGCTTCATCAGGACGGTGTGGAACGCCCCGGCCACCGCCAGCCGGGCGGTGCGGATGCCGCCCTTCTCCTGGCAGAGGTGTTCGAGCCGGTCGATCGCCGCCAGCACGCCGGACGCGACCGTGTTCCCCGGGCAGAGGTAGTTCGCCACCTCCAGCGTGCCGGCGGACCGGGCCTCGGCCACCAGCGCCTCGACCTCCGCGGCGTCGACGCCGAGCACCGCGGTCATGCCGGACGGGGTGGCGACGGCGGCCGCCTGCATCGCCTCGCCGCGGGCCTTCACTACCTTGAGGCCGTCGTCGAACGACAGCGCCCCGGCGAAAACGAGGGCGGTGTACTCGCCGAGGCTGAGGCCGGCAGTGGCGGTGACGGCGGCCAGCATCTCGGGTTGCGTGGCGCGGAGTTGGTCGAGGGCCGCGAGGCTGGCGACGAAGATGGCCGGCTGGCTGACATCGGTGGCGTTGAGCCGCTCGGCCGGGCCGCTGACGCAGAGGTCGAGCAGGTCGTAGCCCAGGGCGGTGGACGCCCGCTGGAACAGGGCGTGCGCCGGCGGGTGGCTCTGGCAGAGCGGGCCGGCCATGCCGACGGCTTGAGCGCCCTGACCGGGGAAGAGGAGAGCGGTGTTCGGCATCGCGGTCGGCGGGGGTTGGGGTGGGGAAGACGATTCGCAGGAAGGACTCGGATTCACACGCTCGACGAGCGGCGGGAGGGGCTTGCCCTTGTACAACTCGTTCTCGCCGTCCAGAACCCCGCCGTGGATGTACGTGATCTGCCCAGGGAGTAAACGGAATCGACGGCGCCCCATCACGCCCTCCGGATATCGAGGTGGTCAGTGGAAAGAACCCGCCATCGTCGCCTGCCGTCCCACCCACGAGCGCCTCGACGGAGCACCCTCACGGCGTAGAGTGCCTCCCCGGGTACTACGACATCTCGCAGCTTGAACCCCTGGTCGAGTACGAACGGCCCGGCCCCCCGTTTCACCGAGAGACCAAACTCTCTCCAGTATACCCGGTCCCGATCCGAGCCGTCCGGGTGGAGTCGCGTGACCGTGACCCGCACCCGGCCGGTGAACGGGCCGTCTCCCCAGAATCGGACGAACAATTCGAGTTGTCCGAGACGCCGCGGGAATTCGGTGTCGGCCGGTACGGTGTAGAAGTAATCGACGCCGAGCAGGTCGGAGGTGAGGCGCGGGCCGTACTGTCGCACGACCTGCGCCAGGAGACACTTCAGTACACGAAGCCGGGCCATGGGCGGACCCTTACCGGGCCGTTACTTCGCGTCGTCGGCGGCGTCCATGTTGATGACCTCGCGGCCCTGGTAGTTGCCGCAGTTCGGGCACAGCCGGTGCGGCATCACCGCCTCGTTGCACTTCGGGCAGTACTGCACCTGCACCGGGACGATGTGGTGGTGGCTGCGGCGGGTGCCCTTGCGGGACCGCGAGGTGCGTCGCTTCGGTACGGCCATGTCTAACCCCCAACCGGTCCGGCGGACGGAAACAAGACGGGTATCGTAGGACCGCGGCCGGGGGGCGTCAACGCGCGGCCGCCGCCGGGATGCCGCACTCCAGAAGTGTGATCCCCCCCGCCGGCCGGCACACCGCCGCCCCCGCCGACGCCGGCAGCAGCACCACGTCACCGACCGCCAGCGCGGTGCGGGTGTCGCCGCAGTCCAGTTCGCCGGCGCCGGCCACGCACACCACTACGCGGCACTCGCCCGTCGCGCCCACGGGGAACGGGTCGGCGCCGGCGTGCCGGTCGAGCGTGAAGTAGCGACACCCGGCCAGCCGTTCGTGGGTTCCGGTGCGGGCCGGCGTCGTCGGCCGGCACGGGCCGCGGGTGAAGTCGGCGCACGCCAGCCCCTTCTCGACGTGCAGCTCGCGCGGCTGCTTCGTCTTCTCGTCCACCCGGTCCCAGTCGTACAGCCGGTACGTGATGTCGCACGTCTGCTGCACCTCGAACACCAACAGCTCGGCCCCGATGGCGTGGAGGGTGCCGGCCTCCAGGAACACGCAGTCGCCCGGCGCGGGCGTGAAGCAGTGGAGTGTCTGCGGCGCTGTTTTCGTCTCCAGGGCGGCGCGGAAGTCGGCGGCGGTAATGCCCTCGCGGAAGCCGGCGTAGACGCGGCTCGTGTCCGGGTTCACGCGGAGGATCACCCAGGCTTCCGTCTTGCCGTTCGCCCCCGGCTGTGCGGCGGCGGCCTGGGCGTCGTCCGGGTGAACCTGCACCGACAGTTCCTGCCGGGCGTCGATGAACTTGAGCAGCAGCGGGAAGCGGCCGTTGATCAGCGGCGCGTCGCCGAGGATCGCGGCGGCGTCGGCGGCGAGCAACTCGCGGAGGGTGGCGCCGGCGTGCGGCCCGTCGGCGACGAGGCTGGGGCTGCCGTCCACGTCCGAGAGTACCCACGCCTCGCCGATCGCTCCGGTGAGCGAGGTCGGGCGGCGGAGGAAGGCGGGGAGCCGGCTGCCGCCCCAGAGGTTCTCCTTGAAGATCGGCTCGAACCGGAGCGGCGGCAGCGGCATCGGCGGGTTCCGGGCGAAAATGGGGCTGAAAGCCCGGGGACGGCAGTCCCCGGGCTTACGGGCCGGTTACCGCGTCCCGAAGCAGTACAGGTGGTCCCAGGTGCGGACGTACAGCCGTCCGTTGGCGACCGCCGGGGAGGCGTACGTCTTCTCCTTCAGGTCGTTCGTGGCCAGCAGTTTGTACTCCGGCCCGGCCTGCACCACGAGCCCGACGCCCTCCCGGCCGATCACCAGAATCTTCCCGTCGGCGTGGACCATGTTGCCGCGATAAATCTGCTTGGCCGGGAGGTTCTGCCGGTACAGCTGCTTGCCGGACATGGCGTCGAGCGCGGTCAGCCCGCCGTTGTCGGAGTTGAGTAGGTACACGATGTTGCCGACGCGCAGCGGCGAGACCACGTCCGGCGTCTCCTTGTGCCGCCACTTCTCGGCCGGGTTCTTCTCGTCGATTGTCCCCTTCGCCTTGACCGGGTTGAGCGCGACGGTCGGCCCGTACTTGCAGGACGGCACGATGATCAGGTCCGAAGTGACCAGCGGGCACGACACGAATCGCCACGCCATATAGCCGCGGCCCTCGGGCGGGTTCAGCCCGGCGACGCGCCACACCTCCGCGCCGGTGTCGAGGTTGTGGCCGGTGCAGTAGTCGTTGCCGTGGGCGATGAGGAGCGCCTGTCCCTGCGGCCCCTCCCACATGAACGCGGAGGCGTACACGTCCGGGCTCTCACCCTTGCCGTGCCCCGGCCGGTCCACCACCCACAACTCCTTACCGGTCGCGGCCTCGAGCGCGACGAGCTTCTGGGCGCCCTTGTGCATCACCTGGAGGAACAGCTTCTCCTTGTACAGCACGGGGGTCCAGTGGATGCCGAATTGGATGCCGAACTTGCCGTACTTCTGCACGTCGAGCGCCCACTTCTCCTGCCCCTGGAAGTCGAAGCAGGCGAGCTTGCCGTTGCCGGAGTACGCCCAGACGTGCTTGCCGTCGGTGCTGCACGACGCGGAGGCGTCGTTCCCCTCGTCGCCGCGGCCGGACCGGCCGGACGCCGGCCCGAGGCTCGCTTTCCACTTCTCCTTGCCGTCGGTGCCGTAGCACAGGAGCGAGGAGCTGGTCGGGGCGGGGCCGTCGAGCGACGTGATGAAGATGTTGTCGCCCCAGATGCACGGGGTGGACGACCCGCGGCCGGGGAGCTTGGCCTTCCAGACGACGTTCTTGTCCGGCCCCCACTCGGTGGGGACGGGGCCGGCGGCGTGGCCGTCGTTCCGGGGGCCGCGCCACTGGGGCCAGTTGTCGGCGCCGGCGGGTGTCGCGAGGAGGACCGCAGTGAGGGCGGCCAGTAGGAGGCGGGTGGGCACGGGGACGGGCTCCGGGGCGGGCGGGAATGGGGGAAAGCGTATCCGAACCGGCGGGCGGGTTCAATCGTTCAGGCGGCGGGCGTGCGGACGTGGGACACGGCCTGTGCGCGGACGAGGCGGAACACGGCGTGGAGGCACTGCCCGAGCAGGTCGAGCGTCGAAAGGGTCACCGTATGCGGGTCCACCCTCAGTTCCCGACCGAGGAGTATCCCGAACTGCCACTCGCGGCCGTTCGTGGCGATGCCGTACACCGGCACGTCCGGTGCTTGGTTCAGCCGCTGGGCGGCCAGCATCGCCGCCGCGCACTGCCCCCAGGCACGCTCGAAGTCGTCCAGCTTCGCCTCGGCGACGAGCAGGGACGGCGTGTCCGGTATCGTCTGGCCGAATTCGGACACCTTGCACACGAAGTAGTCCGGCGTACCCGTCAGGTCGTCGTCGAACGTCAGCCCCTCGTGGGTGAACAGGGCCAAGTCGTCCGAGTACGGCTTCCACACCTCCCGGAGGATCGGGAACAGCAGCACCTCGCCGGTCCCGATCTCCGACCGGCCGATGGGGAGCATCCGCATGTTGAACGCCAGTTCTTCGCGGAAGTAGTCACCGAACAACGGCGCGGACGGGTCCGGCGGAACGACCGGCCCCTGGATGAATACGAGGCGGTGCTTCTTCACCACCACGTCGACGCTGGTGTAGTTGTTGAACGCCATCGGCACGGGCCTCGGACGGGCTCGGGGATTACGGAGCGATTGTACCACGCCGCCCGGTCAGCGCACGAGTTCGGGGAGGTACTTCACCGGCAGGGTGCCGTGGCTCAGCACCTGCTCGTGGAAGGTGCCAAGCACGAAGGCGTCGCCGCGGCGGCGCTGCACGTCCTGCCGCAGCCGGTAGAACGCCGTCCGGCCCACGAAGTACGTCGACAGCTGCGTGCTGCTCTGCTTCGCCCGCGCCACCTTCGCCACCGCCTCCGCCTCCGTCTGGAAGCCGCGGCCCATCAGCAGCGCCAGCGCCTCCGCGTCGGTCATGCCGGACGAGTGCATCCGGTGGTCGAGGATCGCGTTGAGCACCGCCCGCAGGTAGAACTTCAACTGGTGGAGCCGCAGCGACAGGTCGCCGTTGCCGTAGCCCTGGTCGAGCATCATCTGCTCGGTGTACACCGCCCACCCCTCGGCGAAGACGCCGGACGACAGCACCTTCCGCACCAGCGACGGGCAGTGGTTCGAGTACGCCAGCTGCACGTAGTGGCCGGGGTACGCCTCGTGGATGGTCAGCACCTGGAGCATCGGCGTGTTGTACTCCCGGAAGAACGTCGCCACCCGCTCGGGGCTCCAGTCGCGCGGCGGCGGGGCGACGGCGTACAGGCTGTCCGCCTTCGGGTCCAGCGGCGGGGCCGGGTTCAGGTACGCGGCCGAGAACCCGCGCTGGAATTCGGGCATCTCCACCACCTTGCACGTGTCCGGGTCCGGTAGCGTCAGAATCTTCTTCTCGCGGATGAAGGTGCGGATGCCGTCCACCGTCTTGCGCACGTCGGCGACGAGGTTTTCCGGCCGGCCGTGGTCCTTGCCGAGTTCGGCGAGCACGGCGGCGGTGGTGGCGCGGCGGCCGTCGGCGTCGTCGGGCGGGAGCGGCCGGCCGGGAAGGTGCTTGGCCCACAACTGGCGGGCGACGGTGTACATCTCGCGCTCGACGCGGTCGGCCTCGGCCTCGGCGAGCTTCAGCACTTCGGCCGCGGTCAGGCCGGCGTCGAGTTCGAGTTCGAGCTTCCTGGCGAACTTGTCGGCCCCGAGCCGCCACTCGCCGGTCGAGCGCGGCAGCAGGTCGGTTTCGAGCCACGACTGGTAGTCCTTCAGCGCGGCGACCGCGGCGCGGCACGGGGTCGCCAGCGGCTCGCTGCCGGGGGTCTCGCCGGCGAACTCCCAGATGTCCTTCTCGTAAAACGCGATCGCGCCGAGGTTCCGCCGGATGGTCACCTCGGTGAGAATCTTCGGCGGGTTCTTCAGCCCGGCCTTCGCGGCGGCGACGACCTTCGGCACGCCGGCGATGCGCTTCGCGGCGTTCTGGACGTTCCGCTCGCGCGGCAGCGTGGACTGCGTGAACAGGAGGAACACGCTGTCGGTCAGGAACTCGCCGTAGGCGCGCGGGTCGAACGCGAAGCGGTCGTCGTTCGCGGCCGACCACAGCGAGTAGTCGAGGCTGTGGGTGAACACCTCGAAGTCGATGCGGCCGTCGCGCGACAGCTTCTTCGGGTCGATCTGCTTCTTGACGTCCGCGAGCGTCTTGCGGGTGAGGTCCACGTCCTTCGCGCGGGCCTCCGGGGAGAGGTCGTCCATGCGGTCGTCGTGGTCGTGGTTCCCCTGCTGGGTGGCGTAGACGGGGTGGAGGCGGAACTGCGCGTCGAGGTGCTGCTGGAAGTAGGCGGCGAGGCGGATGTCCTCGGCGGACACGGCCGCGGCCGGCGGCAGGGCGGCGGGGGTGGCCATGACGGCGATTCCCAGGAGGACGAGGGCGGCGGGGGCAACGAGTCGCATGAGGGTTCTCGCGGGAGGTGAAGGATGGGCCAAAGCCCACCCGTTGCAACGGGTGGGCTTCATCGCGCCTCAAGGTCCAGGGGAAGCACCGGACGCGACCTGCCACCGGTCGGGGTCGAACGGGAGTATTGTGACGCCCTCCGGCGCGGCGACCGCGGCCGCGCCGACGACGACCAGCACCGCGACAGCGTACCCTGCGGCGCGGAAGCGGCCGAGCGCCGCAAGGTCGGCGGCGAGGGCGTCGGGGTTGCTGCCGCTGACGAAGCTCAGCGCCGCGAGCGGGCGGTCGGCGGCGCCGTGCTCGGCGAGCTGCCAGACGAGCAGGTCGGGTTGTCGTCCGGGCGGCGGATTCGGGTCGGGCTGAACGATCAGGTGACCGAGGCCGAGCCGCACCGGCAGCGCCTTGTCCCACAGCCGGCGGAACTGGTGGTAGAACTCGCGGACGAACGGCCGCTCGCGCTCCTTGCGCGCGGCCGGGGGGCCGTCGGCCTCGGCCGGCGGGTAGACGAGCGTGCCCTTCCCCGCGAACCGAGGGTGGAGCTGGTTCAGCGCCTCGGTGACCAGATCAAGAAACGGGTGTGTCACCCGATCGCCTCTTTCCACTTCGTGACGCGGCTCTTGTCGATCACCCCGTCGCGCTTGCCGCCGGCGCACGCCGACCCGCGGACCGCGAAGTAGTCCGGCACCACGCCCTTCAGCTTCGACAGCTGCTCCGGCTTCAGCGACCCGCCGACCGCCACCTTCGTGTACACCCGCTTCAGCCCGTCCACCAGCGCCGCCAGCTCCGCCGGCTTGATGAAGTCCAGCAGCGTCTTCGCGTCCTTCACGTAGGTGTCGATGAGCACCGCACGGAAGCGGAACCGCTTGGCGAACTTCGCCACCTCCGCCGGCGGGATCGACTTCGCCCGCTCCCAGTCGGCGTAGGCCACCGCCACCATCTCCATCCCGGCCGGCAGGCCGCGGCGGGCGTCGAGCAGGTCTTCGCCCCAGCCGGGGGTGTCCGTGTAGCCGGCCAGACCCCACTTCACGTAGTCGAGCTTCAGCTCCAGGTGCCAGTGGGCGTCGGTCAGGGCGGTCGGCCCCCACTCGCCCAGAGCGGCGCTGACCGGCACCCGACCCTTCACCCGGTCCACGACGGCGCCGACCACCTCCGGCTCGGCGATGCCGAGGGCGCCGCGGGCCGGCTCCTTCACGTCGATCAGGTCGGCGCCGCCGGCGATGGCGTCGTCCACCTCGTCGGCCGAGCGGACGCTGACGAGCAAACCGGGGGTGTCGGGCATGGCGCGAATTCCTTTCGGGTCAAAGCCCGGGGACGGCCGTCCCCGGGCTTTCGGCAGTGCTGTCCGGCACGCGGAAGAACATCGTGAAGCCCGTCAGCTTCCGAAACGGCAGCGGCCGGGCGGCGCGGAACTCGAACCCGTGCAGCCGCGGCGGAACGAACCACCCGGGGTCGTTCAGGTGCGACCCGGCGTCCGCCGCGAACGCCTCGGCCGTCTCGTACGTCCGACAGCCGACCAGCTCCGCCTCGCCGACGACGCCGCCGCGCTGGTCCGCCGCCGCCCGCAGTTCGGGGGTGGTCACCTGCGCCCACGCCTCGGGGCGGTCGTCGGGCAGGCGGCCGGCGTGGATCAGGACGCGGCCGCGGCGGCGGGTGCCCCACGTCCGCACTTCCACCAGCTTCACCCCCGCCACGATCAGCGCGGCCCACGGCTGCTTCACCGACAGCGCGTATGCGTGGGTCATGTGAGCTCACCGGGAGGTCCGGTGGGGGCGGTTTTAGCGGTCGAACCGGCCGATTGAGTTTTTGCCAAACCCCGGGGGGTGAGCTAAAGGATACGTACACCCGTAGCCCCGCGGCAGCGCCCGGCGGCCGCGGCCGTAGACTCTCGTTCCACTGTTCGGCCAACCATGCCAGTCAAACTGGTCGCCCACGAAGAGCCGCTGCCCGGTTACCGCCTGACCAGGCGGCTCGGCCGGGGCGGGTTCGGCGAGGTGTGGGAGGCCGAGGCGCCCGGCGGGCTCCTCAAGGCCATCAAGTTCGTCTTCGGCGACCTCGACGCGGCCGACGAGGAGAGCCGCCCGGCCGAGCAGGAGCTCAAGGCGCTCAAGCGCGTCCAGAGCATCCGCCACCCGTACATCCTGTCGTTGGAGCAGTACAAGATCATCGACGGTCAGCTCATGATCGTCATGGAGCTGGCCGACAAGAACCTGTGGGACCGGTTCCGCGAGTGCCGCAGCCAGGGGCTTCCCGGACTGCCGCGCGACGAGCTCCTCGGCTACATGCAGGAGGCCGCCGAAGCCCTGGACGTGATGAACAATCACTACCAGATTCAGCACCTCGACGTGAAGCCGCAGAACCTGTTCCTCGTGTTCAACCACGTCAAGGTCGGCGACTTCGGCCTCGCCAAGCTGCTCGAGGGCGTCCGCGCCACCGTCACCGGCGGCGTCACCCCGGTTTATGCCGCGCCCGAGACGTTCGAGGGGTACGTCTCGCGCTTCTCCGACCAGTACAGCCTCGCCATCGTGTTCCAGGAGCTCCTCACCGGCGTCCGGCCGTTCAACGGGGCGAACACCCGCCAGCTGCTGATGCAGCACCTCAACGGTACGCCCGAGCTGGGGGCGCTGCCGATCGGCGACCGGGCGACCATTGCCCGCGGGCTGAGCAAGAAGCCGGACGAGCGCTGGCCGACGTGCTCCGATCTGGTCCGGGCGCTGAAGTTGTCCGGCCTCCCCACCCCGCCGCCGACGCCGACCCCGGCGCGCACACCGACCGGCCGGCCGAACCTCGCCGACGCGCCGTCCGAATGGGCGACGCGGGTGCAGGTCGGCGGGTCCGGCCGGCTCGGCACCGACCCGACGGCGAAGGATTCGACGCCCGCGCCGTACCGCCCCGCCGGGCCGCTCGGCCCGATGCCGGCGCTGGTCACCGTCGGCCCGGCCGGCACGGTCGTGCCGCGGCTCGTCACCCCCGGCGCCTCGAACTTCGGCCCCGCCCCGGCCGTCACCCTCCAGCGGCCGGTCGTCGTGCAGACGCAGCGGATGAACGCCCTCGGTCTGGCGCCGCCCGAGAAGACCGGCGACGGCGTGCTGTTCCCGGCGCTCGTCGTGGCCGTGGGCGGCGTCGGCCGGCAGGTCGCCGACCAGCTCCGCCAGGTCATCGCCGACCGCTACGGGAACACGGACAAGGTGCCGAACGTCCGCTTCCTCGCCATCGACACCGACCCCGAGGGCGCCGACCCGGGCGGCGACGACCCGACCACCCGCGGCCTGCTGCTGGCCCGGCTGAACCGGTCCGTCCACTACCTCCAGCGCGACGGCCTGCCGCCGGTCGACCAGTGGCTGCCGCCGGGGGCGCTGTACAAGCTGCCGCGCAGCCCGGTCGCCGCGGCCGGGGTGCGGGCGTTCGGCCGGCTCGCGCTCGTCGACCACTACCGCGCCGTCGCCCGGCGCGTCCGCCAGGAGATCGAAACCTTCCTGAGCGACGAGCCGCTGAACAAGGCCGACAAGGCGACGGAGCTGGGCCTGCGCTCGAACCGCCCGCGCGCCTACGTGCTGGCCGGGCTCGGCGGCGGCACCGGCGGCGGCATGTTCCTCGACCTCGCCTTCCTGATCCGCCAGGAGTTGCGCTCCGTCGGGTACATCCGGCCGGAGGTCGCGGGCGTGTTCCTGGTGCCGCCGGCGGACAAGAACGCCCCGCGCACCGCGGCCCTCGGCAACGCCTGTGCCGCGCTCACCGAGCTGCACCACTTCCAGGCCCGCAAGACGAAGTACGTCACCGCGTTCGACCGCGGCGAAGCCCCGATCCAGGACGCCGACGCCCCGTTCGCCCGGGTCGCGGTGCAGTTGCTGCCGAAGGGCGTGGACCCGAAGGGGCGCTCGCTCGCCGCCGGCCGCGCCGCTCGCGCCCTGTTCAACGAGCTCCTCACGCAAGCCGGCCGCGTTACCGACGACCTGCGCGACATCCACCGCAACGCCTACCCGAGCACGGCGCCGACGTGCCAGTCGTTCGGCCTGTTCCGGCTGACGTGGCCGCGGCCCGAGGTGCTGGCCGCGGCCACCCGCCGATTCGCGCAGCGGCTGATGAAGCAGTGGACGGCGAAGGACGCGGCTTCCCTGAAGGAGCCGATTCGGACGTGGCTCGACGGCCAGTGGGCGGAGCGGAAGCTGGGGTTCGAGCCCGTCGTGGAGGGGTTCGAGGCGGCCGCCCGCAACCACCTCCGCGAAGACCCCGAGCGGGTCATCGACGCCTTCATCGACCCGCTGCGGACGCGCACGCCGTCGGGCGCGCGGATGGACGTGAACGCCGTGCTGCCGGTGGTCGAGCAGTTGCTGGCGATGGTCGGCCGGCCGGACGCCGAGGACGAGGCCCAGCGCGGCGTCCTCCACGCCCCGCTCCTGGCGCAGTACCAGAAGTGGGCGAAGGAGGCCGAGGCGCACCTGTCCACGATGACGGTAACGTTCATCGAGCAGCCGCAGTACCGGCTCGCGGGGGCGGAGGAAGCGGTGCGGCAGGTCGGCGACCGGCTCAAGCGCCAGATCGACGCCCTCGAACCCGTCCACGCCGACCTCGTCAAGGAGACGAAGGCCGACTACTCGAAGATGCTTCAGGCGCTGGCGGCGCTGAACGAGGGGCGGTGGAAGGCAGCGGCGACGGCCGACGTGCTCGACCTCCTCCGCAAGTACCCGCGGAGCCAGCTGAGGCTGACGATCCTGACGCTGTGCCTGTCGGCGTACCGGAAGCTGCTCGGCTCCACGCCCGAATACCTGCGCGAGGTGAGCATGTGCCGGGCGGGGCTCGACGGGTTCCACGCCGCACTCGACGCCGGGGCCGCCGCCGCCGGGTCGGCCGGCCCCGGCAAGCTGATCCTCCCCGACGGCTGCGCCACCCTCGACGACGCCGCCGACCGGTTCCTCGCCGGCCTGAACCCCGACGACGTACTCGACTTCGACACTCGCTTCCAGAAGGAGCTGGCCCGGAAGTTCCGCGGGCTGGCGGGCATCTGTCTGAAGCCGGCCGAGAAGGGGCCGGTGTTCCGCGACCTGCTGACGACCCGGGCGCGGGAGTTCCTCGACGGCCGACTCGACGCGGCCGACCCGGCGACGGTGTTCTTCCGCAACCGGACCGGCGGCCAGGCCGACCACCCGCTGATCGGCGAGGCGTTCGACGGCGCCAGCCCCGACCTCCCCGGCAGCGGCGGCGTGCGGCCCGAGGAGGTGACGGTGTTGGCGGCGCCGCCCGGCGCCGACGGCGACCGCTTTCGGAAGGTGGTGGCGGAGGCGCTGCCGGGGGTGGAGTTCACCGCGGCGCCGCTGCCGGACGACATCGCCTTCTACCGCGAGTACCCGCGGCTGGAACTGGCCGCACTGCCGCAGCTGGGGCCGGTCGGCCGCGAGGCGCTGGCGGCGCTGCAGAGCAACGACCACCCGCCGCACGCGCGCGGGGACGTGGCGTGGGCACCACTCTGACCGCCGCTCGCGGCGATGCAGCGTAGACGCTGCATCGCCGCGAGCGGCGGTCGATTCACTTCGGCGCGGCGATCAGCCCCGCGGCCGCCAATCCGTTCAGCACGAACTGCACCGCGATGCCGGCGAGCACCAATCCGAGCACGCGGTCGAGGACGTGAACCCCCGTCTTCCCGAGCCGCCGCTGGATCGGCTCCGCGAGCCGGAGCGTCAGGTAGCACACCACCCCCGTCAGCGCGATGGCCCCGAACACGAGTCCGACCGCGGCCGTGTCCGTGGCCTGCGCCATAAGCACCGTGACGGTCGAGAGCGCCGCCGGCCCGGCGAGCATCGGGATGGCCAGCGGCGCGATCGCTACCTCGGCCGCCGCCGACGTCTCCTCCAGGTCCGACGGTTCTTCCTGCGTCGTCCGCTGGGCGCGGATCATGTCGAGGGCGACGACGAACAGCACCAGCCCGCCGGCGATCTGGAACGCCGGCAGGGTGAGGCCGAGCACCCGGAAGACGACGTTCCCGACGGCCGCGAAGCCCATGAGGATGAGGGTGGCGGCGACGCTGGCGACGAGGGCGGTGCGGCGGCGCTTCTCGGGTGTGAAGCGGGCGGTGAGGGCGATGAACGCGGGGACGGTGCCGGGCGGGTCCACGAGGAACAGCACGGACACGAACGCGGTGGTGGCGAAGTCGAGCATCGGGGGTGTTGTACGGACCGGCTTCCCTTGCCGGGCGCGGCCGCGGGCGGGAAGATGACGGCCCACCGGGCGCGTGGTGGAACGGCAGACACAGCGGCCTTAAAAGCCGCGGGCGGGCGACCGCCGTGCGGGTTCGAGTCCCGCCGCGCCCACTCCGGTCAGTGCCTCGGGTTGTGCCCGGTCGCCCGGGTGGTAGAATTCAACCGTTCGCGGAGCCGGGGATGACCGACGCGACCGTGATCTGGGACGACGACCCGGGCGGGAACGTCGAGCACGGTCTGACCCCGGACGAGGTGGACCCGGTGCTCCTCGACCCGGCCCTCCCGGTGGCGCGGAGCCACGCCACCGGCCGACCGTGCAAGTTCGGGTGGACGCCCACGGGAAAGCACATCATCGTGATCTGGGACGACGTGTGCGACGACCCGCCGGTGGTGATGCCGGTCACCGCGTACGAGGTTCCGCCGCCGGCGTGAGGCGTCCACCGTTCAGGGGGTGATTCGTGTCGAACCAACCGACCACGACCGGGCGCCGGGGTACGCCGGCGGATCTCCCTGCGGAGCAGCGGGCGCGGTACGACGCGCTGAAGCTCCAGGCCCGGATCGACGTGGAAACGGGAGCCGTCGGCCCGCCGGCCGACCCGGACCCGACCGGCGGCCCGTTTGCCGCCGAACTCCGCGGGTTCGTCGAGGAACTGCGCGCGGCCCGGGAGCGGGCCGGGTTGTCGGTCGCGGACGCCGCCGGCCGGGCCGGGCTTGCCGCCGAGACGCTCGCCCGGTTGGAAGCGGGCACGGCCACGAACCCCACCTGGCAGGTGCTCGGCCGGTACGCCGCCGCCGTCGGGCTCGGCGTCCGGCTGAGCGCCGCGTCCGCGTGAAATCCCTTCGACTCAAAGACGAAGCCCGGGGACGGCCGTCCCCGGGCTTCCGCGCTCACCCCGCCCCGCCGGTCAGTTGTCCCGGCTCGCCATGAAGATGCGCATGACGTACCAGAACATCGTCGCCACCGAGGCGAACAGCGCCAGGCTCGCCGCCACGTGCTCCTGCGGGCCGTAGTGGTGCATCACGTTCGACGTCTGGTAGATGATCGCGTTCGTGTTCAGTGCTACGATCGCCACCGAGAAGATCAG
>Ga0335394_10002219_pt1 | contig 21801 bp, 18 predicted proteins | sample MAT03_FD_205741 | JGI IMG/M metagenome (GOLD analysis project Ga0335394, IMG submission 205741) | Freshwater microbial communities from Lake Fryxell liftoff mats and glacier meltwater in Antarctica - MAT-03 (spades assembly) (version 2) ...
TATTAGATGTTTTCAATAGCCGCTATGATACTGTCTGGCGGCTATTTTGTCAAGTAAATTTGCAAAAAAATATCAAAAAGCATTTAACATTTAATTGCCTCATTTAAAAAGTGTACGTCTGAAAAATAATTTCTTAAAAACGCAATCTAATATGAATGCAAAATTGAAATCCTTATCATTAGTCAAAACTAATGGTGAATATTATCTGAAAGGTTATGGAGATGAGTATAAATCAACAATGTTACTCAATAAAAACTCTGGAGGCTTTCTAACTTCGGCTGCCGTAACGTGTACAACCTCTTCTTGTGCCTATAGTCATGGATGTGAAGCAAAACGTGATGGTACTTGTAGTCCTTGTTCAGGTGATTGTACGAAATCTACAAATTCAGAGTAATATATTTAAATGTGGCTCTATGCTTTGAAAAAAGCAGTTCAAACATAAAGGGAGGATAAACTGTAGGTTAATACAGTTTATCCTCCCTTTATGTTTACTACAATTATTCAAGCCACTTATTAGGGTTGTTTTGTTTTGATAATCAGTTAGTTGTAAAATGTGGTCATTGAATTGACCATTAAATGACGCAACAAAGCCCCCATTAATGGCTTTTATATTGACCGTTTAGTCACTCACCTACTAACACTGGTCGTTCACCTACTCAAACCCGACGGTGGCGGGTCTGCCCCAAAATGCTACACATTCTGCATTTATGTTTGCGCTTGTAAGTGCCGCCGCACAAGCGCAAACCAATGGTAAAAAAAACTTTTCCCCTTTTTGTTTCCATCTGTTTGCCGCTTCGCGACTAAGTGCTTGAAACCATTTAATTTTTTATTCAATCACAAAACCGCGGCGGCGTATCCGCTGATTTTACTACAATGAAAAAAATACATTTTATTTCTGTTCTCGGCCTTGGCTTATTGCTTACTGGAGCCATGTATTTATCGAGCTGCAAAAGCTCCTCTGGAGAAGTAGACCCCGCTGGGCCACAGGGTGCTACTACCAAAATCGTAATTGTTCCTGCCAATGACCTACGAAATGGCCGCAAAGCCGCTGTTGATTATACCAACTACAATGAAGTGAAAGCGTACTACAATTTGCCAGACTAAGCACCCATGAAAACCCTCCCCGAAACCCTCGATAGTCCGTTTACCATCATAGCACTACGCAAAAATGGCAAAGCAAGTAAATCATCGCCGCTTTTTCGGATGCTGTTGCGCTTTTATGTGCTGTACTTTTTTTCGCTTTGAAGTTGCACGCTTCTACAAGCATTTTTCTAATTTTTTTCCATTTTATAAAAACACAAAAAACAATCTTCACTTCCGCTCTGGCTGCCTTGCTGTTGAGCAGCGTTTTGGTACTCGATAGTTGCAAGAAAAAAAATGAAGACCCGCTGGCGCAGAACATCCAACGGCTGGTGCCGCGCAAAGTCATTGATACGCTCCGCACAATGGGTATGAACATCATCGAAACGGGCAAGCCCGTGCAGATAACGGGTGTTTACGAAATGAACCCCTTGGTACTCTTTGCCAGTAGTAACTCAAGCGACATATTTGGTTCTGTCTTTTCACCTCTTAGGATACGATTTACTGACCAAAACGATGCCGACCAAAGCATCAAAATGGACTATAAAAATGGAAGAGAAACAGGAAGCGGCATCGGTGGCTTTGTGGCAGGGTCGGGCAATAAATTCTCGGCTTTTTTTGAAACAAGCGGTAGTTATGGGTCTTCTACTTTCAAATCGTCTATTGTCCTTACGGGCGAATGGAGCAGCAATGGCATTCAAAATATGCAATACGCGCTCTATGTCAAAGAGAAAAACGACCCCAGTGGTAGTCTTGTCAAAATAGGTACTACCCGCGCCTTCAATGACAAAGACGGTTTGGCCAACAAGGTGGCCACCTTCCGCCTCGCTGCCGACGACAATGGCCTGACAGACAGTAGCCAAATACTCAAATCTGCGGCAATGAAGTAGATTGAATGTTATTTTTTCCCCCAATTGGTTCGCGTCTATGACGCGAACCAATTGCGATAAACTCTTCCTTTTTTTAACTCCCTTAACACCACTTTAAATGAGAAAGCACCTTTTATTATCTGTTTTGTTGGTGAGTACCCTATCTATGGCCCAGCAAAAGAAGCCCGTGGCCAGGCCTTACGTAGCCCCCAAAAAAACTGCCACGGCTCCTGCTCCGCAGGCCAAACCACAACCACAATCACAACCCGAAACGCCACCCGTACCCGCGCCTAAGGCCACCCAAGCCCAGTACGAAAAAAAACAAGACACCCGCACCGTAGTAGTAGCCCGCCAAAAACGCTACGATTACGGCTCAGTGATTAAACTCAATTTTATGGGTTTGATTTTTGGAGGGGTCAATCTCGACTACGAAAAGCGCATCGCCACCCGCAACTCAGTTATACTTGGGGGCGGCTATTATCCCTTTGGCCTGCTCAAAGGCAGCTACCGGCTGGGAATTGATTTTCGGCAGTATTTGGGTGAGTCGTACGTGCCAAAGGGTTTGTTTGTATCGGCGGGGGCCATGTATCATTTTGTGCCTTACGACAAAACCAATACCAGCGGAAACATTACCAGCACCTCTACGTCTTCGGCGGGCTTGCTCAACTTGCGGGCCTTGGTGGGCTACCAGGTTGTAACGGGCCATTTTACGTTTGAAGCAGCAGGCGGCCCTGCGTATAGTTTTATACTCACCGACACACAAAACCTCTCCGACAAACAGTCTTCAATGACAGTAGGCTTTTTGCCCGCCTTCAAATTGTCGCTGGGGTATGCCTTCTAAAAACCACTAAATTTTAATTTATGAAAAAGCTAATTGTGTGTATCGGCTGCGCGGGTTTATTACTGGCTTGTGCCAAAACCTTCACCGACAAAACCGTCCAAGTACAAGGGCAAACTTTTGCCATTTTGCCCTTTGATGTCAAAATTACCAAGAATTTCAACGTGCAGAAAACAACCCAAGCCCAACTCAACGACCGCGCCAGAGAAGAGGCCTATCAGTATCAAGCGGCAACGTTTGGCTACATCATGGGTCGTCAAAAAGACTACGTGGTGCGGTTTCAAGACGTGGACGAAACCAACACGCTGCTCAAACGCAACAAGATTGGCTACGAGCAGTTGGGCGACTTGACCAAGAGCGAACTCTCGAAGCTACTCAAAGTAGATGGCATCATGTGGGGCAAACTCTACCGCCGCGAGGTGATGCCCCAGTTGGCAGCCAAAGCCATTGACCTGCTCACCACCCCCCGAAATACGTTGCGGGTTGGCGGCGGCACAACCGCCAACAGCGAAAACCTGAGCCTGAGCCTGTATTCTAAGCAAGAGCAGCGCGTAATTTGGACCTACCAGTACGAGATGTCGGCCGGGGCCGATAGCTCCCCCGGCGACGTAGCCCACAGCCTAATGGAAAACGCCGCGCGGAAGTTTCCGTATCGAAGAAAAAAATAACGCAATCATTTATCACCAACCAATCGCGGCGGCGGAACGCAACTGACACATTTTAAAGGGCTGATTCTTGCTAATAACCCACCTTTTTTATTCAAGGGTTTGACTTTTTTATAAAAAATCAGCACTTTTTGTTGTTTTTTTGCAAAAAATATAAGCCCATGCTTACCATCAAAGCCGCCACCGAAGCCGACTATCCCACGATTCGGCAAATTGCCCATGATACTTGGCCCGAAACTTTTGGCCAAATCTTGTCGAAACAACAGATAGCGTATATGCTTGAGTTGATGTATAGTTTGCCGTCTTTACAGGCACAAGTACAGCAACAGGGACACGTTTTTTTGTTGGCAGCAGCGGCCAACAATCCATTGGGGTATCTTTCCTACGAACTCAACTACAAAAATAGTGCTTCTACCAAAATTCATAAAATTTATATTTTACCCCACGCACAAGGAAAAGGAGTGGGCAGGGCGTTGATTGATGCGGCGGCGGCGGCGGGTTTGGTAAACCAAAACAATGCGCTGCTACTCAACGTCAATAAATACAATAAAGCCGTTTGTTTTTATGAATACATTGGTTTTCAGGTGATTGGTCAAGAAAATATTGACATTGGTGAGGGTTTTTTAATGGAAGATTTTGTTATGCAGAAGCCAATTTAACCACCTACAAATGCACGTTCGTCCTGCTACCACCGCCGATGCTCCTCGGCTCCGCGACCTCAACGAAGTTACTTTTATGGATACTTACGCCGCCTTCAACACCCCCGAAAACCTCCAAATACACGTTGATAGCAGCTTTAATTTGGCCCAAATTGAGTACGAATTGCGGCAAGCTAACTTGCTATATTTTGTTGCAGAAAGCGACGGTCAGCTCATAGCTTTCGCCAAACTCGTACCCAACCACGCCGCCGTAGGTTTGGACAACCAGAAAGTGGTGGAGATAGAAAGGTTTTACGTCTTGCCAGCTTTTCACGGGCAGCAAGTGGCCCAGCGGCTGATGGCTTTATGTTGCGATTGGGCTTCTAAAGAGGCATTTGACACAATATGGCTGGGCGTGTGGGAGTACAATCCGCGTGCGTTTAGGTTTTATCAAAAATTAGGGTTCCAACATTTTGGCAAGCACATTTTTATGCTCGGTTTAGATGCTCAAAATGATTTGCTGATGAAAAAAGAATTGTAAAGAAGATTTATTTCATTTTCTTCAAAAACTTCCAATTGCCTGTGTTATAGACTTTTATCCAATCGCCTGGAACGGATTTGTCGTTGCGTTGCTCGGAAGTGTGCTTCTCAAACGTAACAGGATTGACCCAAAACGCTTGCGGTGGTGTGGCCGATAGCAACTCAAAACCCAATTTGTGGTAGCTACCGCCGTCCGACCAGTCGCGGTCGGCGTAGGTCATTAAGTCGTCGGGCAATATTTCCTTGGTAAAGGCTTTTATGAGTTTATCCAAGCCCCCTACTACGGTGCAGTTCAGTAGGTTGGCAAATCGAATCAACTCATACGACCGATACGTGGTGGTGTTGCGTACGATATTTTTGGCTCCGCTGAAAGAAGCCACTGCCACCAAGAGTTCGGATTGTTTGGGCAAAAAATCAAGTATTCTAAAATACTGAGCGGGTAAAAACAAACCGTATTTTACTTTGGCATTGGTAGTAGCTTGCAAATGATTGTCTTGCAAAAACCCGTCCAAAGTAGGTTTGTCAATGCGGCGTACTTGCGTAAGGCGAGCAGGAATACGCGCCGAAATGCCCAGCAAAGCCCGCAACCGCGACTGCACAATGGCGGGCTTTGCGCGCCATTCAGCTTCCGATAAATGAACCAGTCGCAAATTTTGCTGATTTAACTCAGCCGATAGGCGAGGCCGCAATTGCGGGTCTAACGGCAAATGAAGCGGTATAACGTGAACCACCAGTGATTTGACCTCCACCACCAAAAAACGAGTATCCAAGCCCAAGGGCGTATCGAGATAAGTGGGCGCGTGGTGGTTCAAAAACGCCAATACTTCGGTGGCAAAATCGGGCATAATTGAAATTGCTTGCTGTTAAAGTGGCTCATTGTAAGGCGTTTTTGAAATAAGTGGCAGCGGTTTTATAGTTGTTCAAACAAGGTTCACTTTATAGTTGCAATATGGCCAAAAAATGGCTTACTAACAAAAAAATTGTTGTTGTAGGTAGTACAACTGGCTTGGGGCTCTCGGCAGCGCAAGCCTTTGTGGAGCATGGCGCAAAAGTAATTGTTGTGGGTCGCAACCCCGACAGTTGTTTGCTGGCCGCAATCCACTTGGGGCAGTCGGCCAAAGCCTTGGCCGCCGATGCCGCCCCGCGCGCCTCAAACAATGACCTCATCATGGATTTTGCAAAACCCAAGCAACCATCGAGCTCGCTGGGCTACCAGCCAACCCAACGAGCCCGATGGGCTACCACACTCAAATTAAAAGCCCTCTGCGACGGGGCAAAATTGGTACGAGCAACTTTGTAGCGCGCGTGCCCTCAATGGTCAGCGGCGGCGCGCCGCAAGCGGTCGTTGATGGCACGCCCCAGGTATTCTTCGGGCAATAGCTCGGCGTAAATGGCCTCAATGGGCAAATCGTCCAACTGTCGCAAATACCCAAACAGGTGCTTGGCGGCCTCCGTATAGCTTTGCGTGGGCGATAAAATACGCTGGTGTGCCATGGGTACGTTGGCCAAAACGCTCGAAAAAGTCAGGCTACCCCAATTGGCTTGTGCAGTTGCTAAATTGCTCAAAAACAAAGGCTTGCGGGGCGAGTAATGGCTTTTGAGCATACCCGGTGCGGCTGGATTGGAGGTAGAATGGGTGTGGACTTGTACCTTGCCAACCACGCTTTCGAGGGCTTCTACCGACGTGCCGCCCAACCGATACACCACTGCTTGCCCCGACACGAAGCCAACAATGGTGGACTCAATGCCCACCGCGCTTTGGCCGCCATCTAAAATGTACGGAATTTGCGCGCCCAACTGCGCCGCCACGTGCGCCGCCGAAGTGGGGCTAATGTACCCAAATGGATTGGCACTGGGCGCAGCCAACGGAAAATCTAAGGCCGCCAAAAGCCGCAACGCCAGCGGGTGTTGCGGAATTCGCACGGCCACCGTGTCCAACCCCGAGGTTACCAAGTCAGAAATAGCCGCAGTTTTTGGCAAAAGGAGCGTGAGGGGGCCAGGCCAAAATGCCTCGGCCAATTGACGCGCTTGACGCGGGAAGTCGGTTACAAATTGCGCAATTTTGGCCAACGAATCGGCGTGCACAATGAGCGGGTCGAAGTGCGGACGGTTTTTTACCTGAAAAATGCGCAAAACTGCGTCGTCATTGAAGGCATTGCCCGCCAAACCATAGACGGTTTCGGTGGGCATGCCCACTACGTTGCCCGCAGTGAGCCAGTATTTTGCCAAATTTATATCGGTGCCAATGTGCGCCATTTTCAAATTTTCGGTTAAGTTCTTCAGACGCAGGCCGAAGGCGAGGCACTGGCGCGGTAGTCGCGCGGGGTTTTTCCTGTTATTGCCTTAAAAGTTTTGGTAAAATGCGACTCGTTATTAAAACCGCTGTCGTAGCAAGCCTTTGCTACGGGGTGGTTTTGAACCAACAATTTACAAGCCTGATTAACGCGGTATTCGTTCACAAAATCGGTAAAGGTCATCTGCATCATTTTCTTGAAATAGCGACAAAACGACGGTACAGTTAAGTTGGCCAAATTGGCTACTGCCTGCAGGTCAATATCTTGCCGGTAGTGGGCCTCTACGTAAGCATGAATACGCTTGATGCGGGCCTCGTCGCGGTGCGAGTAGTCAAAGCGCGCGTCGCTGGCGTTGAGTAGTTCATAGTTGGGCGTTAAAGCCAGTTTTTGCAAAATAAGCAGTAGCTCAACGAGTCGGCCAAACTCGTTCAATTGCGGCAAACGCAGCATGGCAGCGGCTACTTGGGGGCATATTTCGCCAAAAAACCTAATGCCTTGCTTCGAGCGTTCAAAAAGCTGTTTGACGGCAGTCATTTCGGGTTTTTGCAAAAAATCAGACCCCATAAAATCGTCGCGTAGCTGTACCACAATCTCTTGGTGCTGGTCGTCGGCGCCGTAGCCAAAATTAAGGTGGGGCAAATTGGGGCCAATAAACATTAACTCGCCTTCTTCAAAATGCGACAAATGGAGCCCAATATGGCGTTTGCCCGACCCTTTGTGAATATAAACTATTTCGTATTCGGGGTGTTGGTGCCAAAAAAAACGGTCTTTGTGCGCATGCCAGCTCAACACCCGAAACGAGCTCCCTTGGTCAGGTAAAATCTTTTCGTATTCTAATTTCATTATTTATTAACGTTTCACAAACAATATTAGCGATTAAAATGTTAATACAGCACAAAAACTTGAAAAAAAAGCAACTATTTTTATGATTTCATTCATAGATATTTGTACCAACAAATAAGGTCTATTTTTCCCTGCACAAACTATACCTATGATGAGCAAAAGGCGGCCTGGGGTCGCCTTTTGCATTTTTGCGGCCTGCACACATACACCAACGGTATTCATTGCCTATATTTGAGGTTGATTATTTTTGATAATTTATGAAAGTATCTACCACGCAGCCTTTTCAAATGGTGTATTCGCTGTTTCAGCACGAGTATTTGGGCTACTTATTGGGCGCATTTGTGGTGCAAACCAACACTAAAAACGAACTCACGCTGCTCCACCAAATTGTATCTTCCAAAAATATCCGCGATTTTGCCAGCCGCTTAGATGCTACCGACTTTGAACTTGTCAAGCTCATTGAGGCGAGCCATCAAGACACAATTTTAAAAAAATTTAACCCCAAAAAATGGGCTGCCACCGAATTTTTTGAGCGAATTTACGACCCCCAGAAAGGCGACAAACTGTTACAGGAGGCTATAACGGGGTATTTGGAGCAAATAAAGGTAGAAATCGCGGCCAAACTTGCGGGCAAACTCCTGTACGTGATGGGAAACGACGGAAACCCTGCTTGGCTGCCCGTGCAGCTGATGCCCGAGCGCGTGCGGGTGTTTTTTCATTTTAAGCGAGCCGAAACCGAAACGCACTATTTCCCCATTTTAAAATACAACGGCGCGCGCTTGCCTATTAGAAACCAGGGCGCGTTTTTGTTTTGCGACCAACCCGCTTGGCTGATTGTTCACGACAAAATGTACCACTTTGACCGCAACGTGGACGGCAAAAAACTGCGCCCATTTTTTCTAAAAAACCACATCGTGATTCCCCAAAACGTAGAAGAGCAATATTATCGGCGTTTTGTGATGCCGCTCATTGCGGCCTACGACGTGTTTGCCGAGGGTTTTGAGATTCGCTACGAAGCCACGCAAGCCAAACCCCTACTGACACTTTCGGAAAACAGAAATACCAGCAATGTGATGGCTGCGGGGTTGTTTGACGAAGACCAACAACCCGACAACGAAAACGCCCAACCAACCGATGTAGTGCTGGACTTGTCGTTTCGGTACGGTACGTTTACTTTTCGGTTTGATAATTTTGCAACCAATGCCAACGTGTACCTCGAAAAACAGGGCAACAGTTACGTGTTTTATAAAGTGCGCCGCGACTTGCGTTTGGAAAAAAATAAGCTGCAATTTTTGAAAGACGCTGCCCTCGACCTGCCGCACGGGCGCAGTACCCTATCCAAAGCGGCGGCTTTTGGGTGGTTGCAGGCGCATTACCAACAATTGCAAGAAATGGGGTTTGAAATTCGACAAAATACCACCGATGCCAAACGCTATTTTTTGGGCTACTCGTCCATTGATATTCGCATCGAAGAAGGCCGCGATTGGTTTGATATTTATGCCAAAGTACGCTTTGGCGACTACGAAATTCCGTTTATTGAACTCAAAAACTTGATTTTAGGGCGCAAAAAAGAATTTATTTTGCCCAACGGCGAGGTGGCCGTCATTCCCGAAATATGGCTGGCCAAGTATGCCGAACTATTTGCATTTATAGAATACGACGACCAAAAGCTGCTGCTCCAAAAACACCACTTGGCACTGGCTCAGAATTTGGAAGACGAAAGTTTGGCAACAATCATCATGAGCCGCAAGCTCGAAAAACTCCGTAATTTTGACGAAATAGCCCCCCAGCCGCTACCCAAAGGCTTTGTGGGTACGCTGCGGCCCTACCAAAAAGCAGGTTATGACTGGATTTGCTTTTTGAACCAATATCGTTTTGGCGGCTGCCTGGCCGACGACATGGGGCTGGGCAAAACCGTAACGACTTTGGCCATGTTGCAAGCCCAAAAAGAAGCGGGCGTAGCGGCTCCGTCGCTGCTCATTATGCCTACTTCGCTGCTCTACAATTGGGAAATGGAAGCCCGCAAGTTTGCGCCCGCGCTGCGCGTGGCTACCTACGCAGGCACTCAACGCGACAAAAACACCGCGCAATTTGACCAATACGACTTGGTATTGACCTCCTATGGCATTGTCAGGATTGACATTGAAGTGCTAAAAGCGTATCGTTTCAACTATTTGATTTTGGACGAGTCGCAGGCCATCAAAAATCCAGGGTCAAATATTACCCAAGCTGTACGCCAGCTCAATGCCACCCACCGCCTTATTTTGACGGGTACGCCCCTCGAAAATACCACCATGGATTTGTGGTCGCAGATGACATTCATCAATCCAGGGCTTTTGGGCAGCCAGTCGTTTTTTAAAACGCAGTTTCAAGTACCCATCGAAAAGCACAACGACACGCAACAAACCCAAAAACTATATGCCCTCATCAAGCCATTTTTGCTGCGGCGGCACAAGGCGCAGGTGGCACTCGACTTGCCGCCCAAAGTAGAGAATATTCACTACTGCACCATGACCGAAGAGCAAGAGCAATGCTACGAGGAGGCCAAGTCGGACTACCGCAATTTGATTTTGCAGCAAATTGAAGACAAGAGCGTGGGCAAATCGCAGATGATGGTGCTGCAAGGACTCACTAAACTGCGGCAATTGGCCAACCACCCCCGCATGACCGACCCCAACTACACGGGCGAGTCGGGCAAGTTTAAGCAGGTGATTCATCAGTTAGAAACCATTCTGTCGGCCAATCATAAGGTGCTGATATTTAGCCAATACGTAAAACATCTGAGCATTGTACGGGCGCATTTAGACGCGCAAAAGGTGCGCTATGCTTACTTGGACGGCGCCACGCTCGACCGCCAGACGCAGGTAAATTTATTTCAGCAAGATGAGGGCATTCAGGTGTTTTTGATTTCGTTGAAAGCGGGCGGAGTAGGGCTCAACCTCACCGCCGCCGAATACGTGTTTTTGCTCGACCCCTGGTGGAACCCCGCCATTGAAGCCCAAGCCGTGGACCGCGCCCACCGCATTGGTCAATTCAAAACTGTTTTTACCTACAAATTTATTACCAAAAATACGGTAGAAGAAAAAATATTGGACTTACAACGCAGCAAACAGCAACTTTTTAACGACCTCATTACCACCGAAGAAAGTTTTGTAAAAGCCCTGACTCAGGCCGATATTTTGAGCTTATTGATGTAGGCGGGTCTTATCTGCCGGCTTTTATTTTTAAACCACCAAACCAAAAACGCCCCGTAGCTGGCTCAAAGTACCGCCCTGCCGCCGCGTTGATTTGCACGTTGCCCATGTGAGCCACATCGGCGAGGTTGTTTACCCCCACAAAAGGCTCAAAATGAATTAGTTTTGAACCCATGCCCCAGCCAAGCCGTAAATTGAGCAGGTTGTGGGCATTGGCCGTAAACCTATTGGCATCGTCGGCGAAGAGGGTGGCATTGTGCCGCAGTTGCGCTACCGCAAAAACACCAAAAGGGGCGGCATAGCGCAATTCGAGGTAGGCTGCTTGGGCCGGAATGCCCGGCAGGGCGTTTCCGTCAAAAATGCCCTCGGTGGTTTGGTAGTTGGTATATTTAAAGTCCGAAAAAGTATAGGTGCCGAAGACAGAAAACCCTTTTCGGAGGTAATATTCCAAACCTACTTCTATGCCTTGCCGCTGCGAGGCCCCCGCATTGCGAAAGAAAACCCGCCCAGGAAAAGCAGTGAGCTGATAAGGCACGAGTTCGCGCATTACGTGGACATTAAAGACGGCCAGTTCGTAGCGAAACCGCCCCGCGACCAAGCCTTTTATGCCTATTTCGGTATTTTGGGCGCGTTGTGGTTGCAAGCTGTTGAAGCCCCCGTGCCCCGTAGGATTATTGGTGAGTTCGGTCAAAGCGGGCGATTCAAAGCTGGTGGCATAGTTGGCATACATACGCAATGCTTCGCCGAAACGGTACGAAATGCCCGCCATTGGGGCCAAGTTATCAAAAGCAAGCGACCCCGAGTTGTTGCCATCAGTCAAGAATCGGTCGGTGGTAGATAGGCGCATAAGGTCGTAGCGCAGGCCAGTTGTCAAGAAGAGGCGCTCCCCCACTGAAATATTGTGCAACCACGCCACGCCCAAACTGCTAAAACGCTCTAACTGGTTGAGCGTCAAATCGCCGCGCGTGCCGCGTTTGTTGCTGTAGCGTTGGCGGTCATCGGCTTGGTTTTCGTAGTCAATCCCCACTTGCATTTTGTATTGAGTTTGGTTTTTGGCCAAATTGAGCGCGTAGGTAAGGTTTGTGCCCCAAAACTGCCTTTTAAAAGTAACGTTTCCGCCGTTTTCAAAAGCCAAATTGTTTTCAAAATTGCGCTTGGTTTGGTAAGCACGCGCTGTGATTTGGTGCGTTTGGTGCCAATTTTTTTCAAAAATCAACCCCACGCGGCTTTGCTCAATGGCTTTGCCAGCGGCAAACTGAACATTTTGCAAACGCGCCTGACGGCGGTTCTGGCCAATTTGCTCAATCGTAAGCGCCCCTGGGTCGTCGGCTTGCGGACTGTTGGCGTAGTTGAGGGCGAGCGTCAGGTGGGTAGTTGAGTCAAAATCGTAGCGCAACTTGGCGGTGGCGGTGGTATTTTGCATGGCAGTTTGGACGCGGTAGCCCGTTGATTGGTTGCGCGAAGCTGCCAAGAACGCCCGCAACTTGCCCGCCAAAAAGCCTGTTTTGAGTTGAACTTGTCGAAAACCATAATCGCCCGTGCTGCTGCGTAGTTCGGCATAAGGCTGGTGGGTGGGCAGCTCGGTGGTAAGGCTAATGACCCCGCCCGAGGCATTGCCGTAGAATACCGCCGACGGGCCGCGAATTACTTCCAGCCGCTCTATTGCGTTTAGGTCAATGTTATTGGTTTGGCCCTGGCCGTCGGGCGTGGATTCGGGTATGCCGTCCACCAAAATTTTAATACCCCGAATACCAAAAGCCGACCGCGCCCCAAACCCCCGAATCGAGACCCGTAAACCTTGCGAAAAATTATCGGCATTGGTAGCTACCAAGCCAGGAATGGCCGCCAGTGCTTCGTTGAGCGAAAATTGCTGTTGGCCTTGTTGAAGGCGAATTTTGGTAATAACAGAAACGCCAAATGGGGCGCGCAAGCTACTGGTTTCTAAGCGCGGAGCCAACACCACGACCGTCGGCAAATCGCGCCCTTTGAGCGAATCAATGGGCGTTTGGGCGGCACTTTTTAGGGCAAACATCACCCCGAAAAACAGTAGTTTCTGTTTCATGATTTGGCACGAATCCCCTGCGCTTTGAGCATCTCACCAACGGTATTGACCAACAAGATAGAGGCTTCGATTTCGTCTTTTCTGATGGCTACGCTCTCGATATTAAACCCAAACGGAATTCCCTTGGCTACGCAATGCTTGATGAGCTCGTCGGCAATGGCAATGCACACCTCAACCGACCGCGTCAAGATATTTTCGGAAGCCAGCAATTCTTGTTTTAAAACAGCAGGAATGTGAATGCCGAGCCACTCCATAAAATGAAGTGTTTTGGCCGACCCACAGGCCGTTAGCGTAAATATCATGGTGGGCAGCGGGGTGTTTTTTTCTTGGCAGCTTCGGGTCAGGTCGTCAATGACTTGCTTGGCATAATCAACGTTGAACACACACTGAGAAATAAAATAGCTCACCCCCGCCGACATTTTATGGAGTATCCGCTGGTCTTCGTCATTGAGCACGGCGTGTCTTTCCGGAATCGTTACGGCGCCTATTACCGATACATCTTGGTGCTTTTGCCAAAGCTGGTAGGCCTCTGGCAAACTGGTGATGGGGACAAAATCGGGCGCGGGTACGCCCACAAAAACGGGATAGAAGCCGTACGCAACCAAGTCTGCTATCCAAAGGGTAAGTTCTTCTTGGGTAAACTTTCCAGCGGGCCGGTAGATGATTTTGGGTATTTGAAGCGAAAAAAGGTGGTTTTTGGCAAATTCAAACGGGTCGTGCGCGTTCAAAAAAGGAAACGGCCTTTCTTCGGTAGTGCGGGCCGACTCATCTTGCACGTCATATACTACCAGCGCGTCGATGTCCAATGAATGTAAGCGTGCCAAGGTTTTTTCGGCGATTTCAACTACTCTTTGGGGTTCAACTTGCGCTTTGGGAGGGGTTATGCCGTACAGCAAAACGCCAGATTGCTTCAATCGTATTTTATCAAAAAACATAACTTTGCGGTATTTTCGTAATACCGCAAAGTTATGTTTTTTTGGGCTATTTGTATTCTGATGCAGTTAGTTTTGCCGATTTTTCATGCCAAAAAAAACATTTAAAGGCTTTTTTGTCCTTATACAAAGCATAATTCAGAACAGCGGTTGCAATTTATTGACAAAATGCCGAAAATGTTAAATCTGATTATTTTTAGCGCAAATATTATTTTAAGTAATTGACAATAAACAGAATAATAGCTGGTATTAATTTAATTTTTTTCAAAATCAGCGAAACGTGGGTATTAAATGATGAAGTAGAAATGGCCGAAGCGGAGGCGCAGTTGGTTAGTTCAGCGGCCATTCAACCGTTGATTTGATGGGCCAAAGGAAGTTTGAAAATACCCTTCTCGATTAATGAGGTACAGTATTGTCAAATTTTTGTTAGAACTTTGAAGTCATTAAAATATTCATGTATTCAATTTATGCCTCCTTTTTATCTCTCCAATTCCATTCAGTATTCTTACTGGTTTTTAGGATGTTTATGCGCCCTGTTTTTGGTGCGTTCATGTATTCAAAACAAGGCAACTAATTCAAGTCTATTTGTACCCATTGCCCTGATTTTGATTGTCTTGATGCGGCTGCCCGCTATTTTTTTCAACCAAGAACTCAATCCAGACGAGAGCCAAATGATTGCCCATGCAATTACGCTAAAACAAGACCCCGTCTATTGGCAATCGGCAGATGGAGCTACAACTGGACCTTTAAATAGTTACTTTTTGGCCCTTTTTGGCGTATTTAGCAGTAGCATTGATTATAAACTCGCGCATACCGTTTCACTCATTTGTGCCTTACTTTCGTTGCTTTTGTTTTATCAGAGTGTTAAAATTTTTTGCAGCAAGCCCACGTCTCGCTTTGTTCTTTTGGCCCCCATCTTCTTTTTGAGCTTTGGGCAAAGCGACCAGTTTACTCATTATTCGAGTGAGCAGTTACCAGTGGTATTGCTTAATTTATCCCTTTGGTTGGCATCAATTATTTATACCAATAACCAAACAAAGTGGTGGGTTTATGTCACGTTGGGGTTTGTGTTGGCGGCGGTGCCGTTTGCCAAACTGCAAGCCAGTTTACAGGCATTGTTCATTGGATTGGCAGTTATGGCTTTATTATTTCATAGAAAAAAGCGTGCAAATATTTTTGGTCTTGTTGCTGGCGCATTGTCTTTTTTATTGGTAACCGCCGCTCTTCTCATCCAGTTTAATGTTATAGCCGATTTTTTGGAGTTTTATATTCAAGGAAATTTAGTCTATGCCGCAAATGGCAAGGAGGGGAATATTATTAGTCATTTTTTTAGGTTGTTATATGGCGAAGATTTTATGATTTACGCCATCACAATTATGTTGTTCTTGCTCCCAAGATTTGGCAACCTAAAAGCGTCATTTGATTTATCACTATTCTTATTTGCACTTATTTGGTTATTAATTGGAATGTATTCTGTTTCAGTGCCTAGCCGGCCATTTGGCCACTATCTCAATCTGTTGATTTATCCTTGGGCATTGTTTCTTTTAGTTGCTATCAAAGATATTCCAATCACTAATGCATCAAATTGGAGTTGCATCGCTTCCGCACTAATTTGGGCATTTGTTTTGATTCTAATACCTAACTCCAACCCACCACTGGCCAATTTTGCGTCAAATCTCACTCAAGTAGTACCAAAAAGTAAAATAGCCAATAAAATTTTAGCACATTTAGCCCCCCAAGACCGACTTACGGTGTGGGGCTGGGCTTGTAATTATTATGTAGAAACACAATTGGCACAAGGCACCGCCGAAAGCCATACCGAGCGGTGTATTGAGTCCTCACCGGTCAAAAGTGGGCATCAAGTGCGGTATATGTCGGATATTACCAAAAATAGGCCAGCTGTTTTTATTGATGCGGTAGTGTCAAGCCATTTTTATCTAAATAATCCCCAAACACAAAGCTATGAGAGCTTTCCTTTGCTCAGGCATTTTATCAATACCAACTATAAACTGGTAGATACCATAGATGGAGTCCGTATTTTCGTATTAAAAAACCGATTAAAGAAATAAAGTTTAATGTCAAAAAAAATGGACATCACCGCCGAAGTGCAAGCGTGCCTTTGTCTTCTGATGCAGTTAGTTTTGTAAAAATAAAGTTCCCTTTTATGAATTTGCCCTGGCTTGCGAGCCACTGAAACCATACCAAGCAACGTAAGCAAACATGGCCGCAGGCAACAAAAACGACAGTGCAATGGAGGTGTTGTCGGCCATGGCACCCATAATGGGCGGGAAAACCGCCCCACCCACAATGGCCATGATGATATACGACGAAGCCTGTGTGGTGTATATGCCCATGTCTTTTACGCCCAGTGCGAAAATAGTAGGAAACGTGATACTTTGAAAGAAAAAGAACAACATGAGCGCGTAAATAGAATAGGCTCCCAGCAAATCTAACGACGTAGCAACAAGTAAGCCAACCATAATAACCGAATAAATGCCCAACAATTGACTGGGCTTAATGAAACGCATAAAAAACGTGCCCGCGAAGCGTCCAATCATAAAAACAATCATGCCATTGGCCAAGTAGTTGGCGGCTTTTGCATCTGAAAAAGCCAAGGTTTCGACGGCATAATTAATAAAAAACCCCCACACGCACACCTGCGCGCCCACATTGAGAAATTGCGCCACTACGCCCGCCTTGAAGTGAAAAAACTTAAAAAGACCCGTATTGTCGGATTGCGCTTCTTGTTCATCTTTGATTTCGGGCAGGGGCGTAAAGTAGAATAAAATGGCCACAAAGCTCACCAACGCTCCCACCAGCACGTACGGCTGCTGCACTTTGTCGAAGCCCACTTCTAAGGAGGCGTTTTCGGTAGCAAATAAAAACAACGCCCCAATCTTGGGGCCCATAAACACGCCAAAGCCATTGAACGACTGCGCCAAATTGAGCCTAAATTCTGACCTTTCGGGCGCGCCAAGCACCGTAACGTAGGGATTGGCGGCGGTTTCTAAAAATGCCAACCCGCAAGCCAAAATAAATAACGCAATCAAAAACAACGGCCACGACTGTGCTTCGCCTGCTGGATATACCAAAAACGCCCCCGCCGCGTACAAGCCCAAACCCGTCAAGATGCCTTTTTTGTAGCCGTATTTTTTTATGAAATAACCCGCGGGCAAAGCCATCAAAAAATAGGCCCCAAACGTGCAGACCTGTACCCAAGCCGACTCGGCACGGCTAATGTTGAGAATCTTCTGAAAATGACGATTTAGCACGTCTAACATGCTGATAGCGAAGCCCCACAAAAAAAACAAACTTGTAACAAGCGCGAACGGAATAAGGTATTTTTGGGGTGAACTGCCGCCTTGGAGCGTGGCGTTGGCGTTGGTTTGAATACTGGCCATTTGATATTGGGAAGGTTTAGAGATGGTAATCAACTGATACCTAAAAGCAAATAGGTGGCAAATTCTCCTTAATCTCTTATTTACAATTTCTGTTATATGTTGACGTAGCAAACCAAAAAAGATACGCTAACTTTGTAGCATGAACAAAAATGCTGCTTTTATTGTCATTTGTTATTTGCTCTGCGGTCATAAAACGTTCGCCCAAAAAACAGATTCAACTGCTCAAAGACCCAACTACCGCGCCCTACACTGGATTATTGCGGGCGAAACCCTGGCCTACGCAGGTACCATTTACGGACTAAGCCAGGCTTGGTACAAATCTCCTTTTAATAAATTTCAGTTCAATGACGACGCGCAAGAGTGGCTGCAAATTGACAAAATGGGGCATTTTTTTTCGGCTTATCAAATTTGCCGCCATACTACCGCCGTTTACCAAAAAACAGGAGTGTCGCGCAAGCAAGCGACACTCTATGGCGCATTATCGGGCTTTTTGTTTTTGACACCCATCGAAATATTAGACGGGTTCCAATATCCTGAATACGGCTTTTCGGTCAGTGACATGACCGCCAACGTTTTGGGGCCAGCACTCTACTTAGGCCAGCATGCCCTCTGGGGCGCAGAACGAATTCAACCCAAGTGGTCGTTTCATTACACAAGTCTGGCCGCCGTTCGGCCTGAGCTGCTGGGGCGCACCTACGGCGAGCGTTGGCTCAAAGATTATAACGGACAAACGTACTGGCTATCGGTCAATTTGTCAGCCTTTTGGCCGCAGTCAAACATTCCCAGATGGCTCAACGTGTCAGTTGGATACGGTATTCAAAACATGGTAGGGGCCGAAATAACCAAAAGCCAATCGCTGGGCTACGATCCTTATCGGCAGTATTATTTGTCGCTCGATGTTGATTTTAAACGCATTCGTACCAACAAAAAATGGCTAAAAACCTTGTTTTTTATGCTCAATACGCTCAAAGTCCCAGCTCCTACCTTAGAATGGAACCGCCGCCAAGGCGTGGTATTTCACGCTGTTTATTTTTAAAATAACGTCCTACTGATTCAGCACCAAAACTCAAAAACCAATACTAAAATGCACATCGGCGACAAAGTTAGACTCATTCATTCCAAAGAAGAAGGCATCGTATTTCGATTTTTACAGGGCGACGTGGTTGAAGTAGAAATTGAAGATGGTTTTCGACTGCCTGTCTTGAAGCGCGAATTGGTACTCGTTTCGGCTGCCGAAGCCGTGGCTTTTCGCAGCCAGCAGCCCGCCGAAATTCAGCCGGCAGTGCCAAAATCGGCGGGAATACGCGCTGATAAGGGCGTTTTTATGGCTTTTGCCCCCCTCAACGACCGTGAACTGTCGCTGCACCTGCTCAACAATACCGACTGGGATTTGCCCTACACCCTCACCAACGGCTCCGACCGCCTGCACCGCGGGGTGTCGGGTGGTTGTTTGAAAGCCAAAACCTCGCTTAAAGTGCAAGAACTGGCCATCAAAGATTTTGAAGAATGGGGTACTTTTACCTTCCAATGCTTTTACTATACCCTCGGCCACGCGCCAGAGCGGCCCGCGCTTGTCAAAAGGCTTAAATTTCGACCTGACACTTTTTTTAAAAGCAAAAAAAACGCGCCAATCCTCCAAAAAGAGGCCTATTTGTTTCAGATCGACCAAGAAGAACCCCGCCCAGAACCCATCACAGCGGAGGCGCTACGCGAAAAAATGATGTCAAAAAATGAACCAGCGGCAATAACCATCGAAAAACCAGCAACGGTGGTAGATTTGCACATCGAAAAAATTACCAACAACTTTTTGGAAATGAGCAACGCCCAAATGGTTGAAATTCAGATTCAAACATTTGATTCGCAGCTCGAAAAAGCCATTGCCAGCGGCATGGACGGCATCACATTTATTCACGGCGTGGGCAGTGGTACGCTGCGCAACGAGCTGCACCGCCGCCTTAGTAAGCACAAAAACGTGCGCTTCTTTGAAGATGCCCAAAAAGAAAAATTTGGCTACGGCGCCACCAAAGTAACAATAAAGTGATTCTGCCAAAATGTCATTTTTGGGCTGCCAAAATTCAATTGGCACATTCATTGAGTACAAAAAGATGAGGGTAAATTATTCAACCACTCAATCATTCAATCATTCAATCAATAAACAAAAATGGGAAAAATTATTGGCATTGACCTGGGTACCACCAACTCGTGCGTATCGGTCATGGAAGGAAATGAGCCCGTCGTTATCGCCAACAGCGAGGGCGCGCGTACTACGCCCTCGGTGGTAGCTTTTATGGACAACGGCAATGGCGAGCGCAAAGTAGGTGCACCCGCCAAGCGTCAGGCTATTACCAACCCCCGAAACACCATTTCGTCTATTAAACGGTTTATGGGCAAGCGTTTTGACGACGTAAGCAGCGAAATGAAAACCGTAGCCTACATTGTAGAGCAAGGCCCCAACAACACGCCCCGCGTCAAAATTGGCGACCGTCAATACACACCTCAGGAGATTTCGGCTTTGATTTTGCAAAAAATGAAGCAAACTGCCGAAGATTACCTCGGCCAAACCATCACCGAAGCCGTTATTACTGTGCCAGCTTACTTTAACGATGCCGAACGGCAAGCCACCAAAGAAGCAGGACAAATTGCGGGCTTAGACGTAAAACGCATCATCAACGAGCCAACGGCGGCAGCCTTGGCTTACGGCCTCGACAAGCAAGGCAAAGACATGAAAATCGCCGTATTTGACCTTGGCGGTGGTACATTTGACGTGTCTGTTTTAGAACTTGGCGATGGCGTTTTTGAAGTAAAATCAACCGACGGCGACACACACCTCGGCGGCGACGACTTCGACCAAATGATTATCAACTGGCTGGCCGCCGAATTCAAAACCGACGAAGGCGTTGAGTTGCTCAAAGACCCCATGGCCCAGCAACGCCTAAAAGAAGCCGCCGAAAAAGCCAAAGTAGAACTTTCGAGCTCTACCCAAGCCGAAATCAATTTGCCCTATATTTACCCTGTAGATGGTGTTCCTAAGCACTTGGTGCGCACTTTGACCCGCGCCAAGTTTGAGCAATTGGCCGACAGTTTGTTTCAGCGCATGATGGAGCCTTGCAAACGCGCCATGGCCAACTCAGGCTTGAAAATTGCCGATATTGACGAGGTGATTTTGGTAGGTGGCTCAACGCGCATTCCGCGCGTGCAAGAAGAAGTAGAGAAGTTTTTCAACCGCAAGCCATCAAAAGCCGTTAATCCCGATGAAGCAGTTGCCATTGGCGCGGCTATTCAGGGAGGCGTATTGACGGGCGAGGTAAAAGACGTACTATTGTTAGACGTGATTCCGCTTTCGTTGGGCATCGAAACCCTCGGTGGGGTATTTACTAAACTTATAGAGTCGAATACCACCATTCCCAGCAAACGCTCAGAAACATTCTCTACTGCCGCCGACAACCAGCCCTCGGTAGAAATAAACGTGCTGCAAGGCGAACGCCCCATGGCCAACCAAAACCGCAGCATTGGTAAGTTTCACCTCGATAGCATTCCGCCCGCGCCGCGTGGTGTGCCACAAGTAGAAGTAATCTTTGACGTGGACGCAAGCGGTATTTTGCACGTAACGGCCAAAGACAAAGGCACTGGCCGCGAGCAGAAAATCCGCATTGAAGCATCAAGCGGCCTTACAGATGCCGAAATAAACCGCATGCGCGAAGAAGCCAAAGCCAACGAAACGGCCGATAAAGCCGCCAAAGAAGAAGTTGAAAAGGTAAACCAAGCCGATTCAATGATTTTTAGCACCGAAAAGCAGTTGAAAGAATTCGGCGAAAAACTCTCGGCAGGCAATAAATCGGCTATAGAAGGTGCTTTATCTGAATTAAAATCGGCGCACAGCAGCCGCAATATAGCAGGTATTGATGCGGCATTAGAAAAACTAAACGAAGCTTGGAGTGCCGCCTCGCAAGAAATATACGCCGCAGGTGCCGCCGACGGTCAGCCCCAACAGCCCACCAACGCAGCCCAAGAACCCGCCCAAGACCCCAAAACCGAAGGCGAGTTTGTGAACTTTGAAGAAGTAAAATAACTTCCCTGTATTTTTTATAAACGGACAAAGGCCCGCCAGATGGCGGGCCTTTGTCCGTTTATTGGCATCTCGTTGTTAGCATAAACTGTATAATCCTGCTGGTTTGCGTCTGTAGCTATCGAAGGTTTGTGATTCTATGAATGGTTTTTTAGTTTTGAAAAAAAATAGCGCAAAATTGCGTTTATATTGTGTTAGGCCTCACCCTAAAAGACACCTCTACTCAAAACAAACTGCCAAATTTCATAATACTAGTTAGTGTAAATTTTTTATGCAATCTATGCAGCGTTATGGTAAGCTGTAACAACGGCTAAACTTCTTGAACCATTTTTAGACCAAGCCATTGCCTTACATTTTTGTCTTTTAGCAACAATGAGGT
>Ga0335394_10002220_pt1 | contig 21792 bp, 16 predicted proteins | sample MAT03_FD_205741 | JGI IMG/M metagenome (GOLD analysis project Ga0335394, IMG submission 205741) | Freshwater microbial communities from Lake Fryxell liftoff mats and glacier meltwater in Antarctica - MAT-03 (spades assembly) (version 2) ...
TCTTGATATTCCGGTGCGGGCTTCAGTGGCAGTGTCCGTAGCGGCGGCGCTTCGCAAGGCGATTTCGACGGGGTCTTGGAAAGAGTTTTTGCCGACAGAACGCAGGCTTAGTGAAATGCTCCAAGTGAGTCGGCCCACACTCCGGATCGCACTACATTTGCTGGCAAAAGAGGGCCTCTTGGAGATCATCCCGGGGAAGGGTACGAAGCTGATCCGCCAATTTCGACCTCTATCCCCTAAGCGCAGCCAGCTAGTCGCTGTGCTCGCACATCGGCCGGTACTTGAACTGGGGCTGACTTATCAAGGAGTGAACGAAATGAGCTCCCATTTGGCGAGGCAAGGCTTCGACACCGAGCTCCTAGTTTGCCATACTCACGGCCCAGCTTTGCTGAAATTCGTGGAGAATTATCTGCTCAAAAACGATGTGCTCTGCTGTGTGCTATTGTCGGTTGGCGAACCGCTGCAACGCTGGTTTGCGACCCATTCCATACCGGCGCTGGTGTTGGGGTCGTGCCACCCTAACGTGGAGCTGCCATCCTTGGACTTTGACAACTGTTTGGTTTGCAGGCATGCGGCGGCAGTGTTTCTGCAACACGGTCATCGGCGACTTGCGTTTCTCGTGCCCGATTCTGGCCTAGCCGGAGATTTGGCGAGCGAGCGCGGTTTTCGTGAAGGCGTCGAATCGCATAACGGCCTGGGCAAGGCGGACGGACGTGTTGTCCGCCACCATGGCACCGCCGCAAGCATCAAGAGCAAACTAGATTCTTTACTTTGCGGATCTTCGCCTGCGACAGCACTGCTCATGGCCAACACCGAAGAAACCTTTATTGTCATGATGCACCTGCTGACGCAGGGGATTCCCGTGCCCAAGCAAGTCTCACTTATCTCTCGCGACCATAACCGAATATTCGAAGTCATGGCCCCGCCTGTAGCACACTACAAGCCTGAGCCTAACGCATTTGAGCACAGACTATCCCGTTTGATGCTCCAGATGGTCACCCAAGGACATTTGAAAAATGAGTCCAACCTCATTGTACCTACGTACTTTCCGGGTGGAACGGTACGATCCTGCTAGTGCAGTGATTCGTTATTGGCTATCCTTTACTTCCACTCTGGACAAGGCGAACGCGGCGGATCTTATCGAGGATCGCCGCACCATCCGTTTTCCAGCGGTAGGGGACAGGGCTGAGGTTATGAGTTGACGGAAGAAAGCATCCAAGACTCAGGTCTTGATTTTTGACGAGGCTAGGGCGCTGAGCGCACAGGAGTACGTTTATGGTGAAATATTTTGACCGCAGATATCCATTGAACCGAGGCGGCATGGCGGAAATCGAGCGGCCCTTGTCAAGAATCAAGACGTGACGTCTTAGCTCTTCCTCGCTGCAAAAACGTTTGGAGTCCGGCCTTCAGGCCGTCCGTGGAGATTGAGATCGGCTTTCGGACGGCCTTGAGAAGAAGGCGGGATCCGTCAAATCGGGGCAACCCTAGTCCTTACTTTCAACCAAACGCCAGCATCGATCGCCGACCCTCCCTCGTAGGGGCGTAGCGCGCCCCCCGGCCCGTCCGTAGCCCGGACGGGCTTTTTTTTCTCCTCTCACGGAAAACGGACCTCCCCCGGCGGATTCCCGCCCGCAATGAGGAAACCCTCGCTCCCGCCGTTATCCTTAGATCCCATCCGTCCATCCTCCCTCCTTCGTGACTGCCTTCTCTTTTTCATCCGCCGTCCCTCGTCGGCTCCTCGCCATCCTCGCTCTCACCGCGCTCGGCCTCGCGCTTTCGCCCGTCCTCCGTGCTGGCGTCCTGCTCGGCGCCGATTTCAACGCCCCCGCCGCCTGGCCCTCCCTTGCCGCCCTCTCCACCGGCGGCGCCACCGCCACCGCCGCCTCTTCGCCCGCCGGCACCATCGACGGCACCGACGCCGTTCCCTCCGCCGCCCTCGCCCTCACCGTAAACACCGTCAACGCCACGGCCCCTTGGTCCGCCACCCTCGCCTCCGGTCGCCTCGGGGTCGCCAACACCGAGAGCCACCTCGGCAAGCTCACCCTCTCCTTCGATCTCGCCTCCTCGCTCGTCCGTCCCGTCCGCATCCGCGTCCAGTCGTTCGTCTCCGCCACCGCCGCCATCCCCACCGGCACCCTCGAAATTCTCGTCGTTCCTCCCGTCGCCGGCTCCTATTACCGCCACTCCCTCGACCTCTCTGCCTTCTCCCCCGCCGGCCCCGGCGCCTTCGATCCCCTCACGCCCTTCGTCCAGTTTCAGTTCGAGCTCGCTTCCGCCGATACCCCCGAAGCCTGGCCCGCCGACCCCCAAACCCTCCGCCTCGACAACCTTAGCTTTACCTCGCCCGCTTTCTACGTCAGCGCCACTGCGGGCAACAACTCCGCCGACGGCCGCACCGAGTCTCGCGCGCTCGCCACCATCCAGCGCGCCGTCGATCTCGCCCAACCCGGCGACGTCATCGTCGTCATGGACGGCACCTACACCGCCAACGTCACCTGGCTCGTCACCCTCTTCAAAGCCGGCACCCCCTCCCGCTGGATCGTCGTCCGCGCCCACCCCGACCGCCCCGCCCCCCACCTCGTCGCCGGCGCCAATACCTGGGCCGTCGTCAAGATGGACCACACCTCCTCCTACATCGAGGTTCGCGGCCTCGTCGTGCGCGGTCGCCGCGCACTCACCACCCTTGCCGAAGCCGAAGCCAACTACGCCGCAGCCACCGTGCTGGCCGCCTTCAACGGCAATGGCATCGACGTCGATGGCCGCCAGGGCGCCGGCGCCCGCCGCCCTCACCACCTCCGTTTCATCGGCTGCGAAATCTACGACCATTGCGGCGGCGGAATTTCCGCCATCACCGCCGACTACGTCACCGCCGCCGGCAACACCGTTTACAATAACTGCTGGTACATGCGCTACGCCGGCAGCGGGATCTCCTACCTCACGTCCACCGATGTCGATGGCACCGCCGGCACCGCCAATCTTCCCACCAAACTCTTCATCCTAGGAAACACCGTTTACCGCAACCAGTGCTTCGTGAAATGGAAGTCGATCGACAAGCTCTCCGACGGCAACGGCATCATCGTCGATACCAACAAATCCACCCTCTACGCCGGCCGCACCCTCGTCCAAAACAACGTCGCCTTCGGCAACGGCGGCTCCGGCCTCCACGTCTACGACGTCAATCACGTCGATCTCGTCCACAACACCGCCTACTACAACGGTCAGTCCCCCGCCCTCCGCTGGGGCGAGATCTTTGTCAACCGCGGTGCCGACGTCACCCTCGCCAACAATATCCTCTGGGCCTCCTCCGGCCGCCCCATCAATAGCGTCGGCAACAGTAACCCCTCGTCCAACGTCAACGTTACCTACACCAATAATCTCTATTACGGCGACGGAGCCAACTTCCTCATCCCAGGCGTCGGCGACCTCCGCGCCCGCCCTCTCTTCCGGCAGCTCCCCGCCCTCCTCGCCCAGTCGCCCACGCCCGATATCAACGCCGTGGTCGGCCCCTTCGATTTCCGCCTCCGCCCCTCCAGCCCCGGCATCGACGCCGCCTCGCCCGTCGTCCCTGGCGCCCCCCGCGCCGATCTCACCGGCGCACCCCGCCCGGTCGGCGCCGCTCCCGATTGTGGCGCCTACGAGACGCCCGCCCTCGTCGTGCCCGCGGGCAACCCCCTCTCCCGCCTCGTCAACCTCTCCGTCCGCACCGCGCTCGCGCCCGGCCAGATCCTCATCGCCGGCTTCGCCACCTCGGGCGCCGCCAAATCCCTCCTTGTGCGCGGCGTCGGCCCCGGCCTTGAGCAATTCCTCGCCGGCTCCCTCGCCGATCCCCGCCTCGCCCTCTACAACGCCGACGCCGCCAAAATCGACGACAACGACGACTGGCCCGCCGCCCTCGCCCCCGCTTTCTCCGCGGTGGGCGCGTTCCCCCTCTCCGTCGGGAGCGGCGATGCCGCCCTCCGCCGCTCCCTCGCTGGCGGCCACACCGCCCACATCGCCGGCGCCGGCCCCGGCATCGTCCTCCTGGAAGTTTACGACACCGAGACCGCCTCCCCCGCGCGCCTCGTCAACCTCTCCGCCAGAAACCGCGTCACCGCCGTCGACGGCTCCCTCATCGCCGGCTTCGTCATCGGCGGCACCGGCCCCAAAGGCGTGCTCATCCGCGGCCTCGGCCCCGCCCTCGTCCCCTTCGGCGTCGCCGATGCGCTCACCGCCGCCCGCCTCGACGTGTTTTCCGGCCCCGCCCGTCTCACCGACGCCGAAGGCTGGGACCCCGCGCTCGCCCCCGTCTTCGCGAGCGTCGGCGCCTTCGCCCTCGCCCCCCGCAGCGCCGATACCGCGCTCGTCCTCTCCCTCGCCCCCGGCGCCTACACCGTGAAACTCAGCGCCGCCGACGCCCGCCCGGGCGACGGCCTCATCGAAGTTTACGAACTCCCCTGATCCCGCACTCTCCGGATGCGATTTCCGGAAGACGGGTGACGGCTCGGCAAACGGAGCGGATAAAGGCAGCGCTTCGTCTTGTGCTCGATCTTTGAGGTCGCCCCCCACCCCCGACAATGGCAGCGCTGGCGACGGACTCCCATACAGTCGAGCTACGTTTAAATTGTTTCTTGAGTGTGTGGGGTTCCGGAGGGTTCGGACGGCCTGAAGGCCGGACTTCGAGCTCGGATGGCTGAATCGACTGGACAGCTCGAGAATCGGGAAAGGGTCAGGCTTTTCTGTTTGCGGTTAGCTGCTCGTAAAACGCCTGCGCCCTCCTGCCGTTGCGGCATTCGGTGGCGAGCCGGCTTACGGCGTAAAGGCTCTCCATCGAAAGACGTGCAGCCAGCCACCGGCAGCGATCTAAACCCAGGGGAATCTGTCGACCGCAAACAGAGAAGCCTGACACTTTCGAGGATCCACTCTGCCGCTCTCTGATCCCCTCGTCGGGTCTCCCTCCACCTGGGGTCTATGACTCGCTTCCGTTCAAAACGCCTGCGCCAGTAGCTCGATTTCTGCTCGTGGCAGCCGATGGCCCGTGGCCACAGTGCGCCATTGGCCGACGGCGATTCGCACGCGTTGAAGAATTTTACCAGCCTGCTCGGCGTCGAGGCCGTAGAATTCGGCCGTGGTCAAAGCGAGTGCCACATCGGGCGTGGGATCGCTGGAGTCGATCGCCAGCTGGTGGTGGCTCCGTTCGATATTTGGATTGAGATCGTAGGCAGGAGCAAGCCGCCAGCCATCCGCGGACAAAATGAAGCCATGGTTGCGCAAATGATCGTCCCGGTTGGAGACGAGAATGTTAAAAACGATGCGTGCCCAAAGCTCGTGCAGGTCTTTCTCCTTGTACGTTGGGCTGCCACGCGTGCTGAGAAATTCTGCGAGTTCGAGATAGCTAGCGTTCTCGCCATCCTGTCGGTCGAGTAGCGTCATCGCGGATACGAAGAAGCGCCTCCTACCGTTCGCGAGCCGATCAAACCGGCGGCTGGCAAAGGTCCGATGCCGACTACCCAAGCTGAGCAGCTGGGTGTCAGGTACGCTCAGGCCAGCTACTTGGGCGAGCCGATGTACCACCATTTCCCAAGCGCCGATGTCGCGGCGGTCCTCGCGGCTCGGAAACTTGGCGATCCACAGCGCTCCGTCCGGCTCGGTAAAATTGGCTTTGGGCCGGGCCCCGCCGAGCGAGCTTCCGGGGGCCAGGAGGGCGGTCAGCCATTGGCGAAATTCGGGGTGCTCGTCAGCATCCGGCGCTTCGAGCGCCAATGACGCCGCTTCGAGTTCGCGCAGCGAGGCGATGGGCGGCGCGGCCAGATGGCGGTCGTTGTCCAAAAACGGCGAGACTGCGTCCCGCCGGAAACGGAGGGCACCCATGCGACAGCTGTCGTGCACGCCGAGGAGGTAATCCCATTCCGTAAGCGTCCGGGCCTGTCGTTTTTCTTCGCGCGCCTTGAGGGTTTCGCGGCGGTCGAGCAGCAAGCGGCCCCAGCGGTCGGGTGCGGAGTCCGTAAAAATTCGAAACACGCCGGCCGGCTCGCTTGGATAGCTCACGGTATCGTGCAATTGCAGGTCCGGATCGATTTCGAACGTGTTCGGACGGCGCAACCATTCGGGATCGTAGGCAAAGGAGAAAACCGAGTGACCATGGCTTGCCGTGTGGAAGAGCGTGCCCACGCAGCAGAGAGATTCGACGATGTCGGCATCCAGGCAGACATCGATTTGTTGCCGGCTGGCGCTGGCAGACGTTTTGACGCGGGCACTCATGGCGAGGAAGGTTCGGTCAGAATGGATTTGTTGGCGTCAGCAGCGGAATTTTTTTCCGAGGCTGACGCGCGACGCGGAGCCACTTTGCGGGTGGGCAATTTCAAATCTTGGAGTTTGCGACCCAGTACGTCGTCGCGCGCCACGAGATCGAGATCGCCTTGCAGGCCCAGCACGCGAAGGACGCTGGCATAGGTGGCGAGGCTGACGCCGGGGTCACCTTTTTCGACGCGGTAGAGGGTCGCACGGGCGACACCGGCGCGCGTGGCCACCGACTCGGCAGAGTAGCGCCGACGTAGCCGGGCCATGCGAAGGCGCTCACCAAGTGAAGCGAGTTGGCGGGTAGCGGGCGGGAAAAGCGTGGGAGTAGTCCGTGGCATGATGTGTCATACTCTAGCCAATTACAGGATACTTTGTCCAGAGTATAAGACATCCGCTCGAACTCGACGCAGAGAGGCCCGCGATCCCAACTGGACGTGATTGTTAAAAAAACGGTGCCTCTTTTCAACGTGGCTTTTCACTCTGCAGCTCTCTTCAGCGGGCAGTGCGGGGGCGCTTTGGCAAGGTGGGCCTGGCTCGGTGGGAGTGGGTCCGAAGATCGGGAAAGGGTCAGGCTTTTCTGTTTGCGGTTTGCTGCTCGTAAAATGCCTGCGCCCTCCTGCCGTTGCGGCATTCGGTGGCGAGCCGGCTTACGGCGTAAAGGCTCTCCATCGAAAGACGTGCAGCCAGCCATCGGCAGCGATTTAAACCCACGAGAATCTGTGGACCGCAAAGAGAAAAGCCTGACCCTTTCGAGGATCGTCCAATAGGGTGACGCGGTTGTGTTGTATCGTCCGCAGCTTGCGCTGCAGATTCGCGACTGTCAGGTTTTAGCCCACTCACTCACGTCCCTTCATGGCCAACAATCCGGACATCCGCTGGCGACAACGTTTCCAAAGCTACGGCTTGGCCTTCGCCAATCTGTCGGCTGCTGCCGAACTAGCCGCCACCCGTCCCCTGTCCAACCTCGAACAGCAAGGCATTATCCAAGCATTCGAATTTACACACGAACTGGCTTGGAACGTTCTCAAAGACTACCTCGAAGCCCAAGGCTTCGTCGGCATCGTCGGCTCGAAAAACGCCACACGCGAAGCCTTCAAAAACGGGATGCTCACCGAAGGCCAGATCTGGATGGACATGATCGCGGCCCGCAATCGCACCAGCCATACCTATAACGAAAGGACCGCCCGCGAAATCTCCGCGGCCATCCTTGCCGACTTCGTCCCGCAATACAGGACGTTCCTTATCAAATTCAAAGAACTGGAGATCCAGTCACCATGACCGCGCGCCACGGCATCCCCGAAAAAACCCTGTCTCGAATCGCCGCGGTGCTGGCACGGTTTCCGGCTTTGGAGAGTGCGATCCTCTTCGGCTCCCGAGCCAAAGGAACCGGCAAACCTGGCTCGGACATCGATCTCGCCCTCACCGGCCGCACGCTCGACTGGCGCATCATCGGCCAGATTTACGATGCACTGGACGATCTGCTGCTGCCCTATAGTTTTAGCCTGATCCGCCATGACGCAGCCACCGATCCGGAAGTCGCAGCCCATATTTCCCGGGTAGGAATACCGATTTGCCACCCGGAAGCTGCTGGCTCCCGCAAATAGGCCGCTCGTTCTTTTGGGGCCGAACGATCGGTACCACGAGACTTCCGCGCTCGGAGAAATCAAGGTCTTCGCCGTGCGATAGCGCAGAACGCTCCGCAGCGTGCGGTTTGTCGTTTACCGTACATTGGCCGACTCGATGCGGGGAGCGGGACAACTGACAAATAAGGCTCTGGCGGTCGTCGCTGCGAGCCCCACTCAAACGTCGCTGGATTCGCGAATAAACGAGAGGCGTTGACGACAGAATAGGGAGGCATGAACGCGGTCATTGTCGGCCACGATCCGAAAGCTTTTGACCGGCTGGGCACAGGCTACGAAGACCACCGGCACCCTTAGTCCCGAATTTCTTGTCCTGCCAAAGACGGTCTTTTACGCACTCGTGTCGATTCCCGCCGCAAAGCGCGGGTGCAGAACGTGGCCGCCGGAATGGTGGACGTTGGATTTCTTCCTGAACTCGGACCCGTCTAAGGGCCGGATTCCGTACGCACGGTGTTCTCCTTTAGCGGGCCGCGCATGGCGGATGAAAGCGGGTGTTGTCGGACGGCCTGAAGGCCGGACTCCGAGCTCGGGCGGCCGAAGGGGAGGTCGGCGCCGCTTCAAGGCGGATCTCGGGTCTCGACTCGGTGCACGTCTGGCTATTGGGGGGATCGAGAAAGAAGTAAGGCCGTGTGGATTGTGGTCGAGGAGCGGCGGCGTGGCGATTGTGGACCGTCATCGCGACAAGGTTAAGCTCTTGTCAAGTCGTCCTTAGTCACGTTACGACTTGACTAGTCATGCCTTGAAAGACGCCGGCAGCGGCGCCGACCGCGCCGGAACGGTGGGATTCGCTGACGTCGTTTTACGGGGACAAATAACGTCGCGGGACGCTGACGTTTTCCCTCGGCAGGCCTTCGTTCTTTTCGTTTCGTTGGATCTTTCGCGCCTATGAAAATCCTCTTCGTCACTCCCGAAGTCGAACCGTTCGTCAAAGTCGGCGGCCTAGCCGACATGGTCGGCGCACTGCCGAAAGAACTCGCCTCGCTCGGCCATGACGTGCGCGTGGTGTGTCCGCTCTATGGGCCCGTGAAACGCGTCGGATCGTGGAGCCCGCGCGTCGAACCGCTCGGGATCGATGTGGGCGACGCCGCGGTGTGGGCGCGGACGTGGGAAACGCGACTCCCCGGGGCAAACGTGCCCGTCTACTTCATCGAGAACGATCACTACTTTGGACGCGGCAGCGTTTACGGAGATGCCGAGGGAGCCTATCCCGACAACGACCTGCGCTTCATCCTCCTCGCGCGAGGGGCACTGACGCTCTGTCTGCAACTCGACTGGATTCCCGAGGTCGTTCACGCGCACGATTGGACGACGGGCTTTGTACCGGTCCTTTTAAATACCGTTCTGCGTGGATCGGCCTTGGGCGATACCGCGTCTGTGTTCACGATCCACAATATCGAGTATCAGGGGCACGCGCATCGTCGCGCGCTCGCATTCTCCCACGTGCCGGAATCCGAGTTCAGAGCGGAAAGCCTGGAAACGTTGGGGGCGGTCAATCCACTCAAGGCCGGACTTTATCACGCCACAAAGATCACTACGGTCAGCCCCACTTACGCAGAGGAAATTCGGACACCTGCCGGCGGGTTCGGATTGGATTCCGTTCTGCGCTTCCGCGGTGCCGACCTTATCGGCATCCTCAATGGAATCGATGCGGAAAGCTGGGATCCCATGCGCGACAACGCGCTCCCCGCCTCCTTTTCGGCCACGGCTCTAGGTGGAAAACTGGCCTGCAAATCGGCGCTGCAACTTCGTTTGGGACTGCGGCCCGAACGCGGTACGCCGATATTCGGTGTGGTCGCACGCCTGGCTTCCCAGAAAGGACTGGACCTGCTGGCCGAAGCGCTTCCGCATGTCATGGCCACGATGCAGGTGCAATTCGCGCTTCTCGGCTCGGGAGAAGCAGGGTTGGAAACGGCGTTCCGTCATACTGCGGTTCGCTATCCCGGACGCGTGGGCGTGCACATCGGATTCGACGGTGCCCTCGCCCGTTTGATTCAAGCGGGGGCCGACTTCTTCGTCATGCCCAGCCGGGCCGAACCCTGCGGGCTTACGCAAATGTATGCGATGCGCTACGGAGCGCCGCCGATCGTTCGCTCCACGGGCGGCTTGATCGACACGGTCGAAAATTACGACGAACGAACAGGAACCGGCACCGGTTTTCGTTTTCTCGAGACGACTCCGCAAGCGCTGGCCGACACGATCGGTTGGGCTTGCTCTACCTACTACGATCGTCCGGCGCACTACGCCGCCCTGCAATCCGAAGGCATGCGGCGCGACTTCAGCTGGCGGCAATCGGCTGCACGATACGAAGATGTCTATCGCTGGGCAATCCAGGCACGCACGGGTCGCGCATTGGATTCGATCCACTGAGGTGTCGCGGAAAATCCGGCCACGAGAGACCGTGGCCCTCCAGCGGCAAAACGATCCGGGAGCGGTGCATCGACGCAATTCGGACGTCGCATCGCGGGGGGAGTTACCACCGCGGCCGAGAACGACAATCGATTCCGCGGAGGAAAATGTCGAATACGAGACCGGCGCTAAGCGTTGAGCAGCAGGCCGCTGCCGCCCGGGGAGGTGAGGGTGATTTTTCCCGGGCTCCGCAGCGTCGCTTGGATGTCGAGGAGCTTGAAGAGGGCTTCGGCGACTTCTGGGTTGCGTTGAATTTCCGCGAGCGCCTTGCCGACGACCAGCGGGCGCACGGCTTGCGATTCGCCGAGTCGTTGAGCGGCCTGCATGTCGGCCGACGAGTGAATCAGCGCCACTTCATTGTCGCCCGCCTGCTTCATCGCCGCGGTGACTTGGCGAAGACGGTTCACGACCTTGCGCTGAATCTCCATGATCATGCCGCTGTCGCGAAACGCGACTTTGCGGATGTAGGTCGACCCCATCGCAAAACCCCACTTTGCCGACGTCGGCGAAACTTCTTCGCGCACCTTCTTGGAAAGCGCGTCGCGGTTCTCGAGCAGGACATCGAGCTTCAGATTGGAGAGTTGTTTGACGACCGCGGTGGAGACATTCGCCTTGAGCGAACCGAGCGGGTCGGAGTTTTGGAAGAGGAAGGCCTCCGAATCGTTGACGTAGCCTTCGAACCAGATGCCGACGCCCATCGGGGCACCTTCCTCCGAGTTGACGAGCTGATTACGGAGGTACGATTGGAAGATATGGGTCTGCACTTCATAAGCCTTGCCGAAAAAAGGGAGGAGCAACGCGCGGGGACCGAAACGGGCGATGGGAAAGAAAAGCCCGGGTTCGGTCACTTGGCCGATTACTTTCCCGAAGAGCGTATAAACCAGAATGGCCCGCTCTGGAAGCATACGCCAGAGCTGGAAAATCTTTCCGAAAAAAACCAGAACGGGAGTGAGAATGAAGGTGAGAATGCACCCGACAAAAACGGAAACGAGGAAAGTCATGGGAAATGCTCCGGTTAAAGGGTGATGACGGTCTGCGCAGCTTTCTCGCGGAGGGGAAGGCTCGCATTGCGCAGATAGGCGTCGAGGGCCGCCTTGCCTCCGCCCGCATGCATGCCGGCGAGCGTGTTGCCCAATTCGATCAAGGGAGCCGCTTCCGCGGCGGCCCGGTTCTGGGCGATTTGCACCGCCTGCTCGGCCATCTTGAGTTTTTGGTCGGCATCGGCGCGCGACTGACTGATCGAGGCCGCGACTTGGTTTTGCGTCGTATTGATCGACGCGAGAGCCTCGTCCACATCCGCCGGCGGGTCGATCGTCGTGATCAAGGCAGCGTCGAGTTCCACGCCATAACGGGCGGTCGTCTTCCGGCAGGTATCTTCCATGTAACGATTGATGCTCGAAAGGTTCTTGCGGAGATCGTTGATGGAAACGCCCTCGACCGCGCCCTCGTGATTCTCGCCTTGGAAGGTCGCGATTCGATCCCGCAGCACCGAGATGAAGTAACCGATCACGTGGATTTCGGGGCGAGCGACGCCGAAGAGATAGGCGTAGAGATTCCGCTCGCAGGGTTTCCAGCGAATCTGGCCGTTGATGGCGACCGTGAGATTGTCCTTGGTGACCGCCTCGATGTAGCTCTGTTTCACCTCGGGATCCCAGGTGATGTCCGTGGTCTGAATCGTCATATCGACCTTGTAGAGTTTCTGCCAGGGCCATTTAAAAAACGGCCCCCCCGGTGGGATCACCCGGATGTTAGGATAGTTATAACGCGGCCTCTCCTCCTCCTTGAGCAATGCGCCCAGAACGGGATCGTCTGCGGTCATGCCGGTCACGCGCTGCACTCGCCGAAACGTGGTCAAGACGCCGCGTTGGGTGGGCCCGATGGTGTAAACGCCGAACAACAAGGTGAGGATAACGGCGAGGCCGATCCCGAAGAATAATCCGACGAGGGAGGTCATGGGTGAAAAGGTCAGACCGAAGCACGAGCATGAGCGGAAGCGGCTACAACAACGACAACGACGGTTGCTTGCGATGCTGACACGCCTGCAGCGCAACGGGGTCTGGCGCAGACGTCAAGACGGCCCGCTCTGTCGCAAATGGCGGAGTCGCGGGGACTTTTGCATTTCAAGTCATCTTTCTTATCCTCTCGGTATGACCACTCAACCGACTCCCATCCACCCCGGCGTCCGTATCGGCCATGTCCATTTGAAGGTCGCCCACCTGCAGCGCTCCCTGGATTTCTACTGTGGCGTGCTGGGTTTTCAGCTCATGCAAAAGTACGGCGCGCAGGCCGCTTTCATCTCGGCAGGCGGGTATCATCACCACTTGGGTTTGAATACGTGGGAAAGCCTCGGCGGCCCCCCGCCACCCCCCGGGAGCACCGGACTCTTCCATACCGCGATCCTGTACCCCACAAGAGCCGCCTTGGCCAACGCGCTTCGCCGACTCATTGCCGCGAAGGTCTCGCTCGACGGGGCCTCCGACCACGGGGTCAGTGAGGCGCTCTATCTGCGGGATCCGGACCAGAATGGCGTCGAGCTTTATTGGGACCGTCCGCGCGATGCCTGGCCGCTCACGCCGGGCGGGGAGGTGGCGATGACCACAGCCCGCTTGGATCTCAACGGTCTGCTCGCAGAGCCGCCGCTGACTTAGAACGAGCACGGGAGTGTTTGCAGTTCTTGAACGGACACGGTCCCGAGACAATCTCGCAAGCGCTCCACGGCCAGCCCTCGCAGAGGCATTTCGTCACCACCCTAGCGTGGGCTCGGATCGAAAAGATCCGCCTGCTTGAGCAGATTCCGGTCGGCCACCAAAACGCACCTCGCTTTAAGAACGTTTGGAATCCGGCCTTTAGGCCGTCCGAAACCCGATCGTAATCTTAACGGACGGACTAAAGTCCGGACTCCGAACTCTATCGTCCGAGCTTCCGCGGGTTGTGAGACAGTCGGTCCGTAGTGGCCCGGGCTCTTCCGCACTCTCCGAGGGCGCGCGCTGGGGTGTTGGGAGGCGCGGTGTTGGCAACGCGCGGACGCGCAAATCCCGGCCTCGACGGAGCGAGGCCCTCCACGGGCTCTTGAGGGAAGGTTCGGAAGCGGCCTCGCCGGGCGGCGCTTAGAAACCGATGGCGGGTTTCTTGCCTTGTTTCGTGATCTGCTTCTCGTCTTCCCAGACGGCCAAGCCGTCCTTCACCGTGGTGAGGGAAAGCTGGAACGTGTACGTGACCTGGCGCGTGCTGCCGGCACGGGCGCGATCCTCGAGCAATTTACCGGAAAGCGTGTAGAAGGGGAGCGTCGTGACTTTCTTCTGGCCTCCGAGCATCGCCTGCATCTCCGCCGCATCCTTGGCGAGGGGGTCCTCGGCTTTGCCGCCCAAACCGAGCGTCGTGGTCGTGACGACTTTGCCGGACTGATTGAGAGCGATGCGGATTTTCTTGGTGAGCGAATCGGTGTCGATCTGCTGCTGCGTATTATTGACGATCCGGGAGATCGCCATGATCGACGGCTGCTCGGGCGCGCGTTCCAAGACGCCGTTGGCCAGCAAGGAAGCGACCATCTCTTCGGCCGCCTTGTTCCAGTCCTGAATGTCGATCTGGTCGAGCGAGACGATCGTGCTCGTCCCCTTCGAATCGACGTAGCGGGCATCCGTGGTTTCGCAACCGGTGAGGAAAAAGGCCGCGGGAAGAACGGCGGCGGAGAGGACGAGGAAACGAGCTTTCATGGAAGAAGTGTGGGTGGGAGAAAAACGAGAGGAGTGAAACATAGAAACCGGAGCGGGACTCGATCTTGAGCGGTAAGAGCGCAGCGATGCGACGCTTACTTACCCTCAAGCAGCTTCAGCGTGAAGTCGACGGCTTTGGGCGAAGTGGCCACCGACGAAATGGTGACGGTTTCGCGGCCCGCGAGGGGGAGCGTCTTCCAAGTCTCGGTGACGCCACCGGTGGACATACCGTCCTGATTGGTCCACTCGAACTTGTAGTTGACGACGCGTGCGTTGTTCTTGGCATTCTCGATCGTCACTTGGACTTTCTTGAGATTGCCCGAGACGGCGGCCTCGTTGACTCCGACGATGCGGATGGCCTTGCCGAGCGAGACGTCGGTGATGACCCGCTTGTCGCTCACCATCGCGGGAGTGGCCTGCGACTCGGAACGCGAGACGGTGTTGACATTGGTTGCGCACCCCGAGAGGAGCGCAAGTCCGACCAGAGCGGTGGCGGTTGCGACGATTTTCATAATGTTAAAGGATTTGCTCTGGCTCAGGGTTTGAGCACGAACTGATTGACCAGCAGAGGCGAACTCGTGTCGTTGGTTTTCACATACACAACATTGACTCCGCCCGGAAGCAAATCGAGCGTTTCGGATTGTGCGCCGGCGGAGAGCGTCAGCTTGCGGTCGACCGGTGTTGCCAACCGTACATATTGAAACTCCTTCGGAAGGCTGCGCCAGGTGCGGGTATCGGCCACATTCAAGCCCGCACCCATCGTCACCGTTGCGGCTTTTGCGAGAAATTGTCCCGCCACGCCCCATTTGTCCGACGCCTGCTTTTGAATGACACCGTCCACCGCGGCTTTGGAAACCGTCGACAGAATCGTTCGCGTGACGATCGCGGGCCACTCGTTCTTAAAGTCGCGCGCCACCACCGAGTCCATGCTGCTCACGACGGCGGTATTTAAGGTCGCTCCGCCGGCCGTGACGGCGAGGACGGGCACCTGGTTGCCGGGAAAGCGCAGCTTGGGAAACGCCGCGCCCACATACGACACCTTGCCCGTGAGCGGGAAGATCGGGAGATCGATCCGGTTGCTTTCGCGATACGGAGCGCTGCCCGTCTCGAAAATCACATAAGTCAAACCGGTCGGAAGGCGCCCGTTGGCGGCAGCTTCGGCGGCCTGCCAGTCGGCTTTGACATAGGGATTCTCGGGTACCATGCCCGCAACCCGCTCGAAGGATTTGCGCGCGCGCTCGAGATCGGAGTTACCCTCGGCGTTGGCGATGAAAAACAAACCATCGAGGAAGACCACGAACGGATTCACGTAATCGCCGTAAGGTTTGATCTGGGCATTCAGCTCGGCCTCGACCTCGGCAAACGCCGGGCCGCTCCTCGTATCGGACCTGGCCGCGTCCACATCGTAACTCGAACCGCCGCTCTCGGTCTGCCCGGATTTGGCCTTTCGAGCTTCTTCGGTGGCCTCTTCGAGACGCTTGGCGTTCTCCGCCACGGCGTCGCGTTGGCGTTGAAGGGCGCGGTTGAGTTCCACCCGAGCCGCATCCTTGTCCCCCAACTGCATATAATTGAGCGCCTTGTAGGCGTTCATCATCACCCGATCGTAGGCGCGTCCCTGATACGGAACGTTGGCCTGGTTGGTGAGTAGCGCCGTCGCGCTGGAACCGATGCGCACCTTGGCCTGCTGCTCGAAGAGATTCACCTTTTCTTCGGCGAGATCGAGGGCCGAAAGGCTCTTGCGAAGGTAGACCATCTCCGAGGACGGAGGCGGCATGTTCTCGGCGACGGTAAGAACCGCCGGCTCCTGGCTATTGGTCGCGGTCTGCGGAGTCGTGGTCGCGGTGCTGGCGATAACCGTCGCAGGAGGCACGATTTCGGCGGGAGCGGGAATTTTAGCGAGCGCCGCCTGACGGAGAATCGAACCTTGCTCTAACCGGTAGAGCACTGCGTCGCGATCGTCCTTATGTTTTTCGGCGTCGAGATTGGCGAGCGCGACCGCCCGATCGATCGACCCCGATCGAAGCGCGGAATCTCGCGCGTCGGTCTTCGCCGTGTAGGTTTGACACCCGGCGAGGGCGAAGATCCCCATTCCCGCGAGGGACAGGGCAAGACGGCGGTTTCCCAGGGAAACGGAAGGCAAGGACGCAGAGCGATTAGACATAGGACAACGACTCAAGGACTAAAAAATACCGAAGGTGCGAATCGGACGACGATTCAAGCACGGCGGCCCAGTCGAATCAAGGTGTTACCACGCGACGGATAACTGCGCCACGGTCGATGCCCGTGTCTTCCAAGATGGACGCCTGCGACGTTTTTGCGGTAACGCGCGTCACCCTCACCTTGCCCACGGAAAGTTCTTCGCGACCCAGGCTCGCGCCGGTGTCGGGATCTTTCATCTCGGCACCTAGCGCAAAGACTTCCCAGAGTTGGCCGGTCGCAATGCCGGAGCCCTCGCCGCGACTGACGGTGACGGTTTTGTCCATTTTGGAAACGACCCGCGCCGGATAGACGACGTCGGAGACGTATTGCGCGGTCTTTGCGGCCAACTCCTTCGTGAGCTCGCGAAGAACGGCATCGCGGGTATCCCCCGTGGTGGAACCGCGCTGCTCTTCGGGAGCGACGCGCGAGACGTCGATATTCGCCGTCTCGAGCACCGCATTCGTCTTGGCATCGTAGATGGTGGAAATCGCCGCGAAACGAATCGTGCGAGAGGAGACGGTCGTGCCCAAGGCCGCAAAGGTCTTGGTTTCCATCATGTCTTGAAAATCGTCGACGGTCACCACCAGCAGGTAATCGGCGTCGCCGAAATCGAAGGAACGCCCCGTCGCGCCCGCCTCCTCGGCGAGGGCCGAGGCATCCGCGCGCCCCATCAGCTGGAAACGACGAGATGCCTGAAACGCCGCGAGCAGCTGTGCATTGAGGTTCTCGGTCATGCGCGACATTTTCGTTCTCCTTCCGGAATCGGTCGCGTCCGCGAGCACGGCTTGGCCGACCTTGACCTGGCCGATCGCGAGCTTCTTCAAACCTCCCGCGGGGGATGCGGCGGTGTCCTGTGCGGAGGACACCGCGGTTCCAAGGCCGAGGCTCAGGGCGAGAAAGGCGGCAGAGAAGAGAGGGAGTTTCATAGATACAAAATTCTGGACGATTCGGTCGATAAGACGGAGAACGCTCGGGGTCGGTTGCTTCGGTTGACGAAGAAGCGGGTGGTTAGAAACGGACGCCGGGAATAACCAGCTTCACATTTTCGTTCGTATCCATCCGCGAGAAGCTTTCGGAAAGCATCTTGCCCATCCCCTCCAGCACTTTGACCTGCCCGTCGGTCAGCTTGGCGCCGTTCTTCAAACCGTTGATGAATTCGGTGGCTTCGTGCCAGCGGGCGTAGCCGGCATCGCTCATCGAAAGCGCGACGGTCAGCGTCTGACCCTGCACCGCGTTCACGGTGCGCTCCCACGGCTTGAAGCCTTCGCGCGTGATCCGGAGCTTGGTGAAACCGGGACGGAGCGAGACTTGGCCGGGAGCGCTCCCGACCGCCACCCCGTCGACTTCGACCGTGGCGTTGAGGGGAGAAACCTTGTACTTCGACTCGCTAATCGAAACGGTATTTTCCGCGCCAATACGAACGTCGGGGATCATGACGTCGGCCGCTTCGACCTGAATGGTGATTGCCACCAAGCCGGCCTTGGCGGCCGCCGGGGCGATGCGATTCTGGGCAATTCGCGTACCGAGGCTTCCAACGATTTTCTGCGCGGCTTTATCCAGAAGATCGTCCACCAGACCACCCTGATCCGAACGCGAGTTGGCGGTCTGCTGCTCTTTCGCCGAAACCCGGACCGTGTCGCCGGTCATGCTGGCGCCCACCGCCGCATCGAGGATCTTGTAAGTCACGCGGAGGGTAAGTTCGTTGGTCTTGGTCTCGACACCGTAGGCTTTCACCGCGTTTTCCTTGGACGAAAGCCCCGCGATGGAGGCCTGCACGATGTAATCCACATCCATGTTTTGCGCGAGGCGCAGTGCCGACGACTGCTCGGTAAGCGTGGCATCCAGACTGTCGGCGGGGCGCGGTTTCGAAGCGACCTCGGGATCGAACTTTCGGAGCGAATTAACGGTCGCCTCGCGCGTCAGCACCGAAAATCCCAGATCGGCGATCTGCGACGAGATGTAATCCTCGAGGACCGAAATTTTCTCGTCGTACCGTTCGCCGGCGCGATTGGTGACGAAGATCGCGGCTTTGTAGGTCTTGCGGACGGACTCGGCCTCGCGCACCACGGTGGTCGTGATGCGTTCCGTCACGGTCTGCCCGTCCTTTTGAAAGGTGCGAGTCTCCACCTGCGGCGTAGGGGCCTCGACCGTGGTTTTCGTCTGCACCGTGGATTGAGCCACCGCGGACAAACCCAAAACGGGGACGATCAAGAGCGTTCTGAAGAAATTCATCATGGGGAAAGAGGTTGGAACGAAATTACCACAAGGCATTCGTTTAAGACGACATTCAAAAAACCGCGAAGAGCCCTCTGGGCGCCGCAAAAACGAAATGGGTTACGCATTCAGCTCACCACTATAATCTTAACGCATCCTCTCAAGTCGACACTTTGAACACCCGCAATGGGGAATAAGGTGCAAATGAACAGGGATTGGTCGGGAAACCTAGGCCTTAATGGAACTCGGTTGCGTCACGCTCTCCTCAGGGGATCCAATACCTTCCAACGTGCCGTGCTGCGCGACCCGGTCGGTGCCGATGCTCATCCTTTCCTTTCGCCGAAACCGGGTTATGGTGACGGATCCCTCCATCGATGTTCGCCAACCTGATCCACCTCCTCACACGCTCGTCGGCAACCCCGGAAAGCTACGATCTGGCCTTTGTCAAAGAGGTTTCGGTCACGTCCGAGCCGATCCCTCGCGACCGCCGGGTTGAAGCGCGGTTGATCTGGGGTTGGTTGGCGATCGCGATCAAGTGTGGTGCCGTTGCGTGGGCGATTCACCGGTACCACGTTCCGGTCAACGTGTGGTGGATCGTCGGACCGACTGTCGCCATGGGCGCGGTTTGTACGGGGCTCTACATTTGGAAGCGGTAAACGGGCCGCCGGCAGGAATGCCGACGCCGCGGACAAACCGGACTCGACGCAAGGAGTCCGTCCCGCACACCCTACCGTGTTTGCGAAAACTGCGACGCCTGGCGCGGTTTTCTTTCCAGCCATGGTTTCCAACACCCAACGTCGCCTCCGCATCACCGGTGCGGTTTTTTGCGGGATCGTCCTGATCGCGCTCAGCCTGTTCTCTTGGGCGTGGTCCCGAGTGCGCGCCAGCCTCCCGGTCATCGACGGGCGGGTGGCCGTTGCGGGACTGGGCGCTCAGGTGACGATCGAACGCGACGCCTTGGGAGTTCCGACCCTGCGTGGATCCAATCGTACCGATCTCGCTCGAGCTCTCGGTTACGTCCATGCGCAAGATCGATTTTTCCAAATGGACCTTTCCCGCCGCCGGGCCGCGGGCGAGCTCTCCGAACTCTTCGGTCCGGCCGCCCTGCCCCTGGATCGCGGCGCTCGTGTCCACGAGTTTCGTCCGCTCGCTCAACGCGTCCTGGCCCGTTTGTCCGCCACGGAGAAAACCTTGCTCGACGCTTACGCGGCGGGTGCCAACGCGGCGTTGAGCGGTCTAGGCGCAAAGCCGTGGGAATATTTGGTCCTGCGGACGGATCCACGCCCGTGGCTGCCGGAGGACAGTGTCCTTTGCATCTATGCGATGTCCCTGGACCTCCAGGACGAAACGGGCAGCTACGAACAGACCTTGATGACCGTGCGCGACCAACTCGGAGGCACCGCCCTCGCCTTTTTCGCGCCGGCGATCGGTCCGGCAGATGCGGCGCTCGACGGCTCGACCGCTCCGCTGCCGGCCCCGCCGGGCCCGCGGCTGCTGAACCTTCGGGGTAGGCAGAAGGCACCCGTGCTGACGGGGACGACGCCGGACACAGAGGCGGAAGAGAACGCCGAACCGGCTCCCTGGCTTTGGCGCTTCCGGCACGATCCCGAGATCCGTCCCGGATCCAATAGCTTCGGTCTCGCCGGACCCGCGGGCGGCGGCGCGGCCACGTTGGAGAACGACATGCACCTAAGCTTGGGTGTGCCTGGAGTGTGGTACCGCGCACGTCTGATCTGGCCGGAAAGCGGCGCGTCACCAAAAACCCATGACGTCACCGGCGTCACCCTGCCCGGAACGCCGCCCGTCGTCGCAGGGAGCAACGGTTCCATCGCCTGGGGTTTCACCAACAGCTACACGGATACCGGCGACCTCGTCCTCGTGCAGCCCGACGAGGTGGTGCCCGACGATCTTTACGTTTCGGATCGAACGCTGCTCGAGTTCGAAAAACGCGTTCAACGCATCCGCGTCAAAGGTCAGGCCGACGACGAACTGACGACGCGCTGGACCATCTGGGGCCCGGTCGTGGGCGAAACCGCCAGCAAGCTCCCGCTCGCTTTCAAATGGGTGATGCAGGAGCCCGGCACCGCCGATTTCAAACTGATGGATCTGGAAACGGCGCAAACCGTGGACGATGCCATCCGCATCGCCCACACGGTCGGCATCCCCGCACAAAATTTCATGGTGGCCGACAAGAACGGCGCGCTTGCGTGGACGATCGCAGGCCACCTGCCGCAGCGCTTCGGGCACGACGGTCGCCTGCCGATTACGTGGGCGTACGGAGACCGCGGTTGGCAGGGGCTGTTGCCTGCGGAGGCCGTGCCGGTCCAGCGCGCGTCGCCCGGCGCGGCGCTCTGGTCGGCCAACCAGCGCATGATGGGTGGCGACGCGCTCGCGAAACTCGGCGACGGCGGCTACGATCCGGGTGCCCGGGCCGCCCGCCTGCGCGACCGGGCCGTCCAACTGGCGGCCAACGCGGCCCGCGAGCCGGTGGCACCCTCCGATTTTCTCGCCATTGCGCTCGATGACCGCGGAGAATTTCTCGATCGCTGGCAAAAAAAGCTCCTGGAAACGCTCACCCCCGAAGCCATCGCCGGCAAAGCGGAGCGCACCGAATTTCGCACGCTCGCGACTCAATGGCAGGGACGGGCGACCATCGACAGCGTCAGCTACCGGCTGGTCCGCGCCTGGCGTGAGCGCGTTGCCAGCCGAGCGATGGATCCCCTCTTCGCATCCTGCAAAGAGACGTGGAGTGGGTTTTCGTTTCGCGCGCTGCCGTACGAACATCCCCTTTGGGCGCTTCTGGAGCAGCGCCCACTGCACCTCCTGGCTCCCGAATACACCGTTTGGGAAGACCTTCTCCTGGCGGCGGTCGACGACGTGACCGCCTCGTTCAAGAAATCGGGCACGCCGCTCGGCCAGGCGCGCTGGGGAGACTTTAATACCGTCACGGTCCGGCACCCCTTCAGCCGCATTCTGCCCAGTTGGATCGCGCGCTTCATCGACATGCCGGCGCAACCACTGCCGGGGGATGCCCACATGCCCCGTGTGCAAAGCCGGAGCGATGGCGCGAGCGAACGCCTCGTAGTTTCCCCCGGTAAAGAGAAGGATGCGATTTTCCACATGCCCGCCGGCCAAAGCGGCCACCCGCTCTCCCCCTACTATCGCGCCGGTCATCAAGCGTGGGTGCGCGGGGACGCCACGCCCTTTCTTCCCGGCCCGCCGCAACATACCCTCGTGCTGGTACCCTGAGCGCGGACGAGGTGGAACAAGAACGGTCTCGCTCCGGAGCCTGTCCCGCAACCCCGCGGAAGCTCGGACGACCGAGTTTGGAGTCCGGACTTTAG
>Ga0335394_10002222_pt1 | contig 21788 bp, 19 predicted proteins | sample MAT03_FD_205741 | JGI IMG/M metagenome (GOLD analysis project Ga0335394, IMG submission 205741) | Freshwater microbial communities from Lake Fryxell liftoff mats and glacier meltwater in Antarctica - MAT-03 (spades assembly) (version 2) ...
CTGAGCGCCTACCACTACTTCAAAAATCAACATTCGCTAATCGACATTCGTCAATCAAAAAAACATGGCGGTTTTGTGGGTAATCGTTAGGTTTAGAGCGCTTCGCCACCGGTTCATCGCGAAACCTTCTAAACCTCCTAAACCCCTCTAAACCTCCTAAACCAAAACACAAATTATTTCTGTTTTTGCCCGCGCAAATAAAACCACAACAGGCCGAAGGCGATCACTAAAAACACAGGCAGAAAATTGATGGTCGACAGTACGCTTTGACCGGCCATTAACTCTACCTGATTGGCGGGGATACCTTCCGCAGTCAGCCTTACTTTCTCCGTATCCAGCTTTGGTCCGATAAAGAACGATTGAAAAGCCCAGTTGCCGAACATGCCCGCTCCTCCCATCAACGACAAACCGAGCGCTCCGCTTTTAGGAATATTTTCATTGACAAAACCGAGCATGGTGGGCCAGAAATAACACACGCCTATAGCAAAAACAATGGCGGCGGCGTACAAGGCCGGACCTTCTGTGGTTCGAAGCAGGTATACGCCTAATACTGAAATGATTGCGGATAAGAGGAGTACGCCGATCGGATTGAGCCGATGTATGATCGGTTCTCCAAAATACCGCCCAAGGGCCATGATACCATTGACCAGGGCTAAAATCAAAAGGGCATTTGCGCCCGCATTCCCAAGCAATTTATCGATCCACTGATTCGTGCTGAGTTCGGTATTGGCGGTAAAAAACATGCAGACTGCCATAAATATAAACAATGGAGAAACCACGGCTTTAAACATTTCGGCAGTGGAAACACCCGTTTCCATTCGTTCCGTGCGCGGAAACATTTGCTTGTAAAACATGTAGCCGTAAATCAGCGTCGGTATCAAAATAATGGCTACCTGCAACTGCCAACCCATACCCAGGTATTTCATCCCGGTAGACAACAAGGCACCGATGACAATGCCGCCGGGGAACCATACGTGGAATTTATTGAGCATCGCCGTTTTGTTCTTCCTATACATAGATGCCACAAGCGGATTGCAAACGGCCTCTACCATCCCGTTGGCAAAACCAACCAAAAAAGTAGAAATAAGCAGCGTCCAGAATCCAACGGCAAAAATGGTGAGTATAAGGCCCAGGAGGTGTGCTCCGAATGCGATCCAGATAAGCCGTTTCATGCCGAATTGATCCACAAAAAAACCGCCGAGTGTGGTTGCCACCGGGAAGCCGAAAAAGGCCATGCCCGCAATCCAGCCAAGTTGAGTGTCCGAGAGATTGAATTCAACCCCGAGGGGCGCAAGCATACCGGCTCGGATAGCAAATGTCATGGAGGTAACGAGCAATGCCATGCACGAAGCATTGAAAAGACGGGAAGTGTTGATTTCAGCCATTATTTAGGTGTTTTAGAAAGAAGGTTTAGAGGGTTTAGAAAGAAGGTTTAGAGAGGTTTAGGGGGTTTAGAAAAGGTTTAGAGGGTTTAGAGAGGTTTAGTGGGTTTAGCAGATGGGAACGAGGGATCAGTTCAAACGCCTGATTTTGATGTTTTTATACCATACCGGGTCGCCGTGGTCCTGCAGGGAAATCCGCCCTTTGCGCGCCTTGCCAAAATCAGGGAAATCCTTGAATTTGCTGCCTGCGATCACTTTGGGCCAATCGGGTGCATTGCGATCATACTCCACCAGTTTCCGGTAATTTAGCCAGTGCTCCACTTTGCCGTTTTTCGACACCAGGCGCGCGTGGTTCCAGGAACCAGCCGGTTTGACGGTTTCATATTTACAGGAAATCAGGTCGTACAAGTCGCCAGCCCGGTGTTTTATGATGCGGGCGTCGGGATGGCAGGTATTGTCGAGCACCTGCATTTCGTAGCCGGTTTTCCACACGTATTCGTATTTAGCGGGGTCTTCAACGACGTAATATATAATGCCCGAATTGCCGCAGGCGCCGATCTTCCAATCCAGTTCCAGCTCAAAATCCTGGTAGTCTTCTGCCGATACCATGTCGCCGCCTTCCGGAGCCTGCCAGTGGCCCTCCGGATTCGGTTTGGCATTCAGGTGTATGGCATGGTCGTCTATGATCCATGATTTACCCAGGGTTTGTTTGCCGTAATTGTGCCAGCCGTTTATGGAATTGCCATCGAACAGCAGGGCCCATCCTTCTGCTTTTTCCTTGTCGCTCAAGGCATTATCCACCGGCGCAACGTATGGCGGCCGCTCCCTTTTTTCACCGTAGGCATCCGCCGGAATGGCATTCATGGTGTACCAGGTCTCGGTCGTCCAGAGTTCGTGATGCTGATCGCTCAGCGGCAGATTGCGCAGGTGCAGGTATACGACGTGCCCCGGTTTGATGCCCGGGATTTCCAGGAAGACCTTCTTGCGATCGGCAGAAACGTTGGCTGAGCTTACGGTAAGTTGTTCCGGGTCCATTTTGGGGCCGCCGTACTGGTTGGTCGGTTTATACCACCATTGCTGCACGTCGTACTGGGCCGGATCCCAGCCATCGCCATCGCGCAGGGCTTCGGTGAATTCAATTTCCACCCCGTTGGTTTTGGCGCGTACGGCGAGCATTTCAAACACCGATTGTCCGTTGTATTTCAGGCGTTGCAGTCCATACCAGAGTTTTCCCGTCTGGCTCCAGTTGCCAGGCGCGCCGATGCCGCCGACATACAATGCCCCGTCGGGGCCCCAGACGAGGCGGTTGGTTCCGGCTTCCAGGCCCTGGCAGAATTTGAACACGCAGCCCTGGTAGTCGCCATTTATTTTCTCCATAAACTCGCGCTGCAAGCCGCCGTAACACACATCGCCGTGAATGAGTTGGTTCTTGTACGGGCCGTCGTTCAGCACAGTAGGCTGGGTGGGCGAATTGCCGATCTCGTCTTGCGGCAACCAAACCACCGGTTGCTGAATGGGCATCCCGGCTACTGCGGCGCTGTCTACTGCGTATGAATTGTAAAAAGCGCCCGGTTTCACGTGCAGGATTTTGGAGCCGGGCAGCCAGTCGCCCTGGTTGTCGGCCACGAATATTTCACCGTCTGGTCCGATGCCGATGCCGTTGGGCGTGCGCAGGCCGCGGGCGATGAACTCAATACTGCCGTCTTTGCGGCTGATCCGGATTACTTTACCCCGGTCGGGAATCTGCGGCCGGGCGCTGGCGCCGCCGGGCATGATGGCAATCGCCAGTGTCGCATAGAAATAATCGTCTTTAAACACAAGGCCGAATGCAAATTCATGGAAATTGGCCGAAGCCTTCCATCCTTTCGCAAAACATTGATATTCATCGATGATATCGTCCCCGTTGTTGTCGACCAGTTTGGTCAGTTCCTGTTTTTGGAGCACGTAAATCTCGCCATCCACCACTTTGATGCCTAATGGCTCGGCCAGGCCTTGCGCGATGCGTTTTATTTTTATCTTTTTAGGGTCGCCGCTTTGTACGCCATCCAGCAAGTACACGGCGCCAATGGCATCCCAGGTAGTCACCAGCAATCGGCCGTCCGGCAGAAAATCCATCGCCGCTACTTTGGGCAGAAATTCTTCCGGCCGGGCTTGGGACAGGGTGTAGGCAGGATGCACTTCTTGTAAGGGCACGCCGTCGCCGGGAATGGCGCCTTTCACGCCGCCTAAGGAGCCCACATCTTTCAAATCATCGCTGCGTTTATGAGAAAAGTTGCTTTCAGGAACCACTTTGAATTCCGGGGTGCCGGTACGCGCCCATTTCAGCGACAAACCGCGTCCGCCGCCACCTTGAAAATATTCGATTCGGATAGGGTGATAACCGGCGCGAATGGCTACTTCAGCGTCCTTCGGATCCATGCCGTGCGGGCCGTCGTTGTCGATCAGCAGCTGATTGTCCAGGTACAGCCGCGAACCGTCGTCGGAGGCCAGTTGCAGCAGGATATTGTCGTCTTTGTCCAGGAACAAATAGCCTTCCGCAGTCAAAGCAAATTGGTTTTTGTATGGCCTGAACTCATCCGAACCGGCATTGATGTTCCCGGCAATCGCGGTGAGACCCGGTTTTCCGGTAAAATTTATTTTGGTGAGTGTGGCCGGCATAGTCGGCAATTCATAAATCTTGGCCACTAAACCGGGCTGCATGTCGCGATCGGCCAATGCAGGCGTGGCTTTCAGCCATTTGCTTTCCGGGATATCCGCCGGGTTTTTACCGATCATACCGCCGCCCTCGCCGTCGTCGGCATCCTCATCGAGCGAGAGCACATACGTCACCATCGCTTTGGCATCATCCGGTTGCAGGTCGGGGTGCGCGCTCATAGCGGCCACGCCCCATATGCCCGAGCCGCCGTTCATCACTTTTTGACTCAGTTTTTCCACGTTTTCCACGGTGTTTTTATACCGTTCCGAGATGGCGACGTAGGCTGGGCCGACGGTTTGCACTTTTAGATTATGGCAGGTGCGGCAATCGCTTTTGGCCATCAGGCGTTCTCCCGGACTGATTGCGGCGCTCGCTTCCGCTTCGGCGCGGCGCTCGGAATCGAAAGGATTAGGTACCATCGGTTGTTTGACAAACATGGTGGCTAAACGTGTGGTTTTCTTGTCGTTCAAAGCCAATTCGCCGTCTACCACGAGGGCAGCGAGGCCATCGACGGAATTATCTGGGCTGCTTTGTACGGTTTTCCAAGCGCCGTCGGTTTCGATGTTGCGCGCATCGGCGATACTGGCCACATTGGTCTGAAGGGATACTTTGGCGCCGGCAGGAACTCCTTCCAGCGTAAAGGTGCGTTCGAAACCGGGTTGGCGATCGTGTTCCACGTATTCGGGCCGTTCGTTTACTCGGATGCGAAGGCCGGAAGCCAGCACCAGGTCGTAGGTAATTTCGGCATGGCCGTCTTTGGTATAGCGATGTCCTTTATAATCGGCGCGAGGTGTTTCGCTTTGGCCGTTTACAGTGACTACCCAGGGTTGCTTGTGTTTATTTTCAAACCAGGCATTGCCGGTGCTCATGGGTTGCGGGCCATGGCGCATGTTGTACACGGCGCCTTCAAAATCGACCCCGCCCGACCATGCTTTATACAAGGAACAGGAATCGGTAGAATAGGAAACCCACAGTTGATCGCCGAGGGCAAATGTGATCATGCGCGGCTGTTTATCGAGCACGGAGCGAAAAACCCAAGGGTCGTTTGGACGGTCAGCGGCGGCTTCTTTTTTATCATGGCAGGCAGAAAACCACCAGAGGCCTATTAAACCGGTAAGAAGCAGGAGAAAAAGGGTGCGAGATATTGACATTTTTATGGTAGACGGTTAACGGTAAAAGGTTGACGGCGCCGCGCGGTTGGGCAACACTGCTGTGCAAAAAAAAACGGAACATTTGTTTGGTAAAACGGGGCTGCGTGGCGGGCAAATTTGGCAAGAGCAGAGGCGAAGGTAATTTTTGCTTCGTGTTGAAAAAATATTTTTTTCAGGAGAAAAAAGCCACCGGCATTTCAACATCTGTTGCCAAAACTTATTTTTCTATTTTTGTAACAAAAAAACGCCAAGTCTATCACTTATGTCGCGAATCTACCTCGTATCCACGTTCCTCCTGTTTTGCCTTGTCCCCCTTTCTGCGCAGGAATTCCGCGTACAGATTGGTGCGTATGACCAAGCCAAATCTGCTGCGTTTTTTCAGGAACGCGGTATTACCAATTATTTTGTTAGTACGGATCAAACCGGTATTTACCGCTATTTCGCCGGCATCTTTAATACCCGGACGGCGGCAGATAAGGTGCAGGCGCAATTGCTTGAGAAGGGTTTTTCTTTCGCGTTTGTGCTCGACATGGAGGAGCAGCGGATCCTGGCAGGCACCCGCTGCCCAAGGGTGCGGGATGGCGTGGTTTTCGTCAAAGAGGAGATGAAAGAAAAAACCGAGCGCAATATTTACTTCATTTCCGGCAGTTCCACCATAGATGCCGAAGCGAAAACCAAGCTCGATGAAATTGTGGCCATTTTGAAAAAAAACACCAAATTCACCCTGGATATCAAAGGATATACGGACGCCGAAGGAGAAAACACGGACAATATCAAGTTAGCCGCTACGCGTTCCCGAGCCGCGCGGACGTATCTCATTGCCAAAGGTGTTCGAGCCGACCGGATGTATATCAAAGTATATGGAGAAGCGGATGCGGCGGCGCCCAATAAAGACGATGAAGGCGTCGATTTGCCGGAAAACCGCAAGTATAACCGGCGGGTTCAGTTGATTATCGTAAAATAGGGGTTTAGATGGGTTTAGGAGGTTTAGAGGGTTTAGGGCAGCGCTGCTCTAAACCCTCTAAACTTCCTAAACCCCTCTAAACCCTACCATTTCCGCCGGCCCAGCGACAGCACCGTTGCCGCTAAAAACAGCGCAATGATGGAAAGGAAATACACGACGTCGCGGGTGTCGAGCACACCGCGGCTCACCGAATTATAGTGGTATTCGATGCCGATGGCCTGTACAATATCGTCGGTTTTGCCAAAAAAGATCGGGAGGCGGCTCAAAAAGCCGAATGCCAGATATACGAAAAAGCATAGAAAGGTGGCCAATACGAAGGCTACGATCTGGTTGTTGGTCAGGGAAGATGCAAAAATGCCGATGGCCACGAAGGCGCCCGCCAGAAACAGCAGGCCAATGTAGGAGCCAAGGATGCCGCCGGAATCGAGGTTGCCTGGCGGGGCGCCCAATTGGTATACCGAGATATAGTACAAAACGGTGGGCAGCAGTGCAAACAGCACCAATACAAAACAAGCCAGGAATTTGCCACCCACGATTTGCCAGTCGGAGATGGGTCGCGTTACCAGCAATTCGATCGTCCCGCTTTGATTTTCCTCTGCCAAAGCGCGCATCGTAACCGCCGGAATAAGGAACATAAAAATCATCGGCGCGATGTTGAACAGGGTGTCCAGGTTGGCGTAATTGCCATCGAGCACGCTGTAATCGGGAAATACCCACATCACCAGGCCCATTAGCACCAGAAAAACGCCCACCACGATATAGCCGATAAGGGAGGAAAAAAAGGTATTGATTTCCTTAAAAAAGATTGCAAGCATTTTGAAAAGGATCTACTTCGTTAGCTGCTGAAAAACGTCTTCCACGCTATATTCGTCTTTGTGTAACTCTAACAAGGTCAGTTTATTGGCAACGGCGAAGCCAAATACGCCGGCACGTATGTCGAATTCCGGGGCTGTACGGAGTTGCCAGCGATTTTTATCGAGGCTTTTTACTTGCTGCACGTGTTTGATCTGTTGTAATAAGCGCGCTTCGGTAGTTTCGGCGAATTCGACGGTGACGATGCGCTGGCCGGCAAATTGTTGCTTCAATTCCTCAATAGGCGCATTGGCGACCAACTTGCCTTTGTTGATAATGATCGCCCGGGCGCAAATCGCTTCCACTTCCCCCAGGATGTGGGTCGATAAAATCACTGTTTTTTCCTCACCCAAATCTTTGATCAGCTGGCGGATCTCCACAATCTGGTTTGGATCGAGGCCCGAGGTGGGCTCATCGAGAATCAGCACCTGCGGATCATGGAGCATAGCCTGGGCCAATCCCACCCGTTGGCGGTATCCTTTGGACAACTCGCCGATCTGTTTCTGCCGGTGCGTTTGCAGGCCGGTGCGCTCAATCATTTCCTCCACCCTTTTGCGGGCATTGGGTATGCGGTGGATGCCGGCAGTAAACAAAAGATATTCCCGCACGTACATATCGCGGTACAAAGGGTTGTGTTCAGGCAGATAACCGATGCAGGCGCGGGCCTCCATTGGTTGCCGGTTCACGTCGAAGCCGCAAACCTCGACCGTGCCGCCGTTTTGTGGCAGATACCCGGTGATGATTTTCATGGTGGTTGTCTTGCCGGCGCCATTCGGGCCGAGAAAACCGAGTACTTCCCCTTTACGCGCCTCGAACGAAACATCGTCCACGGCGCGCTGAACATCGTATACCTTGACTAAATGCTGGACTTTTACGGACATTGTTGCTCGAAGCGGTTAAATCGCCGCAAAAATAAGCAAAAACGCCGAAGGAATGTCCGCAGGTAAACACATAGATCGGGATAAGACAACTTCATAAACGTAAAACCTGAATAAGGCGTTTTGCGTACGTAATTTCACGATTCAAACCACAACACTTTTCAACGATGAAAAAAGGGCTCATTATCCTGAAAAAAAACCTGTTTATTACCACGGGGCTTTATTTGTTTACATCTGTCTTTTTGATACTGGCCTGTTCAAACGGCCTGCCCTCCGAAAAGCCAGACGATACTGCTCCGGCTGAAGCTGTACCGGCTGCGGTTGCAGCGAAAACCGTTTCCGCACAGCCGGAAGTATCAAAAACCGTTTCCGCACCGGTTATACCGGCTAAAAAATTACCGGCGTCATCTAAAATCGCTAAAACCAGGGAGCTGACTGTTGAACAGGAACCAGCGGCTAAGGCAGTCCAAATAATTGAAAATGATCCAATTGCCAGCACTGTTCCAGATCACGGGGCATGGAATACATTGCTCCAAAAGCATGTCAATTCAGCGGGCAAGGTTCAATACAAAGGGTTTAAGGAAGATAAAGATGCGTTAGATGCCTATTGCCAGCTGCTGGCCGATCATGTTCCGGCCGACGAGTGGTCGCGCGCCAACAAAATGGCCTATTGGGTCAATGCCTATAATGCTTTTACCGTCAGGTTGATCGTGGATAATTATCCGGTCTCTGGTATTCTAAAACTCGATGGAGGTAAAACCTGGGATGTGAAACGTATTTTACTGGGTGGTAAAAAATACAGCCTCAACCAAATTGAAAATGAGATACTTCGCCCGCAGTTCAAAGACGCCCGCATTCATTTTGTGCTGAGTTGTGCGGCTAAATCCTGCCCGCCCTTGTTGAACAAGGCTTTGACTGCCAATAATCTGGAAAAGACCCTGGAAGAGCGCACCCAAAAATTTATCAATAACCCATTGTACAATACCATTGGGGCCGACAAAATTCAGGTGAGTAAAATCTTCGACTGGTATGCTGTCGATTTCGGCGACCTCAGGAAATTCTTAGCCAAATATGCCGAAGTTAAAATAAATGATAACGCCATTCTCCGGTTTACCGAATATAATTGGGATTTGAACGAGTAGAAAAAGTGTGTTCCAGCGCGTCAGCCGTATGTTAAACTTAAAAATAATTCTTTAAAAAAAGCAATAACTCTGACATACTTGTTGTTTTATACGCGAATTTTTAAAACGCACTCGGCGAAAATGCCTATGGAAGAAACCTACACATATTATGATGATCTGGTACAGTTCATGTACCATGAAATGCCGGCTGGCAAAGCTGCGGAAATGTCGCATCTCATTGAGGAGGATTCCGAAATGCATGCGGTATTCAACGCCCTTCAAATGGCCAAAACACAACTCCCGAAAGTCCAGTTTAACCCCTCCAATGCTGTCCTCAATACCATCTTACAATACAGCACAAAAACTGCTATGGAAGTGCAACGCTAACCAAACACAGCGCCTTCCAGAAAAACAAATTCCCTCGTTCCTGTACAGGAGCGGGGGAATTGTTTTTTCCGGGTTAATTCAGTTTACGGATTCGGGATGTTCAGTATCTGGCCAACATCAATGTTATCGGCATCGTCGAGGATATGGCGGTTGGCTTCGAAGATCTGTTTGTACTTCATCATGTCGTCGTAGTAGTGCTTGGCAATTTTGCTGAGGCTTTCTCCTTTAGCGACCGTGTGTTTGGTGTAGAAGCTGCTGTCTTCCACCTGAATATCGACTACAATATCGCTTGGATTAGCACCACCGACGGCTTTGATTGCGTCCCAGAGTTGATCTTTCTCATAAGGCGTATTAACCAGACCCCACATACGGAGTGTGCCGTCAACTTCTTCTACTTTGCCGTTGCGAACGCCAAGTTTTTCGCCGAGGGCGAGTACGCTTTGGTATTTGTCTTTTACTGCCATGATTGGTTTAAAAGTTTTGTTAAAAAATGGACCCTTTATACGTGAACGCGAAAAATGGTCACCGTTTGTTCGGCGAAATTAAGGCTTGCCCGCCCAATTTCTATTTAAGGACTGCAAGGATTTACATAAAATTTACGAAATCATGCGCTTTATATACCAATCAGCCTTAAAACACGAATCCGGCAACGCTATTTTTTTATCCGTCCGGGGTTGTTTTTCAAAAAACCGCCCCAACCGCTGTACGATTTTTGTCCGGCAGTGGCTTGGTTGGAGGTTTGGAACCAATGACAAACGGCGGTAGCCAGTGCGTCGGTGGCGTCAAAATATTTTTCGTTGAGTTTAATATGCAGGATGTTTTCCAGCATACCGGCCACCTGGTCCTTAGAAGCATTACCGTTCCCCGTAACAGCCTTTTTGATCTTTTTGGGCATATATTCAGTGATATCGAGGTGGTTTACCATACCGGCTGCAATGGCGACACCTTGTGCGCGGCCCAGTTTAAGCATGGATTGCACGTTTTTGCCGAAAAACGGCGCCTCGATGGCCATCTGGGCCGGCTTGTGTAGCCGGATCAGGTCCTGAACCTGCTCAAAGATATACCGCAGTTTTACGGTATGATCATCACTTATGTGCGCAAAGGTGAGCACCCCGATCTCCAGCACTTCGATCTTTTTTTTGCCGGCATCGATCAGCGCAAAACCCAACACATTGGTACCGGGGTCTATGCCAAGAATCCGGGTCTTTTGTTCTTCCATATCCCGACAAGATTGGGGAAAAATTGGGAGAAAAACGCCTTCCGGGTTCAATTTGTCTTAATTATTGATTTTAAAGGCTTCTTTACCCGACGTAAACGGACCATTTCCTACCTTTGCCGACCCGAGGCTAAAAATCTCTGTCAAGCCCGGACTCGTATATTCAGACGATCCGTATTATTTCAATTTTCGTTTACCCCAAACTGTTTTATTACGATTTTCAAGCAATGGACAAAATAGGTATTCTTGGATCAGGAGCAATGGGCAGCGGCATTGCCCAGGTAGCCGCAGCATCAGGCCATGATGTCGTAATTTGCGACAACCTGACCCTGGCACTTTCCAAATCTGTGAAAGGGATTCAGGCTTCGATGAAGACATTGGTCGACAAAGGTAAAATGACCGATGCGAATGCCTATTCCTTATTCAGCCGTATAAAATTTACCGACCACATGAGCGATTTTCGCAATTGCTCGATCATCATCGAAGCGATTGTGGAAGACATCGAACAAAAGCAGATCGCTTTTAAAAGCATGGAGGCTATCGTGGAAGAGGACACCATTTTGGCCAGCAATACCTCTTCGCTTTCTATTTCGGCGATGGGCGCTCAACTTCGGCGACCTGAACGCATCCTCGGAATTCATTTTTTTAACCCGGCCCCGCTCATGCGTCTGGTAGAGATTATACCAGCCCTGCAGACGGACCCAGCTGTGGTAGAAAAGGTGAAAAAAACGATCGATTCCTGGGGCAAAACGACCGTATTGGCTAAAGACACGCCCGGCTTTATCGTCAATCGGGTGGCTCGGCCATATTACGGCGAATCGCTGCGCATTTTAGATGAGGGCATCGCCGACGAAGCCACTATCGATTGGGCAATGCGCGAACTTGGCGGATTCCGGATGGGACCATTCGAACTGATGGACTTTATCGGCAACGACATCAATTACGCGGTCACAGAAGTGGTGTTCCAGAATTTTTACTACGATTCGCGCTATAAACCCTCTTTTACCCAAAAACGGTTGGTAGACGCCCACTATTTCGGGCGTAAAACCGGACGCGGATTCTACGACTACCGGGAGGGCACCGTACTGCCTCAAGCGACTAAAAATGAAGCGTTAGGACGCGAAATACTCAACCGTGTATTGGTCATGCTGATCAATGAGGCGGCCGAAGCGCTTTATTTGCGCATTGCCAGCCGGGACGACATCGAATTGGCTATGACCCAGGGCGTAAATTATCCGAAAGGCCTGCTGGCTTGGGCCGATGAGATTGGCATTGCCAGGGTGGTCGAACAACTTGATGCCTTGTATGTGGAATACCTGGAAGATCGCTACCGATGTAGCCGGTTGTTAAGAAAAATGAGCAGGGACAAGCGAACGTTTTATTAGAATCATTCATCATTCATCATTCATCATTCATCATTCATCATTAGAATATTGTCTCCCGAAGCAATTTTTCATCAAATGTTCGACAATGACCCGTTCAGCCAATGGATGGGCATGGAGCTGGTGTCCATTGATGAGGGAACCTGTACGCTGCGCATGCAAGTGCGGAAGGAGATGTTAAATGGTTTTGCCGTTGCTCACGGCGGGATCACTTTTTCCTTGGCCGACAGTACCTTTGCTTTTGCATGCAATTCGCGGGGGAGGCATACTGTTTCCATCCATTGCACCATCGAACATATTGCTCCGGTATATGAAAATGACGTACTAACGGCTACGGCCAGGGAAGAAAATTTGGGGAACGCTATTTCAAATTATGCGATTACTATTTTCAAACAGGATCATTCCGTTGTTGCCTATTTCCGCGGAGTAGCTTACCGCAAACAGCGACTTTGGGAATGATTATTGCACCCAAGCATGAAAATTACATGGCATGAAACCGATTTTTACCTTCTTATGCCTAATTCCTTGGTTTTTATTCGCTAACCCGGCTGGCCCTGACCCCGTGAAGGTGCTTGGCGTGGAGATTCAGGCCATCGATATTTCCTGTATCGGCCAGGTTGACGGCATTCTCCGGGTAGCCCTCATCGATGGAAACTCCCCGGTGTTGTATCAGTGGTCCGGGCCTGGCGGGTCTGGCAGCGGCCAGCTCAGCAATATAGATCCGATCGACCTTAAATTTAATTTACCGGCAGGCGCATATAGTTTTACCCTGACGGATGCCATTGGCGCATTGGCCATGGTGCAGGCCGTGATAACGGAGCCGGCAGCCTTGCAGGGCAATTTTGAGGTATTATCTGATTACAACGGGTACGGCGTGTCGTGTTTTTACAGTTTGGACGGGAAAGTACGCGCAGCCGTAAGCGGTGGCACACCGCCTTTTACGTATGTCTGGTCTTCCGGCGACAATACCGAGATTGCAGACAGCCTGCCGGTTGGCATTTGCCAAATTTCCGTATTGGATTTCAACAATTGCCCTTTAAGCATTACAGGAAGTCTTTCGGCGCCGCCGCCTATCATGGCCAGCCTGAAGGCGCAGGGAGAAAAATGTTTAGGTCAAAATATTGGCGCTGTTGAAATCACTTCCATCACAGGGGGAGTCGCGCCGTATCAGGTGATCTTTGACAATCAGCCTCCCAGCGCCCAAACTGCCTGGTATAACCTATCGCCCGGAAACTATTTTCTGGCCATCATCGACGCCAACGGGTGTCGGAAAGACGAAGGTGCGGTGCTGCCGACGGGTCTGGAACTAACCCTCGACATCGGCTCGGATTCTTCCATGTATACTGGCGACACCTTATTGTATCAACTTACCAGCAACCGGCCTTTATCTGCGGTTACCTGGACGCCCCCAGCACAAGTATTTTCCCTGAGCCCGGACCAAGTGTTGTTGTTCCCCGATTTCTCCACAACATATATTGTATCGGCTGTGGATACGAATGGCTGTATTGCCCTCGACAAAGTGCGCATTACGGTACATCGAAATCGTTCGGTGTATATTCCAAACGTCTTTGCCCCGGAGAGCGCGACACCGGAAAATGGTACGTTTACGGTATTCGGCAGTGGTGGTATAGAAACAGTTGTTTCTTTGCGGGTATTCGATCGCTTCGGTCGCCTTTGGTTTGAAAACAACTATTTCCCTGTTAATCAGCCCGATGCGGGCTGGCCGGGCAATTCTGGCAACGAGCGAGCCTTGCCCGGTGTTTACCTTTACCAGGCAGTTGTACGATTCACGGACGGGCGGGAAGAGACCTTTTTGGGCGACGTGACGCTATTGCGGTAAGGAAAATGATCCCGGCCGGCCGGCCATAACGCTTTGGCTGCCGTTGATGATACCCAGCACCTTTCCTTTGAAGGTTTGCCCTACAAAAGGTGTGTTTTTCGATTTGGAATTAATGTCCTTTTCTCCGAATACCCACTCTTGTTCCGGATCGAATAGGGTGAGTTCGGCCCGGGCGCCGGGTTTTATCTCCGGTACCGGCATGCCGAGCACGGTGCGGGGGCGAACGGCTAATTTTTCCACCAAAGTGGAAACAGACAATTGTTTGTCCAAGAAAGTCCGGCACAAAGGGAAGACCGTTTCGAGCCCGATCATGCCGAATTCGGCGTATGTAAATTCCAGGTTTTTTGATTCCTCATCCCAGGGCGTATGGTTGGACGCGATAAAATCGATCGTGCCATCGGCTAAACCCTCCAGTAATGCGGCTACATCGTGTCGGCTGCGCAAGGGGGGCAGTACTTTCCAGTTCGAATCAAAGGCATTACCCGTTTGAGGGGATAGCGTATTGCCTAAGAGTACCTCATCCGTAAAACAGAGATTGGCCACAGCGACAGAGGCGGTAACGGACAAGCCGGCTTTTTTTGCGGCCCGCACCATATCTACGCTTTTTCGGGTAGACAGCAGGTGCAAGTGAAGTCGGCCGCCGGCGTACCCGAGCAGGCTGAGGTCGCGTTGTACCATCAGTTCCTCGGCCAGCGCCGGAATACCTTTCATCCCGAGGCGGGTGCTTGCAACGCCCTCGTGCATCTGGCCTTCCGCTGCGATGGCCTTATGTTGTGGTTCGTTGATAATCAGGCCATTAAAAGCCCTGGCGTATTGCATGGCCCGCATCAGCAGCCCTGCATCCTGTATGGGCCGGCGGCCATCGGAAAAAGCAATAGCGCCGGCGGCATACATGTCGTACAACTCCGCCAAATCGATACCTTCGCACCCAAGGGACACGGCGCCGACCGGGTAAAAAGTGACCGGCAAGCTGGCTGTTTTATTTTTAATGTATAAAATCTCCGATTTCGACTGCACCGCCGGCCTGGTGTTTGGAAAGCTTGCCAGGGCTGTGAAGCCCCCGGCTGCCGCGCTCCGGGCGACACTTACCAGGTCCTCCCGATGCTCGTAGCCGGGATCGCCGGTTTGCACGCCAATATCTATCCAACCCGGCGACACACAGGCGCCTTCTAAATCCCAAACGGCAAACCCCTGGCCTACCGGCAGATTATGGCCGATGGCCTCGATCACGCCATCCCGTATCAGCAGATCCTGTGTCCCGGAATGCGCTTTGTCCGTGATGATACGCGCCTTTTTTAACAACAAGTGCATGGTTTCGGATTGCAGTATTTGACGTTTAAAAAACACACCGTTCCTTATTCCTCCAGGCGGAACCAAAAGTTATTGCGAATGACCCAGCCCGGCTCGCGGCGATAGAGGCTTACATCCGCGCGTTTAAACAGGACTTCATCGAGGTAAAAGGTACCGTTTATCGACTTTGGGGGCATAAAAATGCGCACTTCGGAATCATCCTCCAATATTTCAACCGGAAAATCGAATAAAGCCCAGCCTTTCACGATACTTCGAATGGAAAAGCGCATCCCCTCGTGTTGGAGGTGTACTTCACGCCCGTCGGAGCGACATTTTTCCACAATTTTGATCTCCTGGGTCATGCCCATATCTTTATCCACTTTTACCCACATGCTCAGGTAATAATAGCCTTTGGGAATATGCGTTTTCCAAAGATAGGTCGTATCGCGAAAACGGCCTTCGTAAGCGCCCTTCCCCTGAAAAATATATTTTGTCGTTGTCAGGGAATCAAACGATTGGCTCAGGAAGTATCGGGGCGTTTCACCACTCTTCCAGCCTTTATCCCAGTTGTAAACAGCCACCTGGTACATTTCAGTACGCATAGCGCGGGCCAGTTCCCGCTGGTAGGCCCGGACGCTGTCTAATTCCAGGGCCATGATTTTCATTTCGGGGCTATTGTACACCAACGTGGCTTTGCTTGTCAGGTGCTTGTAGCGATTGCGGAATTCCTCTTCCCGCTTTGGCTCTATCATCAGGGCGATCGGACGGTTGTCGGGCATGTCTTCCAGAATGGCGGGTATTTCACAGGGTGTGAGGGAGAATTGAACGGATTTCGCCATTTGCCCCACAGAGGTCCGGCTCATATTTACCCCCATTTCGGGCACGCCGGAGTGAAATGCGGTGATGAACATTTTCCGATATAGATAATAATCGATGTCCATCCAAATGTTTTCGGAGCCCAGGTGGTTGTACGGTATCGGCATCAGGGCCTGGAAACGGGAGAAATCCACGGTATTCAACCAATGATCAGGCGTGGGTGCGGCCACGCTGCGCAGCACGGGGTTCGGGCTGAGTTTTAAGGGCTTTGAATGTTGGAACTGGTAGGCTTCGTACAGTAAAAGGCTCATCGGCAGCAGCGCGATCACCCAGCGCAACCAGGGCGCTTTGCCGCCTCTAAAGCCTTTGAATCGGGCGCTGAAATTCCATAAAACATAGAATGCCAATATGTTGATCACATAATAAAACGCCCAGGTAAAACGCCCAAGCCCCCGAAATTGGCGAAGTGGCCCAAGATAATCGACCGACCACTCCATGCCTTTGATGGCGAAGGGGAAACCGAGCGAAAAAACAAGCAGGATGAAAGCTGCCGTGAAAATGCCTTTCAGATATCCTTTGTGTACCCGGTGGTAGGCGGCCTCTTCCCAATCTTTGCCAAACATCCGGAACCCTGAAAAAATCAGCCAAAGCGTCGCTAAAAAAGCCACAATCCCGGCGTAATGCTGGGCCTCATAATCGATACGGCGTATTTTGGTGATATGCGTATCTATCCATTGGTACAAGGGGAAAGATTCATACGGTAAAAAAATGCCTTCTGCGTAGGCAATGTAGTCTGTAAACCCGAAAGGACTGGCAGGCCGGTCTGTGGCATAATCGGACCAATGTATCCAAATATTTAAAAGCGCAAAAGGCAGCAGCACCATGACAACCAAATGGCTGATCCGAACGCGAAAATTGCGAAGCGTCGGCTGCATGATCAGCTGATATACCGTGTACAGCCCCAAAAACAGGGCGCCGATACCGAAATAATAAAAATGCAGTTGGGCGGCAAATAAAAGCAGCAGGCCAATTTGCAAACTTTGGTAGCGTCGGCTGTGTCGCTCCTCATACCGGCACAACAACAACAACAGCATCGGGATCACCCAGGTATGCGACAACCCGAAATGGCCGTCGAAACGGCTGTATTGCGGCGACAAAAATATGATCCCCAAAGATGCCAATGCGCCATACCAGACGGGTAAATGCAGTTTTCGAAGCAAAAGGAATAATACGCAAACACCCAAAATCATGGAAAGCAACTGCAAAACATTGACAATCCCGACTGTTTTATAGCTCAAATCCGACAAATTCCAACTCCACCACTGCATACATGCGCTTACAATAGGTTGCATGTCGGTGAACAGGGCGTGTTCGCCGTACGGGTAATTCATGCCGCCGAAGTGTACATAGTCCGAGTCGCGTGCTACGTGCCAGGCGGAGGTCATGTAATTTTTAAAACTGTCTGGCGACTCGCCGAATATCGAAGCATTGGGATCGCTCAACCAATCGTGGTGTTTAGCCCAAAGTAACAGGAATGCGATTCCGGCAACGGCTAACAAACCCCAGAATGTTTGGGCGCGTTTGGGCGATCGGAGATCTTGTAAGGATATCTCAATTTGGTGTAACGGATTCTTTTTCACGTATAACCGAAATAAAAATGATTAAAATGATTGATATGATTGAATGATTTCAAGCGACTGGAGCATTGGTGTTTTCTGTATTCCAGACTCATCTGAACAGCAAACGCAGAAAATTCCGGCTTTCCGTCGCTAACACGCGCCATCCCACTTTGCTGAAAACAACCCCGTTGCGCAATTGTACCGGCACGGGCGTCACCGGCACCCGCTTGTCGGCCAGCATTAAAAATTCGAGGTCAAACAGGAAGCGGTCAATGCTTGTTTCCAAAAAAACGACTTTTCCGGCGTTATCGAAAGCCTTCAAGCCGCATTGTGAATCGCCTATTGGCTGGCGGAGCACATTGCGCAACATCCAGCGCAGGGTTTTAGAGAGTCCTCTTCGAAAAAGCGGAACCCGTTCGTAATAGACTGTATCGCGGTTGCCTGCAGCAATGCCGCCTTTTGTGCACAATACCGACACCACCTGTTTCATACTTTCGAGGGTGTAGGGAAAGTCCGCATCCGTCACCAGGTGATAATCGGCTTGCGAAGCCGCTATCCCTTGCCGCAATGCATAGCCCTTCCCCCGGTTTTTTGCATAGCTGACCACCAGTGTGCCCGGCGCCATTTCCCGTATCCGTGCAAAATTGTTTTCAGTGGCATTGCGTTCAGAGCCATCATTCACGACAATGAGGTTTGTCTCCTCTACCAGATTGTCGAGCATAGCCCGAAAATCGATAAACTGCGCTGCCAAAGCCGCTTCCCAACCCACCGGAGGGTTGTAACAAGGTACAATAACGTTCAGCCGTTGCAAGGGAAAAGGGTTAAATAAACCATTGAAGACATAAAGGACATCGTTCCTAAGAGAATTGGGAAGTCAAAAGACATTTCCGATCTCAATAATTTTTTTATTGACTTCAATTTTTTCAATGTCTTTTTATGCGGCAAAAGTAGGAAAAGTTGGGAGCAATTTTATGGCGGCTTCTTGCGCGCACTTTATGTTGGCATCAAAAATATGCGCAGGTGTTTTTAGACTTTGAGGCGCGAAAACCCCTTTTTGAGATTGGACCGGGTAAAAATTTTCACAAAATAAAAAAAAATAAGTGGCGAAAAGCCCAAAAAACGTCTAAAACGGCCCTTTTTTAAGAAATCTTAAAAATTGTTGGCACGCCCCCTTGCGCGCTGGCTTAAGAGAACGTTAAATTTGTATTCTACTTTACAATATTCGCCCATTGAACATTCGTGTACGCCAGCCTTAATCCCACCGCTGTCGTTTAATCCTTCGGCTTGACTCTAACTGGTTTATCTTGATTGTAATCCCGGATTTAAACGTTCTCCCGAACCGATTTTGTCTTACTCTGTTTAAATCCGGATCCGTACAATCAGACTCTTTAACAGCAATTGCGAATGAGCGACTTACACACGAACCTTACATTACCATCCGACCCCCAAAATGTAGCCCGAGTTGAACCATTCGTACATCAGGTAGCCGAGCGCTACAATCTTTCTCCCGATATTCACGGGAATATTCTCATCAGCCTGACCGAAGCCGTTACCAATGCAATACTGCACGGAAATTGTGCAGACCAAAGCAAATGTGTTTCGATTTCATTTCGCCACCAGAAAGATGCCCTTTCTATTCAGGTATCAGATGAAGGCCCGGGTTTTGACCCGGCTTATGTACCCGACCCGACTTCGGCCGAATTTTTGGAAAAATGTGGTGGCCGCGGCTTGTTCCTAATGCGCCATCTCAGCGATGAGTGCCGCTTTATGCGGGGCGGCAGGACGGTTGAAATGAGGTTTAAGTTGTAACACGGGAATGTTTTTGCCGCGAGCGGCAGCAAAATAAAAGCAGTAGAGCCGCTGATGCGGCTCTACTGCTTTTATTTTGCTGCCGCTCGCGGCAAAAACATTTACAGATTTATGTTGGGGAAGTCTGTAATCTAAACCTTTCTAAACCCTCTAAACCTTTTCTAAACCTTTCTAAACCTTTTCTAAACCTTTCTAAACGGAAAACCCAAACATGCAATTTCCTGAATTTCCCTCTGAAGAGGCGCCGGAAGCCCCCGTTTCATTTCATTTTGAAGATGTAGCGTTCGATTTGCCGGATTGGGAGGGCCTGAGCGCCTGGCTGCAAGGTGTTGCCGAAACCGAAGGCAAGCCATTTCTGGAGGTTCAGTACGTTTTCTGCTCCGATGAACACCTTCGGCAGATCAACGTCGAGTACCTCCAGCACGATTATTATACCGACGTTATTACGTTCCCATACGCCGAGGGCATCATACACGGCGACGTCTTCATCAGCAGCGAAAGGGTAGCGGAGAATGCCATGACCAATGGCGTCTCATTTTTACACGAGTTATGCCGCGTCATGGTGCACAGTGTCTTACATTTGGCCGGTTATGGGGATAAAACCCCGGAAGAAGCAGCCCAAATGCGGGCAAAAGAGGATTTTTATTTAAAACGATATGGCCGTACAACTTAAGCTTCCTGCTGCACTGGAACCGTTTCGCGCCCAATTGCTCGAAACGGTCCGGCCCTTTATCCGGGTGAAGGCTTTGCCTGCCCGCGCAACCCTGTTATGGGAAAGTAAAGTGGGCGGCATGCCCTACTTGCCCAAAGGCACGGCATTTCCCAGCGCTCCGGATGGGAAACCGCTGTTTTTCCTGGCCCAAATCAATTTTGCGGATTTACCTGCTTTAGAGGCCTTTCCAGATAAAGGGATCGTACAGTTTTACATTAACGATGATGACCTCTACGGCATGGATTTCGACGATGGCGAAAACCAGGATACCTTCCGGGTACTTTATTTCCCCGACGTGGTGCAGGACGAATCAGCGCTGTATGCGCCTTTTTCAACCATACCGGTCCATGATCTTTTGCCAAACCATCCCGAAACATCTTTTCCACTTGCTTTTAATACGGAGGAAGAAGTATTGCCGGCCACAGATTACCAGTTCTGGGAACACTTTGGCGCCGGTTTTTTCCAACAATTCGGCGAACAGGAATGGGATGTCACGAATGATTTCGGCAGAGACGTACGCGCTCAAGGCCATAAGATCGGCGGCTATGCCTATTTTACCCAGGATGATCCGCGCCGCGTCGACGATCCTATGCTGTTGTTGTTCCAACTTGATTCAGACGAGATGATGGACCTGATGTGGGGTGATATGGGTGTGGGACACTTTTTTATCCGCGAAAAAGACCTGCGCGCGCGCAACTTTTCTCGGATATTATACGATTGGGATTGTTTGTAGACGCGACATTCAGTCTAAATATTCCCGCATCCGCTCGATAATGTCCGTTCCTGCGGGATGTAAAATGCCTTGAATACCAACTTCCAGGGCGGCCTGCACGTTGATCTCGAGGTCATCGAAAAAAACAGTCTCTTCCGGAACCAGTTCCGCATCGGCCAGCACGTATTCGTAAATGTCGCGGGTTGGTTTGCGCAGGCGAATCAGGTGCGAGTAATATACGCCGTCGAAATAACGGTGTTCAAAATCGACGATCCCATGTTTGCGTTCCATATAGGCGGCGATCCAGCGTTCGTGCAGGTCGTTGATATTGCTGAGCAGGAATACTTTATATCGTTGACGCAATTGGAGGAGCATCTCGAACCGGGCTGCGGGCATACCGATGAAAATAGAATTCCAGGCCTCCACAACCTGCGCTTCCGACAGCGGCGGATCGGATGCGAAACGCAAAGCATTCACGAATTCCGAGGTACTGAGCCCGCCTACTTCGTATGCTTCGAACACCTTATTGTGCTCGAGTTTTTGCCGGGCGGTTTCATAGCGTTCACCCAGCATTTGCTGCATGATATGGCCGGTTTTTCCAAGATCGAGGTCGAACAGGACATTACCGAAATCGAAAAGAATGTTCTTGACGCGCATATTACGGTGTGGATTTTCGAGCGCAAATGTGAAAATATTTCGGGATGTGGGCGCTACTAAAATTTTTGTGCGGAAAAGGGATATTTTGGCAGCCAAAGCCAAATATATTTTGGAATTTTTAACGCAAACACAGCCACAAACAGGCAGGCAAACACACATTTTCGTACCTTTGCCGCGCTTTAAGGAACGGTGTCAAAATAAGTTTCCAATTTCAGGCCAATTATTTTGGCGTCAGCCAACTATCTTTTGAGGCGAATAGCCGCGCTATTTAACGAAAAAGATGGGACGGATGACGGCAAAAGAAT
>Ga0335394_10002229_pt1 | contig 21759 bp, 23 predicted proteins | sample MAT03_FD_205741 | JGI IMG/M metagenome (GOLD analysis project Ga0335394, IMG submission 205741) | Freshwater microbial communities from Lake Fryxell liftoff mats and glacier meltwater in Antarctica - MAT-03 (spades assembly) (version 2) ...
GCACTGACATCGCTCGCACCATGCAACCCCACGCCCCCCTCATGTTCGAGCACACCCAGCCCGCCGCGCTGGACGCCAGCGGCGGCGCCGACCCGTGGGCGCCCTTCCGCGTCACCCGCACGCAGGAATGTTTGGCGCTTTTGCGCCAGCTGCGCGACGGCCCGGTGCCCGTCAACCTGAACGGCCCCGACGGCAGCATGCTGAGCACCACGCTGTGGTCGGTGGACGCCGGCAACGGGCGCCTGAGCTTCAGCGCCAGCGACGGCCTGCCCGCACAAGAAAGGCTGGTCGAGGCCGACGAGGCCATCGCCGTGGCCTACATGGACAGCGTCAAGCTGCAGTTCGACATCCAGGGCATCGTGCTCGTGCGCGGTGCGCAGGCCAGCACCCTGCAGTGCGCGCTGCCGGCCACGATCTACCGCTTCCAGCGCCGCAACGCCTTCCGCGTGCGGCCAGCCGAAAGGCAGGCGCCCATCGCCCACTTCCGCCACCCCGCCATGCCCGACATGGCGCTGGCCTTGCGTGTGCTGGACCTGAGCATCGGCGGCTGCGCCCTGTGGTGCCCGCAAGACGTGCCGCCCTTGCAGGCCGGCACCCAGCTGGCCGAAGTCACGGTGGCGCTGGACCGCGAGGTGCGCTTTGTCATCGGACTCGTGTTGCAACACGTCAGCTCGGCGGGCCGCAGCGACAACGGCCTGCGCCTGGGCTGCGAATGGCAGCGCCTGTCTGGCAGCGCAGAACGGGTGCTGCAACGCTGGATCGACCAGACCCAGAAACGCCGCCGCCTGCTGGCGCTGGATTGAACGGGATGCAGCGCGTGACCCGAAGTGCACCCCACGCGGCCGCCGGTTTCACACTCGTCGAATGCATGACGGTCTGCGCCGTGATGGCGGTGCTGGCGACGCTGGCCTGGCCCAGTTTCCGCGGCCACGACTTCCGCGCCGGGCGCCTGGACGCCGTCGAAGCCCTGACCCGCGTTCAGCAAGCGCAGGAACAGCACCGCAGCAGGCACGGCCTGTACGCCGGTGAATTGGCTGCCTTGCTGGGCACGTCGGCGCGCAGCCCGCAAGGCCGCTACGCCATCAGCCTGGCGCTGGAAGGGCCCGAGGCCTACCGCGCCAGTGCCAGCGCACTGGGTGCGCAGGCGCAGGACGCGGGTTGCGCCACTCTCACCTTGCAGGTCAAGCAGGGCTTTGCACAGACCGGCCCGCACAGCGCGTGCTGGCTCCGCTAGCGCCAGGCTGAAAGCACCATGAAGAAGCCCCTGATTCGACACCTGCAACGCGGCCTGACGCTGCTTGAAATCAGCATCGCACTGGCCCTGCTGGCCGTGCTGGGCGCCGTCGCCGTGCCCAGCCTGGGCGCGCGCCTGGACCAGCAGCGCCTGTACACCGCCGCCGAAGCGATGGTGGCCGACGTCAACGAAGCCCGCTTCGAAGCCGCGCGCCAGGGCCGTGCGCTGCACATCGTGATGCAGCCCGGCGACAACTGGTGCTGGGCCGTGGCGACGCGGGAAGACTGCCCCTGCGGCCAGGCCCAGGCCTGTGAACTGCGTCATGCGCAGCAACGTGACCACGGTGGCGTGCGGCTGCTGGCCGGGCAGACGCTGCACCTGGGCGCCAACGGCCGGGCCGATGCCAGCGGCAGCGCCACGCTGGAGTCGCGCCGCGGCAGCCGGCTGCGGGTGGACGTGCAGTTGCTGGGCCGGCCCCGTGTCTGCACGCTGACCGGTTCTGCAGCGAGGTACCCGGCATGCTGAGCGTGAAGTGGACACTGAGGCCGCTGCGGCTGGCAGGGCTGAAGGCGATCGGACTGGCCACAGTGTGCGGCGCTGCGAGCCTGGCCCTGATCTGGGGCGTCTGGTCGGCGGTGGAAGACACGGCCAACCAGCGTCTCGTGGCCGAATCAGAACGCGCTGCCGCAGGCTGGGCCCGCCAGCTGGTCACGACCGTGCCCGACATCGACCTCGTCATGCTGGGTGACATGCCTTCGCCCATCGCGCAAGACAGCCTCTTGGTGATGCGCGCCGCGCACGGCCTTGTGCGCTTCAGGCTCTACGACTTGCAGGGCAACCTGCAACTGGTGTCGGATTCAGTCGCCACGGCGCCGCAGCCGAAGGACAACGACGACGCCAGCCGTGCGCTGGCCCGCCAGGCCGCAATGGGCTTGACGGTCCCGACCTTGCTGCGGCGGAACAACCCACCCCCCGCCCCTTCGGCTACCACGCGCAACTTCGTGCCGGTGCGCCAGGGCGTCGCCGTCATTGGCGTCATGGAAGTCATGGGTGACCAGTCAGACGCGGCCGCCGCAGCAGCACGTGCCGGGCGCACGGCAGGTATGGCCACAGCGCTGGCCATCGCGCTGGGCGCTTGCGCCGTGGCCGCACTGCTGCGCCAACGCACGGGCCGCGCCAGAAGCGCACTCGACCGCGTGGCTTTCCTGGCCGAGCACGACGTGCTCACCGGCGCCCTCAATCACCGTGACTTCAGCCGCCGCGTTGAACAAGCCTGCCAGACTGCCAATGCGAGTGCGAACCGCGGCCACCCCAGCCAGCAATCGGGCCTGGCCGTGATCTGCATCGACCTCGACGGCTTCAGCGACATCAACATCCGCCACGGCCACCAGATGGGCGACGAGCTGCTGCGCCGCACCTGTGAACGCCTGCAGGGCGTGCTGCGTGGTGCCGACCTGCTGGCGCGGCTGGCTGGCGACCGCTTTGCCGTGTTGCAGCACGGCGCGGCCGACGGCGCGTCGGTGACGGCACTGGTGCAACGCATCGTGCGCTGCCTGGCCGAACCGCACGACCTGCCGGACATGCGCAGTCTGGGCGGCGTGGGTGAATCCGTGGTCGTCAGCGCGGGCGTCGGTGCCGCGCTGCACGGCGTGGACGGCGACGACGCCGGCGCGCTGCTGCACAACGCCGAACTCGCCCTGCTGCGCGCCAAGGCCAGTGGCCGTGGCGCGTGGAGCTTCTACGACGCGTCGCTCGACCGCCGACTGCAGGAACGCCGCGCCCTGGCCGACGACTTGCGCCTGGCCATCGCCAATGGCTGGCTGCGTCTGCACTTCCAGCCCGTTTACGGTGCGGGCGGTGGCGCACTCATCGGCTATGAAGCGCTGGCACGTTGGACGCACCCCACCCGCGGCGCGGTGCCGCCGATGGAATTCATCCCAGTGGCCGAGGAAACCGGGCAGATCCAGGCGCTGGGCCGCTGGGTGCTGGAAGCGGCCTGCAGTGAAGCCGCCACCTGGCCCGCGCCGCTGTCGGTGGCCGTGAACCTGTCGGCGGCGCAGTTCCGCAACGGGCCGGACGGCCAGGCACTGGTCGCCGAAGTCCAGGGCGCGCTGCAACGCAGTGGCCTCGCGCCTGGGCGGCTGGAACTGGAGATCACCGAATCGCTGCTGATGAACCACACCGACCAGGTGCTGGCCACGCTGCATGCATTGCACGCCTTGGGCGCCCGCATTGCCATGGACGACTTCGGCACCGGCTATTCAAGCCTGGCCTACCTGTGGCGCTTTCCCTTTGACAAACTCAAGATCGACCGCGCCTTCACCCAGGGCCTGGGCAGTGACCCCCGGGTGGCGGTCATCGTGCGGTCGATCATCAACATGGCGCATTCGCTGTCGATCCGCGTCAACGCCGAGGGTGTGGAAACCGCAGAGCAGCGTGATGCACTCTGCCTGCACGGTTGCGATGAACTGCAGGGCTACCTGCTGGGCCGGCCCGCGCCGACGGAGCTGCTGGCGCACCGCGAAGCCGGAGTCGCGGCCGTGTTGGCCTGCGCTACCGCTGCAACCGGCCCTGCAACTACACCTGCATGTTCATGATGTCGCTGTAGGCCTGCACCAGGCGGTTGCGCACCTGCAGCGTCGCCTGGAAGCCGATCTGGGCTTTTTGCATCGCCACCATCGTCTCTTCCACGCTCACGGCCGGGTTGTCCAGCGTCACTTCACGCTGCAAGCGGCTGGCCTCGAACTGGCTCTTGCTGACATCCTTCAGCGCGTCGGCCATGGCGGCGCGGAAACCGCCGGCCACGCCATCTGCAGCATCCGTGCGCGGCATGCCGTCCGGCCGCAGCCCGGCGCGGGCCACCGCGGCGTTGAAGTCGAAAGGCTTGATGCGCATGTCGTTCATGGTGTGCGGCAACTGTAGGTGCAGCAGCGCGGCGGCATGGGCACGATCAGGCGCGTATTTGCCCGCTTTCTCGCCCTGAAGTTTCAGCCCGCCGCGGCCACCATAGGCGCTGACAAAGGATTCCCTCGCCGCCCATGGACAACGCCGTCGCCACGACAGCTTCAAATTCCCGTGCCACCGCGCAGGTGCCGGCCACGCGGGGCCTGGGCGAGCGTTGGCAGCTGCTGCCCGGCCGGGTGCAATTCGCCGCGGCACTGGGAGTCGCCGGCCTCGCCGTCGTGCTGGCGCTGATGTTCGGTGGCGCCCGCGACGCCGACTACCGGCTGCTGTTTCCGAACCTCAGCGACAAGGACGGCGGCGCTGTCATCGAGCGGCTGACGCAGATGAACGTGCCCTACCGCTTTGCCGAAGGCGGCAGCACGATCATGGTGCCGGCCGGGCGCGTGCATGAACTGCGCATGAAGCTGGCCTCTGCGGGCCTGCCGTCCGGCAGCGCTGGCGGCATGGCCGGCTATGAATTGCTGGACAAGAACAGCTTCGGCCAGACCCAGGGCCAGGAGCGCATGAAGATGCAGCGCGCCATCGAAGGCGAGTTGACCACCACCATCCAGGCGCTGGAATCGGTGAAGGCAGCGCGCGTGCACCTGGCGCTGCCCAACCAGAACGGCTTCTTCCGCGAACAGCAGAAGCCTTCCGCCTCGGTCGTGCTGACACTGCACGCCGGCCGCACGCTCGAACGCGGCCAGGTGGCCGGCATCGTGCGCGTGGTGTCGGGCAGCGTGCCTGAACTGGCCGCCCGCGCGGTCAGCGTGGTGGACAGCACTGGCGCGTTGCTGTCCGGCACCGGGGACGACGACAGCCAGGGCGGCGCCATGGGCCTGGACTCGCAGCAACTGCAGTACCGGCGCGACGTCGAAGCCGGGCACCTGAAGCGCGTCCTGGCGCTGCTGGAGCCGGTGGTGGGCCGCGACAACGTGCGCGCCAGCATCAGCGCCGACCTCGACTTCTCGCAGGTCATGCGCACCGCAGAAGCCTATGGCCCCAACCAGGGCGCAGAAGCCAAGCCTGCGGTGCGTGAACAGCGCAGCGAAGAGTCCAGTCAGCCCGGTGGCGCCAACCCGGCCGGCGTGCCTGGCGCCACCAGCAACCAGCCGCCGGTGCCGGCGCAAGCGCCCATCAACGGCGCTTCGCAGGCGCTTCAGGGCGCGCAAGGGGCGGCTGCCGCTGGCGCCGCCACCCGCCGCGAAGCCGCCACCCGGTTTGAAGTTGACAAGACCGTCACCGTCACCCGCGCCGCGGTCGGCACGGTGCGCCGCCTGAATGCGGCCGTGGTCGTCAACCATCGCAGCAACACCGACGCCAAGGGCAAGACCACGACCGTGCCGCTGAGCGAGAAAGACATCGAACAGCTCACGGCGCTGGTGCAGCAGGGCATCGGCTTCAACGCCGAACGTGGCGACGTCGTGAAGGTCGTCAACGCACCGTTCCGCGCCGAGCCCAGCGCCACTGCCGACGAACTGCCGCTGTGGAAACAGGGCTGGCTGATCGACCTGCTGCGCAGCGCGGCCGCACCGCTGGCGCTGGCGCTGGTGGCGCTGGTGATCGTCTTCAAACTCATCAAGCCCGCGCTCACCGCCGTGCTGACCCCGCCCGTGCCGCCACCCGGCAGCAGCCTGGACGAGGTGGTGGACGGTGACGAGGCCGCTGCGCTGGCGGCGCAAACGGCCAAGACGGCCCAGGCCAAGCTGCCCGCACCCACCAATTTGCAACACAACGACCGGCTGCTGGCCGCCCGCGCCATGGCCAAGGAAAACCCGGCTGCCGTGGCCGGCATCGTGCGCGGCTGGGTCAACGGCGAAACCGCCTGAGGCACACAGCAGATGGCCGCATCAATGGACGACCAAGGCCTGGAAAGCGCAGCCATTCTGCTCATGAGCCTGGGCGAGGAAGAAGCTGCTGAAGTCTTCAAGCACCTGGCGCCGAAGGAAGTGCAGCGCCTGGGCGAAACCATCGCCCGCATGAAGAGTGTGACGCGCGAGCGCGTCGAAAGCGTCATGGACGAATTCGAGCGCGTCGCCGCCAGCGAAAGCATGCTCGTGCCCGACAGCAACGAATACGTCAAGAGCGTGCTGCGCAAGGCGCTGGGCGAGGACAAGGCCAACCTGCTGATCGACCGCATCCTGCAGGGCAGCGACGTGAGCGGCATTGAAAGCCTGAAGTGGATGGACCCGCAGAGCGTGGCCGAACTGCTGCGCAACGAACACCCGCAGATCGTGGCTGCCATCCTGGTGCACCTGGAATTCGACCAGGCCGCAGATGTCCTGAAGTTCTTCCCTGAACGCCAGCGCAACGAAGTGATGGTGCGCATCGCCACGCTGGACGGCATCCAGCCTGCCGCGTTGCGCGACCTGAACGAAGTCATGAGCAAGGTGCTGTCCGGCAGCGACCGTGGCAAGAAGAGCACGCTCGGCGGCGCCAAGACGGCCGCGGAAATCCTCAACATGCTGGGCTCCGCGGTCGAGACCAGCGTGCTGGACTTCGTGCGCGAAGCCGACAACGACCTGGCGCAGAAGATCATGGACAACATGTTCACCTTCGACGACGTGGAGAAGATCGACGACAAGGGCATCCAGGCGCTGATGAAGGAAGTGCAGAGCGAATCGCTGGTGATTGCGCTGAAGGGTGCCACCCCGGCGCTGCGCGACAAGATCTTCAAGAACATGTCCACGCGCGCCGCAGAAACCCTCAAGGAAGACCTCGACTCGCGCGGCCCGGTGCGGCTGTCGGAAGTGGAAGCCGAGCAGAAAGAAATGCTGAAGATCGTGAGACGCCTGGTGGACGAAGGACAGATCGTGCTTGCCGGTGGCGGCGACGAACAATTTGTTTGATATGGAGCATCCCCGGAGCGCCTTCGGCGCTGCCACCTCAAGGGGGGCGAGCCCGCACCGAGCAAGCGCCTGCGCGCTTGCGCGTGGCTGGCGAGCGCATTGCGGCTTGCAAGCCGCAATGCGGCCCCAGCGGCCCGGCAGAGCCGGTTCCGCGGCGCCCGCTTGACACGGCTCTCTCCTCACTGCAACTCAGATGAACAAGCCCCTTATCAAAAACGTCCCCAGCCCCCCGGGCTCCAAGGCCAACACGGGCTACACACGTTTCATCCCGCGCGAAGAACTGGGTGACTTTGCCAGCTGGCAGCCCGGCACCTTTGGCGGCGCTGCAGGGTCAAGGGCCGCTGAAGCCGCCGCTGCGCCTGCCGAGCCGACTGCCGCCGACTGGCAGGCCCGCGTGCTGGCTGCGCGCCAGTCCGGCTACCAGGACGGCTACCGCGACGGCCTCGTCGCACTGGAAAACTTCAAGCAGAGTTTTGCGCATCAGGCCACCTCACAGATCGGCGCGCTGCTGGACGCCTTTGACGCCGAATTCACGGCACTCGACAAGCAGATCGCCACGGCCATCGCCAACACCGCCGTGCAGCTGGCGCAGCAGGTGCTGCGCTGCGAACTGGCGCAGCGGCCCGAACTCGTCGCCACAGTGGCCAGCGAAGCCGTCAACGCGGTGATGCTCAGCGCGCGCCAGATCACCGTGCACGTCAACCCGCACGACCTGCCGCTGGTGGCCGAAGGCGCTGAAGAAACGCTGACCGCACGCGGCGCGCGCCTGCATGCCGACACCACCATCGAACGCGGCGGCGTGCGTGTGCACAGCGACGTCGGCGACATCGACGCCCGCATCGCCGTGCGCTGGGCGCAGGCCGCGGCGGCATTGGGTTCGAGCGCGTCGCTGGACGAGGCAGCATGAGCCTCATGGATGCGCGAGTCGACAGGCGCCAGCAACGCTGGCAGCGTTACCTGGCCGATGTGCAGGCCTACGCCCAACTGCCGCAGCCGCTGGAATCCGTCGGCACGCTGCTGCGGGTGACGGGCCTCGTGCTGGAAGCGGCGGGCGTGCGCGTGCCGGTGGGGTCGGTCTGCGAAATCCATTCCGATGGCCAGGCGCCCGTGCTGGCCGAAGTGGTGGGCTTCAACGCCGACCGCGCCTTCCTCATGCCCACCGGTGAACTGCACGGCATGAGCAGCGGCGCCCGCGTGGTGCCGCGCCCTGCCCCGCGCCAACCGCCGCGCTGGGGCCAGGACAACCACCCCTGGCGGCGCAGCGAAGACCGGGGCCTGCACCTGCCGATGGGAGATGGGCTTTTAGGTCGAGTGGTCGATTCGCACGGCAACCCGCTGGACCGCCTGGGTCCCATCACCCACGTGCACCCCGAACCCATGGTGCGCCGCCCCATCAACGCGATGGACCGCGACCCCATCCGCACGCCGCTGGACACCGGCGTGCGCGCCATCAATGCCTTGCTCACCGTCGGCCGCGGCCAGCGCATCGGCCTCTTTGCCGGCACCGGTGTGGGAAAAAGCGTGCTTCTGGGGATGATGGCGCGCTACACCGCCGCCGACGTGATCGTCGTCGGCCTCATCGGCGAGCGCGGGCGCGAGGTGAAGGAATTCATCGAAGACATCCTGGGCGCGGAAGGCCGCGCCCGCAGCGTCGTCGTCGCCGCACCGGCCGACGCACCGCCGCTCGTGCGTCTGCAGGGCGCCAGCTACGCCACGGCCATTGCCGAACACCACCGCGACCGCGGCCAGCACGTGCTGCTGCTGATGGACAGCCTGACACGCTTCGCCATGGCGCAGCGCGAAATTGCATTGGCCATTGGCGAGCCGCCGGCCACCAAGGGCTACCCGCCCAGCGTGTTTGCCAAGCTGCCGCAGCTGGTGGAACGTAGCGGCAACGGCCTGAACGGCCAGGGTTCGATCACCGCGTTCTACACCGTGTTGAGTGAAGGCGATGACCCGCAGGACCCGATCGCCGACGCCGCGCGCGGCATCCTCGACGGCCACATCGTGCTGTCGCGTGAACTGGCCGAAAGTGGCCACTACCCGGCCATCGACGTCGAACGTTCGGTCTCGCGCGTGATGACGGCCGTGGCCCCGCGTGAACACCTGCAGGCCGCACGCCGCATGCGCCAGCTGCTGAGCAAGGTCAACAAGGCGCAGGACCTGATCCAGCTGGGCGCCTACCAGGCCGGGCACGACGCCGAGCTGGACCTGGCCGTGAAGCTGCAACCCCAGATGAAGAGCCTGCTGCAGCAGGACATGCACGAGCGCGCCGCGCTGGACAGCAGCCGCGCGCAGCTGTGCCGTTTGATGGGCGCTTGATGAGCGCCTGAAGCACGCATGCCCCACCGATCCCGGACCGCCACCGACAAAGCACAAAGCACAAGGCCGACCATGCACCAGCCGCTGCAGACCCTGATCACCCACGCTGAACAAGCGCGCGACGCCGCCTTGGCCGCGCTGCTGCAGGCCGAAGAGAGCAGCCGCCGCCTGCGCCAGCAGTGGGAACAGCTGCAGGCCTACCACGCTGACTACGCCGCCCGCGCGCCAGGGTTGAAGGGCCTCGCTGCGCCCATCGACGCGCTGCGCAGCCACCATGCCTTCATGCAGCGGCTGGACCAGGCGCTGGCACAGCAACAGGGCCTGCTGCAGGCGGCGGACCAGCGCGCGGCGCAACAGCGGCAGACGCTGCTGACGCTGGAAACGCGGGTGGCGTCGGTGCGCAAGCTGTGTGAACGACGCCAGCACGAAGCGCAGCGCAGCGCAGACCGGCTGGACGAGCGGCGGCGCGATGAAAGTGCCATGCAGCGCCACTGGCGCGACAGCACGGCCGGCCGACCGGTAACCCACTGAAGAGATCGAGAACACCATGCTGAGCCCCCTGCTGACCCCCGCCGCGCCTTCCCTCGCCGCAAAAACGCCTGCCAAAAGCCCGGTTGGCCAGCCTGCATCCGCAAACGACGACAGCCAAGCCGACGACTTTGCGAAGAAGCTGGACGACGCCACCGCCCAGCCGACCAAGGCGCCGGATGCACGCCCGCGCGACAAGTTGCCGGTTCGCGGCACCGCAGGAACCGCACGCACCGCAGGCACCGCAGGCACCGCACGCACCGCAGGCACCGCAGGCACCGCAGGCCATGAGCTCGCCAAGGCCCAGCCCGAGCTGCTGCCCGCACAGGTGGAAGGCAAGGAATCCAAGACCGAGCGCACGCTGCCGCCAGAGCGCGAAAGCGAAGGCAAGGACCTGGCCCCAGAGCCAACGCCCCAAGGTGTCGCCGCGCTATTGGCAGAATTGCAGGCAGCTGCACCTGCTGCCACCGCTGCAGCCGGTCTAGCCCTGAGTGCGTCCGACCGCACTGACGCCAGCCCCGGGCGCAGGGTGCGGGCCGATGAAACCCGGCTGTTGCCGGGCGGCGCGGCAGGCAGTGGCGCTGATGCGAACACGGCCATCGGCGAAGCCACCCCTTCGAGCCTTCTTGGGCACAACGCCGCAGTTCCTGCTCGGCGCGAAGGCACTGGCGCCGACAGCAGTCGGGAAGGAAGCCAGGACGACCTGCGCGACCGCTTCGCCCAGCAGCTGTCCGCTGCATCGGCGCAGGACGGCGGTGCGCTGCGCGCCGACGGCATGCCGACGGCGTCCAACCCGCTGGCCACCGCGCCCGCGTTTGCATCTTCATCGGCCCCGGCACCTGCGGCAACAGCCACCGAAGCGCAGCTGCCCGCCACACCCGGCAGCGCCCAGTTCGGCGCGCAACTGGGTGCGCAGATCAGCACCTTCGTGCGCGACGGCGTCGAACATGCGCGCCTGCACCTGAACCCGGCCGAGATGGGGCCGGTCTCGGTGCAGATCCAGCTTGACGGCCAGACCGCGATGGTCCACCTCAGCGCCGAAAACGCCCACACCCGCCAGGCACTGGAGCAAGCCCTGCCGCTGCTGGCCGGCAGCCTGCGCGAAGCCGGCCTGACGCTCAGCGGCGGCGGTGTTTTCGAGCAGGCACGCCAGGGCACCGGCGCCCAGGCCGACAGCGATGCCGGCAACGGCGGCCCGCGCGGCCGGGGCGACGACACACCAGGCAGCCGCAGCGACGACGGGCTGCGCAGCGCAGGCAGCGCCGCACCGGTCAGACGCCGCGGCGTGGTGGACCTGGTGGCCTGAACGGCCTGGCTGCCGCAACGCGCGAGAGAGCCGTCTTCCCAGCTCTTTTCGCTGCATCGGCACCCTGCTTGCGGTCTCAATATCGAGTCTGAACCGCCGAAGCCTGCCAGCACCCTGGCATGCGGTCGGTGCCTCGATTGAAGGAACCTGAATGTCCGCCGCCGCCGCCGAAGCACCCCCGCCCGCCAAGGGCAAGAAAAAGCTGATCATCATCATCGCCGTCGTCGCGCTGGTGCTTGCCGGGGGCGGTGGTGCGGCGGTCTTCATGATGAAGAAGAAGGCCGCCGCTGAAGCGGCAGAGTCTGGCGAGGGTGAGGAGGTTGCCGATTCGCATGGCCCGGCCAAGGCAGGCGCCAAGCACGACCCCAAGGCGGTCCCCGTGTTCGTGCCGATGGACCCCTTCACGGTGAACCTGGCTGACCGCGAAGCCGAACGTTATGCGCAGATCGGCATCACGCTGGAGATCGACGACACCAAGACGGGCGACCAGATCAAGAACTACATGCCGGCCATCCGCCACAACATCCTGATGGCCATTGCCGACCGGACGGCAGGCGACCTGATGGGCCGCGAAGGCAAGGCCAAACTGGCCGAGAAGATCAAGCGCGAAACCGCACGCGCCCTGGGTTACGAAGTCAGTGACGAAGACGCGGAAGACGCCGGTGGCACAGAGTCGCCTGCCAAGCCTGCGGCCAAGGGAGCGAAGAAAAAGAAGAAGCCGGCGCCGGCCGCGCTGCCGATCAAGGCCGTGCACTTCTCCAACTTCATCATTCAGTGAACGTGGGCAACGGCTGCACGCGATGAACCAGCAGATCCTGTCGCAAGACGAGGTCGATGCCCTGCTGCAGGGCATCACCGGAGAAAGCCAGAAGCTCGAGCAGGACGAGGCGCCGGCTGCCGGCATCCGCGACTACGACCTGGCGAGCCAGGAACGCATCGTCCGCGGCCGCATGCCGACGATGGAGGTCATCAACGAACGCTTCGCGCGCAACATCCGCATCGGCATCTTCAACCTCATCCGCAAGAGCCCCGAAGTCAGCATTGGCGGCATCAAGGTGCAGAAGTTCAGCGCCTTCCTGCGCGAGATCGTGGTGCCCACCAATTTCAACATCATGACCGTCAAGCCGCTGCGCGGCAGCGGGCTGATCGTGTGCGACCCGAGCCTGGTGTTTGCGGTCATCGATTCGCTCTTCGGCGGCATCGGCAAATACCACGCGCGCATCGAAGGGCGCGACTTCTCGCCCACCGAACTGCGTGTGATCTTTCGCCTGGTGGAGACGATCTGCGCCGAATACAAGAAGGCCTGGACCGGCATCTATCCGGTGGAGCTGGAGTACCAGCGCAGCGAGATGCAGCCGCAGTTTGCCAACATCGCCACGCCAAGCGAGATCGTCGTCTCGACCAACTTCACGCTCGAGATTGGCGAGACCACGGGGTCGGTGCACTTCTGCATCCCGTACAGCACGCTGGAGCCGATCCGCGACGTGCTGTACAGCACCATCCAGGGCGACTCTGCTGAGCCCGACCGGCGCTGGGTGAACCTGCTGAAGCAACAGATCCAGTCTGCCGAGGTGGACCTGGTGGCCGAACTGGCGCACGCCCGCGCCACCGTCGAACAGCTGCTGTCCTTCAAGCCCGGCGACTTCATCGAACTGGATCTGAACCCGATGATCCAGGCCAAGGTCGACGGCGTGCCGGTGTTCGACTGCCACTACGGCACGTCCAACAAACACTACTCCATCAAGATCGACAAGATGATCACGAGCAACACCACTGGCTGGATCGGTGCGGAATGAGCTGCCTCTGCAACGCCTTCGGCGCTTCCATCAGCGACATGGAGAACTGCAATGAGTGAGCCTGAACCCGCCATGTCCGAAGAGGACAAGATGGCCGCCGAATGGGCTGCGGCCCTGGCTGAAACGCAACCTGCGCCGGCCAGCAACACAGCCAGCGAGGTGGCGTTGGCGGCCGAAAGCGTGGCCCCGGCCGAGTTCACCAAGTTCGCGCCCACGCCGGCCGGACTGCCGGGCGGTGCCGGCAATGACCTGAACATGATCCTCGACATCCCCGTGCAGCTGACGGTGGAACTGGGCCGCACGCGCATCCCCATCAAGCACATCCTGCAACTGGGCCAAGGCTCGGTGGTGGAACTGGAAACGATGGCCGGTGAACCGATGGACGTGCTCGTCAACGGCTTCCTCATCGCCCAGGGCGAGGTGGTGGTGGTGAACGACAAGTTCGGCATCCGCCTGACCGACATCGTCACGCCCAGCGAGCGCATGCGCCGCTTGTCCAAGACCTGATCCCATGCAATCAGCTTGGGGTTCTCTGCTCTGGTTTGCCGCCGTCATCGCCTTGATTCCGCTGGCGCTGTGGCTCTTGAAGCGTTCGCAGGTGCTGGGCGGCGGCAATCTGCGGCCCGGCACGCCGCGGCCGGTGGCCGTGTTGCCGCTGTCGTCGCAGCACAAGCTCGTGACCGTTGAAGTGGGCCAGGGCGACGACCGCCTGTGGCTGGTGCTGGGCGTGTCGCCGCAAGGCTTGCGCACACTGCACACGATGACGCCGCAAGCACCCGCCACCGACACGCCGGCGCCACCGCCCGCCGCGGCCTTTGCACAACTGCTTGCGCGTTTGCGCGGCACAGGACCCGACAGCCATGCGCGCTAGGACTGTGATCGCCTTCGCGGTGGCACTGGGCGCATTGCTGCTGGTGGCTGGCAGCGCCTGGGCGCAGGCGGGCAGCGGTGGGCCAGGTCCAGGCCCTTCAGGACTGCCGCTCATCATCGGCCAGGGCGCAGGCGGCACCAGCTATTCGGTGCCGATCCAGACCCTGCTCTTCTTCACCGCGCTCAGCTTCCTGCCGGCCGTGCTGCTCTTGATGACGGCCTTCACGCGCATCGTCATCGTGCTCAGCCTCTTGCGCCAGGCCCTGGGCACGCAGGCCGCACCGCCCAACCAGGTGATCGTCGGGCTGTCGCTGTTCTTGACCTTCTTCGTCATGTCCACCACCTTCGACAAGATCTACGACAAAGCCTACGCGCCCTACGCCGCCGGCACGATGGCTGTGGACCAGGCGCTGAAGGAAGGTGTGCTGCCGCTGCGCGAATTCATGCTCAAGCAGACGCGCCAGAGCGACGTGCAACTGTTCGCCAAGCTCGCCAAGCTGCCCGCCGAAGTCAAGGGTGCCGATGTGCCGCTGACGGTGCTGGTGCCGGCCTTCGTCACCAGTGAGCTGAAGAGCGCGTTCCAGATCGGCTTCATGATCTTCATTCCCTTTCTCATCATCGACATGATCGTCGCCAGCGTGCTGATGAGCCTGGGGATGATGATGCTCAGCCCCGTGCTCGTGGCCCTGCCCTTCAAGCTGATGCTGTTTGTGCTGGCCGACGGCTGGAACCTGCTGCTGGGTTCGCTGGCCGCTTCCTTCGTCACTTAGCCTTTCTTGCCAGATGGATGCACAACAAGTTCTGGGCGCCGGGCAGGAGGGCCTGTGGGTGCTGCTGATGGTGTCGGCACCGGTGCTGCTGGCGGTGCTGGTGGTGGGCCTCATCGTCAGCATCTTCCAGGCCGCCACGCAGATCAACGAAGCGACACTGAGCTTCGTGCCCAAGGTCGTGGCCGCCGCGGCCGTGTTGGCCATCGCCGGGCCGTGGATGCTGAGCACGCTGGTGGACTACATCCAGCGCACGCTGCAGGGCATTCCTGGCGCAGTGGGCTGACCCCTTCGCCACCGGCCTGTGCTGACTTTCAACGAAGCCGACCTGCTGGCCTGGGTCAGCCCGCTGTTGTGGCCCTTCTTGCGCGCGCTGGCGCTCTTCACCGCGCTGCCGGTGCTGGGCACCCGCAGCGTGCCGACACGGGTGCGCATCGGCCTGGCCGCCTTCATCGCCCTGGCTGCGCAGCCCAGCCTGCCGCCGGCCGCGGTGGTGGCCCTGGATTCGCCGCTGGCCCTGCTGCTGGTGGTGCAGCAGCTGGTCATCGGCCTGAGTCTTGGCTTTGCCGTGCGGCTGGTGTTTGCGGCGGTTGAATTTGCCGGTGAACTGATCGGCCTGCAGATGGGTCTGAACTTCGCCGGCTTCTTCGACCCGCTGTCGGCCGCCACCGCCACCGCCAGCAGCCGCTTCTTCGGCACCACGGTGGCCTGGCTCTTCATCGTCGCCAATGGCCACCTGCTGGTGGTGGCGGCTCTGGTGCAGAGCTTCAGCGCCTTCCCGGTCGGGCCCGAGCCCTTTGCCTTCCTGCACCAGGTGCAGCCGCAACGCTGGGGCGCGGAGATCTTTTCCACGGGCCTCTGGATTGCGTTGCCGCTGGTGACGATGCTGCTGTTCGTCAACCTCGTGCTGGGCGCCATCTCACGCGTGGCGCCGCAGATCAACATCTTCGCCATCGGCTTCCCGGTGACGCTGGGCGTGGGCCTGCTGGGCCTGCTGCTGACAATGCCGGCGCTGAACACGCCGTTCACGATGACGCTGGAGAGGCTGCTGGAACAGTTTCGCTGACGTGTTCGCTGACGTGTTCGCCGAAGTGCTCCGCGCTGGGCTTAAGCTTGCGTGCATGAGCCGTTCCCTTTCCCATACCAGCCTGCTGGTGCCCGACTGCGCCGAGGCGCTGGCCTTCTTCACGCAGGTGCTGCGCTGGCAGGTCCGTGAAGACCTGCGCCTGAGCGGCAGCAAACGCTGGATCGTCGTGGCGCCGTCGGACACGGGCGGTGCGTTGCTGCTGGCGCAGGCCAGCACGCCTGAGCAGCAGGCCCTCGTGGGCCGTCAATGCGGTGGCCGCGTCGGCTGGTTCCTGCACACCGACACACTCGACGCCGACATGGCGCACATGCGCAGCCACGGCGTGCACTTCACCGAAACACCGCGCACGGAGGCCTACGGCCGCGTGGTGGTCTTCATCGACCCCTGGGGCAACCGCTGGGACTTGATCGAAGCCAAGGCAGAGGCCGCAGCATGACGGCGCTGCTGGCCGGCGCCACCGGTCTCATCGGCCGCGAAGTGGCGCGCCACTGGACGGGCCCCGGCCCGCTGCACCTGCTGGTGCGCAAGGCACAAGCAAAAAGCTCGGCAAACGCGTCACCGCTGGCCGGCGCGCCGCTGCTGCGTGAGCACGTGGTGGACTTCGCCGCGTTGCCGCCGCTGCCTGCGGCGCAACTGGCCTTCTGTTGCCTGGGCACGACGATCAAGGTGGCCGGCTCGCAGGCCGCCTTCCGCGCCGTCGATTTCGACGCCGTGCTGAACTTTGCGCGCGCCGCGCAGCGCGCCGGCGTGCGGCGCCTTGGCGTGGTGTCGGCGCTGGGCGCCAGCGCCACATCCAGCAGCTTCTACAACCGCGTCAAGGGCGAGATGGAAGACGAGTTGCAGCGACTCGGCTTTGCCACGCTCGTCATCGCGCGGCCTTCGCTGCTGGCCGGCGACCGCGCGTCGCTCGGCCAGCCGCAGCGGCTGGGTGAACGTCTTGCGCTTGCCCTCACCGCGCCCTTCACGCCCTTGATCCCCAAGACCTGGAGGCCGATCGAGGCGGCCGTGGTGGCACGTGCGATGTTGCGTGCGCTGTCGGGCGCTGAAGGGGCTGAGGGGGCTGAGGGGGCTGGCGCGGCCGGCGTGCAGGTGCTGGAGTCGGCAACGATGCAGGAACTGGGCGCATGAAGATCCACTTCCTGGGCGCGGCCGATGGTGTCACCGGGTCGCGACATCTGGTGGAAAGTGCGGGTCAGCGCATCTTGCTGGACTGCGGCATGTTCCAGGGATGGAAGCTGCACCGCGAACGCAACTGGGTCATGCCCGAGGCGCTGCGCGAGCTGGACGCGGTGGTGCTGAGCCACGCCCATCTGGACCACAGCGGCTGGCTGCCGGCGCTGGTCAAGCACGGCTACCGCGGCCCCATCCACGCCAGCCCGGCCACGTGCGCGTTGGCTTCGGTGTTGCTGCTGGACAGTGCGCACCTGCAGGAAGAAGACGCGCGGCGCGCCAACCGCTACGGCTATTCGCGCCATGAAAAAGCACTGCCGCTGTACACCCGTGCCGATGCGCAGCGTGCGCTGTCGCAGCTGGTGCCGCTGGCGCCTGGCCGCAGCCTGACGATTGGGCAGCACCGGCTGACGTTGACGCCGGTGGGGCATTTGCTGGGTGCCTGCGGCGTCGCGCTGCAAGAGCCTGGCCCGCGGGGCCGGCGGCTGGTTTTTTCGGGCGATGTCGGGCGCCAGAATGACCTGCTGATGCCGCCGCCGCAACCGCCCCCGCAGGCCGATGTGATGATCGTCGAGTCCACCTACGGCAACCGCACGCACCCGATTGAAGACGGCGCGGCCAAGCTGGCCGACATCATCCAGCGCACCGTGCACCGCGGTGGCTCGGTGCTGATGCCGGCCTTTGCCGTCGGCCGCGCGCAGGCATTGCTGCTGGTGCTGCAGCGGCTCAAGCGCAGCGGCGCCATTCCTGCCGATCTGCCGATCTTTCTGGACAGCCCGATGGCGATAGAAGCCACCGCGCTGTACCGCCAGCACGCCGCACTGCTGCGCGTGCCGGCGGCCGAGATGCGGCAACTGGTGGACGGTGTGCGGATGGTGAGCACCGTGCAGCAAAGCGTGCGCCTGGCCGGCGCGCGCTATCCGGCGGTGATCATCTCGGCCAGCGGCATGGCCACCGGCGGCCGCGTGCTGCACCACCTGAAGGCGATGGCGCCAGAGTCACGCCACGCCGTGGTGCTGGCCGGTTTTCAGGTCGGCGGCAGCCGCGGCGCGCGGCTGCTGGCCGGCGAAACTGAAGTCAAGATCCACGGCGAGATGGTGCCTGTGCGCGCCAGCATCCACCAGTTGGAAGGCTTCTCAGGCCATGCCGACCAGCCCGAACTGCTGGCCTGGTTGCAGCAGCTCAAGACGCCACCGCAGCAGACCTTCGTTGTCCACGGTGAGCCCGACGCCGCCGACACGCTGCGCGCGATGATCCAGACCCGACTGGGCTGGGCGGTGCGGGTGCCCGCCTACGGCGAATGCGCCACGCTGTAGCGCGCCTGCCGCCCGGTTCGAGGCCTGGCGCCTAGACAAACTTGCCCTGGCGCAGCCACTTGGTGGCGACCCATTTTTCACCTGCCGTCACCGGCGCGCCGCCGTGCAGCGTCTTGGTGCTGAGGTGGGCGCGGTCGTAGCTGAAAAACACGGCATTGCCACGCACCGGCGCCACTTCCAGGCCGACGTCGGGGAAGGTCGTGGCGCCGCCGCCGTCGGGCGTGTTCAGGTACATCACCAGCGTGCCCACGCGCTGGCCGCCACGCTCCAGGATGCGCGGCGTGCCGCTGTGCACGGGGTCGAAGTAGTCGTGGTGCGGGCGGTATTCGGCGCCCGGGCGGTAACGCAGGATCTGCAGGCCTTCGCCATTTTCCAGCGGCCACTGCAACAGGTCGGCAATGCGCTGCTCGATCGTGCGGATCAGCGCATGTTCACCGCGCTCGAAGAACATGCCGTCGCTGGTGCGCGCGGCGTTGACTTCGCTGCCGCCGGTGGCGTTGTCCACCGTCTCTGACCTCGCCAGGCGCGGTGCCGCCAGGGCCATCAACGCGCTGCACTCTTCGTCCGTCAGCAGGCCGCCAAAGACCACCACGCGCGGGTGTTTCATGGTCGTCAGCACCTGCATGCGGTGGCCGGCTACGTCCAGCAGCGTGGGCGCGGCGTCCAGCGCCGGGCCCGGCACGGGGGTGGCGGGCGGCAAGTCCTCTGCATCGGCCGGCAGCGCGGCCAGGTGCTCGCGCAACGTGTTTTCCATCGCCTTGATGGCCACGTCTTCGTTCCAGCCGCTGGTCTTCATCGCTTCGATGACGTCCTGCGGGCGGCAGCCGGCCTCCGCCTGGTCGATGATCCAGCGGCGGAGTTCGGGTGTGACGGCCTGGGTGTTTGCAGTGCTCATGGCGGTGATTTTGCCAAAACCCCGAGTGCCATCGGCCGCCGAAACACCAGCCGCGAAGGCGACGACACCTCGCACGCCAGCGCGTAGCCTTCGGCGTTGAAAGACTGCAATGCCCGCACGCTGCGCACCCGGTTCTGGATGGCATGGCGGGCCATCAAACCGCGCGCCTTCTTGGCAAAGAAGCTGATGACCTTGTGGCTGCCATCGGCCTGCCCTTCTTCAAACACGCAGTCCACCACACGCGCCCGCAGCGCCTTGCGCAAGGCGACGCGGGCGTATTCGACCGACGCCAGGTTGATGACCACCGGCTTGTCTTCATCGGCCTGGCGTGCGTTGAGATAGTCCGCCACGGTGTCGCCCCAGTAGGCGTACAGGTCGCTGCCGCGTGCGGTCTGCAGCGCCGTGCCCATCTCCAGCCGGTAGGGCTGCAGGCGGTCGAGCGGGCGCAGTGCGCCGTACAGGCCGGACAGGATCACCACATGCTGCTGGGCCCAGCTGTGGTCGGCGGTCTTCAGCGTCCTGGCGTCCAGCCCGGCATAGACATCGCCGTTGAAGGCCAGCACGGCGGGCTTGCTGTTGCGCGCCGTGGCAGCAGGCTGCCAGGCGGCATAACGTTCGACATTCAAGGCGGCCAGGTTGTCGGACAAGTCCATCAGCGCGGCCACTTGCGCGGGTGTCTTCTGGCGCAGCAGCTGGATGAGCTCGGCGGCGGCTTCGGGGTACAGCGGGTCCGTCGCCTTCTTGCGCAAGGCGGCGGGGACCTTGGTCTCGTAGTCGAGGGTCTTGGCAGGGGACAGCAGGTACAGCATGGTGGGCGGTGCTCAGTGTTCGAGTCTCAGTTGTTGAATCTCAGTCATCCCGTGCTGCTTGCGCTTCGGCCGATACCGCGCCCATTGCAGCCTGCCAGGTGCGCAGCGGAATGTGGCTCTTCAGCCGCTGCAGCGCGCAGTCGATCAGCGCCGGGTGCAGTTCATGGCCGACGCCGCTGGCGATGTCCAGCGTGGCGTCGCCTTGCAGTTCACCCAACCACAACAGCGCCTGGCGCGAGCCTTCCGCCGGCAGCACGGTGTCGTCCTCACCGTGGAACAGGTGCACCGTGGTGTGCCGCGGCGCGGACAGCGGCTCCACCACCAGGCGGCCGCAAAAGGCCAGCACACGGCCGGCGATGCCGTCGTCCTGCAGCGCCAGCGCCAGCGCCAGGATGGCACCTTGCGAAAAGCCTCCCAGCGCCGTGGCCGCCGGGCCCACACCCAGGCGCTGCTGCTGCGCGCGCACCCATGCCTGCAGCGGCGGCAAGACGGTGGCCACACGCTCCTGCCACACCTCGGGCGTGAGGCCGACGATGCTGTACCACTGGCGCATCGGACCGCCGCGTTCATAGGGCGTGGGCGCCTCGGGGGCCAGCACGGCCGCTTGCGGGAAGGCGCTGCGCAAGGCCTGCGCCAGTGGCGCCATCGCCATCGCATCCGAACCCCAGCCGTGCAGCAGCAGGATCAGCTGTTCCGGGGGGCCTTCAGCCGGCAGCCATTCGATAGGAAGTTGCATGGCCGCGATTGTCGCCGCGGGAGAAGCCGGAATAGACGCAGACCCGGCCTGTCTTCAGGGCGCCGCGGCCACGCCCAGGTGACGCCGCAGGAATTCCTGGGTCTTGGTGAAGACTTCGGCCTGCGCGCGCGCCGTGGCTTCTGGCGTGCCGCCGCTTTTCATCGGGCTGGCGTTGTATTGCGTCGTGGGTGCCCAGCCGCTGCCGCCCAGGTAGTGGCCCGCTTCGCGATAGACCAGCGCCACGGTGCTGCGGCCGGCCTTGGTGCGCGCATCGGCAATGGCGCGCGCCATGCCGCCGGAATCCCAGATCTGGTCGTCATCGGCACCGGCCACCAGAACCGGTGCGACGATGTCTTCCACCGCGATGCGCGCGGCCGCCACACGGCCCGGGTTGGCAGCGCGGCCCATGTCCTGCGGCCGGCGGATGCGCACGTCGGCGCCAGTGGCAAAGCCGGAAAATTCCTGTTCGAAGTCCTGGTACGGCACAAAGGCCAGCGGCTTGCCTTGCCACGAGAAACTGCTGCGCTGGCCCGGCGCCACGCCAGCGCCCCAACCTTCCCAGACCACGTCGGACGGCACGATGGCGACGATGGCCTTGATCCACGGCAACCGCACCCCCGCCAGTAACGCAAATTCCGCGCCCTTGCTGGTGCCCATCACGCCGATGCGCAGGGCGTCCACCTCGGGCTGCTGCGCCAGCCAGTCGCGGGCTTGTTGCAGGCGGTCGATGGGGATGTCTGCGAATGCTGCCGGCAGCGTGGGCAACTCGGCCGGCGTGGGCCCGTTGGCGCCCCATCCCGGCGGCGAGTAGTAGGGCAGCGCCAGAACGGCAAAGCCGCGCGAAGCCCACACCGGCGCGTCCCGCGTGATCAACGTGCCACCCTCACTGCCGCCCAGCAGGATCAGCGTGGGCCGCTTTTGAGTGCCAGGCAGGCTGGCGAAGACGGCGCCGGCAAAGGGGTCTGCCTTTCGCTGCAGCACGGCGGATGAGGCACGCCGCAGCTGCACGGCTTGCTCGGCCAGCTGCGTGCCGTCGGGCAAGCGGGCTTGCAGGACGACGATTTCGAGTGGCGGGGTCGCTGCGTTCCGAGATGCGGACTGGGCTGCGTTCTGGGCTGCGTTCTGGGCTGC
>Ga0335394_10002231_pt1 | contig 21749 bp, 24 predicted proteins | sample MAT03_FD_205741 | JGI IMG/M metagenome (GOLD analysis project Ga0335394, IMG submission 205741) | Freshwater microbial communities from Lake Fryxell liftoff mats and glacier meltwater in Antarctica - MAT-03 (spades assembly) (version 2) ...
ACGACATCATCCGCGGGACAAATTTTCCGAAGATCCCCGACGAAATGATCCACAACATCATCTACGAGAACTGGAAACGGTTCCTGCCGGAGTATGCACCTGGGCGGTGCCTCTGACGCGATTTCGGGTGACCGCTCGGATGCCCGGAGACGATCAGTCAAAGGCAATCCGCTTTGATCAAACAGAGAGCGAATGGGGCTTTGTCGCAGCTGGACATCAGGGTTGAGGATGTAGCTAAAGTCGCCATGACTTTCGGCTTTTTCTCGCAAGAGCGCTCAAGCGCTCAATGGTGATATATCCTGAGTTTTGATAAACTTCTGCTCGTGTTCTGATGATTCCAATTGCTAAAAGGCGCTTTGCCTCAAATCAAGTTGGGACTACTGGCGCGATTCGCGGCGAATGGCGAGTGATTTCCCTGGAGGTGAATGGCAGAGCTGATTCAGGTGTCAGCTTTCGGGGCATGCGTTATACCTTTGATAAAGACACATGGATCGCTTGGGCAGGTACTACCACGCCAGCTGGCAAGACTGGCAGGCCACCGCTGAAAGCAAAATACACCATTGACAATTCGAAGGATCCAAAGCACCTCGATATGATCGTCACTCGCGGTGAAACGTCAATCACTAAGCAGTGCATCTACAAAATTGAGAATGACAAGCTCGTCATTTGCCTCGCACGAGAGGGACGACCAGTAAATTTTGCTACCAAAGTCGAACACTGTCTTTGCTACACCGCAGAACGAATAGCTCCTGTCATAGATAAAAGAAAGCCGTAGCAGCAGAACAAAGCGACGCACGCCGAGTTGCGGTGGCTCGTTTTCACATTCTACACGGTCACTCGCCGCAGCCGTGTGATCGCAGGCGTTCTGCCAGACAGCACCAAACCCGAATGGGGCACCAAAGCGACGCGCTCTATCGTTACTCTCCATGGCCCTGTTGCTGACTCGACGCGATTCACCGACCGCGCCAGCCAAACTTCCGGCTGGCGCAAAGTTCGAAATATTAACTATCGCAGCAACGGATGCTCCGAACGCCACCGCCGCAGGCTGAGCTCACTCTGAAGCCTTTGAAGGTGGCGGATAAAGAAGTTACATACACGCCGCGCCCGACGAAAAAAGAAACGGCTGCGATGCCTGCAACTCCCAAAAGTCCAGGTACTGAGATCGGAAAACCGTCCGCCGATGGGACATCAGGAAAAGAACCGACAACGGCACCGACTGCGAATCCAGGCCCCGTTCGTGAGCAATCCGCCCGAGCCCCGAAGAAATCACCGTCGAGATCTCGAAAGGCGAAACCCGTCCTGCCAATCGACAACGAAGTTGATGATGATTGGGAAGAATTCAGTTCCGACGACTGGGGAGGTGACGAAGAAGTCGCGGCACCACCGAAGCCCGGAGTGCCAGCGGTCGGAGTTCGAAAACCAGAAGCACGCCGGGAAACTCGGCGCGTTCACATGGAGGTCTAGGCAAGTGGCCATTCATCATCGGCGGCGTTGTCGTTGTGATGAAGACAATCGGCGGACTGACGTGGATGTTCATGAACCAGGGAAATGAAAGCACTCCAACCATTGGAGCGACTGCATGCCGTCAGAACCTGTCGTGAAAACAATTTCGAAACCAGTATCGAGCGGCGGAACAGTGGAATTTGAATCCAGAAAAGCAACCCAGCCAAAAGGATTATTCTTCAATTTCTACATCATTATCCTGTCGGCGTGACGGTGTATCAGTTCTCGGTCGATGTCATTGAAGGATCGTCGCCATCTAATGAGGTCGAGAAACGATTGAATCAGTTTTTCGAGTCCATTCGAAGTACATCAGGAGCGACAAACGCAACGCCACTCTCGCCGATTTAGCTACGTTTGCTTTTCAAAACAGGTTGCAGTTGAGTCAGGGGGAACGATGGGGGACAGCACTTTGTTGACAGGCGGTTGAGGGCGCCAAATTGGGACACAGTACTTTGTTGACAGGCGGTTGGGAAGCGATAGAATTCTGAGGGTTGCTCGACGCACGGGTTAATGAGGAAAGGTGGCCGTCATGGCTCGGTTGGCGCGCGTGGAAGTATTTGCAGCAGATGAGATTGCGAGTATGTATGTGATGAATCGCACGGTTCGCGGATGTTTCCTCCTTGGGGGGATGATCCGATTCGTGGGAAGAATCTTGAACATAGCAAGCAGAGCCGGATGCACGCTGCAGTAAGGCGAGCGGAAGATCAGGAAATACCAGGCCGAACAACCGGACGCTAGCGCGTGGCGGCTGATTTGATTAGCCGCAGGGCGTTAGCCCCCGGTTTTCTTCACCGCTGCCGTGCCGTCCATAATTCCGACATCCGCGTCGCGGCATGTCGCGAAGTCCTGCCCGGGAGGCAGGACCGACGGAGGCGATTTGCACCACGGTCCCCTCGGGTTTTACGGCGAAACGGCCACTCCGCCGTTGTGGGCGGAATTTAAAGCTGCGTCCAGAATCTGCTGGGTCTGGAGTGCGATATTTGGCCAGTGGCTGTCGCATGTTCCACTGAGGACCAGATCAGCAAAGGTTCGAAACAGCTGCGTTTCCTGGCTGTTGCGGGTGTTGTTGCTGTATTCTGCCACCGCGTGACGGTGAAAGACTTTTTCCATGTTGAAGTGACATCCATCGATCGAAAAGTTGTGATTGCCCACTTCAAACGCGACTTCGTTTCCAAAGTAGGGCAGCACAAAATCATTCATCTGCAGGTAGCCTTTTGTGCCACTGACATTGACCCACTGCTGATGATTGGCACGGAAGGAATTGAAGAACGTGGCCGACACGCCGCTCTTGAAGTGCAGTTCACCCTGAAACTCCATCGGCACGTCTTTGGCACTGTCCGCCCGCTTCGCGCCGTGCAGAATTCGACCGCGTACTTCAGTCGGCATTTCGAAATTCAAGGCCCACAGGATGATACGAATCGTGTACCAGCCAAGGTCACCCAGGCAGCCGGCCGGTTCCAGCTGGCTGCTCGCCCGGATGTTGCTCTGAACCCATTCATCCCCGGCACAGAAACTGAACTGACTGACGATGCGGCGAATGGTGCCGACACTGTTTCCGTCGTCGAGCACCTGTCGCAGCTGTTTCATCCGCGCGCTGTGCATGAACATGACGCCGTCCATAAACTGGACGTTGGCTTTCTGGCAGGCATCGATCATGGTTTGTACATCCGCCGCCGTCACGCCGCAGGGTTTTTCCACCATGACATGTTTGCCCGCCCGAGCCGCCTTGACGACCCATTCGGTTCGTAGTCCGGTCGGCAGCGGAATGTAGACGGCGTCGACATCACTGCGTGCCAGCAAGGCTTCGTAGTTGCCGACGGCCTCAACGTTGTGAGCAACCGGAACAGACGTGCTGCATTCGGCAATAAACTGCTGAGCCTTCCCCACGGATCGACTGGCCACAGCGGTGACCCGGCCGTTGCCGGAGTTCGCAATGGAATGCCAGTTCTTTTTGGCAATCTCGGCAGTACTGAGAATTCCCCAGCGGCAAACGCCTTCACTCATCGTAACGCCCTGTCTTCGTAAGCATAAACAGCCGCGCACGATCGTCGCAGCAGTACGGATCGTGAGTGATTTTGACGCAATGCTCAAGTGAGTGGGACCGAGATACCTGTTGGCAGTAAATTACGTGTGTCAAATTCTTCGCTGGTGCATCGTCAGGGTTGAGTTTTGGTGTGGCCGGGGTTGGAGAGCGCTGGCTCGAAACCCCGGGGGGGATTTCGCTTCGCTCAGTCCAGCCCCGGCCACGCAACCCGAATCTTAAGATCTGACAAAGCACAAGTGCCGCGCGCGGCGCGAGTGCCATAGCAGGCACCTGCATTGGCAGATTCATTCGACGACACAGCGATTTCGGCAGGATTTGCACTGCGGACGGCGGACTCCCTCCGCAACATCGGCATTTGATGCCGGAGTGCGTTCAGGTGCAGGATTTACTGGCCCGATGCCCATTGCGGGAAAATTCTGCGGCTGTTACCTCTTCCCACAATGTCTGATTCCAGCCCGCAAACTCGGCGTGCTTTGACTCGCACACAACGTCTGCTGACGGTGCTGTTGGGAGCCGGAATTGTGGTGGTGTTTGGCATTGCTGTCTGGCTGGAACCGGATCCTCGCGGGTTCGGGACTCACCAGCAGTTGGGAATGCCTCCCTGCACATTTCGTACACTGACTGGAGTCAACTGTCCGCATTGCGGGCTGACAACCAGTTTCAGTTGGTTTGTCAGAGGGCAATTTGGCAACTCAATGCAGGCCAACCCGGCCGGGCTGATGCTGGCGAGTGCCAGTATTGTGATCTTAATCTGGAGCATTTTTGTCAGTATTCGCGGAACGTTCGTCATCACACACGAACCTGGCCGCGACATGCTGATTGGTTTTGGGATCTGGGTATTGTTCTCGGTGGTAGTCTGGGTCTTCAGATTGTTCTGGAATCAGACTTGAAGCCTGGTGCCAAGTGTCTGTAAACGGAGTCTCGTGACGTGCAACTGCTTAGCCTTACCTTAAAACGACTCGGCGCACGTCGTCTGGTCCTGTTGTTCGTGGCAGCTTCGATGGTGCTGCCCGGCTGTTCGCTGGGTGTGATGGCGGGCAAGCTGTTTTTTGACGATCCGAAAATGAAGTCCGTGTTTCGGAAGAACACCGGAACGGATCTGACGAAGGGCGAAAAGTCGATCCTGATTGCGTGTTCGACAAGTCATCAGATTCTGTCGAAGTATCCCGGAGTCCGAATCGACATTGTAGACAAGATGTCCCGCATCCTTGACACCCACCACGTCAAAGTCGTTCCGGCAGACGATGTTGCAACGTGGTTCGATGATCATGGTGAATGGGGCGACTTTACGGAGTTGGCAGATGAGTTCGACGCAGATTATGTAATGCACATCGACTTGAAATCGTTTGCGGTTGTGGTCCCTGACAGCCCAAATCTGCTCCAGGGTAAGGCTGAAGGCCGCGTGTCGATGATGGAAATAAAGACGGTGGGTAAAGATAAGGACAAAAAGAAGGCATCTGTCGCTGTCGAACGATCGTTCAGCGTGATGTTTCCGACTACCTATCCGGTTCCTCGTGAGAGCCGTTCTGAAGAAATGTTCACCGAAAACTTTCTGGATAGTATCTCCAAACAATTGGCCAGAATGCTGTACGACCATCGGCCCAGTGAAGTGGTTCAGTAGGACTCATCCGAGAATTGAAGCTTGAGATCGTTCGAATCAACCGGGAATAGACTTATGTCCACAGAATCGCCTGCAGGCAACACCAGTATTGCAAAACGCGGCTACCGTCATGGCCGGTCTTTTTTTGCCCGACTGGCACTTACTGCGATGTTGCTGGTTTCTGTGCCAGGCTGTAACTACTTCATTCTGCTGGGATATCTGATCGGCGGGCCGCCTCAGATTGAACCGCTGTTCGAAAAGGACACCAAGAAATCCCTGACGGACCGCAACACGCGCGTGGCAGTCGTGTGTTATGCGTCGGATGAACTTAAATACGAATGTGAACACATTGACCATATCATTGCCCGGCAGGTCGCCCACCAATTGACCATGAACAAGATCGACGTCGTTCCGAGTGATGAGGTGCGAGGCTGGATGGTTCAGAATCCGAACTGGGACACAGCGGCCGAAGTCGGTGCGGCCTTCGACGTCAATTATGTGATCTACATCGACGTCAGCGATTTCTCGCTGTACGAACGCGACAGCAACACATTGTTTCGCGGTCGGTGTGAGGCGATTGTCAGTGTTTACGAAATGGAAACCGACGGTGACGGGAAACGCATCTTTTCTCACGACCTGAACAGTCAGTATCCGATTCAGGTCCCACGTTCCGCGACAGATGTGAGTTACGACACGTTCCGGATGGAATACTTTTCTCGCCTGAGCGACGAGATTGGTCGCCTCTTCTATCCGTATCTGCACGGCGACGACATCAGCAACGCCACATGAATGCCGATTTCTTTAAGCAATCTTCTCACCAATCGGCGTCCGCCGTGCACTGGCCACTTTCGAAAGAAAGATTGCATCCTGCAGCGATTTTAAGCACCCATGCACAAGTTAAATGGCATAATCGCAGGAATCACAATCAGGGGGACTAACGTCCCCCGCTCGCCTGGAACTCGGCGAGCCGCGAGACGTCAGTCTCCCGATACTGTTTGCGCAATCGATTGTTATGCCCCAAAACTTACCAATGGGTGCTTATCTCCGGATCAATGTCGCTCATGGAGTCCTCATTTGTATCTCACGCAGCATTGCGCAAACTGTTTAAGGCGTGGCCCGGAATTGTATCAAACAATGCACCATCTCCAATCCAGCCCCGGTACGCAAACATGGCCGCCGGGTAATGATCACAGGCCGCCGTGGAATTCATTGCGCGACTGAGTTTTCCTGTCGAAACACAGTCGAAGTGAAGTCGATCCACGATGCGGGCAGAAAAACTGTGGATTCGGGCCGAGAGACACGTAGAATTCACGTTCATTGATAATGAATGATGATGGTCTCATGCAGAATACGACGAATCGAGGGATTCAATGGTGCCGAACACTTTCAGAATGACTTCAATACGTGCCTGGGCGCTGACAGCGGCTATGGCGTTATCTCTCGTCTGGGTTTGTGGGCGCGTCGCGACAGCAAGCCCTCAGGTAACAGAGACTCCGACGGCAGAGGAAGCTGCTGTGGCGAAGCCAATCGAGATTTCGGATGACCCCGAATCGCTTGATCCAGCGACACTGATGGATCCGCGACTGGCCGCGCCGACGACCGTTGAGTTCGATAAAGTCTCCATGAAAGAACTCTATCGCTGGCTACAAGAGGAGCAGAAGCTCAGCGTATCCGTTGACGCGACGGCCATGAAGGAAAAGGGGATTTTGTCGAGCGAACTGGTCACCGATAAACTCGACAATGAACCCTTGTATCTGATTCTGGACCGCTTGAAATCACTCGGAATTGGCTGGTACGAAGAAGGCGGTGATCTTTTTTTGACAACAACCGATGCCGCCGGTCAGAAGATGATGACCGTGTCGTACAACCTGGGTGAACTTCTTGACGGTGGATTTGAGGGCGAACGAATTGTGGAAGCAATCTCTTCAGCCACCGGCAGCACACTGATCGAGCAGGGCGATAAAGACGGCGCGGTCGTGTTGCTTGGCGACGTTGTGTTTGTTCGTCAGACGCAACAGGTGCAGCGGGAAGTTCGGGGACTATTGGCGGGATTGAAGAAAACCGGTCGTCGAACTTTGACCCTGGCTCCTCCGCAGCATGCTTTGCTCCGCGAAAAGCTGTTGCAGAAGATTTCCATCACGCTTGAGGAAGTTCCACTCAGCGAAGCCATTGCAGAAATTGCCCGTGTGTCCGGCGCTGACATTCGAACCAATGCCGCAGAGTTAAAGAAGGCGGGAGTGCGGGATCGATCACCGATCAGTATTGAAATGACGGATCAAAAACTCAGTCTTGTACTTCAATCGGCGCTGTCGGATTTCAAGCTGACGTGGCTGGTTCAGGACGGCGTGGTCTGGGTTGTGCAGGATTCCACTGCCGAAGCGGCAACTCGAACTGCGATCTATGATGTCCGCGATTTGTGTCGTGATGAAGCGGAATCCGAAGCCTTGATGTATGCACTTATGGAGCAGGCGGGCGGGTCGTGGGAGGACAATGGAGACAAACAGGGCGTTCTTCTGTTCGCTCGCCCCGGCATCCTCGTTGTGCGACATACGGAGCAGATGCTCGACAGCGTGCTGCAGCTTCTGGAAAACTATCGCACGGCGTTGCGTGAATCGAAACCCCGCAAAAAGTTGGGACCGGATCCGAAGGAAGTCGTGACCTACTATTACCGCCTGCCCACAGAAATGGCACAGGAACTGCAACTCCACCTGACTGAAATGGTTCGGACAGAGACGTGGAAATCCGAAAATTCACCTGACGCTCCGGGGACAATCAAAGTATTGAAGTCAACCTCTGATCTCCTTGATACTCACGGCAGATCCGCAGTGTCTTCCAAAGAGACCGCAGGGCAAAATGCAGGGCACGTGCTGGTTGTGGACAATTCCGTGTTGATCATTCGCCAGATGCGCGAGGTGCATGAGGAGATTGACAGGCTGCTGGACAAGCTGACAGCGGGCGAAAGACCCGTCGATCCGAATGCGATGGGCGGCGGTCAAGGCGGGTTTGGAGGAGGATTCTTTGACGTGCGTTGACATGCCGCTCGCCAATTCTCTCACTCATGACCGCCTGGAGTAAAAGACGCCTGAAGTCACAGAGGAACGTCTGATGCGTTCGCTTCGCAGAAATCAGGATTTTATGAATTCTCGAACAGGACCGGGAGAAATTCCCGTTGTGTGAATGACTCATTATGTATAAAACTGAGAATTGATGGATTTTTGGACCGAACAATGAGTCATTTGAGTTGTCATCTTGTGTTTGCCCGTTATCGATTCAGCGACACTGGTGAATTCGGCGGAGTCCAGTCCTTCCCATCGTTTTACCTTCTCACCGAAATGTCCATCTATTGAAGTCCTCTTGGTTTAAGGTGACAGCCTTGCGAAATCACAGTTATCAGGTGGGAGATCTGGTGGTCTATGCGCTACCGAAACAAAGTCCCTCACCTGGTCCCCGTGCTCGATCCATACATCCGTCCCGGATGGGAGACGACTACAGTTATCTGGTCGATAAATTCTGGATGGTGGCCGAAGTCCTGCCGGACAACAAGCTGCGACTGGTGACGCGACGAGGCAAATACCGAGTGGTTTCTGCCGATGATTTGTTGCTGCATAAGGCTGGCTGGTGGCAACGCTTTCGCAACCGAGGACGTTTTCCGGCTTCTGAATTACTGCGAGAGTCCGGCGCGGAAGCCCATTCGGCGTGACGGGCGACATGCTCAATTCGCTGCAAAACCCTTTATTTGATACCAAAGATGCAGCATCACCTGAACTGATTGCAGCAGGAAATTCGCTGCGAATCAACGGGATCGGATTATTCTTTGTTGCCGCAGTCCTCGCCATTCTTGCCCGTGTCTATTGGGTGCAGACCCGGTTACCGGCGAGATATCTGCAGGCGTTGCAGGTCACGTCTACGGAAGACGAATTCATTCCGGCTCGCGACGGACGCATTCTTGCCGACTCCATCGTGCTGGCTTCAGACGTGGATGTGTACGGCGTTGAGGTGCATTATCGCTGGCTGCAGCATGTGATTGATCCTCAGTGGCTGAAGTCGCAAATTCGCCAGCGACTCAGCAGGGAGGAGCGCCGTGATGCTGAACTGGTGGCACACGCTGAAGATCAGGTCCTCGCTGAACGCACGGCGCTGCGCAACGCTCTGGCGGATTTGACACAGATCTCCTCCGCAGATCTGACGGCAAGATTCACCAAGGTTGAAGTACGTGTGCAAAAGATCAGCGATGCCGTAAATCACCGTCAACCGGGATCGTTGGCCGCTGGTGCTGACGAAGCTCCTGGAGAAGACCATGGCGTGTTGCTGACATTCGCTGAGTCCATCCGTGCCGCGCTCACAACACCGCCCTTACGTACAGAAGAAAGTCGCATTGTCGTCCGGGAAGAAGAGACGTGGCATCCGGTTCTGGAAGATGTCGGCCTCTCGGTGGCAGCCGTGATTAACGAACATCCGGAGCGTTTCCCCGGTGTCCGTGTCGTCAGTTCTACGCGCCGCACATATCCGGAACTCACGCTGGCCGCACATGTCGTCGGCGTCCGCACCAATGTTCGCGATTCGGATCTGGCCGGTGATTCATCGATTGCCGGTCTGACCCGGACAGCCTTGCGTGTGGGCCGTTCGGGCGTGGAACGCAGCTACGAACATCAATTGCTGGGCGTGGCTGGAGTGCGGCGGACAATTCGCGACCGGCGGCAGCGTGTGATCTCGTCGGAGATCGTGCGACATCCGGTGAGTGGTCGTGATGTCACCTTAACGCTGGATTCGCAACTGCAGCAGTTGTCTGAACAGTTGCTGGCCGAATCGCTCAATGATGCGCCTCGTTTGCTCCTGCCTGAAGTGCCGTCGACCGAAGACAGCGAGGTGGACAGGGCGACGGCAGCGGAGCCGCAACCGATCCCGGTCGGTGGTTGCATCATCGTGATGGAGGCCGATTCCGGTCGACTGCTGGCAGCTGCGAGTGCCCCGACTTTTGATCTGTCGATGTTTGTTGATGGCTCACCGGCCCTGTGGAATGCTGTCAACAGCGACACGCGGCGTCCGTTTGTACCTCGTTTTACAGGTATGGCGCTGCCACCTGGATCAACATTCAAGATTGTGACAGCGATTGCAGCGCTGGAGTCCGGGACAATCACTCGGGACATGCCGTTCGAGTGCCAAGGGTATCTGAACAATCCGGACGAACATCGCTGCATGATTTTTCGCCTGTTCGGGGCGACGCACGGACGAGTCAATCTGCGAACCGCGTTGGCTCAATCGTGCAATGTGTATTTCTTCGACGCAGCGCGCCGGATGGGAATCGAACCATTGGTGCAGTGGGCAGATCTGCTGGAATTCGGCCACATGACGGGAATCGATCTGCCGTTTGAGAAAACCGGCACGGTCCCGAGCGCGAGTCGAAGTGCCGGCGCTTCCGAGACGGACGCTGCGCGCAGGCGTTTTGAGCGTGAAGCACCTGGACTGTCGATCGGACAGTCGCGGCTGACTGTCACACCGCTTCAGATGGCACGACTGGTGGGGTTCGTAGCGAACGACGGCTGGCTCGTGACGCCACACGTCGTAAGCGACGACGGCATGGCTCGCAGTGCGACGGAAATCGACACTTCGCCGTACCGCGCCACTCGAAAACGCATCCCCGGCGTCAGCTCCGAGACACTCAGCGCAGTGCGAGCTGGCCTGAAGGCGGCAGTCGAGGAACCGATCGGCACTGGATTCAAAACCGTCCGTCTGCCGGACGTGTCAATCGCTGGCAAGACGGGAACGGCGGAGACAGCACCTGGCAAGCCGGACCACGCATGGTATACCGGTTATGTTCCCTCTGAGAATCCTCGCTACGTCGTCGTCGTCGCGCTAGAACACGGCGGCTCAGGCAGCAAAGCCGCAGGCCCCATCGCTCGGGAACTCATGCGATCAATGGTCGAACGAGGCCTGCTGCACGATGGGCACACCGGCCCCTCAGAATAGAACTGAATATGAGGTTATACTTCACGCGGTCAGGAATGAGGCTGCCAGTGTCTTGCAATAGTCCCCTCTCCCCCGCAATTGATTTTCCAAATGTGCAATTTTTCCAGCGGGGGAGAGGGCCGGGGTGAGGGGGAATTTTGCATTTGTCCTTCAGCTTCGTTTGACAATAAACCGGTCAGCCCCCTCATCCGGCCTCCGGCCACCTTCTCCCCCGATCTCGAGGGAGAAGGGACATGAAATCGATTGCCGTTGATGGCGTCCATCCTGAACGCCCACGGTATAAACGAGTTCTGGTCGTTCGACTATTCGTCAGGGTCTTCCGTTTGATACACAATCAGACTGTTAATACGCAGAGGTTCCAGACGCTGGCGGGCATTCAGAAACGCCAGTTCAATGACAAATGCTGCGCCAATGACGTCTGCGTTCTGGCGTTGAGCCAGTTTCATGCAGGCTTCAATGGTGCCGCCGGTTGCGAGTAAATCATCGACGAGGAGCACGCGATCACCTGCTCCGATGGCGTCACTGTGGATTTCCAGCGAGTCAGAACCATACTCCAGATCGTAGCTGAACTTGTGTGTCTCCCAAGGCAGTTTTCCCGGCTTACGAACCGGCACAAAGCCCGCGCCCAGTTCCATTGCCAGAGGTGCGCCGAACACAAAGCCGCGTGCTTCTGCCGCCAGAATTGTCGTGATGCCTGCGTCGCGAAATGGTTCGGCCAGGCGGCGGATGACTTCCTTCATGGCAGCGGACGATTTCAGCAGCGGCGTGATGTCACGAAACATGATGCCGGGCTTCGGAAAATCCGGGACTGGCCGGATGTAATCTTTGAGGTTCATGCGGCCTTCGTTTCTGACGATGTCGTTTTGTTTTTCTTCAGCTTCAGGTAATAGCGTTCCCAGAATGCGCGCAGCGGCGAGGAAAACGCAAAGGCGCAGAAGAGAACGGGAAGTGCCATTTCGCGAACGACAAACACGAGCACCATCGCAAATACTATCTGCAGAATTTGTTTGCGGCTTCGGCGTCCGCGAATCATCTGATTGAACACATGCGCATAGCGGATGCGCGACACCATCAGCATTGCCGCCGCCAGCGTAATCAGCGGCAACAGAATGACCAGGCCCGGCAGCACGTAGTCAGCGGCTGGTTGTGCCCATGAGACCGTCCCTTCAGCACTCAACTGCTCCTTGAGCTCTTTCACTCCGATCGGGAACGATGCGACGACACCCGCCGCCGCCGGCGACGGCAGTCCGCTGAAGAAATTATGTGAATCTTCCTCTTCAGTTTCAACATTGAATCGCGCCAGTCGCAGGATGGCACAGACCATAAACAGGACGGCAATCGCCCACAGGATTCGTGGATGATAATTGAACGGCGCGGTGATGATCGTATCCATCAGGTGATGATCGGGATGCACGAGCTGCAGCATGATAAATGCCGGAGCAACTCCGAAGCTGATCGCATCACTCAGGCTGTCCAGCTGTGCGCCGAAGTCCGAGGTCTGGTTCGTGAGTCGTGCAGCGCTGCCGTCAAGCATGTCAAACAGCATCGCAAGGAAGATCAACTGTGCTGCCGTGATCAGTTCGATGCCTTTGAAATGATCCGGACCAACTTTAGCGGCGATGGAGATCGCTCCGAAACCGCACGCAGCATTGCACAGCGTCAGCAGCGTCGGCAATACGGCGAAGACTTTTCGGTGGCGAATCCTCCGCGGCGAGACGGTTGGTTCAGTGTCAGCCTCAGACATGAGTTATCGCCCTCGCACAGAAATGAGCGCCATGAAGTCTATTCCTGACTGCGTGCCGCATATGCCGCCAACACGCTGGTTCCTGCCGTCACGTTATCCCGAAGCCGCACACGAATTTCAAGGCCTTCCTCGACTGGAAGCACAAGTTCCGTCCGCGAACCCAGTTTAATCATGCCAATCTGTTCGCCCCGGCCCAATTCGTCGCCTGGTTTGAGCCAACACACGATGCGTCGTGCAATCGCACCTGTAATCTGGCGCACGATGATTCCGCGGAAGGGTGCCTGGTTTTCCTCCAGCATTATGGCAAGTTGCTCGTTTTCCCGTGCTGACTCAGGACGCAGGGCGTTCAGATACTTGCCGGGGCGATAGCGTAATCCGACAACTCGCCCGGCGACTGGCGCGCGATTGATATGGACGTTAAAGATCGACAGGAAGATTCCGATTTTCTTTGCCGGTCCGCCAATATAGTCGTCGAATGCAATTTCTTCGATATCAACGATTTTGCCGTCCGCCGGAGACACCACAAGCCCCGGAGCGGGCGGGCTGATGCGTCGCGGATTGCGGAAGAACCACGCGATCAGGCCACAGATCACAGCACACGTCACGGCAAGCAGAATCGCGATTACCTTAAGTGCGCCGGTCGATTGATTCGCCCACCAACCCAGCGAGAGCGTTGCAGCCGCGGTACTGCCGCACATCAGGAAAAGCTCGGCCAGTCCCACACGGGCAAATGGCAGCCGGTCTCGCCAGGCGAACGGGTCATCGCGCAGATCCCAGTACCAGCCGCCCTGATTGCGATAGAACTTCAGGTCGCGCGGATCAAGCACCTCGTGTGGACAGGGATTGAAATCACCTTTGCGACTCGCGGCCATGCGGGCAACATATCCGCGACGAAACGTCTTCAGCCAGCACCGTCGCACGCGGCCCCAGGCCTTCTCCAGATGGATGACGACCCCACTGCCCGGTTGAATATCTTTCAACTGCGCGTCCATCGTCCAGAGTTCGCGCGGAACAGACCGACTGGCAGCGCTCGGAGTATTGCCCGAGGAGGTCGGCGAAGGAATAGATTCAGGCATGTGACCGTTCAAGAAACAACAACTGGAGGATGGCGGTTTAAGCGGAATGGCGATTGCTCAATGCCACTGGATTTGCGATTAAAGTAGCCGTCACTCTCTGAGTGACGAATGCCAAAGGACACGTTTTGGGGCCTGCCTCACTCGGAGAGTGAGGTCTACTATGTGAAGGCGAGTACCGTTGGGCTGTCGCCTCATGATACCTGGTTTACCATCAATGTAGCAGGCACACGCCGTGTGCCGTCCGCTATTTCGACCGACTCCAGCGGCTACGGCACTTGGAAAGTGCCTGCAACTTTCTAAAACCAAGTGCCATTCGGCTAGCGCCGTGCAGTTGACGACACGGTTCGCTATGGGATTTTGGGAACATTGCCCGTTGTCGCCCCCGCCATGGCAACGGGCGGAGAGTCAACTTTGATCTCATTCGGCTTGTTAATCATCACCAGCACCATTCCAGCCGTGGCGATCAGCAGTCCGATGTAAAATGAAGGACTGAGCGATTCGAATTTCTTGCCGTGTGCAAAAATCGTGACAGACACGATTGTGTTGATGATCGGTGCTCCGGCAAATACTAATGGTGCCACGATGAAGGCGGCGGTTGGTCCAGCCTCTTTCACAGCAAAAATGACACACAGCGCCCCGACCGCTCCGGCAATCCCTGCCAGAATGCCGAATGTGATGCTCGGCGTGGCCCAGTTGAGTTTCGCCGGATCCTTCGCCGTTGGATCACCTTTATAGAAAATGAAAAAGCTGGGGATAAGTACCGCGACCAGGAAGTAGGCAATCCCCACCATCAGGAACGCTCGCAGATTGCTCCCGAACCTCGTTGTCGCATCGTGAACGAGCGGAACATAAACACCCCATGAAAGAGCGGCTCCGGCAACAAAGGCGAGTACAGTCCACTTGATATTCATGAATTCAGCTTTCGGTCCGACACGGGATTAAACGACATGGCTGACTTTGCAGATGAAATCTGCAAACCGCCAGCCCGGCATTGTAGAAGTCAGGCACGGTTTGGAAATCGAAAGGCTGCGGTGATCGTCATTTCCGAGACTTGCAGAACCATCGAATTGTCGTTTCTGATTGCTGTGACGGAGGCGCGACACTAAACTGATCGTATAATCGAGTCTTCCGGGTCCCGGTGGGGCCGCAACGTTGCGATGCATTCCAGAAATGAGGCAAATTGATGGTTTCCCGGCGTTTTATGCTGAATCCCTCCCGCACGGCCAAACAGGGGGTACTTATCAATTCGGGAAAGGACACCGCTGAATATCAGGCGGTTGTCAATACTTTGACGATGGACGCAGCCGATATGAAAGAAATGGGGCTCGAATCCGGTGATTCGGTCATCGTCCGCACTGAATTCGGCGAAGCCATATTTCAATGCGAACCAGGAAAATGCCCGACTGGACTTTTGTTTGTACCCTACGGACCTCCAACGTGTAAACTCATGGGCGGAAGCACCGACGGAACCGGAATGCCAACCTCAAAAGGCTGGGATGTCGATGTGGAACCGGTTCCAAAATGATTGAATTGATGAACAACAACAGGATCGAAAGCATGACTGACGACACAAATGTTTCGGCAGATTTCGTTTCAGACGAATCGCCGCACTTTTCAGCGGAACAGCCACCACAGGAATTTGCCCCATGGGAAGAAGTCGATAAAGGCCGCTTCATGCCGCGCCGCGTGCGAGGCAGCAACCCCGGTCGAGCGCTGGGTTGAGCGTTTCTCGTTCCTTCGTCCGGTTCGGACGAATCCGCCACAAAGCCACAGTGCAGCAACGACTAATCATTATACAGTTTAACCCGATGCCAACGGTGAGGTCTTTATTCCTGCGATTCGCCGCGCCTTAGGCGTCGGGTGAAACTTCCAACACTTTAACAGCGCCTGGAGACAGAACACGATGAGTCTCAACGTTATCAACAATGCCACATGTACGTTCTGCGGCTGCGTCTGCGACGATATTCAGCTTCACTTCGACGAGACGCGAATTCACGAAGCTAAAAAAGCCTGCGTTCTCGGCAAGGCGTGGTTCCTGAATCATACGGCAGACCACGATTATCCGGACGCCCTGATTGACGGTCGCGAAGCTACGGTCGATGAAGCCATCGAAGTCGCAGCTACCTATTTGCATGATGCTCACATGCCGCTGATTTACGGGCTGAGTAACACCACTTGTGAAGCTCAGCGGGAAGCCGTCTCGCTGGCCGATCGACTGGGAGGGCTGCTGGACAGTCACACATCGCTTTGACACGGTCCCACAGAAATCGCCGCCCAGTTGGGTGGTAAAGTGACGTGTACTCTTGGCGAAGTAAAGAACCGAGCTGACTTCATTGTGTACTGGGGCGGGAATCCTGCGGAATGCCATCCAAGGCATTTCACTAAGTATACTCTGATGCAGAAAAGTAAATTCCTGCCGCGTGGTCGTAAAGACCGCACAATGATTCTGGTGGATATCCGTGAAACGAAAAGCGGAGGAGCGGCTGACATCTTTCTTCAGATTCGGCCTGGCAAGGATTTCGAAGTCCTGACGATTCTTCGCGCTATCCTGAAAGGGCAGCATGTCAATAAATCAGCGATCGCAGAAACAGGGCTGACACTGGAACAGATGACGGACTTTATTGATCGTGCGAAGAAGTCAAAGTTCGGCTGCATGTTCTTCGGAATGGGTCTGTCGATGACTCGCGGGAAGCACATGAATTCAGCGGCGTTGCTGACACTGGCGGCAGAACTCAATGCGTTTACGAAGTTCGTGGCAATGCCGATGCGGGGCCACGGAAACGTGACTGGTGCCGACGTCGTCATGCGCTGGCAGACAGGATTCCCTTTCGGAATCACGTTTAATCGCGGATACCCACGGTACAATCCTGGTGAGTTTTCGACCGTCGATGTTCTGGTCCGTGGCGACACGGATGCGGCGTTGATTCTGGGAGCCGACCCGGGTGCGACCATGCCGCAGCCGGCGATCGACCATCTGGCCCGCATTCCCACGATCGTACTTGACCCGAAAGTTACGCACACCAGCCGCCTGGCACGCGTACATATCACGACGTCAGTCGCAGGAATCAGCGCTCCTGGAACTGCGTATCGCATGGATGAAATCCCGCTACCATTGAAGCCTGCGCTGAAGTCACCGTATCCTACGGATGAAGAAGTGGTGCGCAGGATCAACGAAGCCGTCGCTCGCAAGCCGCACTGGATGCCGGCCGACGGCCCGATGACGGTGATGCAGAGATAAGTTTCTTCTCAATCGTTTAACCGCGTGCCCATGGGGCCGCGCTGCCGATGATGAGACTTCGATCGAGTGATCCGGCGAGCGCGGGGCGATGCCCACGCGGTTAAACGAGTAATCTAACGAGGCACGACATGATTCGGATCACAGGCGGAAAAATTTATGACCCCGCCAATGGCATCAACGGCCAGGTCCGGGACTTGTGTATTGACGGCGGCAAGTTTGTCTCGTCGGTCATCGGCGGTCGCACCATCGATGCCACGGGGATGATTGTTTTTCCAGGTGGTGTGGACGTCCATACGCACGTTGCGGGCGGTTCGATCAACTTCGCGCGAGCCATGACGCCGGAAGATCATCGACGGACAACGGCCTTCATACGGACGCAGTCACGTCGTTCCGGACTGGGTGGCATGGCTCCGACGACGTTTGCCACCGGATATCTCTATGCCGGCATGGGCTGGACTACGGTCAACGAGGCCGCCGTGCCCGTGCTTTCGGCGCGACACACGCACGAAGAGATGCACGACATCCCGATTCTCGACAAGACCAGTTGCGTCCTCATGGCAAACAACGAAATCCTGCTCGACCTGTTTGAAGCCGGGGACTTCGAACGCGCAAAAGATGTCGTCGCCTGGCACATCTGGGCGGCCAAATCATACGGCGTTAAGGCCGTCAATCCCGGAGGCGTCGCCGCATGGAAATGGGGCAAAGACGCCAAGCAACTCACCGACCCGATTGAAGGCTACAACAAAATCACGCCCGGCACGATTATCGGCAGACTCGCGCAGATCGTTGACGAACTGGGCCTGCCGCACCCAATGCATCTGCATTGCAACAATCTTGGCGCACCTGGCAATGTCTGGACGACCATCGAAACGATGAAGCTGCTGGAAGGCCGTCGAGCCCACATCGCACATCTGCAGTATCATGCGTACGGTGGCGATGACTGGGACACGATGCGATCTGCGTCTGCCGAAGTTGCCGAATACTTTAATACGCACACCAACATGACGACCGACGCGGGTGCAGTTCTGTTCGGCGACACAGTCACGATCACCGCCGATGGTCCGTGGCAACACCTCCTTTATAAACTCACGGGCCGCAAGTGGGGCAATCTGGACGTCGAAAACGAAACGGGCTGTGGCATCGTGCCATACACGTATCGCCCCAGCAACCTCGTGAATTCAATCCAATGGGCGGTCGGTCTGGAACTGCTGCTGCTCATCAACGATCCGTGGAGAATCTTTCTGTCGACGGATCATCCGAACGGTGCCTGTTTCTGGCGCTATCCGGAAATCATCCAGTTGCTGATGAGTTTCGATTTCCGCAAGGAGTGCATGACGAAGTTGAGTCCGCTTGCACGTGAGCGTATCACGCTGCCGGACATTGACCGCGAATACACGCTTTATGAAATCGCGACGATTACTTCCGCCGGTCCTGCACGAGCGCTGGGATTAAACCAGAAGGGAAGTCTGGGCATCGGAGCGGACGCGGATGTCGTGATCTACGAAGAAGAAAAGGACATCGCGAAGATGTTCAGCCACCCGCGTTATGTACTCAAGGGCGGGGAAGTGGTGATTGAAGACGGCGACATCCGCGCAACTCCCGAAGGACGCGAATTCATTGTGAAGCCTTCGTTCAATCCGGACATCGAGAGCTTTCTGAAGCCAAAGTTTGAAGACGTCTATACCATGTCGTTTGAAAATTACCCTGTGGAAATGGAACGAGTTGCACACGCCGAGATCCGTGACTGTATCGATACTTAATGTGCTCCGTCACTCCGTGGCAGAGACCCTCGCTCACATTCTCCCTGCATTGCCAGATCCATGAGTCCCATCACACTGACACTCACAGAACGTCCGAAGGTTCCGCTGGAAGCGGAGACGGTGACGCCCGATGCGTTCGTGACCATGTCAAACGAACAAATCCGCAGCAGTCTCGTGTATCACGGCAAACGGCATTGTCGACTGGACGACTTCTTTGAGGTCAGTGGTGAATATAGTGACCAAATCGAAATGCACGGCGACCTGCATCAGGTCAAACTGCTGGGCAAGAGCATGAGTCGCGGACAACTGAAAGTCCACGGCAGCGTCGGCATGCACCTGGGCGCAGACATGCGAGGCGGACGAATTGAAGTCACGGGCGACGCCGGTGACTGGATCGGTGCGGAAATGATCAACGGCTTTATCCATGTGCATGGCAATGGCGGCGGGCAGATCGGAGCGGCCTATCGCGGCAGCCTGCGCGGGATGAGAAACGGAACCATCATTGTCGGCGGCACAGCCGGTCTGGAAGTCGGTATGAGGATGCGCCGCGGCACAATCGTCGTCGCCGGCAAGGTTCGCGATTTCTGTGGGTTGCAGATGAAAGGCGGCACGATCATTCTGATGAGCGGTGCCGAAATTCGCACCGGAGCCTGGATGGTTCGTGGGACAATTCTGTCGCTCCAGCCACTGCCGCTCATGCCCACCTTCGTACCATCCGGGCAGTACAATCCTTCCTTCATCGATCTCTATGCCCGGGAACTTCGCTCTCACGGAATCTCGCTTCCCAACAATCCGTCATCCGGCACCTGGTCCCGCCACTGCGGCGACACATCCATCCCCGGCAGAGGCGAGATTCTGATCTGGAACCCGGCGTAGGCGGAAGTCGCCAGGTCACATTTCCGCCGAGCCAAGTTTCGACGCAGCGCATGGCCCTTCTCCCTCGAAATCGGAGGGAGAAGTTGGCCGAAGGCCGGATGAGGGGGCCACCGACGTTGCGTCAAGCTGGAACGTCCCGGACTCCGCCAGGTCACCGCTTTGCTCGAACTCTGTTCTAACCGACCACGAACTTCCATCACAACCAGGCGGCAATCCCCCAAAATGTCGGTGTTCAATTTCATTGACCGATATCACAATGATCGCCATGAAGAAGACCCTCATTTGCTGGCTGGGAACGATGGACCTCAAATGCTCGCGCGGCGAGGAGTCGGGACTGGGGCCGATTGGACAGGCGGTCGCGAAAATTCTGGAAGGCGCGCCAAAGCCGCTCGTGTTTCATCGCAGTCCCGGCACTTCAGTGATGGCCGCCAGATTTCCTCAAGGGCTGTCCACGCATCAGCATGGCAATGAAGCTCAAGCCCTGGAAGCCTGCGAACGATTGCTGTACGGATTGTTCCCCACGATTTCCGGTCCCTGTGACACAGGACTTTTCGTCGGCGGTGGACAAACTGCCGACCGGTGAACTTGCCGTGTATCTCTACGACGCAGTGTATGATGGCGTCGGTCTGACGATGGTCGCTTACGAACAAATGAAAGAGTTGCTGCAGAAAGCTCTGGAACGGGTACCGTCCTGTGACTGCGAAGAAGATTATGGCTGTTTCAGCTGCGTGGCGAACCCGAATAAGGAACGTCCAGCAAGTAAACATGATGCTCGGTTGATTCTGGAGACACTGTCGGAAGTCTTTGAAACGGAGTCGCCTCGTCAGGAAACCGTGACGACGGACTGGACGGCCACATTGGAACAGACTGAAACGATTGGCTGTTCGATATGTCAGACAACAGTCAAACCGACGGACCGCTTCTGTCCGAACTGCGGGACGAAAATGGTGGCGGTGTAGTGCTGAAAGTAGCTTGGGCATTCCTGCCCGAGTTGTTTCATTGTTTGTGGTCCGTTGAAACACAAACGCAGCGACGGGCAGGAATGCCCATCCTACTTTAAGGAGGCAAGAATTTCATGACTTCATCAGCAACAGCAAGCGTGTCGGACAGGAATGTCCAACCTACAAGTCTTGATGGCTTCACGGAACATGATCCGATGGCCCAACTCTATCCGTTCCCGGCGATACGAGTGACACGGATCGCTCGCGACACAGACAAGAAAATCGGCGACTTTCAATTGACGGCAGACGTGGCTCGTCAGCTCGATGAAGACCAGGTCGGCGTTTTGATTGCGAACTGTGAGACGCCCGATCGAATGCACGAGCGAGTTTTGAAGCTGGCGGAAACGGAGTACCCGGCACCGTGGGTTGTGGTGCTCAGTACCATTGACCTCGCTCGCTGGTGGTATAGCGTGCAGCCCCGTATCAACACACGCAGGATTGACGCCAATTCGGAAGCGAATACCTACTGGCGAACCGGCAACTGCTGGTTCACAAGACAGGAGCGGCTGGAAGCGTTATCCAGGGCACCTGAGTTTCACGGACCGATTGCCGGGATCATTCTCGTGGATCCGATGTTTCAGACTCAGCATGCCCGAGGCTTGCGAAAATCGAATTGGACACACAATGACCGCCCGGAACTGCTGAACAGTTTCCGCAAGGATCTGGCCGAAGACGGCCTACGTCCGCCGTTGATGTTCATGGCCTGTCCTCCAGCGAAATCACTCAACACATTGGCCGCTCAGCGAGCCTACTGTCTGGAAACCATGTGGTACACCGACGGCACCCGACTGCGAGTCGGTGCGTTGTAACTTTCCACCGTAGGTTGGACATTCCTGTCCGGCCCACGAGAATTCTTCCCTGAGTTGTATTTGCCGGAACGCGCCAGCGTCCGGTTCTGTGAAAACCGTGAGCTAGTGCTCAATGCCACTCGATTTGCTAT
>Ga0335394_10002233_pt1 | contig 21743 bp, 11 predicted proteins | sample MAT03_FD_205741 | JGI IMG/M metagenome (GOLD analysis project Ga0335394, IMG submission 205741) | Freshwater microbial communities from Lake Fryxell liftoff mats and glacier meltwater in Antarctica - MAT-03 (spades assembly) (version 2) ...
TGACGCAGTTGCTCGACCTGTTGCTGGTCGCGCCGGACCTGCAGGTGGCGGTCTTGGCGCTCGAAGCGGTCGATGGCGCCGAGCCCATGAGCGAGCGGGCGCGGCGGGCGGTGGCGCACGCCGGGAGTTGGGTGGAGCAGCGGGGGACGTGGGAGCCGACGTTACCGTGTGTGAACGACTTTGACCGACTCATGCCAGAACTTGTTGGTTTACCTGGATTTTGGTAGCGTTTCGCCGCATGCGAGCCGTGGCCCCGATGACGAGCGCTGAGCCTTGGGTGTCTGTCGACGCCGTGGCGGCTCACATCGGCGTCGCCAAGGACTCGGTGTACCGCTGGATCGACGCGAAGGGCTTGACTGCCCATCGGGTCGGGAAGCTCTGGAAGTTCAAGCTCTCGGAAGTGGACGACTGGGTCCGCGCCGGTGGAGCAAACCAAGCGCGTACGCGGGCCAAGCCGGTGCGGCGAACGACGACAAGGAAGACGAAATGACCGCCACGACCACCCGCACCTCCACGCGCACAACGCCGATGCTGTTCTCGCGGCAGCGCCAGCTTCTGCAGCTCCTCGATGCCCTCGGCGGCACGTCGTGCATGCTCGACTTCCAGAAGTTGCTGTTCCTGTATTGCCAGGAGTCGTCGACGGGGGAGGCACCCTACAACTTCGTCCCGTACAAGTTCGGCGCGTTCTCATTCACGTCCTACGCGGATCGGCGGAAGCTCATCGAGCGTGGGCTCCTCGAGGACGAGGACGGCTGGCAGATCACCGCGGAGGGGCGGAAGATCATCGGGCGCACGATGGACATGCAGCTCGCGGCCTTCGCGAAGCGGCACCGTGGTCTGCACGGGGACGCGCTTGTCGCCGACACATACCGGCGCTTCCCGTTCTTCGCGACCCGCAGCGAGATTGCCGAGCGCGTCCTCAAGGGTGACGACGACGCGCTCGCGCGCATCAAGGCGGTCCGCACCAAGGCGACCGGCCCTGCGCTCAGCACCATCGGGTACGAGGGCCACACGCTAGAGAGCTACCTGACCATCCTGCTGAAGAGCGGCGTCACGCTCCTCTGCGACGTGCGCCGGAACCCCATGAGCCGGAAGTACGGCTTCTCGAAGAACACGCTCGCGCGCGGGTGCGAGGGCGTCGGCATCCGCTACGAGCACCTGCCCGAGCTCGGCATCGCGTCAGAGCAGCGGCAATCACTCGACACGCAGGCCGACTACGATGCGCTGTTCGCCGACTACGAGCGGACGTGGCTCCCGAAGCAGGGCTCGGCGCTGAAGCAGATCCAGGGCTGGATCGAAGCGGGCGAGCGCGTGACGCTCACCTGCTACGAGCACCAACCGAACCAGTGCCACCGCCATTGCGTTGCCGAGGCGCTCGCGGGCAAGTTCGGGAAGAATCTCAGCGCCAAGCATCTGTGAGAGGGTGGGCATGATGGAGAAGGAACGCGTTCTCATCACGGTCAAGACGTACCCCACGCTCTCTCGGAGGTACGGCGAGACGGTCTGCACGGCGGGCGTGCGGGAGGACGGAAGCTGGGTGCGCATTTATCCTGTGCCGTTCCGGCGGCTCGATGATAAGCAGCAGTACAGCAAGTACGACTGGGTCGAGTGCCGCCTTCAGCGCAACACCGTCGACGTGCGCCCCGAGACCTTTCGCCCCGTGGAGCAGCGCGAGCTCGTGCCCGTCGGCGAGATGGGAACGGACCACAACTGGCGCGAGCGTCGCGAGATCCTGCTCAAGAAGGCCCGCGTCTACGACAACCTCGAGGAGCTGATCACCGGCGCGAAGGCGAACCAGATCTCGCTCGCCGTCTTCAAGCCAGCGCGCATCTTGGAATTCGTCGTCGAAGAGGACGAGCGTGAGTGGGACATCAACAAGGTCAAGGAGATGCGCGAGGCCTCGCGACAGCACGAGCTGTTCGAGGACAACACCTGGAGAGAGACCTTCCGAGTGATCCCGAAGCTGCCCTACAAGTTCTCGTACAGGTTCGTGGACACCGCCGGGAAGAAGAGCGAGCAGCAGATCCTCGACTGGGAGATCGGCGCGCTCTACTGGAACTGCTTGCGCTCGGCGGACGACGATGAGCCGAAGGCGATCGCGAAGGTCCGGCAGAAGTACATGGACGAGTTCCTGAAGAAGGATCTGCATTTCTTCCTCGGCACCACCCAGCAGTGGCACCAGGTGGCCCTGAACCCGTGGGTCATCATCGGCGTCCTGCCGATCCCGGCCGAGAATCAGCTCGGGCTGTTTTAGGCGCGGCCGGCCGCGGCCCGCATCCGTCGCTTGTAGGGCCCCAATACCCGGTGTACTCTGGCGACCGTTGGCAAGTTCTGCCAACCGCTGCCGGAGCTTCGCCCCATGACGGACGAGATCCTTACGCTTCCCGAAGTCGCCCAACTGCTCAAAGTCGCAGAGAAAACGGTCTACACGATGGCGCAGAAGGGGGAGATGCCAGCGTTCAAGGTCGGAGGCCAGTGGCGCTTCCGCCGCACGGACTTGGACGCCTGGATCGACGCGAAGACCCGCTGCGCCGCGGGTGGGGCCGACGCGCACGATGAGAACGGCGAGGGGAAGAAGTGATGACGTCAGCTGTTCCCCCGCGCGAGGGCATGATGGCGGTGGTGCGCAATCGACGCGCGCTCATCACCGGCGTGCAGCCCTTCGATGCCGATGAGCAGGGCCGCTTGCATCTCGTCGAGGTCGAGTACACCGACGGCGTCGGCGCCGAGACGGACCAGGTGCTGTGGGAGGTCGAGCCGGGCACCGACGTCCTCGAGCCCTCGGCGCTTCCGCGCGTCGAGGCGACCGCTCCCATGGAGCCGCGCGAGTTCGATGCGATGGTGCGAGCCGCGCGGTGGTCTGCCCTCACTCCCTCGCTGCCGTTCTCCGGCCTCACCGAAGACCGCCCGCCGCTTGCCGCGCCCCTCTTTGGCGCGATTCACCCGGAGGCCTACCAGCTCGTGCCGGTGCTGCGCGCCCTCGAGATGCCTCGGGTGGCGCTCATGCTCGCGGACGCTGTCGGCCTCGGGAAGACCATCCAGGCCGGAATGATCCTGCGCGAGCTGATGCTGCGCCGGCGCATTCGGCGCGTCCTCATCCTCTGCCCGGCCTCGCTGCGCACACAGTGGCGCGAAGAGATGGACGAGAAGTTCTCGCTCCCGTTCGACGTCGTCGACCGGCCCCGCTCGCTTCGCTTGCAGCGCGAGCTCGGTCTCGATGCGAATCCCTGGCGTGTCCACGAGCGCGTCATCGCGAGCTACCACTATCTGAAGCAGCCCGACGTGCTGGAGCAGTTCCGAAGCACCGCTGAGCCCGGCGACGACGGCCGCCTGCGCTGGGACCTCCTCATCGTGGACGAGGCCCACAACCTCGCGCCCTCGAGCTTCGGCGACGACTCTGACCTCGCCGAGATGCTCCAGCTGATCGCGCCTTGGTTCGAGCACCGGGTGTTCCTCACGGCCACGCCGCACAACGGACATACGCGCTCGTTCTCGGGCCTCCTAGAGGCCCTCGACCCCGTGCGTTTCACTCGCAAGTCCGAGCTCGACGCAGAGGACCGGGCCCGCGTGGGAGAGAGCGTGATCCGTCGGCTCAAGAGCGAGATCAACCGCTCGTACGTCGCGCTCGGGGAGCCCGCGCGTTTCTCCGAGCGACACGTCGACGCCCTGCCGGTTCTGCGCTTCGGCGCCCAGGAGCGCGGCCTCTCCGATGCGTTTCACGACTTCCGAAAAGCTCTCCAGAAGGCGACGGCGCAGGCGGCGGCATCCGACCGAGCGGCCGCGGCGTTCGCGACCGAGGTGTTTCAGAAGCGCTTGCTCTCTGGGCCCTGGGCCTTCGGCCAGAGCTGGCTCAACCTGCTCGAGGGGCTCGCGGAGCGCAGCGCTCGCCAAGAGCGTGAAGGTGCGGAGAGCGTCGCGCGCGTCCGAGGCGCGCAGGGCGATGACACGGACGACGACGCCGAGCGCGAGAGCCGGGAGCGCCAGTCGAGCCGCACCGTCGGTGCCTGGCTGCGGGAGTGGCAGACGACGCTCGAAGACGAGATCGCGGCCGTGTCGCGCACCGTCGAAGCGCTCGGAGTGACGCGCGTCTCGGCGAGCCTCGAGCCGACCGCGCACAGGCAAGCTGTCGCGAGCGGCGCAATCAAGGTCCGCACCGACGCGCGGCTCCGCACACTCGAGACGCTCATCGAGGAGCGGCTGCGAGCAGGCGATGCATGGAGGCCCGGCGACCAGAGCGGAGAGCGCCTCGTCGTCTTCACCGAATACCTCGCCTCGCTCGACTACATCGTGGCGCGATTGCGCGCCCGCTTCGGTGACGGTGACTGGCTCGTGTCGCTCTACGGCGGCATGAACGATGAGGCGCGCGACGCGGTGAAGCGCGCCTTCAATGATCCGAACAGCTCGGCGCGTATTCTGCTCGCCACCGACGCAGCCGGCGAAGGCTTGAACCTGCAGCGCTCCTGTCGGCTGCTGCTCCACTGGGACATCCCGTGGAACCCAGGGAAGATGGAGCAGCGCAACGGACGCCTCGACCGCCACGGTCAGGAGCGCGACGTCCACGTGTTTCACTTCGACAGCACCGACGACGCTTCCATGCGCTTCCTCGGCAAGGTGCTGAAGAAGCGCAGCCAGACGCGTGAGGATCGCGTGGTCACCGACGAGATCTTCGCTCAAGCGCTGCTCTCGCACTTCGAGCACGACGAAGACGTCGAGGTCGCCGAGGAGCGGCTCGAGCGCACCATCAAGAATGCCCTCGCGGCGAAGAAGGGCGCGGCAGACGACGTTCCCGATGCGGCGCCGCTGCCCGGGAAGGAGGACCGCGAGCGACTCAATCTACTGCGTGCAGATATCGATCTGACGCCGCAGACGCTCCGAGAGACTCTCGAAACGAGCCTTGCCATTGAGGCAGGGCGACCGCGTCTGCGCGACGACGGCGAGGGCCGCTATCGCTTCGTGCCGGTGGTCGGACAGGGGCCGGTCCCAACGGTGTGGCAGGAGGTCGTGGATCAGACGCTGCGCGACGGCGGTGCCAAAGGGCCGTTGTGCGCGATGGTCTTTGACCCGGAGCACTACGTCGTAACCCGCTCGGGTCGGCCTGTCTTTCTCCCCGAGCCGGACTCTAGGCTGCTCCACCTCGGACACGCGCTCTACCACCGGGTGATGTCGACCTTCGCCCGCTACCGCTTCCCGGGTGGACCCAAAGCAGCCACGCGATGGTGCGTACGTGAGTCGGCCGACCTTCCCGAGGGCGCAGACGCGCTCATTCTCCTCACGCTCGAAGAGCTCGCCGTGAATGAGTTGCGCGAGCCGTGTCACCATTGGGTGCGCACCGTGGCGCTGCCGGTGAAGAAGGGCGTGCTCGGCGAGGCGCTCGTCCATCGGGCGCCCACCGCGTGGCAAGAGCAAGGCGGCGCGGTCGCTCCCGACGTGGGTCGCGGGATCTGGGAGGATGTGGAGGGCAAGGCCAAGGCCTTCGTCAAGGACCATCAGCAATACCGCACCAAGGAGCTCAGCGAGCGCCTCGACCTTGCCGGCAAGCGCGTCGCTGCCCAGGAGAAGCAGCGCTTCGAGAAGCGTCGCAAGGAGCTCGACAAGGCCATCAGCGACAACCAGATCGCCAAGCTCGAGAAGGAGATCGCGGGCTACCTCGAGCGCCGCCAGCAGTACCTCTTCGTCGAGCTCGACGAAGAGGAGCGCCGCAAGCTCTCGGACAAGCAGGCTGAGCTCGAGCTTCGCCTCCGGCACTACGACGCCGTGCTCCGCCGCCTCGCAGACGAGGAGAAGCGGACCCTCACGCGCGTGCTCCCGCCCCGCTACACCCTGCGCGGCGAGGCGCGCGTCTACCCGATCGCGGTCGAGATTCGCGTGCGCCCGGCAGGCGACGGCGGCTCGCGCCGGAGGTCGTCATGAGCGCCGGCGAAGCGTGGATCGAGCTGAACCAGGCAGGACGCCTTCTCGACCGTCGCGGGCTCGAGGCGCTTCCTACGCCGGGAAACGCCCTGTGGAACCTGAGCGATCGGCTTCGCGACGCGCTCACCGCTTCCCTCGCAACGCGCAGCGCCCGGAGCGACCGTCGCTCCTCGCCTCCGGGCCGCGACAGCGAGTCCTTCGGCACGTTGCTCGACGTGGTGCTCGAAGAGGCCTGCGGGCTCACGGACGGCTGGCGCAAGGGCCCGCTCGTGGGCGCAGCCGACGCAGAGACCCTGCTCGACGGGACGCTGCTCAAGCCGCGGCGCGTGCTCACTCTCGAGGGAGAGACGGCGCTCGCGGTGTTCGTGACCGCGGCCGAGCGCGTCGGCCTGCACAAGGGCCGACGCGTCGTCGCGCAGGTGGTCGAGTACCTGCGCCGGCGGCGCATTCCGCTCGGGCTCCTCACCAACGGACGCGAGTGGCGCCTCGTCTTCGCCGACGCCGACAACCTCGCCTGGGTCGAGTGGGCCGCCGATCGTTGGCTCGAAGGCGACAGCCTCACGCACACGCTCGGGCTCCTGCGGCTCATCCTGTCACCGGCGTCCCTCGCGCCCCCTGCCTCATCGGCACGGCCGGGCAAGGACGGCGACCGTGGCATCTCGCCCCTGCTCGCGGCGATCCGGCAGACGCGGCGCGGGCAAGCGCGGCTCTCGAAGGAGCTCGGCGAGCGCGTGCGCGCCTGCGTGGAGCTCTTGCTTCAGGCTCGCCGGCCTGTGCTCGAGGCCTCTTGGAACGAGGCCGAAGGCAAGAGTGTCTATGACGCCGCCTGCCACTTCATCATGCGCCTCGTGGTCGTGCTCTTCGCCGAGGCGCGCGAGCTGCTGCCCGTCGACAGCCCCATCTACCACCATGCGTACGGCCTGCGCGGGCTGCTCGAGGCGCTCGGGCGCGCGGGTGCTGACCGTCGTAAGTCCCGCACGTCGGCGTGGCCGCGGCTGCTCGCGCTCTTCCGTTTGCTCCACCAGGGCTCGCTGCACCCGCAGCTCATCGTGACCTCGTATGGAGGCGACCTCTTCCGCGCAGGTGATGAGGCGGGCGATGCGATCCAACGCGCCCTCGCGCTTCTCGAAGCGGTCGCGGAGCCGCCCGACGATGAGACGGTCTACCGGATGCTCGTGCTCCTCACGCGGACGACCGAGCGCGTGCGTGAGGGCAACGTGACGCGCGTGGTGGCCGCGCCCGTCGACTTCACGGAGCTGACGAGCGAGTACATCGGCATCCTCTACGAGGGCCTGCTCGACTACGAGCTGCACCGCGTCGGCAGCGAGCCGATCGTGTTCCTTGGCCTCGGTGACCAGCCCGCGCTGCCGCTTGATCGCCTCGAAGCGATGACCGACAAGCAGCTCGCCTCGCTGGTGGAGAAGGCGAAGGTCAAGCGTGCCGAGACCTCGGAGGACGACGGCGGCGAGGGTGAAGAGGAGGACGCCGACGCCGAGGACGAGGCCGACGAAGAGGCGGAAGGCGCCGAGGCCGGCGACGACGCAGCGGCCGTGCTCGAGGAACTCGTGGCCGGCGACGTACGTGCGGAGGCGATGAAACGCGCTCTCGCCTGGGCCGAGCGCGCTGCCGTAGCCGGCAAGCTCGTGAAGGCGCGCCCTCCGAAGAAGAAGGGCGCCGCCGGCGCGGCAGACGCCGCCTACCAGGCCGAGCTGGCTCGGGCCGCACAGGCCGTCATCGCGCGCGAAGAGGTCGAGCCTGGCAAGTGGCGCCTGATGGTGAAGCTCTCAGGCGAGCTGTACCTCGTGCGCTGGGGCGGCACGCGCAAGGGTGCCGGGACCTTCTACACGCGGCCGCAGCTCACGCTGCCGACCGTGCGCCGCACGCTCGAGCCGCTGCTCTCCGGGCTGGACGGGCGCGTTCGCTCACCCGAAGACCTGCTCGCGCTCAAGGTTTGCGATCCCGCGATGGGCTCCGGGTCGTTCCTCGTCGCTGCGCTGCGGGTGCTCACCGAGGCGGTGGTGCGCTCGCTCCACGAGCATGGGCGCATCGTTCGTCGCGGGGATGCGGGGGCCTCTCCCACGAATGGGAGCGAGCTCGTCCGCATCGAGTGTGAGCTGCTCCCCGATGCCGATCGCGACCAGGCCGACGAGCGCGTCGAGGCCATCGTGCGGCGCGCCGTCGTCGAGCACTGCCTCTACGGCGTCGATCTGGACCCACTCGCCGTGGAGCTGGCCCGGGTGTCGCTCTGGGTCGAGACCCTCGACCGACGCCTGCCGTTCACCTTTCTCGATCACAAGCTGCGCTGCGGCGATGCGCTCGTCGGCACCTGGCTTGATCGCTTCCGCGACTATCCGCTGCTCGCGTGGTGGCGACAGAGCCCGGACGAGAAGTGGCGCGGCGTGACGCACGAGGGCGACGTCTGGGCGAAGCAGCTCAAGGAGCTGCGCACCAGCATCGTCGAGGAGCAGCGCAAGGTCATCGCGGGGGAGCTGCGGCTGCCTTTCGCGGGCACCTCCGACGACGAGCTCAAAGCCGCGATCGAGCGGGTGCGCGAGCTGTACCGGCGCTTGCGAAGGGTGCCCGCCTCGCAGCCCGACAAACGCGCCGAGATATGGCGGACGCAAGTGGCGGTGGACCCAGCGATTGCGCGAGTCCGCGAGGCCTTCGATACGTGGTGTGCGCTGTGGTTCTGGCCGCTCGAAAAGCTCGACGAGGCTCCGCGGCCTTTGGACCTGCTGGCGCCGACGGAGCCTGCCAAGCAGATCGTGCGGGCGCTGCGCGCCGCAAAACGCTTCTTCCACTGGGAGCTCGAGTTCCCCGACGTGTTCACCGAGAAGGGCGCCGGATTCGACGCCATCGTCGCGAACCCGCCGTGGGAGATCCGCAAGCCCAGCAGCAAGGAGTTCTTCAGCGATCGCGATCCTCTCTACCGCTCCTACGGCAAGCAGGAGGCATTGCTCTGGCAGCGCGAGGAGTTCGGTCGGGACGCCGCCTTCGAGCGCAAATGGCTCGACCACGTGGGCACCTTCAAGGACGCCGGCAACTTCGTCCGCAACGCGGGCGAGCCCTTCGGCGATGCCGACGACGCCCAAGGCCGACCGCTCGTCGGCCTCGTCCCGCGCAAGGCCGACGACACGCGCCGGATGCACAAGAAGTGGGCGGCCGAGCGGGTGAAGAAGACGGGGCTCTCGGACCCCGAGCACGCGTTTAGGTACCAGGGCTCAGCCGACCTCAATAGCTACAAGCTCTTCGTCGAGCAGGCGCACGCGCTCTTGAAGCCCGGCGGTCAGCTCGGCCTCATCACGCCGAGCGGGCTCTACACCGACAAGGGCGCCCTCGACCTGCGCAGGCTGCTGCTCGAGCGCTGCGCGTGGCGCTGGCTCTACGGCTTCGAGAACCGCAACCAGGTCTTCGATATCCACCGCAGCTTTAAGTTCGCGGTCACGATCGCGCAGAAGGGCGGCAAGACCGAAGCACTGCACGCGGCGTTCATGCGCCACGAGCTCGAGGACTGGAGCGAGGCCCGCGGCGCGCTCGCGTATCCGGCGGAGCGCATCCACGCCTTCAGCCCGAAGAGCCTCTCGGTGCTCGAGATCCGCAGCGACCGCGACCTCGAGGTGCTGACGAAGATCTACGCCAACAGCGTGCTGCTCGGCGACGACGGCCCCGACGGCTGGGGCATCAAGTACGCGACCGAGTTCCACATGACCAACGACTCCAAGCTCTTCATCCCGCGGGAGAAGGCCGAGGAGGCGGGGTACAAGCCGGACGAGTACGGGCGGTGGGTTGGGACGGATGGCGATGTGCTGCTGCCGCTCTACGAAGGGCGGATGATCGGGCAGTTCGACTTCAGCAAGAAGGGCTGGGTCAGCGGCAAGGGGCGCACGGCGGTGTGGCGCGACATCCCGTGGGCCAAGAAGGTCATCGAGCCGCAGTTCTTGATGCGGCGCGCGGATTTCTTGGAGACCAAAGGCGTTCGACGTGGCCTGAAGCTTGGCTTCATGGATGTCAGCTCAGCAACCAACACCCGCACCACCATTGCGACGCTGACTTTCGACAACCCACACGGCAATAAGGTGCCCGTGCTGGGAGTCGACGCGGCCAGCGCTTCGGTCGAGAGCCTGTGTGGCGTACTTGACACATTCACGTATGACTTCTCGATGCGTGCGCGCCTCGGCGGGCTGACGCTCAACTACTTCATCGTCGAGGAGACCCCGCTTCCGAGCATGGCCCGTGCGAAGCGCCTTGATGGGCTGGTGCGGAACGTTGCACTACCGCATGTCTCGTTCGCACCAGAATGGTTGGACGGTCGTGATGGGCGGTCGTGGCAGAGGCGATGGGCGCTCACCGTCCACGAACGCCTTCGTCTCCGATCCATGCTCGACGCCATAGTCGCCGCGCTCTACGGCCTGTCGCGCGACGATCTTCGCTGGATCCTGCGCGACAGCGATCAGCCGAAGGAGCGCCTCTCTGACAAGGCCTTCTGCCGCGCGCTCGACCCCAAGGGCTTCTGGCGCGTCGACAAGAGTGAAGACCCCGAGCTTCGCCACCCGGTGCTCACGCTCGTCGCCTTCGACGCGCTCGAGCAGCTCATCGCCGAGCACGGAGGCGACCGCGACGCCGGCATCGCGGCCTTCTCCGCGCTAGGCGGCGGCGAGGGCTGGATGCTCCCCGAGACGCTGCGGCTCGCCGACTACGGGCTCGGCCACGACGAGCGCGCGCAGCAGCCGCAGCCCGTCGCGAGCCGCCTCGGTCCGCGCTTCCTCGACTGGCAGCTCGCACAGACGCCCGAAGAGAGCTGGGCCGAGTGCGAGCGGCACGCCCGGGCGATCCTCGGCGAGGCGGAGTTCGAGCGGCGATTCGCGCGGAGCGCAACTTCAATCGTTGCCGATGTAGTGGTCGACGCAGTCTCCAAGACCAGTCTGGCCGCGTCGCCGCGTTCGCAGCTTGGGCTATTCGAAGAGGAGGGTGCCCGGCCTCGCAAGAAGTTCGACGCGTCCGGAATGGTGAGCAGGATTCGTGAGCAGCAGGAGCAGTTGCAGCGCCTACTCGACCCGATGAAGGAGTTCCGCGAGCAACAGGAGCAGCTGCAGCGTCTACTCGACCCGATGAAGGAGTTCCGCGAGCAACAGGAGCAGCTGCAGCGTCTACTCGACCCGATGAAGGAGTTCCGCGAGCAGCAGGAGCTGCTGCAGCGTCTACTCGACCCGATGAAGGAATTTCGCGAGCAGCAGGAGCGATTCGCTCAAGCGATGGACCCGCTCAGGAGGCTTCGTGAGCAACAGCGCCTCATGCGCAAGGTCCTCGCGCCAATTGTCGACTCTGCGGAAGCGCCATCGGCGTACGGGGAAGTCGTCGCGGCTCTCGATGTCCTGCAGCGGCAACAGGACGTCATCGAGCGTGCAATTGAAGGTGCACAGGAAGTCAACGAGCTACCCATGACCATCTCACAGATTCGCCTGCTCAACTTCCGGAACTGGACCGAGGAGCACTGGCAAGCTGGCGTGGCGCTCAAGCCCGTCACGCTCGTGCTTGGCCGCAACTCGGCCGGCAAGACCAGCATCCTCCAGCCCCTGCGGATGCTGAAGCAGACCATCGAGGCGACGGACGCGGGCACGCACCTCTTCCTGAACGCTGGGTTTTCCGATGGCGCGAACCTCGGCGCGTTCACCGACGTGGTCAATGGTCATGACCCAACGCGCGAGCTTGGCGTCGGCTTCAACCTCGTCGAGAAGGGCCTCTCCGTCGACGTGCGCTTCCGGCAAATAGAGGAGCGACCGGTCATCGAGTCGCTGACCTACAAGATCCGCGACGAGAAAGTGGAGGTCACGCGGACGCCCAACGCCTACCAGCTGGCGAGCCCTCGCTTTCGCCTACCGAACTGGGACGGCGCGCGCGACGTGCACGAGGCGAAGAAGGCGTATGAGCCGGGTCGCGCCATCGAGCTCTCCGAGCAGGCGCTCACCGACCTCGGCCCGACGCTGGGCCCGCAGGTGCGCGCAGCGATGGTCACGGTGAAGGAGGCCTTCAAGTCCTTCCATTACCTCGGCCCCATGCGGCCGCCGCCTGCTCGCGAGGTCACCTGGTCCCAGCAAGATCCGACGCGCCTCGGCTCGACCGGCAGCGAGACTGTCCAGGCGCTGATCGGCAACGAGACCGGGAAGAACAAGGGCGCGCTGAAACATGCCGTCTCCGAGTGGTTGAAGAAGCTCGACCTCGCCGACGGAATCGAGATCACGCGCGTCGGCAAGACGCTCCTGTACCAGATCGACGTGCTGCGCGGCCCGAACCGCTCGAACCTCGTCGATGTCGGCTACGGCGTCTCGCAGGTCCTGCCCGTCATCGTGCTCTTGCACTTCGTGCCCGAGGGCTCGGTCATTCTCTGCGAGGATCCCGAGGCGCACCTACACCCGATGGCCCAGGCGGGGCTCGCGGATCTGTTCGTCGAGGTCGCGAAGAAGCGGAAGCTCCAGATCCTGCTCGAGACGCACTCGGAGCACCTCTTCCGGCGCCTGCAGTACTTGATCGCCGAGGGCACGACGCGCAGCGAAGACTGCGCTCTCTATTACGTCGAGCGAGACGAGCCGTCCGCCAAGGTCATCACGCTCGAGTCAGACGAGTTCGGGCGCGTGAAGAACTGGCCGGACGACCTCTTCGGTGACGCCATCGGAGAGGTCGAGCGCCAAACCCGCAAGGTCTTCGAACGGATGCGGGAGAAGAAGCCTCGTGGCTAACTGGGTCGTCGATACCAACGTCCTGCTCGTGGCGACGCGGGCGGTACTGGGCAGGCCGCCGAGACAACTCGCACGGCGCGGTGAGGACGTACCGGTTCGCGGCGAGGAGGAGCTGCAGGCAGTCTACCTGTGGCTTGAAGCTATCCGCCGTTCCCCCGAGGAGATCGTCGTTCTCGACGTGCCTCATGATCTCATCAAGGGCGAGTACGCCAACAAGCTCGACAAGAGCGAGTACGGACGAATGGTCATCGCGGAGAAGCTCACCAAGGGACAATACAAGGCGGTTGAGGTGCAGCCCGACGGCGATGGCCACGCGCTGATTCTCCACGATGCTGTCGACGAGGTCTTTGACCGCGAGGACCGGAAGATGGTGGCGGCAGCGCTCGAGTCCGGCGCAGCCATTGCGAACGCTTGCGACACAGACTGGTGCGAGCTCGAGCACACGGGAACCCTTAGTCGGCTCGGCGTGCGCGTCCACCACGTGATCGAACTATGGTGTCGAGCCGAGTGGCAGCGGAAGCGAGCGACTCGATGACCGCCTTCTTCCGCTTCCCCCACACCCCGCATCTGGCCTGGCTCGGCGAGGGGCGACCGCGCGACGACAAGGTGCTCGCCCCACACGATGCGCGCGAGCTGCTGTCGCACGAGGTCGTGGTAGAGGAAAAGGTCGACGGCGCGAACATCGGCTTCTCTGTGGACGAGCACGGCGTGCTGCTGGCGCAGAACCGGGGGACGTATCTCTCCCTGGAGGGTGGCCACGGCCAGTGGAAGCCGTTGAAGCGCTGGCTCGCGCCGCGAGCCGATGAGCTTGCGGCGGCGCTGTTCCCCGACCTCATGCTCTCCGGCGAGTGGTGCTACGCGGTTCACAGCGTCCGCTACACCCGGCTTCCCGACTGGTTCCTCGCGTTCGACGTCTACGACCGCGCGAGCGGCAAGTTCTGGAGCGTGGAGCGGCGTAACGAGCTCGTGGCCACGCTCAGCCTCGCGGTCGTCCCCGTGCTCGCCTCGGGCAGGTTCGACATGGCCGGGCTCCGCGCCCTGCTCGGCAGCTCGCGACTCACCGACGGCCCCGCCGAGGGGCTCTACGTCAGACGAGATGCCGATCGCCACCTGATGAGTCGGGCCAAGCTCGTGCGGCGGGAGTTCGTGCAGGCCATCGACGAGCACTGGTCCAAGAAGGCGCTCGTGCCGAACGCGCTCCAAGGCAACGCAGGGGGAGAGGGCTCATGGCGCTGAATCCGATTTCGTTCACGGAGCAGGTGGTCTCCGACTTCCTGCGCTACCAGCTCACGACCTACCCACTCGCCGACAGCGATCTGCACGCGCAGATGCGGGCGCTCCTCCGCCTCGAGGAGAGCCGCTCGACCCCGCTGCGGCAAGGCCCGTTCGTCAGCCTCTCTCGTCCGTTCAAGAGCGGCGCGACCATCGCTGAGCTCGTCCGCGAGGGCGTGCTCCACGAAGGGATGCGCGCGGTCGCCTCCTACCCCAGCTTGCGCAAGCACCAGGAGAGCGCGATCCGGGCCATCCGCGACGGCAAGACCACCCTCGTCGCGACCGGCACCGGGTCTGGAAAGACCGAGTCGTTCCTCTACCCTATCATCAGTCGCTGTCTCGAGCTGGCGGACACCGGTGCGCCTCCCGGCATCGTCGCCGTTCTGGTGTACCCGATGAACGCCCTGGCGGAGGACCAGCTCGACCGTCTGCGCGGACTGCTCGCCGGGCGCGGCATCCCGTTTGGCATGTACGTGGGCAAGACCCCCGATGAGGAGGCCGGCGTGCGAGGCGAGCGCATGCCGCAAGGTTCGTCGAACGCCGACTACCGAGCCCGGCTGCTCCAGATGCGCGAAGCCGGGGAGTCGGCGACGTTGCTGCCATCGGAAGAGCGCGCGAGCCGTGCGGCGATGCGCAAGAACGGCGGGCAACCCCGCATCTTGCTCACGAACGTGAAGCAGCTCGAGCTCCTGCTCACGCGCGGCAAGGACATCGGCCTCTTCGCGAACGCGCCGCTCGAGTTCCTGGTGTTCGATGAGGCGCACACCTTCCGTGGTGCGCAGGGCGCGGAGACGGCGTGTCTCATTCGTCGTCTGCGTTCCTTCTGCGGCAAGGAGGCGAACGAGGTCACCTGCGTGGCGACGTCGGCCACGATGGCAGATCCCGAGCGCGGGCCCGAGGCCGCGGCCGACTTCGCGCGCCGCTTCTTCGGCGTGGATGCCGGGCGTGTCGAGATCGTCGGTGAGGTCTACGACGAGCTGCGCTGGAACGAGCGGCGCGCAATGCCCGCGGGCCCTGCGACGGATCCCGCAGGCGTCCTGAGTCGGCTCCTCGCCGCGGTCGATGCGCCGGACGAAGCGGTCGCGGAGGCGCTCTCCGCATCTCTCACGGAGCTCGGTGGCGCACGCCTGCCCAAGCTCGACTGGCAGCGCGCGCTCGCCTCTCAGCTGGCGAGCAACGAGCTCGTCTACCAGCTCTCCGCGCTGCTTCGCACACCACGTGCCCTCGCGGAGCTGCCTGCGCTTTTGCGCGAGGCCCTTGCTCTCGAAGGAGCGCGTCGCGAGGTGTCACAGCACGAGATCCTCGCTTGGCTCGCGCTCGGCGTCGCGTGCGGTCGCGATGCGCATGATCCGCTGCTGCGGCCGGTGGTGCACAGCTTCATCCGAGGGGTCGGTGGCGCCGTGGTCACCCTCTCGAATCCCGGCAGCACCGCGCGCCTCTGGCTGGCGGGTGAGGAGGCGGATGAAGAACTCGGGGAGGCCTGGCGCCGCTTCCCCCTCCTGACCTGCACGACCTGCGGCCAGCACTACTACGAGACCTGGGTGAAGGACTTTCGGCTCGTCGCGGGCAAGCGTGCGGCGCCTGAGGGCGGCGACCTCGTCGGGGCGACGCGCGTCTGGGAGCATCTCTCGCAGGAGCTGGGCGGCGTGCGTGCGCTCCTCGTCGACCGGCTCGTCGTACAGCCTGACGAGGACGACGACGCAGACAGCCTCGACGAAGACGGCAACGTCGAAGCCGAAGTGACCGCATTGCCGTCGGGACACGACTACGACCATCGGCGGCTTCACCCGCTGTGGGTCTGCGGTCACTGCGGCGCCCTGCACGAACAGGCCGGCACAACCTGCGCTGCTTGCCACGTGACCGGCGCGCTCAACGCGGTGCAGGTGGTTCGCTGCAAAGAGGATCTGCCCGGTGTCCTCCACTCGTGCGTAGCGTGCCAGGCCCCGGGACGGCGGCCGGGCGGCGGTCGGTATCGTGAGCCAGCCCGCCCCGTGCGCGCGACCTCGGTGTCCGACGTTCACGTCCTGGCGCAGTCGATGCTGCATCTCTCGGAGCGGCCGCGCCTGTTGATTTTCGCCGACAATCGGCAGGACGCGGCTTTCCAGGCGGGCTGGATGCGCGACCATGCGCGTCGCTTCCGTCTGCGTGCGCTCATGTCCCAGGCGATCCCTGATTTGGGGGCCTCGATCGGAGATGTCGCGCAGCGCCTCGATGCTGTGCTCGAGGCGGACCGTGAGCTGTCGCGGGCGCTCATCCCGGAGGTCTGGCAAGTCGCGCCGCAAGAGGACGCGGGCGTCAAGCATCGCGAGGAGCGTCTCTACTTCCTGCGTCTCCAGGCGCTGCGCGAGATCGCGACGGGCGTGAAGCAGCGCCTCGGCCTCGAGCCTTGGGGGCGCGTCCGTGTGGAGTACGTCGGGCTCGATGCGGAGCACGACGTCATCGGCCGCTGGGCGAAGCGCCTTGGCTTCGAGCCACCGGCCCTCGCGGAGGGCGTGGCGGCGCTGCTCGACCACGTTCGCCGGACGCGCGTGCTCCATGACGAGCCGACGCGGCTCTTCGGCAAGCTCTGGCGCGACGGTGACAAGGAGATCCAGTACGGCTACCTGCCCGCGTTCTCGGGCGGACCCCGGGGCGCGAAGCTGTCCCGCACGCCATCCGACTCGCCAGGCCGCGTCACCCAGTGGATCGGCACACGTCCGACCCAGGTGTGGAACGCGGTATCGACATGGCGCGTCGACGAGAACGAACTCGAAGACTTCTTGCGTGAGCTGTGGGGGATGCTCGCGTCGGTCAAGCTGCTGGTGCCGGTGACGCTCGAGGGCTGGGGCAAGCCACTGCCTGGGAGCGCGGGGACGTTCCAGATTGACGCGACCAAGCTTCGCCTCCTGCCGCACCGTGGGCGATGGCGCTGTGAGAAGTGCCGGCGGACGACGGTGCGCCGCGGACCCACGAGCACGTGCCTCGCATGGAGGTGCGCAGGCAAGCTCGCATGGGAGGAGAGCGATCCGGACGACTTCGACCTGCACGTCCTCGATGGCAACTACGCCATGCTGCGCGTCGCCGAGCACTCGGCCCAGGTGCCGGCGGACGTTCGCGAGCGGATCGAGAACCAGTTCAAGGGGCAGAGCGAGTACCTGAACGCGCTCGTCTGCACGCCGACGCTCGAGCTCGGTGTCGACATCGGCGCGCTCGACGCAGTGTTGATGCGGAACGTTCCTCCGAGCGCAGCGAACTACTGGCAGCGCGCAGGGCGAGCAGGTCGCCGCCATCGCATGGCGGTCGACATCACCTACGCCCAGGCGACGGGCTTCGATCAGTCCTACTTTCGTGAGCCACTCAAGCTCCTCGGCGGGCTGGTGGAGCCGCCGCGCTTCAACCTGAAGAACGAGGTGATGCTTCGGAAGCACGTGCACGCGACCGTGCTCACCGCTCTGCACGGGCTCGGCCGTCGCAGCCCCGAAGGGCTCCGCGTACGGGTCGAGGAGGTGCTCGCGCGGTGCTTCCCGTCGACGCTGAAGTCCTACCTGTTCACGCCGGGCGGCGAGGTCCGCAAAGAGATCCTCGACGTGTCAGAGCTCGGGCTGCTCATTCGCGAGCAGCATCGCTTCGTGCTCGACGACGTGTCGCGCACGTTCACCCGGGCGTGGCCGGCAGAGGACGCGGCGGCGGTGGAGCCCGAACGCCTGGCATCCATCGTCGATCGGATGTCGGACTCGCTCGGCGAGGTGCTGCGTCGCTTCAAGCGGAGGCTGGATTGGGCGCGCGGAGAGCTTGCCAGGCTCGCGCTGGAGGAAGCCCAGAAGGGGGTCCTGGATCCTGAGGACCAGGCCCATCGACGTCGTTGCCAGCGCGTGATCGAGCGACTCAAAGGCCAGGCGATGCGCGCGCGCTCGCAAGCGCAGGGCGGCGGCGACGACTCCGACACGATGGGCGCGCTCGCCCGCGAGGGCTTCTTGCCAGGCTACGGCCTCGAGGCGGGCAGCATCATCGGCACGGCCGAGCCCCCGCGCATGACCTACGGTCTTGCCGAGTTCGACCTGCCGCGTGCGCCCACGATCGCGCTGCGCGAGTACGTGCCTGGCAATGCCATCTATGCGAACGGCTTCCGCTTCGTCCCGCGCCGGTTCCAGCTCGTGCCGGATGAGACCATGCGCTTCCGGATCGACGCCGAGAGGCAGGTGGTCCAGGAGCTCGGCACGAACGCCGGAGCGGCTGTGCTCGGTGAGCAGGAGATCCGCGCGGTGCCGGTCTGCGACGTGATCCTGCCGTCGCAGTCGCAAATCTCGGACGAAGAGGACTTCCGTTTTCAGATGCCGGTAGCGGTCTACGCGACCGAGCGAGGGTTCCACCGCGGAGGGGCAGCGTGGTCCTGGGGCGAGCTCGACCTTCGGTCTCGACGCGCACTCCAGCTTCGGATGGTGAACGTGGGCCCTCGGGCCGAGGTGACGAAGGGCAATCTCGGGTACCTGCTCTGCTTGGCGTGCGGCCAGTCGCACTCTCCGTACGCCTCGGCGCGCTCCCGTGAGGAGTTCGTCAAGAAGCACCAGGAGCGCTGCGCGCATCGGGTGGATGCAACCGGGTTCTTCGCAGACGTCGAGGTCGACGTGCTGGGTCTCCACGACGTGGATGACCGCCTCCTCGCGTTCAGCTTCGTCGAGTCGCTCCGCATGGGAGCCGCGCGCGTTCTCGACATGGAGGTCGAGGACCTGCAGATCCTCGCGCTGGGCCACGCGGGCGAGGATCGAGTCGATGTCCTCCTCTACGACCCGATGCCGGGTGGCTCGGGCCTGCTCGATCAGCTCGTTCAGCGCTGGGAGGAGGTTCGCGCCGCTGCGATCGAGCTCTGCGAGTCCTGCGCCGGAGCCTGCGAACGCTCGTGCGTCGATTGTCTGCAGACCTACCGCAACCGCTTCTATCATGAGCATCTCGACCGCCATCGAGCCGCCGAAGTGCTGAAGGCAGCGACGGGGCCACTCGTGCTGGTCCGCCCCATCCCGGAGAACCTGCCCAAGACCTCGACGACCGCGGGGCAGCCGCAGACGGTCATCGAGCAGCGGTTCAAGAGACTCCTGTCGGAAGCCGGGCTTCCGACGCCCGTCGCCCAGCAGCGCCTAGAGCTGGGCGCGAATCTCTACACGGTGCCGGACTTCTTCTTCGCGGGAGACGGGGACGACGAGCCGGGCATCGCGATCTACCTCGACGGGATGGCCGGCCATATTCACGGCAACCCGGTCCAAGCAGAGAAGGACCGATTCCTGCGCGAGACTCTTCGTTCCCGCGGCTACGAGGTGGTCGAGGTCAGGTCGTTCGAGCTCGATGACAAGAACGCCGTCGTCGCCGCTGTGGCGCGAGTCGCGAAGTACCTCATCGGCAAGGACAAGCAGCGGGCGCTGCGCGAGGACACGACGTGGTTCGAGCGCGCAAACGGAGAGGTGAAGCCGCGAGGCGGGCGTGTCCTGCGCCTCGTGCGCGTGGAAGCTCGGACGCCCGATTCCGTGCCGATCGTCGACCTCCGCGTTGCGGCCGGCACGTTCTCCGAGAGCCAGATGCCCGACGCCATCGCGTTCGCACGGGTGGAGGGTCTGGCGTTGCGGCCGGGCCACTTCGTCGCTCAGGTCGTTGGCGACTCCATGAACGAGATCGCGCCCGCGGGCGCCTGGTGCCTGTGGGTGCACCTAAACGCCGGCGGTGCGGCGCCGCCCGCGCCTGGACAGAACCTCCTCGTCCGTCGGCCCGACGAGCGGGACCCAGACTTCGGTGAATACACGTTCAAGCACCTCGCCGAGGGCCCCGACGGTCGCTACCTCGCGCCCCGGAGCACGAACAAGAACCACCCGCGGATTCCGCTCGCCAAGGACGCGGACGTCACGGCGGTCGCCCGGTTCGTCGCGGTGCTCGAAGAAGATCCGTTGGAGGGCTGAGGCACATGTTCTGGCTCGCGCAGACGTTCATCGCCGAGCTCGTCCAGAAAGACGTGCGGATGCTCAACGAGCGCCTGGTGAACATCTTCGACGAGGGCGAGCTCCGTCGCGAGGCAACCATCCGGGAACTCCGGACGATTCGCGCCGAGCAACGCCTGCTTGCGGGAGTGTGTCGCCGCGCACGCTCACCGGCCGCGGAGGCCATCGCGATGACCACCAAGAAGCCCACGAAAGTCTCGCCATCGGTGAGACGATCGGCGGCGCTCGCATCCGACGAGGACAGGTTTGCCGAGGGGCTCGCGCTCATTGAGGCTGCACGCAACCGTGCCTACCAGGCGGTCAACACGGAGCTCGTCGGCCTCTTCGAGGCGTACCGAGGCCAGAAGAAAGTGTCACCGCTGGTGACACAATCGCCGTGGACTCATCACCTCATCATCCTCAGCCAGGCGAAACCACCCGAGACCCGCGAGTTCTACTTGCTCGCGGCCATCAAGGGCAGGTGGACGAAGCGTGAGCTCGAGCGCCAGATCCAGTCGGCCGCCATCCTGCGGAGCGACCCCGCCGAGAAGAAAGTGTCGCCAGCGCTGGCACAAATCCATTCGACCGCGATCGACGAGCTGAAGAACGCGCTGGTCGAGCAGTCCGGGCACGGCCGTGGCTCGAGCTGGAGCCGGAGGCGCGGTGGAGAATAGGGCGACGAATAAGGCGGGAATGAGGCAGAATAGGGCGGCCGCATTCCGCCCTATTCCGCCTGAAGGCGCGGGAGGTCCGGCATGACCCGCAAGAAGAAGCCGACCACATCCCTCGTGCGCTCCTCCGCGGCCGAGTACCTGACCTTCGTGGCGGCCAGTGGCACGGGCGGCGTCGAGGCGGTGTACGCCGACGAGAACGTGTGGCTCAGCCAGAAGATGATGGCGCAGCTCTACGACGTCGAGGTCCCGACCATCAACTACCACCTGAAGAAGGTGTTCGAGGACAGCGAGCTGGAGGAGGACTCAGTTATTCGAAATTTTCGAATAACTGCCGCTGACGGCAAGACCTACGACACCAAGCACTACAACCTCTCGGCCATCATCGCCGTGGGCTACAAGGTCAACTCCGAGCGCGCGGTGCAGTTTCGCAAGTGGGCGACGCGCGTCGTCGAGGAGTTCACCATCAAGGGCTTCGCGATGGACGACGAGCGCCTCAAGCGCGGCGGCTCCGTCCTGAGCGATCGCTACTTCGACGAACAGCTTCAGCGCGTCCGCGAGATCCGGCTATCGGAGCGCAAGTTCTACCAGAAGATCACCGACATCTACGCCACGTCGGTCGACTACGACGTGACCGCGCAGGCCACCAAGCGCTTCTTCGCCATGGTGCAGAACAAGCTGCACTGGGCCATTCACGGGCAGACCGCCGCGGAGGTCATCGTCGACCGCGCCGACGCCACCAAGGAGCACATGGGCCTCCACAGCTGGGCCGACGCGCCCGACGGGAAGATCCAGAAGTTCGACGTGGTCGTGGCGAAGAACTACCTGACCGAGTCGGAGCTCGCCCAGCTCTCGCGGCTGGTGAACGCCTACCTCGACGTTGCCGAGGACATGGCGCTCCGCAAGATCCCCATGACGATGCAGGACTGGGAGGTGCGGCTGAACCGCTTCCTGGCTGCAACCGATCGCGAGGTGCTGCAAGACGCCGGGAAGGTGACTGCGGAGATCGGAAGGGCGCACGCCGAGAGCGAGTTCGAGAAGTACCGCATCGTGCAGGACCGACTGTTCGAGAGCGACTTTGATCGCGTCGTGGCCGAGACCAAGCGCCTTGGTGAGGGCACGCCGCGCAAGGGGAAGAAGCCGTGACCCTTGCGCGAGACCACGCCCCGGCGTTCAACAGTCCCGCGCCCCCGCCCACCGCGATCGCCGCGCCTCGC
>Ga0335394_10002239_pt1 | contig 21719 bp, 23 predicted proteins | sample MAT03_FD_205741 | JGI IMG/M metagenome (GOLD analysis project Ga0335394, IMG submission 205741) | Freshwater microbial communities from Lake Fryxell liftoff mats and glacier meltwater in Antarctica - MAT-03 (spades assembly) (version 2) ...
AGGGTATCAATATGATTCGAGAATTGTTTAGACAAACTCTATCCTTAGATGTAACCATTGAGAACAGAATATTCAGCCTTTTGAGATGGATAAAAATGCAAGTAACTCATTATCAACACTTAAAAAAAGCTGGGTAGAGTATTGGGGAACATACTTTTCAAATTGGACAAGAATATTTCAGCTTTATAGCAATGAAAAAAGAATTTTGAAATGCAAAAAAACACCCAGTTGCCAATACTAAACTCGTTTTGCGCACCCATTTTTTTTAAACTGCGTAATTATTTCTGCAGTTTGTCCTACTTCTTGTCATTTATTTGTTTTTTTGCAAACAGTTTCTACCAAATTTTAAAAAACCTGATAGGTTTGTGCTTTCAATCACTAAATTAACAAAATTATGTCGCAAAAGCGTGTTCTTATTGCCGAAGACAGTTCAGTTATCCAAAACTTAGCCCGCAAGATTTTAGAATTTCAAAATTACGAAATCACGTCTGTCAAAAATGGCGAGCAGGTTTTGCAAATTTTGGAACAAGAAACCTTTGATATTTTGCTGTTGGATATTAACATGCCCGTCATGGACGGCATGGAGTGCGTCAAAAAAGTACGCGAACTTACCGACAAGAAAAAAGCCGCCGTACCGGTGGTGGCCATTACGGGCAACGCCAAAAACTATTCGGAAGAAGAGTTTAAGGCGGCGGGTTTTAACGATGTGCTGGTCAAGCCACTCAATTTTGACAAATTGGTAGAAATCGTAAATGAACTAACCGAAGAGTAAATGGTATGTATGGTGTATTTTCCATATCATACACCATACACCACATTTCTATCTATGATTGTAACTTTGCTCGGTACTGGAACGTCTTCGGGGGTGCCGCTGATTGGGTGCAAGTGTGAAGTATGCCGTTCGTTGGACTACCGCGACAACCGCTTGCGGGTATCGGTGTATCTGAAAATAGACGGAAAAAGTTTTGTAATTGACACTGGCCCCGATTTTCGGCAGCAAATGCTGCGGGAGTCGGTGGGTGCGCTTGATGCGGTGCTTTTAACGCACCAGCACAAAGACCATATCGCAGGGCTTGACGACGTACGGGCCTATAATTTTTTGCAGCAACGCGACATGCCAATCTACGCCCGCGCCGAGGTGCTGCAACAGCTCAAAACCGAATTTGCTTACGTTTTTGTCGAAAAACGCTACCCCGGTATCCCACGATTGCAGCTCCACGAAATAAAAAATGAACCTTTTGAAATAGCAAGTATTTCGTTTTTACCCATTGATGTAATGCACCACAAAATGCCCGTTTTTGGGTTTCGAGTGCGCGATTTTGCCTACATTACCGACGTTAATTTTATTCCCGATGCCGAAATGGCCAAACTCCAAAACTTGGAGGTGCTGGTATTGGGGGCTTTGCAACGCGAACCACACCTTGCGCACTATAATTTGGAACAAGCCCTTGCGGTGGTAGAAACCCTTCAGCCCAAACGCGCCTATTTTACGCACATTAGCCACCGGCTTGGTGTGCACCGAGCGATTGATGCCCTATTGCCTCCGCACGTCAAACTGGCCTACGATGGCTTACGGCTTGTTTTATGAGCGTATTTTCGAGAACTTTATGGCACGAATTGTGCGCATTGAATATTACAAAAACGAACGTACTCATGAAAAAATGCCTTCTGTTCTTTATTTTGGCACCCTTTGTGGCGGGCGCACAAACCCGCTGGGCCTCCAAGCTCATAGGCGTATCGTCAGAATACCCACAAGCCCACGGGCAGCAATACAAAGGTACCCAAGCACTGGGACGACCCAATAAGCTGCCCCAAGCCGAAAGTGGGGCTTCGGCTTGGCGGCCGGCCCAAGAAGACGACAACGAGCAATGGATACAAGTAGGATTTGACACCCCCGCCCCCGTACGGCAGGTAGCCGTGGCCGAGAATTTTGGAGCCGGTTGTATTAAAAAAATAATGGCGTACGACCCCCAAGGCAAAGAATACCTCTTGCACCAAAATACCGAGGCACCGCCCAAAATAAAGGGCAGAATGTGGCGCGTGATATTGAAAGCCCCCACAAGCTACGCCGTAGCCTCCTTGAAAGTAGTAATAGACACCCGAAAAATAGCAGGCTGGAACGAAATAGATGCCATTGGCGTGTCGGCTTCTACGCAGCCCATTGGGGCGCAAATCAACTTGGCCGCCAACGTGCCGACGACCCTCAAAAAAGAAAATTTAGGTCCTAACGTAAATTCCAAAAGCAATGAAGTAGCTCCCGTTATCTCGCCCGATGGCAAAACCATTTATTTTACCCGCTTCGACCACCCCCAAAATAGCAAGCCCACCGACGACTACGATATTTGGTTTTCGGAAGAAAAAGACGGTGTTTGGCAAACAGCCAAAAATATAGGCACGCCCATCAATAATGGCCAAGCAAACTCAATTGTTTATATCTCGCCCGACAACCGTACCGCCTTGTTAATGAACCAATACCTCCCTGATGGCACGCTCACCAGTGGCGTTTCGACAACGCGCAAAAACCCCACGGGTTGGAGTTTCCCGCAGGCTGTAAGGCTCAAAAACTACGTGAACGACAACCCATTTTCGGGTTTTTATATTGGGCCAAACGGTAAAGTGATGGTGCTGTCGTTGCAAAACAATGCCTCAATTGGCGATGCCGACCTGTACGTGTCGTTTCAGCAAAACGACGGTAGCTGGACCGAACCCAAAAACATGGGGCTAAGTATCAATACTGCCGACGGCGAACTAACGCCTTTTTTGGCCACCGACAACCGCACGCTCTACTTTTCGTCCAATGGACGCAGCGGCTACGGCGAAACCGACATATTTTTGAGCCACCGACTCGACAACTCTTGGACCAGTTGGAGCGAACCCGAAAACCTCGGCCCGGCCATCAACACCGCCGACATTGACGGCCATTTTACCATTCCTGCATCGGGGGCGTTTGCTTATTTTTGTTCGACCGAAAACTCACTCGACGAGTTTGACATATTTCGCCTTAAACTCCCCGAAACGGTGCAGCCCGTGCCAACTGTGCTGCTACAAGGCAGTGTGATGGACCAAAAAACCAAACAAAACGTAGCCGCCGAGGTGACTCTGGAAGATTTGGACCAAAAACTGCCCCCCCAAAAAATAGATTACGACCCCGCCGTGGGCGATTTTAAGATTGTCTTGGACACCCAAAAGCAGTATGGCCTCACGGCGCAGCGCAAGGGCTATCAGTCGTCGGGAACGGTGGTGGACTTGACCAAAGAAAAACAATACCGTGAGTTGCGCCGCGATATTTTGCTGGCCCCGCTCGAGGTAGGGCAAAAAGTGTCGCTCAACACCATTTTGTTTGAACAAAGCAAATTTAATCTGCTGCCCGCCTCACTGCCCGAACTTGACCGTCTGGCGCAACTAATGACCGAAAATACCAATATGGAGATTTTGCTCGAAGGCCACACCGATAACATAGGCGACTTCAACGCCAATTTGCAGCTTTCAAAAGACCGCGTAGATGAAGTACAACGCTACTTGACCACCAAAAATATAGCCGCAGCACGCGTACAAACTAAAGGCTGGGGCCCCACGCGCCCCGTTTCGCCCAATACCAGCGAAGATGCCCGCAAACGCAACCGACGGGTGGAATTTACGGTGCTAAAAATGTAAACAGCCTGTGAGTCTGCGTTCTTTGTTAAGGAGTATCCGCCAGACCTGCAAGAAAAGCGGTGAACACCGTTTTAACACAAGCAAAAATGTGTGCAGAAAACTTTCGCCGTTACGCCACTTTTTTTGACTGTGCTTCAAACAAGTATTTTTTGAGCCTTTCTTCCAGTTCGGAGGCCGAAATATTGACCGATAAATCGCCTTCGACGGCCAGCGAAATGCGACCTGTTTCTTCCGAAACTACCACCACGGCGGCATCGGTAACCTCGCTCATGCCCAAGGCGGCGCGGTGCCTAAAACCAAGATTGTTGTCCTCGTCGCTGTCTGAAACGGGCAAAATGCAACGCGCCGCCCCAACGCGACCGTCGGCAACGATGGCTCCGCCGTCGTGCAGGGGGCTGTATTGATTGAAAATAGCAAGCAGCAGTCGCTTGGACAAAATCCCGTCAACTCGCTCGCCTGTTTGGAGGTATTTGTCCAATTCATCATTTTTTTTGACTACAATCAGGCCGCCCGTAAACTCTGCTGACAGTGCCCGCACGGCTTCAATGATGGGTTTCAACTGGTTGAGCTTTTCGGTGGCCGAGGGTTGCTTAAAAAAATGGTTGAACAGGCGACTATTGGCAAAAGCCGTGGACTTGCCCACAAACAGCAAAAAACGGCGGATTTCTTGTTGAAAAATGACAATGAGTGCAATGGCACCCACGCCCATAAAATACTCCAATATTTTGGTGAGTAGCTCCAACCCAATGGCCCGCACCACCAAGTAAAAAATATAAATGAGCAAATAGCCCAAAAACACGCGACTGGCCAGGCTGCCGCGTACCAAATAATAGATTTGGTACAACAAAAAAGCTACCAATGCAATGTCCAGAAAATCAACCCATTCGATTTCTAAAAAACCAATGTTAAACATAAAATAAATCTTGAATGTTGCGTTTTGATGAACGGGGAGTCAGGCATTTGCTCGTCGTTAACCACTATTTTTTTTACTACTCTTTGCCACTTATTTTTTTCTTGGCGCTGAAATAGCCCTGTATTACCGTGAAAGTGGTGATGGCCAGAAAGAAAATAATGACGTAATGCACGTAATTGATAATCCACGGAAAACGCTCGCCAAAGTAGTAGCCGCCGCCCGTGAGTCCGAATATCCAGATGGCACCGCCCAGCACATTGTAAAGCATAAAATTGACAAACCGCATTTGAATCAAGCCTGCCAAGATGGGCGCAAACGTGCGCACCACGGGCAAAAACCGACTGATGATCAGCGCTTGACTGCCGTATTTGTCGAAAGCATGGCGAGTGGTTTCAATGTTTTTTTTCTTAAAAAACAACGAATCGGGCCTGTTTTGGATGTTGTTGCCAAAAAACCGCCCCGTAACGTAGCCCAGCAGCGACCCCAGCACCGACGCACCAAACAAACAACCCAGCAATAGTAAAATGGGGACATTCAAGATTTTTAAACCGCAAAATACACCCGCCAAAAACACAAGGTAGTCGCCTGGCAAAAAGAAGGCAAAAAACAGACCGTTTTCGGCAAAAACGATGAGCGTAATCAGCACCAAGCCACCCGTACGGATGATTTCCTCGGAGTTGAGTAAATAGCTAAAAAAATCAGTGATTGAGTCCATGCCCAAAATTAAGCAAATTCCGACAACTCCAACCAGCGGAGCTCTTTTTTACGCCTACATTTAGTTCGCTTTTAGTCTTGCTACCTCGGCTTCGAGGTTTTGAATTTGGTTCTGTTGAGCTGCTATTACCGCGTCTTTGGCCGCAATTACTTCGTCTTTGCCCTTCATCAGCATTGCCAACAACTCTTTGCTATCCATTTTTACCTCTTGGGCATTGATACTCGTTGAATTGTCGTTGTTAGTTTGGTTGGGCGCAATGGTTACGCACTTGGTGTCTGGAAAAGAGTTTATCGAGCGTTACGCCAAAAGCCTCGGCCAACTGCGGGAAATAATGACCCGAAGGGTGGGTTTTGTCGGCCTCCCACGAGCCGTAGGTGTTGGTTTTGATGCCCAACCGCTCGGCCACCTCTCTTTGGGTAAGTTTGGCTGCTTGGCGGTAGTTGATTAACTTGGCTCCTATGCTGCTCATAAAAAGTTACTTGGGTTGATGAATAAACTTCGTAAAAATAGAAAATTGAGCCAAAAAACAAGGCGCATCTTGCTATTTTCTAAAAAAAAGCCGTTTTCTTGATATTTTTTGTCAAATTTTAGGTATGATTGTCTTTGATTTTATTCTCAATTTTGACCCAGCCGAAAGCAACTACTCGCAGGCTGTGAGGGTTCTACTCCTTCGGTTGAAAATAAATATGAAATCATTAGAGGCTTTTTTACCGAGTTCTTTCGTATTAGGAATGAAAGAGACAAAGACGATTTTTGGTGGGGATACCACCGACAGGACAGAAAGTCATCAATCTACTCAAGGCAACTGTCCCGATGTCTATACAGTTTTTACTCGTGATACAAATCTTCAAACTTGTTCAGGAGAAACATGCACCATGAATTGTCCTTAAAAGTAATTCACGCTCACACTCAATCAATCATTGGTAGTTCTTTTCAAACATTTATTTACTTAAAAACAAACTTATATGAAAGCATTAGAACATCTTAAATTTGCACAAATCCCCAACAAATCAATGAAGATTATATTTGGCGGCGAAAGTCTGAAATACTGTAATACAGAAACTGGCAACCCTGTTACGGATAAATGTCTTGATACTACTTCGACAACAAGTACCGATACTGGCGAACTTGTTTCTTCTGGCAGTATAACATGTTGCGAAAAATAATTCTTAATTTCATCATCTCCTTAAATTTATTTCAAATGAAAACATTAAAATCATTCGACAACTCAATATATGCAATTTCACAAACTTCTACAAAAATAATTTATGGTGGAAGCGAAACAACTAAGGACTCTATGGAAGAAACATGTACTGGAAATGCTTGCGATACTATTTCTACTACATCTACCGATGCTGGAAGAGTTTTAGAGACGTGCCTCACGATAGATAAAGGTCGTCAATGTTAGTTGTATTTTTTTTCAGCGGTTATTGAAAAATATCTCACGTCAGTAGTCAGTTATATCAAAACTGGCTACTGATTTTTATGCAAGCCTATGATACTGATAATATCCTCTCAAGATGATGGAAGCACTAATGATGTCATTTTTTGGTTAAAGTACTTAAGAAAAGACTTTATTCGATTAAATGAAGATGATATAATCGCTAAAATTACGATGACCGAAGGCTCAATAATCTTAGAAACGACCACAAGCAAGAAAATGGACTTGAGTAAGATTACAGGATATTGGTACAGGAGAGGTCAGTTAAGATTCTTGGTAAATAGTCTTAATTATGGAAAAAGTAATTTGTCAGACCAAGTATTAAATGGCGTAAAATCCTTTAAGAACGGAGAAATAAGTAAGTTACTCAACTATTTATACACCTATTTAGACCGAGTTCCTAAAAGCATAACTTCGTTTTCTAATATCAGTCCTAATAAGTTGTATGTCTTGGATATGGCAAAGCAATGTGGCCTGCTAACACCTAAAACGATAATTTCGACACGAAAAGGAGATCTAATAGATTTCCTTTCATCGTGCAATAATAAATGTATTACTAAGCCAATAAATGAGATTTTTTTCTCGAATGAAAACAACATATCCTATCGTAGCTTCACCGCTTCAGTATCAACGGATGATTTGAAAAATGTAGCTGATAACAATTTTTTCCCGATGCTTATGCAAGAAACAATAGATAAAAAGTTGGAAATACGCATTTTTTATTTGAGAGGTCTTTGTTATTCAATGGCAATATTTTCTCAAAATGACCCCACTACCGAAATAGATTTTCGCAATTATAATAACGAGCAGCCAAATAGATGCGTACCTTTTACGTTACCTGACGATATACTGCACAAAATTGTACATTTAATGAATTTATTGAATTATGGAACAGGCTCGATAGATATGTTGCTGGATTCCCTTGGGAATTACTACTTTTTAGAAATTAATCCAATAGGCCAATTTGGAATGGTTTCCATCCCGTGTAATTATAACATAGAAAAGAAAATAGCTAATTCTTTATTTTGATGAATTTTATGAGCATTGCCAACGAACTACCACCTCAAGAATCTATTTTACTTCGAAAATTGACTTTAAACGAAATGAAAAATGTTACGGCTTCGAAGGTGATTAGCGTAGATTTTTTACAAACATCCCACAGAACTATACATCCTCCATCCAAGCCTGTTTCTAAAATTCTTCATTTTCGAGAATTTCCTGATCAGATAGAGGTCTTACCACATAATATTTGATTTTTGTTTCAAATTCTAAATTCAGCTCAATGAGATATATTAAATTTTTGTTTCTCAGTACTTTTCTTGTGGTCAATCTTACATACAATGTAAATGCGCAATGCAACGATAGTCTATACAGGTACAGTGATGGTATCTTTGTTGAACCGATGTGTAGAGAATTATACAATGATTATAATTGGGACAACACGATATACACAAAAGGTAAAAAATTTTACTATAAATATACACTTCTGAAAGATAGAAAGAAACTTTTTTTTAATTTTATATCTGATAGGGATTGGACACTGACAGATACTATTGTTTCAAAAACTGTAGAGGGTATTCGAGTTCAAATTTTGGAGGGTTTAGAACCATTTATCAAATATGATTCCAGTTACAGTCAAACGGTGATGAGAATGGACTATTTGACACCATCTGGAATTCCTAATTATGAACGAACAGGAATTGTTGAAAATAAAAAAAACGTATGGCTTCATCCTCCACGTTCTTCTTTTTTTAAAATATTGGAAATAAATCCATTCCCTTTTATACAAGAACCTTACGAGGTAGGAAATAAGTGGAAGTGGAAACTCGCAATCGGTGATTTATGGTCTGATCCCAGATGGTGTCTTTGGAAGGGACAGATAATAAATGAATGTGAGTATGAAATAACTGAATTAACTGAGCTAACAACACAGTTGGGCATTTTACCCTGCATCGTGGTTAATTCAAAAGCAAAAAGTAGTATTGGTAGTACGTATTTAAAAAGTTATTTTAATAAGAAATATGGCTTTATCAGATATGAATATACAAATATTGATGGTTCTGAATTGGTATTTGATTTATGGAAAGTAGAACATTAATTGATTTTTATCATGTTCATTTACGAAAAATATAAAACGAAATATTTTAGCTTGTTCGCTTGTTGTATTTCGGTGAAGGGAGCAACTCGTTCATTAATTTGTGATTCTCAAAGAGGAAACTTTCACGCTGTTCCTAATGACTTACATGATATTTTAACAAAGAACAAATTCTGCCGAATTGATCAATTGTTTGATATATTTGAAGCCAAAAACTCCGATATCCTCATTGATTACTTCTCTTTTTTAACACAAAATGAATATATATTTTGGTGTGATAGTATTGAAGAACTTCATTTATTTCCTCCAATTTCTCAAACTTTTGAGTTTCCAAGATTTATTGCAAACGCAATTATTGAAAGAAATAAATACTCTCCCTATTCTATTAATAGCGTTGTTAAAGAGTTACATGAACTTACATGTAAAGATGTAGAAATGCGATTTTATGACCCAATTGATCTTGAAAATATGTCGCCTTTTTTAGCTTCGTTCCAAGATACATCTATCGAAAATATTATAATGTATTTACCGTGTTACAATGTTGCAAACGAAGCAATAAAAACTTTCCTAATTCAGAATAATAGAATTCACAGTATTTGTTTCTTTGGTAGTTCCTACAACAAGATTTACAAGCTACATGAGTATTCTTCCACACGGATAATTTTTACAGATCAAATCATTAGTGACAATACGCATTGTGGTATGATTATGTCTGAATATTTCACCTGTAACTTGCCTACAATGATAGAAAGTTTTCATTTTAATACCTGCCTCAACCGCAAGATTTCGATAGATGCCGAGGGTAACATTAAAAACTGCTTTTCAATGACCAAAAGCTACGGCAACATCAAAGACACAACCCTCAAAGAAGCCATTGAAAAACAGGGTTTTAAGGATATGTGGTATATTCATAAAGACCAAATAGAAGTTTGCAAAGACTGCGAGTTTAGGCACATCTGCACCGATTGCAGGGCCTACATTCAAGACCCCAACAACATTTATTCCAAACCCGCCAAATGCAGCTATGACCCCTACACGGCCACTTGGGGCGCAGAAAACCCTACTGATAATGTGCTACATGGGCAATGAGTAAATTCCCTTTTTACCAGCAACTCGATGCCATGGACAGGAACGCCTGCCCGGTGCGCGGAAGCGTCCGACCGTCCTACCTGCCTACGCATGATAGCCAAGCAAATTACTTGTTATGAGTAAATTCCCTTTCTACCAACAACTCGACGCCATGGACTGCGGGCCTACTTGCCTACGCATGGTGGCCAAGTACCATGGTGTGAGTTACGGGATTCAGGACTTGCGGCAGCGGTCGGAGATTGGTAAAGATGGCGTGAGTTTGTTGGGCATTGCCCAAGCCGCCGAGCAAATTGGGTTCAGAACGTTGGCCGTAAAAGTATCGCTGCAAAAAATGGCTGCCGATGCGCCGCTGCCGTGTATTGTGCACTGGAACCAAGCGCATTTTGTGGTGGTCTATCGCATCAAAAAAAATCAAGTTTACGTAGCAGACCCCGCCAAAGGTTTGTTGATGTACAAACCCGCCGAGTTTGAGTCGGCTTGGGCGAGTACCGTCGAAAACAACGAAAAATCGGGCATCGCGCTGTTGTTAGAACCCACCCCCCAATTTTTTAAAGACAAAGACGCGCCTTCTCAAAAGGCGCAAAGTATCGGTATTGGGTCGTTGTATGGCTACGTTTGGCGATACAAAGGCTTGTTGGTGCAATTGGGCTTGGGTTTGTTGGTGGGCAGTGCGTTGCAATTGGTGCTGCCATTTCTTACGCAGTCGGTCGTAGATACGGGCATCCAAACCCGTAATGTGCATTTTATTTATTTGGTATTGGCCGCGCAGTTGATGCTGTTTGTGGGGCGAATGTCCGTGGACTTTATCAGGGCGTGGATATTAATGCACATCAGTACGCGCATCAACCTCAGCATTTTATCCGATTTTTTGGCCAAACTCCTGCGCCTTCCCATCTCTTTCTTTGATAGCAAACAAACGGGTGATATTTTGCAACGCATTGGCGACCACAGTAGAATCGAAAGTTTTTTAACGGGTACGTCGCTCAGTACCCTGTTTTCTACGCTTACCTTGTTGGTATATGGCGTGGTATTGGGTTTTTACAATCTTCCTATTTTTGGGGTTTTTCTGGTGTTTAGTGGCGTGTATGTACTTTGGATAGTGCTGTTTCTGAAATACCGCCGACAGTTAGACTACAAACGTTTTGCGCTGGCTTCGCAAAACCAAAGCACGTTGATTCAACTCATTGGTGGTTTGCAGGAAATAAAGTTGAATAATGCCGAGCATCTTAAACGTTGGCAGTGGGAAAACCTCCAAGTACGGCAGTTTAAATTGAGCATGAGAGGGTTAGCCATTGGTCAATATCAGCAAGCGGGTGCCATGTTCTTGAACGAAGGCAAAAACATCATCATTACGTTTTTGGCGGCTACGGCAGTAGTAAATGGCCAACTGACATTAGGCGCCATGATGGCCTTGCAATACATTGTAGGTCAAATGAACGGCCCCGTGGAGCAGCTCATTCAGTTTGTGCAACATTGGCAAGATGCCAAAATAAGTTTGGAAAGACTGAACGAAATTCATGAGGTGGAGGATGAAAGTAGCCCAAGCCCCCTAACCCCCAGAGGGGGAGTAATTATTAACTCCCTTTCCCAACAGGGGAAAGGGCTGGGGATAGGGGTTCACAACCTCTCCTTCACCTACCCAGGAGCAGGCAACGAGCCTGTCTTGAAAAATATAAACCTTGACATTCCTACTGGTAAAATTACGGCCATTGTGGGGACAAGCGGGAGCGGTAAAACTACATTATTGAAACTATTGTTGCGTTTTTATGAGGTGAAACAAGGAGAAATTAAAACTCCTTTTGGGAACTTGGGGGATATAAACATTAGACATTGGCGTAGTCAATGTGGTACTGTGCTGCAAGATGGCTATATATTTTCGGATACCATCGCCAACAACATTGCCGTTGGCGACGAAATGCCAAATGTTCAAAAGCTACTTCACGCCGTCAAAGTGGCTAACATTCAAGAGTTTATAGATTCGCTGCCGCTGGGCTACAACACCAAAATTGGCGCAGAAGGAAATGGGGTTAGTCAAGGGCAACGACAACGATTGCTCATAGCCCGTGCCGTTTACAAAGACCCCGCTTTTCTGTTTTTCGACGAAGCCACTAACGCGCTTGATGCCAACAACGAGCGGGTAATTATGGAAAACTTGGAAGCCTTTTTTAAAGACGGCCCAACGGGTCGGCGTACCGTAATCGTAGTAGCCCACCGCTTGAGCACCGTTAAAAATGCCGACCAAATTGTGGTCATGGAAAAAGGTGAAATCGTAGAAATAGGAACGCACGCCGAACTGACACGGCAATACGGAAAGTACTACGAATTGGTGAAAAATCAGTTAGAATTAGGGAATTAATCATGCCACATTATACCCAATCTTCCAATGGCCATGCCGCTGCCAATGAAACCATTAACCTACGCAGCAGTGAAATAGACGAAGTGTTGAGCCAACCGCCCGCTTGGTTGGTACGCTGGGGCATCAGCGTGTTTTTCTTTGTGCTTTTAATCTTGGTAGCAGTGGGCTGGTTTGTTAAATATCCCGATTTAATAAATGGCCCGATGCGTATCGTGGGCGACGAATTCCCTAAATCGGTCAATGCAAAATCTGATGGTAAGTTGGTAAAATTGTTTTCAAAAGAAGGCCAGTTAGTGCAGAAAGGGCAATACTTGGCATTTTTGGAAAGTACCGCCAACCCCGAAGAAGTGCTTCAAATGGAATCGGTGATTGATTCGTTGGTAAAATGCAGTTTGCAACAGAAGTTGGCAAAAATGTATGCTTCACCAATGCCGTTGTACTTTCAATTGGGAGAACTTCAAAAATCTTTTCAAACTTTTCAAGATAGCTATATCCGTGCCAAAGCCTTGCTAAAAAATGGGGCGTTTGACCAAAAACAGGCGGCTCTGAAAAGCGACCTAACGCAACTTTCAATTCTCGAAAACAACCTAAACACGCAAGTAATCAACCATAAAAGCGATTTAGAACTGGCCGAGGCCGATTTGCTAATGAACCGTAAATTGCACCAACAAAAGGTGATTGCCGATGTGGAAATGCGCCGCGCCCAGAGTTTTTTTATTGCCAAAAAGCAAATTTTTGACCAAGCGCAAACCAATTTCAACAACAATGGCATGGCTCAAAATCAAAAACGGCAAGATTTGCTTGAACTCGAAAAAACGCGCGTAGAACTCCAAAATGGACTTTTACAAGCCATCAACACCCTTAAAAGCGACGTAGAGGCTTGGAAACAGCGATTTGTGGTCGTTGCCCCCGCCAGCGGCAAAGTGTCGTTTTTAGTGCCTTTGCAAGAAGACCAAACCGTAAAAACAGGGCAAGAGTTGTTTTATGTAATGCCCCAAGCCTCGGGTTTTCACGGCGAAATGTACGTGGGACAATACAATTTTGGTAAGATTCGACTTCGGCAAGAAGTAATTGTAAAACTGCCCAGTTATCCATTTCAAGAATTTGGTACTATTACTGGAAAAATAGCCGCTATTTCCACCCTTCCCAAAGACAGCACCTATTTAGTCAAAATATCTTTTCCTGCTGGGCTCGTTACTTCCTCCAAAAAGCAACTGCCTTTCAAGAACGGCATGACTGCTACGGGCGAAGTCATAACCGAAGATCTGCGGCTCGTCGAGAGGATTTTTTACAGTTTTAGAAAGATGTTGAAAAGGTAAGTTAACTATTTCAAAATTAAGCAAATTCCGACAACTCCAACCAGCGGAGCTCTTTCATTGCTAAGCCATCATTGATTTGTTCAATCTGCCGTGCCCATTGCGTGAGGTCTTCGTGGTTGCTGCTGCCCGCGTTGAGTTGGACTACCAAGGTTGCTTTTTGCGTTTCAAGTACGGCCATTTCAGTTTCCAAATCTCCCAATTCTTTTTGTTCTTTAAAAGAAAGCTTGCGTTTGGCCGCTAATTTTGGCTTTTCGGCTTCTGTTTTTGGTTTATTTTCCAATACTTTGCCGCGAGTGTTTCCTTTGTTGTCGGCGTTTTGTTCTTCGGCCCAGTTTCGGTAGTCGGTATAGTTGCCTGGGTAGTCGCGCAGGTGGCCGTTTTCTTCAAATACAAACAGGTGATCTACGAGGCGGTCCATAAAATAGCGGTCGTGCGATACAATCATCAGGCAGCCAGGGAAATTCATCAGAAAGTCTTCGAGTACGTTCAAGCTGCTGATGTCGAGGTCGTTGGTGGGTTCGTCAAGAATCAAAAAGTTGGGATTTTGAATCAACACTTTGAGCAGTTGCAGGCGGCGTTTCTCGCCACCGCTGAGTTTGGATACGAAGTCGTGCTGGCGGGCAGGTGGAAACAAAAACAGGTTTAAAAACTGCGAGGCGGTGATGGTTTCGCCCGTTCCCAATTTAACAACTTCGGCGATTTCTTTCACGATGTCAATGACGCGCTGGTTTTCGTTAAATACCAAATCTGACTGGGTATAATAGCCAAACTGCACCGTGTCGCCCACTACCACTTTGCCGTTGTCGGGCCGTATTTGACCCGTAATCATATTGAGGAGCGTGCTTTTTCCCGCCCCATTTTTGCCCACAATACCAATGCGGTCGCCTTTTTTGAAAGTATATAAAAAATTGTGAATCAGGCGTTTATCGCCAAAATTTTTGCCAATGCTTTCGAGTTCTACAATTTTGCTGCCCATGCGGGTAGCTTTGATATTGAGTTCAAATTTTTCGGCACGTTTTGTGCTACCCACGCGGTCTTTGAGTTCGTCGAAAGCATCAATGCGGTATTGTGCCTTGGTGCCGCGTGCTTTGGGTTGCCGCCGTATCCAGTCCAGTTCCTTTTTGAGCCGTTGGCGGTCTTTGTCGAGTGTCGAGGCGTTGATGGCATCTTGCTCGGCACTTTTTTCTAAGTAATAGGCATAATTGCCTTTGTACGGGTATAGATTTCCGTTGGCGAGTTCAACCAAACCGTTGCATACTTTGTCCAAAAAATAGCGATCGTGCGTAACGACTAACAGCGTAATATTTTGGGCGCTGAGGTAGTTTTCGAGCCATTCGATGGTTTCGAGGTCGAGGTGGTTGGTGGGTTCATCGAGCACAAAAAGTTCGGGGTCTTCAATGAGCACCTTGGCCAAAGCCGCTCGTTTGCGCTGCCCGCCCGAGAGCTGCCCAAATGGTTTTTCAACGTCGTGCAGGCCGAGTTTTCCCAAAATTTCTTTTACTTTGGCCTCAAAATCCCACGCTTGGGTGGCTTCCATTTGTTCGAGGGCGCGGTTAAATTCGTCCTCGTGGTGGTGAATCAAGGCTTTTTCGTAGGCTTTTACGGCTTGGGCCACGGGGTTGTCGCCCGAAAAGAGCCACTCGGCAACGGGCAGCGTAGGGTCAAAATCGGGCGACTGGTCTAAATAACCCACTCTGATGTCTTTTCGAAGGCTAACCATGCCTTCTTCGGGCGGAATATTGCCCATCAGTACGTTCATAAAGGTGGTTTTTCCCGTGCCGTTTGCACCAATTAAAGCTACTTTGTCGCCGCGATTGAGGCCAAAAGTTACGTTGCGAAAGAGCCATTTGTCGCCAAAGGATTTAGAGATATTTTCTGCCGAAAGGTAGTTCATTTATGAGGGATGATGTATAGTGTATAATGCGGGAGGCTATGATAGGTTTAACGGGGCTTTTATAGCTGTAAGATTAATTTTAGGCGGCTCAAGAGTTGCGCCATCTTAAAGGACAGGGTAGGGGCGGGGTCGGTGAGTATGCCTTGGTAAGCCACCTCTCCTGCGTAATTGGTAAACCGCAAATAGTATTTCTGAAAAGTATGGGAACTTATGCCCCATTTTTGGAGAAATTGTTTGCTACCATTGTTTTTTTTTACCCTTCCAATGCTTTTAGACATAAAATGATAAACCAAACTGCTCCCCACACCCCGGAAATTGCGCACGCCCGCTTGCCAGAGTTTCATGCAAATGTCGGGGTCTGAGTACATTCCTGGGCTAAATTCGGTGCTAAAGCCGCCAATGAGCTGCCAGTAGTAGCGGTGCATAATACTGGGCGGGTAGTTGGCTCCCTGCCAGTCTGGAATACCGAGTGTAGCGTAGTTTTTGAGCAGTTGTTGTTCTTGAAAATTGGCCGCCGAGTCGCCAAAATTATGCGGACACGCCACAAATTTGCTGCCTTCGTCCACGCGCTCAATCATGGTAGCCGAAAAATAAAAATCGTTTTTGGCGTAGCTTTCAATGGCCTGCCAAAGTTGCGCGTCCCAGCCTGGGCAGGCATACATGTCATCGTTCATGTAAACAATATAGTCGGCCTTGGAGAGGGCAAAAGCGGCGTTGCAGGCGTAACAAATGCCCACGTTTTGGGGCGAATAACTAAAATCTAATCCTTGCTTCTTTACCCATTCTAATGTGCCGTCGCTGCCGTCGTTGATGTGCAGCACAATTTGGTGCGCGTAGGTTGAGTTTTTTTGAATACTCTTAACGCACAACTCCACCAGCGTGAGGTTGTTCCAGGTAGGAATCAAAATCGTAAATCGGGGCTTAGTAGTAAGTTGTGGTGTGGGATAAAAAGTAATATTCATGGGCTGTTTTATTTTTTTGTTAAACGCACGCAAACGCCAGCGAGCCTATGTTTCGCCGACGGATTAGCTTGTTGGTCGGTTGGTTTTCCATTATTTTTATGCAACAGTCCCGCAAATTTAGCCTAAAAATTCGGTTTAACCCGAACATCGTTTACGTGGACTGTGCCAAAATGGCTTGAAAGTCGGCGTGCATTTGCCGAAAACGGGCGGCAATGGTTGCTACGAAGGCCTCGTTGGCAAAGGCCGCGCGAATATCTTCTTCGGTTCCCCCAAAGTCCAATTCGCTTACTTTGTAGGTTTGTTCGTAGGGGCCTGCTTCAATCTTGGCGATATACTTACCATTCCAAGTGTAGAGGCTAATTTTGAAAAAATCGTTGGGAATATCGCTAATGTATCGCATGGTGAGCGTGTTGTGAGAAAATTATTGGGTATCAAAACAGTACGCGAAATTCACGAATTTAACCAAAAATTACAAACAATGCCTCCGAACCGAAAAATCGGGGTTGTTTGTCCCGCAATTGCTGCATAACTTTGTAATCGTTGTGTTGTTTATTTTGTCCATTGCGACTTCTACTTATTGTTATGCTCAAACTTGGTTTTGTAAGTGCTATTTTGGCCGACTTTGGCTTTGAACATGTCATTGATTTTGCCGCCGAAAACGGTTTTTCGTGCGTGGAGATGATGTGCTGGCCCGCCGACAACGCCGACGCGCGGCGCTATGCGGGCGTAACCCACGTAGATGCCAATCGGGTGCTGACCGATGATGCCTACGCAAAGTATATTTTGTATTATGCCAAGCAAAAAAATGTTTTTATTTCGGCACTTGGCTACTACCCAAACCCGCTCGACCCCGATACGGAAAAAGCAGAATACTACCGTGAGCACCTCAAAACGCTAATTAGGGCGGCAGCCAAAGTGGGTGTGCCAGTTGTCAATACCTTTATTGGCCGCGACCCCGCCAAAAATACAACCGACAACCTAAAAACCTACGCCGAAGTGTGGCCTGGTATTGTCAAGATAGCCGAAGAAAACAACGTGAAAATTGGCATTGAAAACTGCCCAATGTTTTTTTCAAATGATGAGTGGCCTGGCGGCAAAAACTTGGCCACCACCCCCGCCATTTGGGACAAAATGTTTGCCATTATTCCCAGCCCTGTGTTGGGCATAAACTACGACCCTTCGCACTTGGTGTGGCAAATGATGGACCATATCAAGCCCATTTACGACTACAAAGACCGTTTGCACCACATTCACCTCAAAGATGCCAAAGTATATGCCGACAAGCTCAATCGCGTGGGCATTATGGCCAATCCCCTCGAATACCACTCGCCCAAATTGCCCGGGCTGGGCGACGTAAACTGGCGGGCGTTTTTTGCGGCCCTTACCGACGTTCGCTACCGAGGCCCCGTGTGCATTGAAGTAGAAGACAAAGCCTACGAAGGGAGTATCGAAGACGTACAAGCTGCCATTTTGACGAGTCGAAACTATTTGCGGCAGTATTTGGCTTGATGCGCGTACGACGGAATACGAGGCTCTTTTTTTTATGTTTTTAAAATCTGACCAAAAACGCTTAGTGCGTACATTATCAACCCATGAAACCACAAACCATCACTGAAAAAATCCTCTCTGCCCACGCCGATAAGGCCGTATATGCCGATGAGCTAACAATTGTGCGGGTAGATGGCATCATGGCCTCCGACACCACCGCGCCCATGGCCATCAAAGCCTTTCGCGAAATGGGCGGCCAGCGGCTGTTTGACAAAGACAAAACCGTGATGGTAATCGACCATGCGTCGCCCGCGCCCAACGAGCGTATTGGCAATCTGCACAAGTTCATGCGCGAGTTCGTGGCCGAGCAAGATTGTGTGCTCTACGACGTGGGCGAGGGTATTTGCCACCAATTGGTGGTCGAAAATGCCCACGTCAAACCAGGTGATTTGTTCATTGGGGCCGATTCGCACACCGTTACTTATGGCTGTCTAAATGCTTTTTCGACGGGCGTAGGCTCTACCGATTTGGCAGGCGTGATGCTTACGGGCAAAATTTGGCTCAAAGTGCCGCGCACCATCAAATTTATCCTCAATGGCTGCCTCAAAGCAGGTGTGAGTGCCAAAGACGTGATTTTGTTTTTGGCCAAACAACTCACCATTGAGGGAGCCACTTACCAAGCCATTGAATTTGAGGGGCCTATCGTGGCGCGCATGACCCTGTCCAGCCGCATGACGATGTGCAACATGGTGATTGAGATGGGCGCCAAAAATGGAATATGCCACCCCGCAGGCCTACAATTGCCCTACGATTGGGCCCCCACATTGCCCGACGAAGGAGCTGTTTATGAGCGCGTTATAACCTTTGATTTAACCGAACTTAAACCCCAACTCGCCTTCCCCAACTCGCCCGACAACGTGCACGATGCCGATACTGCCGTTGGTACACCCATTCAGTTTGCGTTTATGGGCAGTTGCACCAATGCCCGTCTGGAAGATTTGCACGTGGCCGCCGATATTATGAGGGGCAAAAAAATAGCCAAAACAGTACGTTTTTTGGTTGCTCCTGCTTCCAACAAAGTTTTTATGGACGCGCTCGCCGATGGCACTGCGCAAGTACTCATGGAAGCGGGGGCGAGGTTCATCACGAGTGGGTGTGGGCCGTGCGTAGGGTCGCATTTGGGCGTACCTGGCGACGGCGAAACGGTAATTTCGTCCACCAATCGCAATTTTAGAGGCCGCATGGGCAACCCCAACTCGGAGGTTTATTTGGGTTCGCCCGCTATCGTAGCCGCCAGTGCATTAAAAGGCTTCATTGCTTTGCCAGAGGTGGGTTGATAGTTTTGGGTTTTTAGGGCGTGCCAGGAGGTAGTTGTTTATCTCCTATCCTGCTATTCGCTCAAAATTCCAAGTTACTGTATCTCGAAATTACCCCTAAAACACCAACCACTTGGCAACAGTACCAGAGGGCAATGTCGTCAAGTGGTTGGCACTAAGAAAGTTATTTTTTTTATTCTGGCTCGCCGTCGTCTTCTTTACTTGGGCCAGCAGGATCGAGCAAAGCGGTTTCGTCTTGGTTTACTTTGGCCCTGATTTTGGCTTCGAGTTCGTCGCTAAGTTCGGGGTTGTCTTTGAGCAAATTTTTGACCGCATCGCGGCCTTGGCCGAGTCGGTTGCCGTCGTAGCTAAACCAAGAACCCGATTTCTTGACGATTTCAAGATCTACGGCCAAGTCAATGATTTCGCCTACTTTCGAGATACCTTCGCCGTACATAATGTCAAACTCAATGACTTTAAAGGGCGGTGCGAGTTTATTTTTTACCACTTTTACTTTGGTACGGTTGCCTGTGATACTGTCGGCACTTTCTTTGATCTGGCCAATGCGGCGAATATCTAAGCGCACCGAAGAGTAGTATTTGAGGGCATTGCCGCCCGTGGTTGTTTCGGGGCTACCAAACATTACGCCAATTTTATCGCGCAATTGGTTGATAAAGATGCAGCAGCAGTTGGTACGATTGATAACGCCCGTGAGCTTACGCAGGGCTTGCGACATCAAACGAGCTTGAAGGCCCATTTTGCTTTCACCCATTTCGCCTTCCAATTCGGCTTTTGGCACGAGTGCTGCCACCGAGTCAATGACGATGATGTCAATGGCACCCGAACTGATTAGGTGTTCGGTAATTTCGAGGGCTTGCTCGCCGTTGTCGGGTTGCGATATAAGCAAGTTTTGAATGTCAATACCAAGTTTTTGGGCATACGAGCGGTCAAAGGCATGTTCGGCATCAATGAAGGCGGCCAATCCCCCCGCTTTTTGGGCTTCGGCTATGCAGTGCATGGCCAAGGTGGTTTTTCCCGAAGACTCGGGGCCATAAATCTCTACCACGCGGCCACGCGGTACGCCGCCTATGCCCAGGGCCAAGTCAAGCCCCACCGACCCCGTCGAAATCACCTCTACGTCCACTACCTTGCTATCGCTTAGGCGCATCACGGTGCCTTTTCCGTAAGCCTTATCAATCTTTTCGATGGTAGTTTGAAGGGCTTTGAGTTTGTTGTCTTTTTCTTTTTCGGTTACTACTGCCATTGAATTAGTGCATTTTAGATGACAAATTTTGACTAAAAAAATAAGTGTACAACGCTGAATTATTGCCACTGATTTTATACGTAAATGTAACTCTTTTTGTTGAGATTACCAACTCATTTTTTGGCATTTGCGGCCTCGTCCACCCACAAGTAGCTGTTGGCGTGTAAGTGCAGTATCGAAGCGGGTAATTGCTCACGCACGGGCTCGTACAACACACGTCCAATGATGTCTTTTTTGCGGCTGCCGTTGGCAATAACAATGGCGGCTTTGGCTTCCATAAAATGCCGAAGGCCCAGCGTAATACCCTGGGTGAGGCGTGTTTCGGCTTGAAAATATTTTTGACCTACCGTGGCCGTAAGTTCTTCTAATTCAGAGATATGTGCGTAAGATTCGAACGAAGAGCCAGGCTCGTTTAGGCCAATGTGCCCGTTTATTCCGATTCCCACAATTATCAAATCTAAGCCACCTTTGCGTGCAATAAAATCATTGACACGCTTGCATTCGGCTGCTAAATCGGTGGCCATGCCGTCAAAGAAAGACACGCGATCGGGGGATATTTTCAGGGGCTCAATGAGCGGGTTTTCGATGTAATGGCGGCACGAACCTGAATTTTTTGCGTCTATGCCTACCCACTCGTCCAAAGCCACAAAAGTGATGTGGTCAAAGTCATGGGGCTGCGCATTGGCTACTATTTTCTGGAACGTCCCGAGCGGCGTTTCGCCTGAGGCTACACAAATCACAGCGTTGGGTTTTTGGCGCACCAACTGCAATATAAACTGAGCGGCGTGGTCAGAGAGCGCATCGTAATCGGCAAGAACTTGGTATTGCATAAGATGGGTTTAAAACTTTATTTTTTTCCTAACAAGGTCGTAGCTTTTTCTAGTTGGGCGGCATTCTGAATACAAATCGTGCAGGCCTGCGTGAAAGTGCTTTTCAGGGTAACAAGCGGTTGATTATTAACGCCCAAAGATAACACATTGGCGCAATTACTTAACGCATTTCAAATCTCTCACTTTATTAAAAAATAAAAGTATTTTATAAAACGATTCTAAGTTTTACTTTGTTTTAGCATTGAGAATAAAAACACATCATTTAACACTTACTGCGTGTTTAAAAATTATATTTTGTTAAAATAGGGATAGCCAAATTATATTTTGTTAATAAATAGGCATCGGAGCATATATTTGATAAAAAATTCTCACAACTAAATAAA
>Ga0335394_10002240_pt1 | contig 21709 bp, 29 predicted proteins | sample MAT03_FD_205741 | JGI IMG/M metagenome (GOLD analysis project Ga0335394, IMG submission 205741) | Freshwater microbial communities from Lake Fryxell liftoff mats and glacier meltwater in Antarctica - MAT-03 (spades assembly) (version 2) ...
GTTTTTGTTTGTTTGAGCCCGGAGCGATCGAAAGCTGCCTGCTGCGTTTACCGTTCCCGGGCCCGCCCAAAGTCTTTGTACTTCGACGAAATATTATCTAAGCGGGCCCCGGAACTAGACCAAAAATCAAGAGTATTTGCCGTGCAGCGTCCGGCCCCAAAGTCTTTGCACTTCGCTGAAAAATTATCTACAAGGGCCCGACACTGCACTAGCCTTTGAAAAAGAAACCCGGAAAGATTAGCGGTTACTACGTTTTTGTTTGTTTGAGCCCGGAGCGGTTAAATTCTGTTTGCTGCGTTGAAAGTCCCTACACTCCGCTCTCTTTTTTTTTTCTCGTTGAAGTTCCGCTCCGGCGGTTTTCGGGGCACAAAGTCTAGGGACTACGCTGAGAGGTTATCTGTGGGGAGCCCCGAAAACCACCTCCACTACACAGAACGACGAAAAAAAAAAGAGATGTAGAACCCAAAAATTCCTCTCTTTGAAAAAGAAAGAAAGAAACCCGGAGAAAGCCAAGAGAAGAGGTTGGCAAAATCTAGAAAAAATCTGGGAAAAATCTAGGGAAAAATCTAGGGAAAATATGGGGAAGCCGTGAATACATGGCTATAAGTGTTATAATAGAAATGTCAGCAATTATTAAGGACTTTTATGCGCGTTTCTTCTGCCTTTTCGGTTTGCGCTCCGGCCCCTGCTGCGGTTGCTGCTTTGGCTTCTGCGGTTTCTGGCTTCCGGCTGTCGTTTGTGCGTCCGTCCCGGCGATCGTTTTCCGGCTGGGTCTGCGTCTGCGTTTTTTCGTCTGCATCCGTAGCTGGCGGCTTTGCTTCTGCGGTTGCGTCCGGTCTGGGGCTTCCTTTCTGCCGCGTATTTCGTCGGCTTGGCGGTTGGGGCGTGTCGGTGCCGGTGTTCTGCCGGTGGTTGCGGTTGCCCCGGCGTTTTCTGCGCGGCTTGCCGGTGCGTCGAGTGTTTGCCCGCCGTCGGTGCTTGCCTGCCTCGGTTGTGGTGCTGCTGCGGACTTCCGGTTCCTTTGGTTTCTCCGGTTCTCGTGGTGCCGCCCCCGCGGTTTGTTCTGCGGTTGCTCGTGCGGTTCCGCCGGGTTCTGCGGTGTTTGTGGGCTGCGCTACGGGCGTTGACGCTGCGTTTCGGGGCTTTTTCCCTTCTGCCTCGGTGTTTGCCGCTTCTTCGTTTGGCCTTGGGCGTGGTTCCTTCGCGGCTCGTTCTGTTGCGGTTGTTCGGGCTGTTGTGGCTGCTGGCGTTTCGGCTCCCGCGTTGTGGGTTTCGTTTCCTTCTGGGGCTTGTCCGGGCGGTCTTGCCCCGTCTGTTTCGCAGTCCCGCGCGTTTTGTGGCTCTGGCTCTGGTTCCTGGGCATCGCTGGCCTTTGCTGCGGGCTGCGGGCTGCCGTGTTTGGTGTTTGGCTTTGCACCCCCTCGCGGTTGGGGCTTTTCTTCTCTCGGTGGTGGCTGGTGGTATCGCGGTGTTTGCGCTTGGGTTTCTAGTTTTCAGCAGTTGTCGCTTTTCTAGTTGTTAGCTGGGTTTGCCGGTGTTCTCGGTTTGTTCCGGGGGTGCCGGTGTTATCTGTGGGGTTGCTGCCGATCGCTTCGCTCTCGGCAGCAGCAAGTGCTCTCGGTATTTAAGTTCTTTGGCCGCCCGGTCGCTTCGCTCCGGCCGGTTGCCGGCTGTCGCCGGCGTTCGGCAGCAAGCTGCCTCGAAAAAAATAATCTACAAATCCAAAATGAAAACTATCAAAGTTTTTGAAAACTCAGAAGCTAACATCTTGATGAATTGGTGCCACCAGCAAACATTAGAATCAGAGATTTTCACAGGGCGAGAAACCTGTAGAACCAAGAAATGGTGGGGTTTTGAGGCTGAATTCTATTTCAATCGATCGCACGTAGAATCACGGCAGGCGATCGCATCTGACAGCTATCTGGCAGGTCTACGAGATCAATTCTACCCAGAAGCAGATTCAATTCTGCTTTATCGGTACGAGATTGGAGGAACTATCGGCGAACACTTAGACAAGCAATGTTTCAATAAATCGGTTACTTTAATCAATTTAGTTGATGCTGACAGCGACTTATTCGGAAACCGCCCGACAACAAGGTTCAGATGGGATAAGCAAAACTTTGAACTACGACATGGCGAAGTAGTTGAGTTTGATTCAAGAGTTATTCATTCTGTACCAAAATTAAAATCAGCCAGGTATAGTTTGCAATTCAGAAAGATTAGATAAAAAAAGCGGCGTTAGCGAAAACTAACGCCGCTTTATTATTCAGCTAACTTAATCTCGCCCTTCCTAAATTTGATAAAGAAAGTGATCGCCTCAATAATAAAATCGCTCCTACTCTCACCCGGCTTTAATAATCCCTGCAATTGCCGTGCGATCGATTTAGGCGCTCTAGCGCTAAATTGCACCTTCTCCTCGCCTTGGCGCACATACCACTCAGACTTGCCTTGAATATTTCCTAGAGGTGGTGGCATATTCTTTAACTAATTATTGACTCCCTAAATTATAGCCGTGTATTCATGGTATCAAATATAAAGAAATAGTTAAGGCTAAGCTATAGCCGTGAATTCATGGCTACAATAAAGAAGACAAGAAAAAGACGGGCTGCTTCAACAGCGCCGCCATCAGCAATTAATTAATACAGGTATCTTATCATGATTCAATCCGAAGATTACATCTACAGCAAATCAGCAGTCGCGCGAATGCTGAACATCGCATCTTCCTTGGTAGTTCGAGTCGAAAAATGGGCGAATTGCGCCTTTGTAATCATCAAAGGCAAGCGCCCTCGGTTCTGGAAAAAGTTTGATTTTTTACTCCATTTTGCCGATTGGAGACGCAGCCAGTCTAAGGAGTTGGTAGTCGATCGTTTGATGCCTGATGTATTCGCCGTCATCAATGAGAAGAAAAGCTCTAAATACGTTATCAAAATCAAACCCGACGCGATCGTATGCACCTGCGAGGATTACAAGAATCAGAATAAATTTCTACCCACAGCCGGTGTGTGCAAACACGGCTATGCAGTTCTCAGAAAACTGGGAATAGAAAAACTCTCTGAATATATCAAAGACAACGGATACCAAAAAGCATTAAACAGCTTCAATAAGGAACACAGCGCTAAAATGCGTGTAGTCAGGACAGATGCGTACAGCTTTGCAGTACAAGCACCTACCAATATCTATTACTGTGATTTACACCCCAGCATCATCAAATGCAGTTGCACACAATACGATACAAAGAAGCTTAACTCCGAGCAATTTTGCGCTCATGGCTACGCAGTTCTGAGTTATTTAGGATTCACCGGCAACCAGCAAATCAAGGACTACAAGCTAGGCTTTGAGTGGCTTGTAGATGATTACATCAATAAGGAAGATGAAATCATTGGAATTAATCAAGCGATGAACGATGAAGGCGAAGAACTCGACAGGTTAAGAGCCGAACGAGAGGCGATCGAAGCAGCAAAATTAAATGAAGAGGAAGACGCTATGAGTTGTTTGTTTACCGCTCAGAGCTGGGGCACCGCTTCTAAAGCTAAGGAAAGTAAGAAGGAATTAGAGCCAACAGACGAAAATGGCAACTACATTGATGATGAAGATCGAGACGACGACGAGATGATTGACTACTACGACGATAAGCAAAGCAGAAAGTATTACTAGAATTTCATAGGGGGGCGCGCATCCTAACAACGCGCATTGCAAACCAATTAATTAGCCACATAAAACAATGAAAACCACTACAGAAACCCACCCGATCGAAGCCCCAAAAAATTACATCTTTAACCCCGGCGATTGCATTACCTGCCACGATATAACGGGCAAACATATACACAGCACGCACAAATGCAACAGTTTCGGCGTAGGCGGTTTATCAGGCTATAGACCAATAGACGACATACTAGAACAGGGAACTCCTTATTGCGTCCCCCTAATAACTGAAGAAATGTTGCAAGCACGTCCGGGTAATTACTGGTTTAACGAGTTCAACCCGGCTCAAGAAACTTGGTGCTTAGCGTGTTGGCTTGATAGCCGAAGAGAAGAGTCAATTTAATAATTTACAGGGGGGCGCGCATCCTAACAACGCGCATTGCTAACAATTCAGGTAACAATCATGAATGAAGAAATCAAGAAAGGCGACAAGGTAGTAGTTTATATTCCCGAAATGGAAGTCAAACTATACGGCAAAGTGGATCAACACTTTGAAGAGGAACCATACGGCGAATGCTACCACATCAAAACACACGATGCTACTTGGTGTTTTGAAGAATCGGCAAACGTGATCGTGGTCAAAGACGAAGAGTAGTTAATTCATAGGGGGGCACGCATCCTAACAACGCGCATTGCAAACCAATTAGGGAAAAGATGATGACTTACAGCCAAGACAAATCTTACGACCCAGAAACCTCTACTACCGAAGAGGATGATGCCGAATACTACCGACAAGTAGCTATTGAAGAAGCCAAAACCGACGAAGAACGCGAAGCTGAACAAAAGGAAGTAGAAGCCAGCACCGCTAAATGGCGAGCCGAAAACCCAGATTTCAACTTATTCTAATCAATCCATAGGGGGGCGCGCATCCTCACAACGCGCCAAACAAACCAAACTAAACCAAACTAAACAACCCAACTTTAACACCATGAAAAACCAACAAATGCCAATGATTTCCGTGTTTGGCGCTAAGCCAGCAGATGCTTTGCTAGTCCCAGAAATCCCAATGTGTGTCCGCAACAACTGCCAAACTGGCCAGTGGGCGATCGGAGACACAGATTATGGTAGCAAGTGTTCTATGACTATCATTAAGTTCTCGAAATTCTTTGGGGACCTAGGCAAAACTTCCCAAACTCTTTGGGGGCAGCTTTGGTTTATTGCCGAGAACGGGGACTTACCTCAAGGTGTAGCGATGTGCACCTATATCAAAACTCGCAGCCTCAACGATTTTAACCGCCTAGTTATCTCTGTTCAGTCTCGCGGTATTGAGCCAGCCACAGGCTTATTCGTCCCGACTTTCACCAAATACACCGGCGAAAAAGGAGCTTACTATGGATTGACTTGGAACTGGCAAGAACGGACAGATTTTGCGACATTGGAACAAGCAGCCGCTGTATTGGCTAACCCAGAAGCGCGATCAAATCTCTATGACCTCGAAGGCACACGAAATATGGTCTGCCTCGATCATTCTTCCAAGGAGGAAATAAAGGCACTGACAGAATCTAAACCAGCACTAGCTGCTGCTGAATAACTCCAAAAGGGGCCGCGCATCTTACACGCGGATTGACAATTAATTAGAAGAAAACAAATACTTTATTGAGGCTTAAGTTATGAAGAGAATTGTACCCTGCCAATGCTGCAAATTAGATGCTGTCATCAATTTGCTATATGCAAATCGCTTGTGTCGCAGATGCGATAGTATTGAGCAAAAAGCGGCCGACGATGGCTACTACGATCGCCCAAACGTATCTGAACATTACAAAGCACCGTTCGACAATTTGTACGATCAAGCTTATCAAATCCATCATAGAATCTTGAGAAAATAAACCATGACTAAAATCTTTTTCTTTGACTTAGACGGAACCTTGAGACAACCCAAATCGGGTAAGACTTTTATCAACGAACCCGACGACCAGAAACCGATCGCCGGTGCATCAGAAGCGATCGCTCACTACTCCGACAGCTTTATCTGCATAGGCATCACTAATCAAGGTGGTGTTGCAGCCGGCCATAAATCGATCGAAAGTGCAATTGAAGAGCAGCGCATCACTCTTAAACTATTCCCCGAACTCTCAGAGATTTTCTTTTGTCCCAACTGGGGCGAAAGCTGCTACCAAATCTCTCGCGGTAATGTACCTTTATCTTTTGAAGCTCCCATCGGCGGCGATAGCTTGAAAGTATCCTGTCGCAAACCAGGACACGGAATGCTGTTAATTACATCTCAAACTTTCGGATTAGACAACGCTTGGATGGTAGGCGATCGACCCGAAGATGAGAAATGCGCTACGGCTGCTGGCATCAACTTTATTGCAGCGTCGGTGATGCTGGCAAAATTTACACCGGGGATAAGTGAGATTGCTTGCACCCATACTGATCCGGCTGTACTTCTAGAATTCCTAGCACTTTAAAAACGAAACCGGTTTCGTTTCTTCAGCCTCCAGAAAGGGGGCTTTTTTACTGACTGGACAAGCTAGAATTGTCTAGTGGACAACTGGAACAAAAACGATGACAGAAGAGCTAACCTCGATCACATCCCTACAAACCCGATACAGCCTCAACAGCCGTCAAGCTGTGTACGATAGAATCTCAGCTTTGAAAATTACACCCGCAGCGCGTGGTAAATTGTCCGGCGGACAACTGGACAAACTAGACGAACTAAACGAGCATCTGAAATCTGGCGGCATTCTCAACGACTTTGAAAGTAGCCAAACCAAAGTTATGCCAGCGTCGATCGCGAGTTCGATCGAACCTGCAACCCCAGCAAAACTCACGAGCAACGACGGCGAAAACTTTATTGAACTTATCGAGCGTGTTGCAGCCGCGTTAAAACCAGCAGCCGACCCGCTGCAACACTACGCAGCACTCGAAAGAGCGATCGCTTGCGCCTGGATTTTATCAAGCTCTGAAGTTCGATCGCTCATTGGAACTAGACCAACGGGCGATCGATTCCAACGCGGCAGTTTCGTCTTTGTCCGTGCTGGAAAAATCGGTGCTCAATCTGCATGGCGCGTTGTAAAAGTTATAATCGGTGGCACTCCTTACAAGTTTTAAGTCAACAGCAAAAATCCCCGTTACAAACTCGTTGTAATGGGGATTTTTGCGTTTGTGCGTTCGCTTCGATTGATCGAACATAGCTACTGCTTAGACTTTTTCCATTCAATCAAAGCTTTGACTATAGCCTCTGCATCCAAGTTGCTGCTATTTGAATTCTGCACATTGATTGCGATATCTGAATTCAGACTTACGAAGCTTCCTGTGATTACCGTCAGCCCGCAATCATTTAACCCGATAACGCGAGCTTTTGCCTCAGCAGAAAGCTTTGTAAACAACTGCTTTGCTAATTGTTCTTTATCTTCTGCTGTTAATCCGTCGATCATCCTTGATAATTCTTCCACATCTAGAAAACTGATTTCCATCTTTAGCTAAACATTAGTAGAGAGCGGAAGATTTTACACGAACATCAGCGGAACCTGCATCCGTAGTTTCCTCAGACTTAGGAAATATCCGACGAACTATTTGCAGCATCGCGGTTTCCAATTCCTCCTCACTAGCCGCATCAATCAAAAGTTCCAGAGTAAGAGCACTGCGATCGTTGCTGACCAAACCGTACAGATACCGCCGAGCTTGCGTTGGTAACGCTGAAATCATGGACTCAAGACTATCAGAATAGACTCGCTGCTTACCGTGCCGATAATTACTAATCATCTGCATACTCACGCCAGATTGCTCAGAAAGCCACTTTGCAGCTATTCCGTAATCGTCCAAAGTCTTGTCTAGCGCTTCTGAGAACTTCATAAATCTTAATATTTAAGTTAACTACTTGATGAAATTATGCTTTATAATTTAAGTCATAACTTAAAAAACTTAGCTTTTTAAGTCTAGCACAAACTATCAAGAACCAGCTTTAAACGGCTGGAATGCTTGCAAACATAGGAGCTTGATTAATGAATTACAACCCTGAAGACGGCGAGGAAGAGGAAGAGGAAGAGACTACTTACGACGATGACGGCTACGACGAAACGACTGGAACTTGGGCCGATCCCGATTACGGACAAGACGGTACTCTTACCGACCCAGACGGGACTAATTAAACGCTTGTTAGTTTCGATCGTACCGCATGAAGCGCGATCGAAACTAGCTCCCATGCTTTCAAATTCATAGATTCATTATATGACAAAAAAAGAGTTACCCGCCTACTACCCGCTGACTTTAGAGCTATCTCAAAAACTCAGAGGAGCTAACTTGACGGCTGCTGAATGGAGATTCTGGACCTATCTAACAGAGATTGACCCCTGGGGAGAGCGCTACAAAGATTTGAGCCCATTGACAATCATGACTGAGTGCAAAATGAGTAAGCCTACTTACTATCGAGCCAAAGCCAAGTTTCAAGAGTTAGAGATATTTGATTTTCAGGAAGAAAAGGTTAGCTTCAGAAATTTGATGGGAATTTCGTCGCTAAAACAATCTCAAGGATTTAACAACAGTCTCAAAAATGAGACTACCAGTCTCAAAAATGAGACTACCAGTCTCAAAAATGAGACTACCAGTCTCAAAAATGAGACAGAAAAATCAAAAATGAGACTCGATTCTCAAAAATTTAACAACGAAAGCTCAGAAGCCTTGCCACATAAAGGTTCTAAAGTCCCTCAGACTCTTAAGACTAATACAGACTTTCATAAGACTAATCAAACTCTCTCAAAGCAAACCGAGAGAGAAAAGTGGGAATTTTTTCAGAGAACTCTTTCAGAAGAGGAGTTAGAGTCTTTCATGAATTTCGGAGTGCACACAGCCAAATCTTTCAAGGAAAGCTTTACGACCACGGCAATCAGACTTCCTGAAGCTTGGGTAAAGAAGAATCATCAAGAGCTTTACAAGCAATTCTTAGTGGCACTGAAGGAAAAATATGGGACTAGCGACTTTCAATTAATTCTTGAGGGTCAATGTTCCGAGAATCCTCCACCTGTAGAAAATCAGCCTATTCCTTCAGATATTGAGTACCAATCGATCGCCAACTTGAAAAGAGTTTACGGCGCTGACTGGAAAGCGGCAGCCGACCATTACGGAATTGAACATCAGGAATAACCAATGAAATCTAATGCTGCAAAATCTACCCAATCCACAGCCCGTAAGCCTGCATCTAGCAGTTCCCGATCGCGAAATGCGGCTCTTATATCGAAAAGTGATTTATCGAGTCACAGTGAACCAAATACCGACGAATTGGATGGAGTTATCGATCGCAATGAAGTGTCCGCCGTGGAAAGTGAAACGGGCGATCGAGTTTTGGCGGAAACGGGGATTGATAGTGGAGAGCCGAGGATTGCTGTACTCGAACCAGAATTGAGAAGCGAAACCATGCAAGCAATTACGCTGCACCAACCCGGGGCATCATTGATTGCTAATGGTTCCACACAGTATGACATCCGCAATTATTCAACTAAATATCGCGGTCAGATCGCAATTCATGCAGCAAAAAAACCCGCAAGATGGACAGAACACTATGCTCGTGTTTTGTCATTCATAGATTTGCTTGGCACAAAAAACGACTGCGAATATGGCGCTATCATTGCGATCGCCGAATTGACTGACTGTATTCTGATAACTGAAGAATTTATCACCGCTCAATCCGAAACTGAATTGCGCTGCGGTGACTGGACATCCGGCAGATATGCTTGGAAATTAGAAAATGTGCGGGCGATCGAGCCTGTAGCCATTGCTGGCAAACAAGGCTTGTGGGTTTACAACCACGACAAAAACGAAACCCGTTTCGCTTCTTCTGAAGAAAAATCAGCAGCTAAATCAGTAGCCGCTAAACCTACAATTTCTCAATCACCAGAATATGCTTTTGGATTTGAAATAGGCGATCGCGTTGATACACAATATGGACAAGGCTTTGTTGATAAGATTTTACCTGATCGTCGCGAAGTACACGTAAGAAGAGACAGCGGTGGATTTACTTGTTACAAATTCAATCAAGCTGCTGGTGAAATTTCGCGCTTACCATGTGATGCTTTTGGAAATATTAAAGGCAATCCATTACAAACAGATTGTGGCGAAGTTCAACACGCAGTAGAAGCCAACGGACAGCTTAATTTGCTGGAATGGGACAGCAATGAACCGCCGGAGCCTGATGATTTTCCCGGTGACTTAGAAGGATTCAAAGCAGCTTATTTGAATTGGTCTAATTGCCTCGAAGGCACGACAGAAGAAGAATATCAACACATAGATGCGGAGGAAATATGGAATCAATCGGGAGCTGGAATTGGCTTGATTTATGCAGCGGAGTCGGTGCCGGTTTCCCTTTCGCAGGAGTTAAATGTTGGGGACGCAGCCCCGACACACTCGTTGAATGGGACGAATTCTGCACCAACAGCATTCTCTCGCGAAGATTCCCTGATGCCCGAAGACTTAGCAACATCAAGAGCTTGGATTTTGGGGGAAACTACTTTGAAAAACCCGTCGATTTCATTACCGCCAGTCCTCCCTGCCAACCCTTCTCAGTTGATGGAAAACGACTTGCAGCCGACGACGATCGAGACTGTTTCCCCGCCGTCCTCACCGCGATCCGACAACTGCAACCCCACTTTGCAATTATTGAAAATGTTGCCGGATTACTCAATTGCCCACAGCGAACCGGAAGCAGCGAATTCTATCTCACTGGAATCCTTAAGCATCTATCCGACAGCGGGTACGATGCAGAATGGCAATGTCTCACCTCAGCCCATTTTGGGGCGCCCTGGCGTAGAGAAAGATTACTTATTATTGCGATCGCCCGGAGCGCTGTCAACTACGAAAGGACGACCCCCTGGTCAGAGCAGATTAGAGGTTCAATTGCAACAGTTATGGCTTATTCAGGAAGGAGAAGTAGCAGCCCCGGAATTCCTAGAACTTGGCTACAGCCTGCCTACAGGTTGGACGAACCCAGAGGAGAATCGAACAGCAATCGAACTGTCGCAAGTTCAGACGCAGCAGTTGCCGACCGTCCCCAGTTCGGAGTTGCCTCTCGTGATGGAGTCAACCGCAATCGAAGGGCCGCCCTTGGAAACGCTCTCGACTGGCGAGTTGCAGCCGTTGCTCTCAAACGAATTGAATATCTTGCCGGACTTGGGGAATCTTGGATCTTTTAATAAGGATGAGTTACTTTCGATCGCACGGGAACAGCACGGATTTATTCTCAGCATTGAACGCAAAGAGTTTGATCTAGGAATAGAAAAACTGCAACGTGCTTGTGCAACTGGTATTTGCTTGCAAGAATTTAAGCGCCGCTGCAAGTATGGCGAGTTTGAGAATCAGCTAGAAGCTGCTGGCATTAGTGTCCGATCGTCCCAGAATTACATGACGATTGCGAAGAACTGGGACATCGTTGAAGCAAAAACGAAACTGGTTTCGCTTCTGACAGAGGAAAGTCGGGACAGTTTGCCGGCGATCGGATTGAAATGGGCCCTTGAAGCTGTACGCGATGAGAAAAAACAGCTTAAGTCGGCAGCACCGCCCGCTGATCCAGATTCTTGGAGAACACCGAATACAGTCGATCAGCCAATTGTTCATCTAGTTACGACTGCTTTGGGCGGTGAGATTTGGTGCGATCCGTGTGCTGATGCGGGCCATCATATTCCGGCGAGAGTGCATTACAACACATCCAACAACGGATTGAATGCCAGGAACCTATGGACTAGGACTGTATTTATTAATCCACCATTTTCTAACCCGTTGGAATGGGTTGACAAGTGTTGTGACTCAATTATTAGAGGCGATTGTTCTCAAGCAATCATGCTCTTAAAAGCCGGTACTCTCAGCAATCAAGGCACCGGTGAATTAATCAATAAATGTGCCAGCGGTATCTGTCACTGGCGGGGTCGAATCAATTTCCTCAATGACAACGGCATCGCTGTTAAAGGTTCCGATTTCGACTGTGTGCTCGTTTATTTCGGGGATAGATTCGATCGCTTTCAAGAAACTTTCGAGACTTTCGGCACTGTAAGCTTTATTGAAAACCACTACAGCAGTGTTAATAAGCGCCCGGTTCCTGCTGTTAAATCTATAGCTGAAGAATCGAGAGAGTTAGCGGCTGCTGTTGGACTGAGTAACGGTAAATCGGTGCTTCCTGACTTGCGAGATTCCGATCGCGAACTGATGGAACGCTGCGACCCAAACACCTGCGACGATCGACCGCTTGCAAACAATCCGACTACGACAGTTGAAATGACTCGCTCAGAATCTCTGGCAATGGATAGATTTGAGCTAGCAAAGCAAAATTGCTTGAAGGATTACATCGTTGCTGTTAGTAGCAGTTTGTCAGACTTTAGCGATGAACAAATTGCATTCTTAGCCAAGGCTATTAATGAAGAATCGGCTAAGCGCATCTGCGGATTCTAAACTTAAGCGGGGGAAATCTCCCCCTTTTTTCTTCACTCTGGGAGACAATGTTTGACAATCGCTGTGCTATTATAGAAGCAACTATCAAACTATTAACTATGCCAACACATAAGAATCTAGAGACAGCAAAAAAATACTGGGAGCTTTATCAACAAGGGCTTAACTTTGAACAAATAGGGAAATCTTGCGGAGTTACCCGGCAAGCAGTGTGGGGCGTACTGAAAAATCATAAATACTGCTTTCGAGAAAAAAAGGAAGCTCCCTTTAAAGAAAAGCAAATTGGAGCTTGGAATTCCAGAAAAGTTAGGCGACTTGATACAGGAGAAATTTATGAATCTGTTTTAGATGCAGCTAGAAAAGCAGAAGTAGATCGCTCATCAATTGCACGAGCAATTGAACGAGGAGGAAAATCAGCAAAAACTAAGTGGGAATATGTAAACTAAATCGCTACCTTCTTTAACGATGAACAAATCGCATTCTTAGCCAAGATTATCAATGAAGAATCGGCTAAGCGCATCTGTGGATTCTAATTATATTGGGGGAAATTGAAGCATGGTAAAAATAACTTACTCACAAAATTATCGTCAAAACAGTCGAGGAACTATTGGTAATTATTTCTATGTTCGTACTCATTCCCTTGATAAATTTGATTTTAAGGGTGAATGGCATTTACCAAACGATGCGACTTTTAGCGTTTATCGTTCAGAACATCATAATTATCCGATTTCTAAAGAATTTTGGGTTTGTGCAGTTAATGAAGATTTAGAAAATGAAAGAATCAGTACTTATCCTAGTGGCAATCTTGCTTCAATTGAGGGAAAATTCAGAATAATTACTGAAGCTAATCATGATCCTTACTCATCACGACTAATAAAATGGTGGAATGCCGGCGACGGTTCGATCGCCTATGCCGAACTTTGCGCCAAGTATCTCAAGCCTCGCATCATGCAAATTCCACAGTTTGAACTTGACCAGCTTGCAGAACTTAAACCTCAACCTACTGATGCTGTAATTGGCGGAGATACTGCTTTTCAAAAATGGCTATCAACTGCTGCCGTTTTGGGTGGGAAAAATAAAAGTTAGTCATTGGTCATTAGACATTGGTCATTAGTTTTGATATATAATAAAATTGTTGCCGCCGTCCCATGCAAATTGCATTAGGTGTGGAGAGAGAGAGGGATTATCGAAATCTCCCGCATGCAGCGTCTAAACAGTTTCTGGTCACCTCGAAAGCATGGAAACCAGAGCGGAAGCAGCAAATTAATTTTTGCTGCTTTTTGCTTATAAATAAAGATTAAGATTTAGTTATCTATATCTTTTTTGCCATGCAGAAGCTCAGAGATGAAATAGGCAACTACCGCTATGTTTCCGAAGGAACGCCCTGGCCGTCTTGGAAAAAGGGAGAGCGAAGACGAGAGGCAATTTTGCAATTACTAGAGGAAAATCCCGGCATTTCGATCGCACAGATTGCCAATTCTATCAGCCTGTCCCCGCTGCAAGTCCGTCGGCACCGAGCACGTTTAATCTCGGATTGCTTGTGGAAAGTGTGTCTAGTTTCGATCGTCCTTGGCAGCACCTTCACCGGTGGCGCATATTGGGCAAATAGAGAAGTATTTGATGAGGCGATCGATAGTTGGGTTCACTGTGTGATCGACTGGAAGGAAGATGCTGTTTGGTCGATCGAGCAAAATTGGCCACAAGTATAATTTACTTTTCCGGTGACTCTGTAATCATCCGTAATTTCTCGGATGCTTGCGGAGTAAAGGTTGCAGAGTTTTTCCGGTTTCGGATACCGGAAAACTTCTTGCTGTTTCCGGCAACCTTAATATAATATGTATTATAAGTTTTGAAATATTCCGATAGGATTTTTATGACACCGGAAAATCAGCGCACAACACCGGAAGAAGCGATGGAATTGCTAGGTATTGAGAAATCTCAGTATTACGCACGACTTAAGAAACTAGGAATGAAGGCTAAACGCGATGGTAAAATTCTCTACTTAGATGAGGAGCAAATGCAGCTTTTGCGAGATTATAATCAAGCTGAAAATGCGATCGCGCTTATTGATGATTCTCCAGGGTTGACTTTGGGAAGTATTCCCCAGATTGAGGAGCCGGCGGGAGACGAGCGAGACGACATAATGCGACAAGCAGCAGAGCTACGCGCGCAGCAGTTGGCAATGCCAGACTTAATCAAGTTGTATTTGGCAGCAGGAATGAATGAGAGCGACTTGCCAGCAGATTTAAGAGAGGCACTTGCTGCAACGCGAACAGCAGCTAATCCGAATATAAAAAAGTCAGCAGCGACGATCGCCCAGTCTATGCTTCAAGAGTATCGATCGCACCAGAAATAGCAAAGATTTGTGAGGCACTTAAATCTGGTAATTCCTGCATAGTTTTAGGAGAATTTGGCAACAGTTTAGATGATGCTGCTAGTGCGATCGAGGCTGAACTAAGAGGCGACTTTAGTATTGCTAAAGCTATCTACAAGGGTTCCGGTAAGAACTTCTTTAAGGCTTTAGCAAATGCTTTCGACATAGACACAACGATGCCTAAACTCAATGCTGACGGGGAGGAAATTGGAGAGAAGCAAATGACACTTGATGAACTTAAGGAGGAGATTGCTGCTAATATTCCAGCCGATGCGCTGCTGATTTTGCCTGAAGCAAGGCGACTGTCAACTGGTATTAGATTCTGGCTTGAAGACTTAAGTTGTAGAATGTGCTGTTTTTCTCTGACTAATCCTAATCGAGATATCTTTCTTGATATGGTTGAAATTGAGTTGAGTTTGCCGGACGATCGAACTGTTCGAGAGGCAATGGAATGTGAGGCAAGTTCGATCGGACTTAATATATCTGCGGCCAGATTCTCCCAGCTTCAATCCTACGCTGGCAGAAATTCATCGGCTGCACGTAAGATTATCAGACAGGAGAAGCTAGGTTTAATTGGCAAAATTTCCCACAATCAGTATCTCGACATAGCCCCGCTAGTCATGGCAATGTTTCTTGGTTTTGGAATGCTGAGATTTATCGGAATGGGTACTGGGAACCGCTCACTGTATTTGATAGGAGGAATTTGTATGCTTCTAGGGATGGGTCTTAAATCTCTGGGAAGAATTAGCGGCCCACGCCGAAAGGTAGGCAGCTAGTGATGGCCCTAACTCATGCAGCAATTAGCGCTGCCGTTGTAGGTTTCAGCTTGCAAGCTAGCGATCCGATTGTGATGGCAGTTGCGATCGCAGCGAGTCAAATTCCTGACATCGACACTTCCACAAGTTCGATCGGGCAAATCCTCTGGCCAATCTCTCGCTGGATTGAAAAGCGCTATCCACACCGCAGCGTCACACACAGTCTGTTGTTTACAATATTTCTCGGTGCGATTTCGATCGCACTTTGGTACAGGTATCAGATTGACATAAAAGTTCTAGCTGCACTTCCGATCGGACATCTTGCAGCCTGCTTTAGCGATACCTGCACTAAGCAAGGCGTTCAACTACTATGGCCCTCGCCGTTGTGGTGCGTGTTTGGATTGAACCCACGGCGACGACTTACGACTGGCTCACCTTCGGAATATTGGGTTTTAGTTGGTGCGACCGCAGCAGTCGTGATTAATTTCGCACTGATTAGCGGTGGCGGACTTGGACAATTTACCTCTGAATCTCTCGGACTTCGCAGCGGTATCGTTGATACTTATCAACAAAAAGCCAGCAGCAATCAAGTATTTGCAGTAGTTGATGGCGTATTTACTTCTAATTCATCCAATGCTAGTGGCAAGTATTTTATCGCGTCTCAAGTTGGCAATGAGTTTGTACTAATGAATCGATCGGGCATTTATCAGACTGGAATAACGGGACAGATTGATGCTAGGAAACTAACAACAGAATTAGGACAGCCAGGACAGCAACAAGTTTTAGCTCTATCTTTTGCAGAAGAAGAAGTGCAGACTAAGCTATTCGCAGTTGCTTCTGCACATCCGAATGCTTTGATTCTAATTAGCGGACAACTTACGATCGACTCACCGGAGGAAGTATCGATCGCACCTAAACCCGGCCAGTTAGAAGTAGCGAAACTTACAGGCAACGGCTTAGCTTTGAATCATTGCCCGCTACCTCAGATTATTAATAAGTTGGGGCTACAATTTGGAACTGGTAATATTGAATTAAAAATTATCACCCCGCCACCGAAGTTATGAAATATTTATTAATAATTCCCCTGTTATTTTTAATAGCTTGCCAAGAAACGAAACCCGTTTCGCTTCTTACAGATAATAAAGCGATGGCTTCTGAGATTATTGCTGCACCAGATTTGCCTAAATTCAGACTGCACAAGATTACTCTGGCTGTAGATAAGCCAGATGATTTGAAGATTAAGCAGGGTAGCGCTGTATCTGAAGGTCAAGTCATCGCCGACCAGGAAGATGAGCGCGATCGATTGTTGCAACGAAAAGCAGAGTTATTATTAGCTGTAGCTCGATTAGAAAAGCAACTTATCACCGAACCTCAAAGACCTTTAGAACCTCTGAAACCTAAGCCAGTTCCTGCTTTGTCTAGCTTGGGTGATGTTTCATATCAACAGTATGAGGCTGCGATTGAGAAGGCTAAAAAGGAAGTCGATCGAGCAACTGCTGAACTCGACTTGAAGAACAGAGAGATTGATTTTATTAAGGGAGTTGAAGGTATTGACCCAGCTATTATTGAGCATGAATTGGCGGCTGTTGCCCAATTGAAAGCCAAGGTTAAAGACGCTGCGATCGAAGTTAACCTAACTGAAGGTAAGCTGTTGACTGCCAGACAGGAAAGGCAGCAGAAAGAGTATCAGCACTCACTGGATGCAGCTAGAAGGATTGAGGAAGCTAATACAACTCAAAGCTTCTATCAGCGCCAGGTTGCCGAGAATTTAATAGCTTTTCAAAGACAGTCGGCGGATTACGAGAAAGAGTTGAGAGAAAGGGATTATCGAACGACTCAGACTAAATTGCAGCTATCTGGAATTGATGATAATATTAGTAAATTATCAACAATTCGCAGCCCGTATAGCGGGACAGTTAGACGTGTTAGATTTCTCGGCCAAACTGATAACAAGCTTAATATTGAGCTTTCCATTGTTATCCCTGTCAGTGACGGCGCAGCCCCTGCGAGTACCAATTCCTCCAGCAGTTCGTAGCTTGCGGGGCGGTACGCCATCGACTCAAACAAAACCACCAACACCACCCCCAACTAATTCTGATTCTGAGGGTGAAGAACCAGAGGAAAAGGAAGCAGCAGAAGATGCTGAACCAGCCGAAGATGCTGAACCAGCCGAAGATGGCGGAGGCGCTGATGCGATCGCACCCAAAACTACCAATCCGTTAACTCCCCCCGACTTAGCAGATATCGACAAGCTGATTCAGACCCAGATTAATGCTGATATGTGGAAGTCTTTAATTTCACCTCTGCCTTGTTTGGAGACGACTACAACGTGCGTTAGTCAATTACAATCACTCGCTGTTTCTAATTCTCCGATTATTAAGAAGATTGAAGAATCAGTTACTGCGATCGAAACCAAGATTGACGAGGCGACATCAACTAATAAGCAATCAATTAATCTGGCTGTATTTGAGCCAGCCTTGCAATATTTACTAACAGCTAGACAAGGTGCTGTACAATCTACTGGACAAACTGGACAAGTGACTCAAACCCAATCAGGCGGAGGAATCCTTAGTAATCTCTTTGGAGTATTTACCCGCCCAGTTGGCTTTATTAATGAACTAGCCTCAGTAATTGGCATCCCATTATTACGGAGGTTTACTGGCGGAAATCAAGAGCAGAAAGCAGCATCGATCGCCATTGCAGATTTACGGATTAAGACTGAAGAATTGCGTCGGTCTAAAGAAGAAATTGCAGTTAAAACTCGCGACTCTGTACAATTTGCGGTGCTAGAGTTTGACGTTCGATCGCGCGAGTTTCAAATTCAGCAAGCGATATCTCGACGTGAGATACAGCGATTTCAATTGTATAAGGTTGGCTATCGCTTTGGACAAAGCTCAACTGAGGCTTATCTTGGGCAACAATCAAGCTTAGATAAGCAAAAAGCATCTGTGCTTAGAGAATGGGCGCAGATGCGATCGCAATTAGAGCGCATTAAATTATTGGTGCTAGCTAATCAAAGCGAGGAAGAATGAAAAAAGCTATCTATTACAAAGGATTTACTATCATGAACTACCATGAAAAAAGCCAGCAAGGATACTTAATAATTACCCCTGCTCGCTTAGAAGTTTTAGTTAGAAGCGCAACCAGCTTTGAAGATTGCAAATGGAGAATAGACAATATACTTGCTAAATGGGCGATCGAGCAAGCTTTAAGGAATTAAGGGAACATACTTGATTTTTTGGCCTCCTACTGTTTTACAAATTGATTTTTCCTCAGCACCGAGCAAATCATCTGCATAAAGGACTTGGCCTCCAGCAGGAGTGAAGATAGTGCCTTCAAACCACCAGCCGCCTGCAAAAGTTCGCTTAGGCGGAGCAAGCCTTGCAATACCGCAGCCATCCGTTTTGATGTTACGAGTGATATCCTGAATTACTCTCACTGACCCAGCAGCTTGACCGACCAAAACTACCGAACCAGATGCAGTTTTAAAATTAGCCGTCCGCGGCTCTGCTAGCACACCACCTGAGCAAGCGGGGACTGATTGGACTGGCAAAGAAGAAGCATTAAGAGGATTAGATCCAGCAAATGCAAGCTGCATTATTGATGCTCCAGCAGAAGGAGCAATTATTGTTAACCCGCAAGCATTAGGAATTGCTGCTCTATCTCTTGGCCAGCCCGCAATTTGTATTGAGATAGATGAATTAGCAGCTAATCCAGTAAAAACAAATCTTTTGATTCCAGCAGCATTTTGAACAAATCCATTAGCGATCGCACTTTGAGGAAAGCCGATCGCAACAATTGCTATCAATACTGCGATTAATTTTTTCATTGCTCAAGCCTTCGATACAAAATACCTTTTCTACAGATTGGCATTGCCACAGTAACTACTGATGGAATAGCAATATCCGGTCCGTATGAGCCGTTAACAATATAGCTCAAGCTCCCCCCAAAATTAAGACCCGCCACTGGCCACTTTTCAGAATTTCTAATCGAAATTCTACCGCAAGAATCAGCCTTTCCTAATCTAAAATTAGGCAAATCGCCAGAAATAACTACCGCTCCAGCGCTAGGCGCAAGAATATAAACTTTATCTGCGCTTTGAATATATCTATAAGCCCCTGCAGTAATCCAAGAATATGCAGCATTTGGAACTCCACTAACACAAGGCAATCCAGATAGAGCTGGAGGCGAATTTTCAGCTAAATTTAACTGAACTCCACCAACTTTGATCCAATCATCAAATGCAAATGAGGACGTGCTTTTAACTGCTAATAAATTGCAAGCTCCTCTCGGAATAAAGCTTCTTGAATCAAACACTTCTGGATAATAAATTTTAACTAAAGTGCCTGCTGCCAAGCCAGTCCCGCTAACGATGATATTGCCTAATTCATCTCGATTCGCAATTTGGGCGATCGCACTTTGAGAAAGAACGATCGCAGCAATTGCTATCAACGCTGCGATTGCTTTTTTCATTAGTTGGACGCTGGAACGTAAGTTGCTGAAGTAGTACCAACCTTTCTGCAAATCATCGGCGCTGTTACAGTTGGAATAGCGGCCAACGTGTAATTAGTCGCTCCAATTTGGAAAGCAGTCATGGGACGACTTACTGATGTAGTAACTCGAACAAACCCACAAGCATTTGCTTTAGTTGTGATAGTTCCAGCAGTTGTAATACCCAAAGTCACAGAACCAAGTCCAGCTCCACCTTTCACCCAGATTCTTGCGCCATCATCGACAATAGCGCCAGTTGCTGCAGGATTACTCGTTGTATAAGTCAGAGCCGGCGCCGCATCTTTTACACAAGTTGGCGCGCTCCCCGTACTTTTCCCCGCCCAATCTGCACCAGTAATTGAAGTTGGTGGACTCGTTGCAGATTTCGTGAATGAACCCCATCCACAATTATTAAGCGTAAGAATTCGATCCTTAGGAGCTCTCGGCGAAGTAAAACCAGTCACCGGAGAAGCAGCAGTTTGACCGGGAATATAAACGTAAGTCTTGCTTGCTGCAGCATCTACCCATTTGTGAGGCACTGCAAAGTTAGCAAATACGGCAGGCGCGATCGAACTAACTGCCATTCCAGCCAATGCTAAAGCTGATAAAATTCTGTTCATACCAAGCCCTATTTTTAAAGGTGAAAGATTTTACATGAACTTATCCAAGCTTGTCAATACCCTACCTTTATTAATTATTGGAGCGATCGGATGGCACAACTTTAGCCCAAAAACGAAACCCGTTTCGCTTCTTGGGGGGAATAATAAGATGTCAATCGAAGTTCCCGATGAAAGTCCAGGCGTTGACCCATCTGCTAACTTGCCAGAATATGAAGTAGTGCCGAACTCTGTGCACGACGGGGACACGATGCGAGTTCGATCGCACACCGGTGCAGTGCTGAAAATTAGGTTTGCTTGCATTGATGCGCCAGAACTCAAGCAACAGTTAGGACAAGAATCACGAGATACGCTTCGATCGTACATCAATGAAGCCAACGGCAAAGTCAAGATTAACGTAGTTGGTACCGATCGATACGGCAGAAGCGTTGCTGAAGTTTGGACTAAAGGTGGACTTTTGCAATCTCGAATGGTTAATTCTGGTATGGCTTTTGCTTACGACCAATATAAAAAGAATTGCCCTAGCTGGAATTCTGTTAAAAGTTCCGAGCAAACGGCAATTCAGTACAAATTGGGCGTGTGGGCTTCTCCTAATTTTATCAAGCCTTGGGATTGGAGAAAAGGTCATAAATAATCCTTCTTCCTTCTTCCTTCTTCCTTCTTCCTTCTTCCTTCTTCCTTCTTCCTTCTTCCTTCTTCCTTCTTCCTTCTTCCTTCTAATTATTGGAATTATCAAAAATCTAAGAATCAGAAAGGCACATCAGGAGAGAAGCCCCAAGCGTAAATCTGCTCAGAATCAGGAGGAAATTCGCTATGTTCGATCGAACCTTCTTCCAATTCGGCTTCTTCATCTGTTGGCTTAGCTTCTTTATCAGTAGAATCATTAGGATCGCAGCACATAAACTTAGTTGAAAAAGTATTTAAATTATACTACACAATAAATGCAATTTCTCGCAGACAATATTAATTTGGATTTGGATTAGCTTGGTTGGTTGGCTATTGCTAAGCTCTTTGCATTAATTTGGATTTGGATTAGCTTGGTTGGTTGGTGGGAAGCCAAGCTTTAGGATTCAATTTAGTTGCTTCGCGTTTATTTGCTTGAGGCTTCGCTCTGTTATTGCTGAAGTTTTTACACTTAATTTAGATTTTTATGAAAGCTGCCCAACCGACGATCGCCTATTCCCTGCATTAATTTGGATTTGGATTAGCTTGGGTGATCGGTGGGAAGCAATCGCCCTGCATTAAGAAACCCGGAAAGATAAACGGTTACTACGTTTTTGTTTGTTTGAGCCCGGAGCGATCGAAAGCTGCCTGCTGCGTTTACCGTTCCCGGGCCCGCCCAAAGTCTTTGTACTTCGACGAAATATTATCTAAGCGGGCCCCGGAACTAGACCAAAAAT